>WPCK01335529.1_pt1 | contig 10218 bp, 10 predicted proteins | sample 5399851 | NCBI WGS metagenome assembly WPCK01 (sample SAMN12869471, study PRJNA574797) | sludge metagenome | isolation source: wastewater treatment of pH11 | place: China:Beijing | collected 2019-05-20
GACCACCTATCTCCAACGGCTTTTCAGTGATCGCCCGCCAGTCAATCGCCATCCCGGAGCACACAAAGAAACTGGGGATCAGGAAAGAGTAGCCGATGTGGGACAGTCGTTCCTCGGTCTCCTCGACGTAAGTCTGCGGAACCAGACTCCGCACAATCATTCCTGCGGCAAACGCACCAAGCACGATATCCAGCTCCAAGATTGCGGAAAGCACCAGGAGCGCCGTAAGCACGAAGAAGATCATCCGCAGCGTCGTCGACGCCGTCGTATGCATCCCGTCAACGATCATCTTCCCGAGCCGCGGTGCACGGGCGAGCACCCGCTTCGGCAGGATTGCGAAGACCACACCGATCGCGACGAACACAAGCAACACAATCGCACTCACATCCATGGACCGTGAAGAAAGCAGCAATGACATCGCGATGATGGGACTCAACTCGCCGACCGCGCCATGCAGAATGACAGCCTTGCCAATCCGCTGATGAACCTCACCTGAATCCTTGAGAATCGGCAGCAACGTCCCCAACGCTGTTGACGTCAAAGCGATCGCAAAGACGATCGCCGTGGTTACCTTCCGCGGGGAATCCGGCACCAGAACCAGCATCAAACCAAAGGCCGCGAGCGCCGAGAGCATCCACAGGCAAACACCCCAACGCCCGGAGCTTCCAGCCAAACTTCCCCGTTTGATGTGAAATCCCGCCATGAGGAAGAGGAAGCCGAGCCCCAGATCCTTCAGAAGGGTGATGCCACCACCATCGTTGGCAAGATGCAGGCCAGAAGGACCAATCAGCATCCCCAGCACAAGTAGCCACACGACATCCGGCACCTTGCGGCGGGTTGCAGACGCAAGAATGGCTGCCCCAACCGCAGCCAACGCAATCCAGAACAGGGAGACGAAATCCTGCACCAGTTCCTCTGAAAGATCCATGGATACATGGTTGCACGGAGCCCCGACACCTCGCCGCTATTCCATCGAAGGAAACACACCTTCTTCCCTTCGAGCCATGTCCGTTTCGTTACTCCTCTTTGAGTCATCGTCGTTCCTCCGCATACACCAGATGCGGGGCTGCCGGGGCATCTCCACTCGCCCGAAACAACAGCCGCACCCACACACGAACACGAAACCTGTCGGACCCGCATGGTGAACTGTATCCATGAACATTTCGCCACCCGTCATCCTTCTGCTCGTCCTCGTGTGCCTCGCTCTGGGGTTTGCAATCGGCTACTTCTTTTCGCAGGCCAGGGCAGTGAAGGCACCTCATGAGGAGGCTCAAGAGCTGGTCAGAATCCAGTCGAACGCGGCCGCAGCCCAAGCACGCGCCGAACGTCTCGAGGAAGAAAACAGTTCCTTGATCGAAAGGGCAAGATCCGATCAGGACATCATGCGGGCACTGGCACCTCTGGCGCAGCAGCTCGATGCCATGAGCCGGAGGGTGCAGGGACTTCAAGAGGTTCAGGTGGCCCAGCGCGCCGAGCTACAGGAACAACTCGGCCAAGCCAATCGCACACAGCGCGAACTGGCACGGGAAACGAACTCGCTACGTACTGCCCTCACATCCAATTCCGCCCGTGGAACATGGGGCGAGATCGAACTACGCCGCATCGTCGAAGCAGCTGGCATGCTTCCTCATGTGGATTTCTCTCTCCAACAAGCGACGAACCAGATCTCAGAATCCGGCTCCGGTTCGCGCCCCGACCTCACCGTTCATCTTCCCGGGGGTTTCCACCTCGCCGTGGACGCCAAGGTGCCGCTCAGTTCAATGTTGCGGGTACAGGATGTCACCGGCGAAGATTCCGCGTCTCGGCGGGCCCGTGCCGAACTCATGTCCGAACACGCGAAAGCCGTGCGCGCACATATCAACGAACTTGCGAAGCGCAACTACCCGGCAGAGTTTCCCGGCTCGCCACAGGTCACCGTCATGTTCCTCCCCGCCGAATCGCTGCTCTCGCAAGCACTTGCCGCCGATGCCACCCTGCTGGAAGATGCACTGCGCCTGGGTATTACGCCAACGTCTCCCAGCTCACTACTGGCTCTGCTTCGCTCGGTGGCCACAGTCTGGGCATCTGCTCAGGTTACAGAGGAAGCGCAGGAGATCATGCTCCTGGGCCGGACTTTGGTGGACAGACTCAATGTTGTTGCCAAGCATCTCAATACTCTGGGTTCTTCACTGCAGCGTTCGGTTGTATCCTACAACGCCACGGTGGCGTCCATTGAGTCCCGACTTCTCGTGACGGCACGGTCCTTCGAATCCATCGATGCGCCACTGGTGGTTCCCAAGGAGCTGAGCTCCGACAAGGCTCAAGTGCGTCGCTTCACTGCCGGGCAGCTGAATGCAGATGCGATCGAGGATTCAGAAATGCCATCCACCAACAACAGTAATGACGGCGACGCATCGGTGGCCAATGGGGGCAACCGCTAAGGCAGGTACTTACTACCTTCACGCAGAGAGAGGGTGTCCATCCGGGGGTGGTTTTCGACAATGAAGTCGGCCACCCAATCCGGGTTCGTCTTCGAGTACTCACGCAGCGCCCAGCCGATGGCCTTGTTGATGAAGAATTCGTCCGATCCCAGATTGGCGAGCAGAATCCTTCTCAAAACGTCAGTATCCGTGGACTCCTTCTGACCCAGCTGGTGGAGGATCGCCAAACGACGGATCCAGAAGTCGCCGTCGTTCGCCCATTCCAGGACCTGCTCGCGGGCCTGCTCCGACTTCGCGCAGATGGCACCCACGGTCTTCTGCAGCGCATCGATCGAATCCCACCATTGCTTGGACGAAGCCAGCGCCTTGATGCGCGGAAGGTCATCCGTTCCAAGGAGCTTGCGCACCGCGTGAAGATAATCGCAAGCAACATACTGGAACTCACGGTGAGGCAAAGCCCAGCACTGGGCGACGAACGCCCAGTCAGCATGAGGGTCCTTGCGTGCCAGGGCGAAATGAGGGCGCTGAATCGGCTTGCGCTCACTGGCCGGAACCCCCAGGAAGGGGAACTGATCGCGCATGTACTTCGCCATCGGTCCGGCTCTCCCCGGATCGGCCGCGGCGAACAACTCACCGATGAGGCCCGCACCATCCATGGCCGTATCGAAAGGATCCTCACCCGAAAGGAAATCCTCGGTGTTACTGGCTCCCCCACGTGGCACAGTTGTCAGGTTGGTCGATTCCAAGGCACCATCCAGCTGTGCGGCACCGCCAGGGGTGCCTCCATCGGCAGCGCCGCCGGAAGAGTCCGGTCCAGCGCTCGAAGAGTCCAACTCTTCAGCGCTCACGGCTCTCACGGATCTTGTGGGGCCGATCCGGATGAGCTCCGGTTGCCTTGAGATCCGCGCGGAGGTTCTTGGGCAGCGAGAAACGAATGTCCTCGCTCGCCGTCGTCACCAACTCAACTTCCGGGAAGCCCAAACAACGCAAGGTCTCCACGACCTCGCGCACCAAGATCTCCGGAACAGACGCACCGGAGGTCAAACCCACGGTGTTCACTCCCTCGAACCACGCTGGATCCACCTCACCTGCGGTATCCACACGGTAGTATTACTTGGAGCGAGCCTCCAGCGCAACATCAACCAAGCGAACGGAATTCGATGAGTTGGCCGAGCCAACCACGATCACGACATCACAGCTCGGGGCCATGGCCTTGACCGCGCCCTGACGATTCTGGGTGGCGTAGCAGATGTCATCAGACGGCGGATCCATGAGCTGCGGGAAGCGCTCACGCAACAGCTCAACGGTTTTCAAGGTCTCGTCAACGGAAAGCGTCGTCTGCGAAATCCACACGACCTTCTCGGGGTCGCGAACAGTGACCTTGTCCACTTCCTCCGGGCCATTGACCACCTGAATATGCTCGGGGGCTTCACCCTGGGTCCCTTCGACTTCCTCGTGTCCGGTGTGTCCGATGAGTAGGATGTCATAGTCATCCTTCGCGAAACGTACCGCCTGCTTGTGCACCTTCGTCACCAGCGGGCAGGTGGCGTCAATGGTCTCGAGGCGACGAGCCGCAGCCTCGGCGTGCACCTGCGGGGACACACCGTGGGCGGAGAATACGACCCGAGCGCCTTCCGGGACCTCGTCCGTTTCGGACACAAAGATGGCTCCACGCCTGGTCAGAGTCTCCACGACGTACTTGTTGTGGACGATCTCCTTGCGCACGTAAACGGGGGCACCGTAAAGCTCGAGTGCTTTCTCCACGGCATCCACAGCTCGATCAACACCGGCGCAATAGCCACGCGGAGTCGCCAGCAAGATCCTCCGTCCGTCCGTTGAGGGACTCGAAGGAACGGATGAAGGAAAGGCTGAGGCACCCGCCAATGAGATCGTGGGGCCTTGAGTGAATTCGAGGGCAGTCACCACTTCAGGGTACTTGGGTCAGTGCATCAAAGGCGAGAGCCACGGTGCACATCACGCTTGCACGCCCAGCACCAATCCCTGGCGACTTCCATCCAACCCTTGGCGACTTCCACTCACCAAGATGTCAATACAACCCAAGCGTTCAGCGCGCCATAGTGCCTTACCTCTCCGGCGGGAGCACTTCGCCCCACGCGAACCCGGGCAAGAACTCGAACCGACCTTTGTCCTGAAATGACAAGCATTTCTCCGCGAAAAATCTCACGTATTGCGGATTGTTGGGACACAGGGCACAGAGTTCCCAGGTGTCTTAATGTCAAGATTGTTCCATGGCATCAAAAATTCCTGTGCCCGCTGATCTTCCACAGCAGGCCGCATTGACATCTCCGGAGAGCCCATGGCCTCTCCGGTTGCTGTCAGCGAAGATCAAGGAATACATCGCTGCCATGTCTCGGCTGTGGGTTGAGGGCGAGGTGATCACGCTTCAGCGTCGCCCCGGAGCGAAAGTTCAGTTCTTGACGCTTCGCGATCTGGAGGTCAACAACTCGATCACGGTCAAGATCATGAGCTTTCTACTGCCCGACACCGTTGAGTCGGGCAGCCGCGTTGTTGTATGCGCCAAGCCAGACTTCTACGAAGGCAATGGCTCGCTGTCTCTGTGGGCGGATGAAATCCGCTCCGTCGGCCTGGGGGACATTCTCGCGCGAATTGAGCTTCTCAAGAAACGACTGGCGGGAGAGGGACTCTTCGACGCTTCCCGCAAAAGGCCCCTCCCCTTTCTTCCCCGCACCATCGGGCTCATTTGTGGACGCAACACCAAGGCAAAGGAAGATGTCGAGGTCAATGCCCGCAAGCGATGGCCTGCCGTCCGTTTCGACACCCGCGAGGTCCAGGTCCAGGGCAACGGTTCCGTCGAGGCCATGATTGAGGCCCTCGCATCGCTGGACGCAGCACCGGAGGTGGACGTCATCGTGCTGGCTCGCGGCGGTGGAAGCGTGGAGGACCTCCTCCCCTTCTCCGAGGAACGACTCATCCGGGCCGTCGCCGCCACCCGCACTCCGGTAGTCTCCGCCATCGGACACGAAGGAGACAGCCCCCTTCTGGATCTGGTTGCAGATGTGCGTGCCTCCACGCCCACAGATGCCGCCAAACGCATCGTGCCGGATGTCGCAGAAGAACATGCGGGGGTTGCGGAGAATCTTCGCCGCGGCAGGAACGCTCTCACAGCCCGCATTCGGGCCGCCCAGCAGGATCTCGATGCATTGCGGGCACGCCCCGTGCTGTCGCAACCGGAAGTCATGATTCAGATGCGACAGGCGGATCTGAACTCCCTGTCGCAGTGGCTATTCCATCACACCAATACCCGTCTCAATCGTGAGCGAGCGAGCATTGATTCGCTGTTGTCACAGATCAGAGCCTTGTCACCCCAAGCAACTCTCGAGCGCGGGTACGCGATTGTCCAAGATGACAGCGGTCGTATCCTCTCCGACTCGTCTGCCACAAACGTTGGAGATTCGCTGCATGCTGTTCTAGCGTTGGGTTCTTTGGATCTCAATGTTTCATCCATTCATCAAGGAGTGCGTCATGGTTGACCCGGCTACCGCCCCCACCAGCCCTGACACAGAGATCGGAGAGTTCTCCTACGAGGAGGCCCGCTCCGCTCTGGTGGAAATCGTGACCCGTCTGGAACAGGGATCAATTCCCTTGGAGGAATCACTCGTCCTATGGGAACGAGGAGAGGCTCTGGCGCGTCATTGTCAGTCGTGGCTGGATGGCGCCCGCGAACGCCTCGACAAGGCGCAGCAGGTCAACACCTTCGACGTTTCACTCTCTGACACACCGACAGAACCTGAACAGTCCGTTTCGCCATCTGATGACCCAGAGGAGGCCTCGTGAGTTGCCTCGTTATCGGTGAAGCCCTCGTTGACATCATCCATGCCCCCGACGGCAGCTTTGCCCGTCATCCCGGCGGCTCCATGCTCAACGTTGCGATTGGCTTGCGCAAGTTGGGCCGTACCGTTCGTCTGGTCACTGATTTCGGTTTGGACGACGACGGCGACCTGTTGGCCGAGTATGCGGCATCCAACGGTTTGGAGCTGTGGTTGCGCAGTGACTCCCTCAGGACGAATCCGACCTCGACAGCCCATGTGACTCTGAACGAGGAGGGCGAGGTCGGCTACGACTTCGACTTCACGTGGGACATTCAGGACACCCCGCAGTCCGGTGCATGCATGCTCGACCTCGAGGTGCTCGCCCCGCAGACCGTCGCCTTCGGCTCGTTTGCCACCCACATTCAGCCCGGCGCGGACAAGGTCCGCAACTGGGTGACGAAGTTGCGTGAGAGCGCCACAGTTTTCTACGACCCGAACATCCGTCAGTCCCTTATTGACGATTTGGATGAGGCTCGCACAATTGTGGATTCGTCGGTCACCCTGTCGGACATCGTCAAGGCGTCGCTGTCAGATTTGCGGAAGCTCTATGGCGACGATGTCGATCCCACCCAGATCGCGCACCATTGGCTGACGTTGGGGCCGGCTCTCGTGATCATCACACGCGGCAAGCACGGAGCTGACGTCTACCCCTTCCGCGGGGGAAAGCTGCACCAGCCGGCTCCGGCGGTCACACGGGTCGATACGGTGGGTTCGGGAGCATCCTTCTTCGCCGCGCTCATCGATGGCCTCACTCGCATGTCGATGGATGGAGCTCAGTACCGCGAGGATCTTAAGGACATGAGTGACGCGAGTCTGCGCACCTTGGTTGCGTATGCCTCCACGGCCGCCGCCATCACGGTGTCCCGGGCGGGTGCCAGTTTGCCGACTCGCGCCGAGCTGGTCGATCAGCACGAGCTCTACCAAACCAGCGGGCTCACCGGAATGGCCGTCTCCTAGGCTGCGGTCAGTGCTAGCGTCCGAGCCGCCGCTCGCGCTGGGAGTAGTCGCGAAGCGCTCGTAGGAAGTCCGTGCGGCGGAAGTCAGGCCAATAGACCTCACAAAAGTACAGTTCGGTGTGCACGGATTGCCACAGCATGAATCCGCTCATGCGCTGCTCACCGGAAGTACGTATCACCAGGTCCGGGTCCGGTTGCCCCTTGGTGTACAGGTGCGCGGTGATGTCATCCAAAGAGATGGACTCCGCAACGTCACTGATGGTCCGACCTGCCGCGGCCTCCTCCCGTAGATGGTCACGGACGGCGTCGGTAATCTCCTGACGTCCACCGTAACCCACCGCGATATTGACGCGCATGCCGTTCACTTTTGCAGTACGTTCCTCAGCATGTTTGAGTCGGCCTCGTTCAGCTTCGGGCAACATGTCGAGGTTGCCCACCAGCGTCAGATGCCACTTCTCTGTGGCAGCCAACGTCTCCACGGCGTCACATATGATGCCAACCAGTTCCCGCAGCTCTTGGGCGTCACGCTTGAGATTGTCAGTCGAAAGCAACCAGAGCGTCACGATCTCGATCCCTGCCTCGTTGCACCACTCGAGAAACTCCGACATTCGGTCGGCCCCCTTGCGGTGGCCGTATGCCGCTGGCTGACCCACCTCTCGCGCCCAGCGCCGATTGCCATCAAGCATGATCGCGATGTGGCGCGGCGTGGTGGTCGAGGAAAGTTCGCCCATGAGCCGGCGCTCATAGATCCGGTAAAGAAATGTCGGAGCCCGCACAGCTTTCCCCTCTCATCGTCGTCTCATCAGATTAACCCTTGGGGGACACTCTCAAGGGTTCATTCGCGAGTTTCGCTTCATGTGTGGCAACGCCGTGACATCGCCTACCTCTGGCCGCTCTCTCTTTCCATCCCCCAGTGGGTACGACCTACAATGTGAGGGTCAGTCGACGTTTCACCACTGTTGAGGAGGACCAATGTCCGCGTCTTTGGACGATTCGGCAGCTGTTCACGACGAGCACCCAACTGCAAGGAACAAGATTGCATCGCGCAAGGCACGTCTCGATGCACTACCCAAGCCGAAGGCCCGCGGTTGGATCCATGCCATCACCGCTCCGCTGGCTCTGGCGAACTCAATCGTGCTGATCGTGCTTGCTCCCACGCCGGGCGTGCGGGCCGCATGCGTGATCTTCGGTCTTTCCGCAGTGGTCCTTTTTGGCAATTCAGCCGTCTACCATCTGGGCCGCTGGTCAGTGAAAGTGCATTCGATACTGCGTCGCATCGACCACTCAAACATTTTCCTCCTCATTGCCGGAACATACACGCCACTTTCTGTGGCACTTCTACCAGCCAATACGGCCGCGCTCGTTCTCGCCATCGTGTGGGCGGGAGCACTGGGTGGCATCGCGCTCTCCGTGTTCAAACCCGAAGCGCCCCGATGGCTCTACACGCCGCTGTACATTGCGTTGGGATGGGTGGCATTCTGGTTTCTTCCCGCTTTCTGGCAGACGGGCGGTCCGGCAATCGTCTGGCTTCTTGTCGCCGGGGGCCTCTCCTACACCCTCGGCGCCCTGTGCTATGGGTTGCGCTGGCCCAACCCTTGGCCCAAGGTCTGGGGATTCCACGAGTTCTTCCATACCGGCACACTTTTTGGCTATGCATGCCACGCCGTCGCGGTGTGGTTGGCGGTCATGGGCCTGGCTTGAGGTCAGTACCTCCAGCAGGGTCAGGCAGCACCGGGGTGTGGCAATTACGGAATTGCCACACCCCGTTTACAATGCTTTGTATAGCTCTCGTTCGTTCACTGGCCGCTCAATTGGAGCGGTTAATAAAACCACCCAGCGCTGGTATCGTTGCCAGCAGTACAGCATGCCCGTCGCTGCGGGCATGATTTTTTTGCTTAATGGCCGTATACCCGGCCCGCCACATCCTAAGGAGCGCAATATGGCAGAGGAAACAAAGGGAACATGGCTTTCCCCTGAGACCTATGCTCGTCTGCAAGCCGAGTTGGAAGAAATGACCACGGTTCGCCGCGCGGAGATCGCTCAGAAGATCGAAGCGGCTCGTTCCGAAGGTGACCTGCGTGAGAACGGCGGCTATCAGGCTGCTCGTGAAGAGCAGTCCAAGATGGAGGGACGCATCGTCGAGCTCACTCATCTCCTCGAGAACGCTCATGTCTCCGAACCACCAAACGGGGATGTCGTAGGCCCCGGTACTGTCATTACTGCCTCCATCGCGGGCGAGGAGGAGCGTTTCCTCCTCGGTTCCCGCGAGGCGGCAGATCTCGTAAATGTTGAGGTCTACCCGGAGAATGCTCCGCTCGGCAAGGCCATTATGGGCTTGAAGGCCGGAGACAAGACCAAGTTCACGGCCCCCAACGGCCGTAAGATCCCCGTCGAGATCGTCAAGATCGAGCCCTTCGAAGGCTGAGCAACACGGGGTCCGAGTACCTCAACCACACGAACCCCGAACTATCTTGGGAGTTGATTATGTTCTTGTGGGAAGAATCAGACAAGACAAAGATGGTCGCGTTGGAGGATGCCCTCCCCGGTCGCGACGAGTCCGTCCTACCACATCCGGAACCGCACTTGGTCCTTGGAACCAATATTCTGGACGATCCCGATGACAACCAGGAAGTCATCTACTTGGCATCCGGTTGCTTCTGGGGCGCCGAAAAGCTGGCTTGGGAGTTGGGCGCGGACTCCACCGCCGTCGGATACATGGGTGGTTTCACACCGAATCCGACCTATGAAGAAGTGTGCACCGGCAAGACCGGACAGGCAGAAACGGTGCGGGTGCTCTACACACCGGCAAAGCTACCCACCGGAAAACTGCTCCAAGCATTCTTCGAGTCCCACGACCCCACCAGCCTGAATCGGCAGGGTGGGGACGTTGGTACCCAGTACCGGTCCGCCATATTCACCACCACTCAGGCGCAGGAGGACATTGCTCATGCGATGGTGGAGAAATATCAGAGGGCCTTGACCCAAGCTGGA
>WPCK01330054.1_pt1 | contig 10201 bp, 9 predicted proteins | sample 5399851 | NCBI WGS metagenome assembly WPCK01 (sample SAMN12869471, study PRJNA574797) | sludge metagenome | isolation source: wastewater treatment of pH11 | place: China:Beijing | collected 2019-05-20
CCAGGCCATGGCGGACGCGCGTTTGGCGAGATTTTCGCCCCGCAGTGCAGAGACCGGAATGGTTGTGACGTCCGCAATGCCGAGCAGAGCTGCGAAAGCCCGATACTTGCGATCGATGGCCTCGAATATGCTCTTGTCGTAACCGACAGCATCCATCTTGTTGACGGCGAGAACGATATTCTTGATGCCAAGCAGGTGAACGATGCATGTATGCCGGCGTGTCTGGATCAGAACGCCCTTGCGCGCATCGACGAGAAGGACGGCGGCATCCGAGGTGGAAGCGCCTGTGACCATGTTGCGTGTGTACTGCTCGTGCCCCGGAGTATCGGCAACGATGAACTTGCGCTTGGGCGTTGCGAAATAGCGATATGCCACATCGATCGTGATGCCCTGTTCGCGCTCGGCCTGAAGCCCATCCAGCAGCAGTGCAAAATCGAGCGGTTCGCCGGTTGTCCCGTACGTCATGCTGTCGCGTTCGGCGGCGAGCAGCGTGTCCTCGAAAATCGTGTGACAGTCATAAAGCAGGCGGCCAATGAGCGTGCTCTTGCCGTCGTCGACGCTGCCGCAGGTCAGAAATCGCAGCATCGGCAATGTGCCCGCGCATGCTGTTCCCGTTCCAGCTTCGATATCGTTTACGTAGTCTGCGTCGCGTGGCGACATCAGAAATAACCCTCTTCCTTTTTCTTTTCCATGGAGCTTGCCTGATCGCGGTCGATGACGCGCCCCTGTCTTTCGGAGGCGCGGGTGACCATCAGCTCTTCAACGATTTCCTCGATGGTTGCGGCGCTGGACTCGACTGCGCATGTCAAAGGATAGCAGCCGAGCGAGCGGAAGCGCACGAGCCGCATCTCGGGTCTTTCGCCAGAGTTGAGCTTGAGCCGGTCGTCGTCAATCATGATCATGGATCCGTCGCGCCAAACGACGGGCCGCTCGGTGGCGAAATAGAGCGGGACAACAGGGATATCCTGTGCTGCGATATATTGCCAAACGTCGAGCTCGGTCCAGTTCGAAAGCGGGAAGACGCGCATAGTCTCGCCCGCGGCCAAGCGACCGTTGTAGAGCTGCCAGATCTCCGGGCGCTGGTTCTTGGGGTCCCAGCGGTGATCTTTGGTGCGATGAGAAAAAATGCGCTCCTTGGCGCGCGATTTTTCCTCGTCGCGACGCGCGCCTCCGATTGCGGCGTCGAATTTGAATGTGTCTAGCGCCTGACGCAGCCCCTCGGTCTTCATCACATGGGTGTAGTGGGCGCTGTCGGTGGTGTTGGGATCAACTCCCGCTTTTAGACCGTCTTCATTGACGTGCACGATCAGTTTCACGCCGTATTTGACCGCAATCTGGTCACGAAAGGCGATCATGTCGCGGAACTTCCATGTCGTATCGACATGCAGCAGTGGAAAAGGGATGGGCGCGGGATAGAACGCCTTCATGGCCAAGTGCAGCAAAACCGAGCTGTCCTTGCCGATGGAGTACATCAGAACCGGATTTTGAAACTGAGCGACCACTTCGCGGAGAATGTAAAGACCCTCGGATTCCAGGTCCTTGAGGTGGCGGGACATGGGTGTCATGTTTGGAAACCGGTTCTCCTCGCTGTGCTGCAGAGACATATTGTTCCTCAAAATACCGGTCCTTATAGCATGTTCGCTGTTAAGAGCGTCAATGACTGCAAGGACACGCGCGACGACATGCGTATACTGATACAGCGTTATTGTGTCGCGAGGGTTTGAATGAGGCTCCCCGGCTGCAGGCGGCCGGAGAAATTGTGGAGACCTCCGTGCCTTGGGACTATAAACCGGCGAATTTCGCGCAAGGACATATTAAACTGCTGGGCTTGGGCGGTCTGGTGCGTTAGGGGCAAAGTTAGGGGGAAAAGAATGAAAATCCTGGTCACGGGAGGCGCCGGTTTCATCGGTTCGGCACTCTGCCGTTATTTGATCGATACGACGGGCAGCAGCGTGCTCAATATCGACAAGCTGACGTATGCGGCGAACCTTCATTCTCTCGATTCGATCGCAGGCGACGCGCGTTATGTTTTCAGGCGGGCCGACATCTGCGACCGCGCGGCCATGGATGCCGCGTTTGCGAGCTTTTTGCCTGACGCTGTGATCCATCTTGCCGCGGAGAGTCACGTCGATCGTTCGATCACCGGCTCGTCGGCCTTCATAGACACCAACATCAACGGCACGTACACGCTGCTGGAAGCCGCGCGCACTTATTGGTCCGGGCTCAATGCCGCGCGTAAGTCGGCCTTCCGTTTTCTACACGTGTCGACCGACGAGGTTTACGGTTCGCTGGGCGGTGACGGACTGTTCCGCGAGGACACGCCTTACGACCCAAGCTCACCTTATTCGGCCAGCAAGGCAGCCTCCGATCACTTGGTGCTGGCTTGGCACCGGACCTATGGCTTTCCATCGCTCATCTCCAACTGTTCCAACAATTACGGACCATACCAGTTTCCGGAGAAGCTGATCCCGCTGATGGTTCTCAACGCGCGCGAGGGCAAGGCACTGCCTGTCTATGGCGACGGCAAGAATGTCCGCGATTGGCTTTACGTCGACGATCATGTGCGCGCTCTTTATCTTATCCTGCAGAAGGGGCGGTTCGGGGAGAAATACAATGTTGGCGGCCGCAACGAGCAAGCCAACATCGACGTGGTGCATACCGTTTGCGATTTGCTCGACGGCATCGAACCTGCCGGCAGGCCCCGCCGCACCCTCATCAATTTTGTGACAGACCGGCCAGGGCATGACCGGCGCTATGCCATCGACGCCACCAAGCTCGAAACGGAGATTGGTTGGCGCGCGCAGGAAACGTTCAAGACCGGCCTTGAAAAGACGGTCCGATGGTATCTAGCGAACGAAGGCTGGTGGGGCCCGTTGCGCGACAAGCGTTATGCGGGTGAGCGGCTGGGGCTTCTCGTCACGGCGGCTGTCGGCTGACGGTTGCCATCTCGACACTCAATCGATCCCGGCAAAGCGCAGCGCCCGATGTAGGACTTCCGTTTCAGCGAAGCGGAAGGCATAGTGCTCTTCGCCAAGTACGAGCGTTGCGATCGCATCACGGCCCTGCCGCGCGAGAATGAGGCGCGGCGTTCGCGGATCAGGCAGCGTTTGGACGTTTGCATTTGCCTCGCACACCATGATGAGAGGTTTTCCGCTCCGCTCCTGCGCCAGCCGGAGGAGCGCAGCGAGGGCTAGCGCGCGCGTCTCCCCGTTCTCAAGATAAACGCGCACGCGATCAACGAATGCCGGATGGCGGTCTAGCACCTTCAGCAATCCTTCGCGCGAGCGATTCTCCCATGACGCGCCGAAGCTCTGCCCGCCTTTGTGGCCCACATAGACGTCGCTTGCCAGCACATGACGCAGGCCGTGCGCAATGGCGCGCTGGCAGAAGTCGGTTTCCTCGCCGTAGCCGTGACCGAATTGCTCATCGAACGCCCCGACCTTATTGAGCGCGGCGCGGGAAATCCCCATGCAGAAGCCGTTCCCTGACGGCAGGGTGATCTCGGATGCCACCGGCATCGCACGCAGGCATGCGTCGATCGCTGCAACGGGCGCAGAAAACGGAAGTGCGTTTGGGTAGACGAGGTTGGGAAGCCCCACACAGTACGCGTTGTTCGAGAACGGCGTTGCGCTTGCGATGTCCGGCGAGGACTGCAGCCTGCGCAGGATCCGGCCCACGGCACCTTCAGGAAGATCGATGTCGGTGTTGAGGATCACAACGTCGGCGCGCGAGGCGGCAATGCCCCGGTTGCACGTCTGCACGAAACCGAGGTTGACCTCATTCTCGAGCAGCCGCACCCGCGGATCGGAGGCAGCGAACGTGCGCAGCTTCGGCGTCAACCGCATATCGGGGCTCGCGTCATGCACAATGATGATGGCGCCCTCGAAAGAACGATCACGGCTCAAGGCGTCGAGCAACTGCCGCGTGTCGTCATAATTATTGTAGACGGGGATGACGACGTCCCCGTTTGGCCGTGTGTAATTGGGCTGGTTTGTAGGGGGCTGGTTTGCAGGATGTACCTTTACGATGTCCGGAGCGGACTTTATGGTTTGGACGCGCGACGTGCGATTGTGCGCGATAAGCCGAAGGTGCCGAGCAAGAACATCAGGAGCGCTCGGCCCAGCAACCTGCCAGCCAGACTGAGCCCAGCGAATCAGCCCATCCAGAGTCATGGTGCATGATCCTGAGTTTTGCCGGCGATTTCGCCAGCGGCCCTCGCGGGAACGAGCGCGGTATTCGTCTTCAGGTGCTGTGCAGTCTTTGGCTTTGGATTAATATGAGTATGATAGTAATCGAGCGCCTCGCCGACAGCCCCGTAGAAGACGCATCGCCCCTGGCTCATGACAAGGCCGTGCGTGCAGACGCGGGTCAGGAGCGCGTCATTATGAGAGGCCAGTATGAGACCACGCGCCCCGTCAACCAGGCTGTTCATGCGCGCCGTCACCTTGTTCTGAAACGTTGCATCGCCGGCGCCGATCCACTCATCGAGCAGCATGACGTCAGGCTGCACGGATAGGGCGATCGAGACAGCCAATCTCAGTCGCATGCCGGCGGAGTAGGTGTTGAACGGCTTGTCGATATTCTCTCCCAATCCGCTGAAATCGACGATGCCGGGGATCTTCTCGCGGATGTCTTTCATGATCAGGCCCATTTCGAGCCCGCGCAGATAGATGTTCTCCAGACCCGTCGCCTCCTGCAGAAATCCCGTGGCGATGTCGAACAGTCCTTTGGGCCGGCAGTTGAGGATCAACTCACCGCACGTGGGCTGGTAGACGCCGCCGATGAGCCTGAGCAGCGTCGACTTGCCGGCTCCGTTCTGGCCGATGATGGCTAGCCGCTCACCCGCGCGAAGCGTGAACGTGATGCCGGTTAGAACCTCGCGGATGCGCCGTGCGTGCTGATTAGTATAAAAATCCGACAACAACGACATCGGATTGCTCATGATATTTCGTTCTTGCGGCAGATAAACGGGCATGCTGAAGCCGATATGGCGCGCATCGATCAACACGAGTGGGTCCATCGTCCAACAACATCCAAAGTCCAGCCGACCGCCAAAGAGAGAGCGTGCCTATAGCAAATTCCATGACCAGTGGCGCGGGTCTGCTGCTATAAAATTACGCCATTTTGTTGTGCAACAGGTCCCGGTCGCGCCTAGGGCTTTTTTTGGCGGACATTATAGGTCCATAAGCGCGCAAAATACTGCGGTTCTAAACTTTTCAACAGCTCAGACATTGAGTCTGGGGTTTGGCTGGTCTCGTTAGGCTCAGTTAGTTATTTAATTCGGCGGAGTTAGCTATTTAAGGCGTGTAAGAGATCATAAGTGCAACACATGCCAGACGCTGCGGCGCGCCCGCCGATATTGCTCTTCATGTACCTGGGCCGCTTCGGAGCGCTCGGCCGTTTTACGTTGGAGCTGGCTGAGGCTGCCGCAGCGACAGCCGAGATCGATGCGCATTTCCTCGCATCCGCCAACAATGACCTCGTGAAGACGGCTGCGTCATCAGGAATTGCGGTGCGCACGCTGGACACCTTCACACGCCCCACGCCTCTGGCTTTGATAACGGGATACCGCCGTGCCCGCCGCCAGTTCCTCGCGCAGCTCGACGCCGTGCAACCGATGGCTGTCGTCAATCTGATGGCCCACGTCTGGTCGCCATTTCTTACGCGCGCGGCGCAAGCGCGCGGCGTGCGAGTGCTGACCGTCGTACACGATGCGGTGCCTCATCCCGGCGATCGAACCGCTCGGCTCAACCGGTGGCTGCTGCGCGAGGCACGGCATGCGGACCGGATCGTCACGCTGAGCCACGCTGTCGCTCGTTCGCTTGTGGCGCAGGGCTATGGCACGCAACGCGGCATCGACGTTCTGTTTCATCCCGATCTGCGGTTCGCAGCTCCAGGCGCTGCACGGAATTGGGCGGGCGATCGTCCGCTCAGAGTGCTCTTCTTGGGGCGGATCATGGCCTACAAGGGCCTTGATATCCTCGTCGACGCCATCGGGTATCTGCGCAGCCAGGGCCGCGCCGTTGAACTTGGCGTGGCGGGGTCTGGTGACATTTGTGCGCGCACACGCAATGCGCTTGATCGCGTGGGTGCGGAAGTGATCAACAGATGGATTGAGGATGACGAGATCACACCGCTGCTGGCGCGCTACGATGCGGTGGCCTGTGCGCATGTAGAGGCCAGTCAATCGGGAGTCGCGGCCACCGCGTTTGCTCACGCCATGCCGGTGATCGCCATGCCGACGGGCGGCATCGTGGAGCAGGTAATAGACGGCGAGAAGGGTGTTCTGGCGACCCAAGTCTCGCATGAAGCCCTGGCCACGGCCATCGCGCGGCTGGCGGATTCACCTGCACTCTACAACGCGATCTCGGCAAAGCTTGCCGCATCGGCATCAATGCGCTCGATGGATACTTTTTTAAGATCGATTTGCGAGGCAGCGGTCCGATGATTTGCGCTTGAACATGCCCGGCCGTCGTGACGATCAGGTCCACAGCACGACGAGATGGCGGAAGCGCCGGTACATGGTGGCAGCAAGTGTGATGCCCAACGCCGCAACGGCAGCCGAAATAATCCAGCTTGACGCGGCGATGGGTGTACCAAGCAGAGCCCCGCGCAGAGGTTCAAGGACATGGTAGAATGGATTAAAGGTAAGGTAGATGCCCACGATTGAACCGCGTCCATCATCTCCGACCATCCAGATAATCGGTGTCGCAAGGAATGCGATGCGCATGACCATTTCCACCACTTCGGCGAGATCGCGATAGCGCGCGCCGAGAATGCCAAGAACGATCAGCACCCACATGCTGTGGATCAACACTAATACTGCGGCAGGAAGGAGCAGCAGCAACGAAGCAGTCGGCGCGACGCGGTGCAGCGCCATTACTGCAATCACAACGACCATTTGATGCAAGAACAGGATGAGTGCGTTGCAGATCACTTTCAGCACGACATTGAAATGGTTGACCGGGCCATGCAGCAGGGAGGCGCGGTTTTGGACGTAGAGCCGAGGCGCTCCGTTCACGATCGACGCCATATAGTTCCAGATCACGATGCCCGCGGCCAGGTGAGGCACGAAGAGATGGTTGGAATGCGCTGCGACATTCTTGAACAACTCGCCCAGCACCAAAATGAACATAGCGGGTCCGATCATGATCCAAAGTGGACCAAGCATGGTCTTGCGGTACTTGATCAGAAAACCGACCCAGGCCGAGTAGAGCCAGATTCCCGGTGTGCCAATTGCGGATCTCAAGTCAGCAAACACTAGAATTCTTCAGGCAGGATGTAGCCCTGCTTGCCCCCGATTTGTCGCTTCCGTGCGTGGCTAGGACCACATGCCCTAAACCCGGCTTCCCGTCACTCCGTAACCGAGTTTACCCACATCTGCGCTGTTTTCACATACCTGATACACGGGCATGATACGGCCTTCGAATATCGAGTCCACACGACGTTGGCTTGCGTCGGCGCATAGCGGGTTTGGCGCACTCTGCCGGCTCGCCGTCTGAGCGCAGATCCGCGTTCGTTTTTCGGTGGCATACTTGAGTTTCTGGGTGAGGATTGGTCTGAGGATTGCCTTGCGCCGTTAGGCCGCAAGATCAATTCCTCCAATGTCGAGGATGAACGCGAAAAGGTTCGCGACGCGGTGCGTGACAATGATCTCTACCGCAAGGCGGAAGAGCTTTACCGGCAGGTTTTCGAATGGACCGGGGAGGAAACTGACGAGGCCGCCCTGGACGAACTGCGCACCAGCACGCTCAGGAACGCCACTGGGCGGCGGCTAATCGGCTGATGGACGGCAAAACGCCCCTACCAATCCGTTCGGACACTGGTGGATGCTGAGGCGGTAGGGCACGATATCGTGGCGCGCCCAGTGTCCGGGCGCCACGCATCCTGCCCGGTACCATGCTCGCCTTTTTCATCTTCCTCATCGGCTATACGCTATCGCAATTCTACCGGTCGTTCCTCGCGGTTATCGCGCCGGAACTATCGGCCGAGCTGCATCTGTCGGCCACCGATCTTGGCAATATCTCCGCCTGTTGGTTTGCAACCTTTGCACTGGCGCAATTCTTCGTAGGGGCTGCTCTCGACAACCATGGGCCACGGCGAACATTGCCCGCCTTGATGCTTGCCGGAGTCGCCGGTGCGATCGTATTTGCGCGTGCGAACGATGCTCGCAGCGCGATGGTCGCGATGGGCCTGATCGGCATCGGCTGCTCCGCCGCACTTATGGGCCCCCTGTTCGTCTTCGCGCGCACGTCGCCACCCCACCGCTTCGCGCTTCTATCGGCGTTGATCATCGGATTGGGAACGCTGGGAAATCTTCTTGGGGGGACGCCCCTCGCCATGGCCGCGCAAGCCTTCGGCTGGCGCAGTGTCTTCTATGGACTGGCCGCCATCACCCTGGCCGCTGCCGCCCTGATTGGATTGCTGGTGAAGGATCCGCCGCGCCTTTCGCACACTGCCCAAAGGGGAAATGGCGGCATTGTCAGCGGTCTGCGCGAGATCCTTGCCATCCGCGCGCTCTGGCCGGTATGGCCGCTGATGGCGTTCGGATATGGCATATTGATTACCGAACGAGGGCTATGGGTTGGTCCCTATCTGTCGGAAGTGCACGGCCTGGAGCCGATCGCGCGCGGCAATGTCATCTTTTTGATGGCGGCAGCCATCGGACTTGGTGCACTGGCCTACGGTCCGCTGGAGAGCTGGCTGAGGCGGCGCAAGGTTCTCGCACTCGGCGGCAGCTTCATCGCAGTAGCAGCGCTCGCGGCCCTCGCGCTGCCCGCCAACTCCACAATCGCGATCACGACCATTTTGCTGTGCGTGTTTGGTTTTTCCGCCATGACGTACGGAACGATCATGGCTCACGTCCGCCTCTTCCTGCCGGATGCCCTATTGGGGCGTGGGATGTCGTTTGCGAACTTCCTCTGCATGGGCGGTGCGGGCCTACTACAGGTCTGGTCTGGCGTTTACGTCGATCATCTGAAGGCCCGTGGCCTGACGGCTGCCGAACTCTTCTCGACGGTTCATCTCGCGCTTGCGGGCATCCTGCTGGTGGCGACGCTCATCTACGCATCGTCGCGCGAAAGGACCGAATAGATCTGCGTTGCCGGACGACTGTGCTTGCCCAATGTTTATGCTCGCGCCTTTGCCAATGAGCAGAGCATTTCTGAGTCGAATTTTTGCCACTTAATCAGGAGCTTATAAGCCTTGGCTTGGGGAAGGTTGTCAGGAGTCAACCTTGAGTACGGGGTAATAATGTCGAAACGGACAAGAAGGGGGGCAGCATGCCTAGTTCTCGCTTTCGCAGCCATCTTCAACTTCGGTACGTTCGCGCAGGCGGCCGAAAAATCCGGGAAGCGTCGTTCCCAGCCACAGCCGGCGCCAACTTCAAGCTGGACCAGCGACGTGATCGTTACGCCCACGCCCGCCATTTGGACTGGGATCTATGCCGGGCTCTCCGCCGGCTACGGGTGGGGACACTCAGAACAGGACTACGAGCGCAATGACAATCACGGTCTTGCATCGACCTCTCCAAGCGGAGGGCTCGGCGCTGTGACCTTGGGGTACAACTACGCGCTTGCAAACGGCTTCGTCATCGGTGCGGAGGGAGACCTGGGCCTGATGGACATCAGCGCGGACGACAAGATCGTCTATGATGGGCACATCTACAAGACGCGCTTCGGCCCTTGGTGGGGGACGTTGCGCGCCCGCGCCGGCTACGTGTTCGGAGACACGCTCCTCTACGGTACCGGGGGCGTAGCCTTCATGGATGTCGACGAAGTTTCGGTCGGCAACACACCGGGAGAAACGGCGGTGAACGAGGACTGGCGCACGGGCTACGTCGTGGGCGCAGGCGTGGAGCATGTCCTATCGCCCGGCATGACCGCCAAGCTCGAGTATCTGCATATGGACTTCGGCGAATACCACGGTTTCAGCGACAACCAGGAGCCCTTTTACTTTGACAATCGCGTGGATCTCGTCCGCGCCGGTTTGAATTTCGCCTTCTAGAACCGGGCGCGTTCGGTCAAATCGCGCAAACGGCTCTATGCATTTGTTTGCCGCGCTTCTTGTCGGATAACCGGTTCCCACTTTCCGGCAGGTGCTCTAGGCGTTCGGGAGGTTGCGTCACGTCCCGTGCGCGGTCTGGGCCGGTCTTGCCAACTGGTCCAGACCTTTTTTCTTTGAATGTGCGGATCCTCGCAGC
>WPCK01177966.1_pt1 | contig 10194 bp, 8 predicted proteins | sample 5399851 | NCBI WGS metagenome assembly WPCK01 (sample SAMN12869471, study PRJNA574797) | sludge metagenome | isolation source: wastewater treatment of pH11 | place: China:Beijing | collected 2019-05-20
CTCGCCCGTCAGCAGGCTGTCGTCGATATCGCTGGTGCCCTCGCACACGATCCCGTCAGCCGCAATGCGCTCCCCGGTGGCGGTAAGTACCCGCATGCCCGGCCCCAGGTTCTTTGCAGCGATGCGCTCCACGCGGCCATCATCGTGCACGCGGGAGGCGAAATATGCACGAAAGCCCAACAGATTGGCAGCCGCACCGGCCGCCTTCGTGCGCATCTGCTGGTCGAGCAGCCGGCCGATCAACAGGAACGCAAGGAGCGTGATGGCGGCGTCGAAATAGACCTGATGACTGCCGCGCATGGTCTGAAACAGGCTCATGGCGGTGGCGAGCAGCACCCCGAGCGAGATCGGCACGTCCATGTTGAGCCGTCCGCCACGCAGCGCGCCGGCGGCCGATTTGAAAAAGGGTTGCCCGGAATAGGCGATCGCGGGGAGTGCAATGAGCGCCGAGAGCCAATGGAACATGGACTGGATGGAGTCTTCCATGTCGCCTGACGCGGCGCCGGCCCAGACGGACACCGAAAGCAGCATGACGTTCATGGCGGCAAAACCGGCGACGCCGAGCCGCTTGAGGAGGTCACCGTCGCGCGCGGCGGCTTCCGCGTCGGGCGTGGCGGAAAGCTCCGCCGCCTCATGGCCCGCCTTGGTCAGAGCGCCGATCAGGTCCTCGATGCTGAGCTTGTCGATTTCATGAGCAATCGAGACACGCCGCGCGGCGAGGTTTGCTCGCGCGCTCACGACGCCCGGCAACTTGGACAGCGTGCCCTCGACCGATTGGATGCATGCGCCGCAGTGCATATCGCTGACAGCCAGCGTCACATGCTCGATCACCGGTCCGTTGTCGTTGATCGCGGCGGGACCCGAAGCGGCTGGCGCAATCGTATCAGCGGCAAGGGTCTGCGCATCCGTGCGTCTCAAGGCTTCAGCCATAGACGTTCCTTGGCCCGGTACAAAATGCCCTCCTCGGCACGCCCAGGATCGACAGCCTCAATGCTGGCGATATAGGTCCCGGCCGCGCGCGGCGGAAGGGCGGCTTCATAAATGCCTTCGGGGGTCTCGATCAGGGTTACCGTGATGTCATCGCTCTCCGATGCGGGGCGCCCGAGCGTCGCCTTGAGCGCCAAGCCACTGACCGCCTTGCCATCCTTGTCGCGGATGCCAATCGACAAACGGTCTCCCGTGGATGCGAGCTTGATTTCGTCGCGCCAGCCAAGCTCCGCCTGACGTTCGGACGCCGCTATGCGCTCGTTGTACTTCAGGCCTTTGCGATAGGGCTCGTTGGCGACGACGCCGGTGTTCGTCGAAAGCGCCTGGTCGATAAAATAGGCGTTTACGGCGAAGACGAAGCCAAAGAAAGCCAGCAGCGCAAAGAGAACATGGCGGCCGGTGAGGACGAACGTCTGATCCGATGAATGGGACATGGCGTTATGGCCTCCGGAACGTGGCTTTACGGGTCGCGAGTATATCGCTCACAGCATCCCTGACGATGAAATTGAACGGCTCGGTTTGCGAGGCGAGCTTGCCAAGGCTGCCAGCCGGTACGGTCACGAACACGCGGATCTCGCTCAGGACGTCCGTTGGCACGACGATGGTAGGCTTCTCGATATTCTCCTGACCGGCAACGACCATCCGGGAGCCTTCCGGTAAGCCTTCGATACCAACCGCGAACGTGCGCGGCTCATGCAGCTTGTTGAGAACCTTGAGCGTGAACCCGTTGCGGATATCGCCGTTGGCAAGCTGCACGAACAGCGGGTTGCGGTCGGCCATCACGTTGGCTTCGAGGACGGAACGATGCCACAGCGCGCCGAGCATGATGAGGCCGACGACCGCGATGAGTCCAAGATAGAGGAACGTGCGAGCGCGGAAAATCTTGACCGGCGCGGTCGTCCCCTTGGCCATGGCCTCCTGGTTGGCAATCGTGTCGTAAGCGATAAGCCGGGTCGGCCGGCCGATCTTTCTCATGATGTCGTCGCACGCGTCGATGCACAGTGCGCACTGGATGCATTCGAGCTGAAGGCCGTCACGGATGTCGATACCCATGGGGCAGACGGCGACGCAGGCCTTGCAGTCGATGCAATCGCCCGTGACGCGCTCGGCCACCGCACTCTTGCGAATGGGGCCGCGGGGCTCGCCGCGCAGATCGCGGTAGGAGACCATGAGAGATTCATGATCGACCATGGCGCCTTGAATTCGCGGCCATGGGCACATGTAGATGCAGACTTGTTCGCGCGCGAGGCCGCCGAGCAGGTACGTGGACCCCGCGAGAATGGCGATAAAGAGGTAGGCCTCCGTGGCGGCGCTGCCGTTCAGAAGCTGGCGGGCAAGGGTCGGAGCGTCCGCGAAGTAGAAGACGAAGGCGCCACCCGTCGCCAGAGCGATGAGGATCCACGACAGATGCGTCATGATCTTCTTGAAGATCTTCGTGGGTCCCCACGGCTCCTTGTCGAGCCGGATGCGCGCGTTGCGGTCTCCCTGCCAGAAGCGTTCAACCAGCACCATCAAATCTGTCCAGACGGTCTGCGGACAGAAATAGCCGCACCAGACGCGGCCGGCGACGGAAGTCACGACAAAGAGGACGAGTGCGGCAAGGACCAGAAGGCCAGTGACGTAATAGAATTCCTGAGGCCAGATCTCGAGGCCGAACATGAAAAAGCGGTTGTTGGCCATGTCGAGCAACACGGCCTGATCGGGCAGATCCGGACCGCGGTCGTAGCGCACCCATGGGATGAGGTAGTAGATGCCCAGGCACAAAGCCATCAGGGCCCATTTGAGATTACGGTAAGTACCGTGTGCGAGCTTTGGATAGATCTTCTGGCGAGAAGCATACCCTATCCGGTCGACGCGGCGGTTTACGGCCGCCACGTCGTGAGTTTCTGGGATTCTTGCTTCCTGCGCGCCGGATTGCTGAAGCATGTCGCGTTGTGTCTTTCTGAAGTGCCGGGAGGCTTACTTGCCGCCTCCAAGGCCGTGAACGTAAACAGCGAGCGTCTTGATGGTGACGGGATCGAGGCGGGTGTGCCACTGGGGCATGATACCGCCACGGCCGGTCGCGATGGATTGGATCACGTCCTCCTTGGCGCCACCGTAGAGCCAGATCGCATCGGTGAGGTTGGGCGCACCGAGTTCCTGGTTGCCTGTTCCCTTCTCGCCGTGACAGACCGCGCAATTTTCCGCGAAGATTGCCGCGCCGCGCGTGGCTGCCTCCTGGTCGGCCGACTTGCCCGCCAGCGAGAGAACGAACTCCGCGGTATCCGACATCTGCTTTTGGTCGAGAACCTGATCGAGGCCGAAGCGCGGCATCGCTGAGCTGCGGGTTTCAGCATCGTCGGACCGCACGCCGTGAGCGATCGTCTGCGCAATGGCATCGAGCGAGCCGCCCCACAGCCAATCGTCGTCGTTCAGGTTCGGGTAGCTCTTCGCGCCCTGAGCGCCACGACCGTGGCATGGCGCGCAGTTGGTCGCGAAAGCAGCGGCACCCGAAGCGGTCGCAAAGCGCAGAACCTCAGGGTTCTTTGCAATGTCGGCAAGTGCCATCTTTTCAACTTCGCTGCGGAACTGCGCTTGCGCGGCGATCCGGCCGGCGACTTCCTTCATGACCTCCCGACGCTGGCTGTGTTGGAGCATACCCTGGGTATACCCGTTGACCAGCGGCCAAGCGGGATAGGCAATCCAGTAGCCGATGGCCCAGACGATGGTGGCATAGAACGTATAAAGCCACCACCGCGGCAGCGGCTTGTTGAGTTCCTTCAGATCGCCGTCCCATACGTGGCCCGTGGTCTCGACGCCCGTGACGTGATCAATCTCTTTATGGTGTCCCATGGGATATGTCCTCAGTCGGCGCTTCTGTTGCCAGGGCCAGTGCCGGACTTGTCCAGATCCAGCGCTTGGCGTTGAGCATGCTCGAGCCGATTACGGTTCGATGGCCAGAAGACGTAGCCGAGCACGATAAGGAAAATGGCAATGAACAAGAGCAAAGACATCGTCTGGCTCACTGCCGCTACGGTTTCGTAGTTCATCGCCCAGCTCCTACCTCAAGTTCGGACCAGACGCGTCGAAGCTTGCGAAGTCAACGAGCGTGCCGAGCATCTGAAGATAAGCGATGACGGCATCGAGTTCGGAGACCTTGCTCGGATCGCCGTCGAAGTCGGCGACCTTGGCTTTAGGATACCGCTTCAAGAGTTCCGCAGCTTCCTTGCTGTCCGGCTGGACCTGAGCGGCAAGATCGGCTGCCGCGTTGGTCACCATCGCCTCGTCATAGGGAACACCGATGGTCTTGAGGGCGGTGAGCTTCGCCGCGATGTTATAAGTATCGAGCGGGCGCTCCCTCAGCCAAGGGTAGGACGGCATGATGCTTTCCGGAACGACGGCGCGAGGATTGGTCATGTGCTCCACGTGCCATTGGTCGGAGTACTTGCCGCCGACCCGGGCGAGGTCGGGCCCGGTACGCTTGGAACCCCACTGGAAGGGGTGGTCGTACATGCTTTCTGCCGCGAGGCTGTAATGCCCGTAACGTTCTACCTCATCGCGCAAGGTCCGGATCATCTGCGAATGGCAGGTGTAGCAGCCTTCACGGATGTAGATGTCGCGTCCGGCCAGTTCGAGAGGTGAATAAGGACGCATCCCCTTCACCTTTTCGATGGTGCTGTCGATCCAGAACAGCGGTGCGATCTGAACCAGGCCACCGATGGAGACGACAATCAGAATGCCGACGAGCAGCAGGATGGAGTTCTTTTCAAAGATTTCGTGTTTCATGGTTCTTCATCCTTACTCGGCCGGCTGCAAACGAAGCTCGGGTGCCGCTGCGACGCGCGGCTGCTCGGCCGCATCGACGCTCTCGTCGCCGCGGATCGTGCGCCACAGGTTGTAGGCCATGATCAGCGAGCCGAGGACGAACAGGCCGCCACCGGTAGCACGGATGATGTAGTAGGGATGCATGGCTTCGACCGTCTCCACGAAGGAGTAGGAAAGGAAGCCGAGCTTGTCGTAGGCCCGCCACATCAGACCCTGCATGATGCCCGACACCCACATGGAGGTGATGTAGAGCAGAATGCCGATGGTCGAGATCCAGAAGTGCCACTCGACGAGGCGGATCGAATAAAGCGCTTTACGCTTCCACAGCCATGGAACGAGGCAGTAGATCGCGCCGAACGACACCATGGCGACCCACCCGAGCGCGCCAGAGTGTACGTGGCCGATAGTCCAGTCCGTATAGTGCGAAAGCGAGTTGACGACCTTGATGGACATCATCGGACCTTCGAAAGTCGACATGCCGTAGAACGCAACCGAGACGACCAGCAATCGCACGACGGGGTCGGTACGCAGCTTGTCCCAGGCACCCGAAAGTGTCATGAGACCGTTGATCATGCCACCCCAGGACGGCATCCACAGTATGATCGAGAAAGTCATGCCGAGGGTCTGCACCCAATCGGGGAGCGCCGTGTAATGCAGGTGGTGCGGACCCGCCCAGATGTAGAGGAAGATCAGGGTCCAGAAGTGGATGATCGAGAGCCGGTAAGAGTAGACCGGACGCTCAACACGCTTAGGGATGAAGTAGTACATGATCCCTAGGAAGCCAGCGGTGAGGAAGAAGCCGACCGCGTTATGGCCGTACCACCACTGTGTCATCGCATCCTGAACGCCGCCGAACAGCACGTAGCTCTTGGGTTCGAACAGGGAGATCGGCATAGCAAGGTTGTTGATGATGTGAAGCATCGCAATCGTCACGATGAAGGCGAGATAGAACCAGTTTGCCACGTAAATGTGGGATTCCCTGCGCTTCATGATCGTGCCGAGGAAGACGATCAGATAAACGACCCAGACGACGGTCAGGAAGAGATCGGCGTACCATTCCGGTTCCGCGTATTCCTTGCTTTCGGTGATGCCGAGGATGTAGCCGGTTCCCGCGATGACGATGAACACGTTGTAGCCAAAGACGACGAACCAGGGCGCCCAGTGACCCAGCAGGCGGGCGTGCGTGGTGCGCTGAACCACGTAGAAAGAGGTCGCAATCAGCACGTTGCCGCCAAAGGCAAAGATCACCGCAGAGGTGTGTAGCGGGCGCAACCGGCCGAAGCTGGTCCACGGCAAATCGAGGTTCAGGGCAGGGAAGGCAAGCTGCCAGGCGATGATGTCGCCCACGAGAAAACCCGCGATACCCCAGAAGATCGAGGCAAGGATCGCGAACCGGATCGGCCCGTCCACGTACCCGCTGGAGTCGGGGATGCGGTCCTTGAACATTTGCGACAGGACGTAGATAGCGGCGATTGCGGCGGCCGCTGTAAGAACCCAGCCATGAAAGGCCATCGCCGGATCAGGAGATCCTAGACCCCAAGCGAGACCGACGACGGCGAATACCACAGCCGATAAAACGGCCATAGCATCGCCAAAGGCACTTTTTTCTGTGTGTGTGATTGCCATGTTTTGCTCCCCGGACACGGGGCATCGGGCCAGCTTGGAGGCCACAGACGCCAGATTAGGTTGTCTCTAGACTGACCGTAGGGCGCGTTGATCAAAGTCAAGCTTGCGGCGATTCAACCGTGCGATCCAATTACCAAAGATCCAGTGAATTCCGGATCTAGCGCACTTTGGGGCAACTTTGTCGCGGCGGCGTAATAACCTTATCGTTTGCATTGGAGTCTTGGCGCATCAGTCGATTCCAGCCTTACGTCCAATAACCTAAGTTGCCGCCGCTGCCAAATTTGGCGAGGGCTGGGAAGGCATCCTAAACGCTTAGCAACAGGTGCTCGCGCTCCCAGGGGCTGATGACGCGCATGAATTCCTCGAACTCCGAGCGCTTGAGCGCCAGATACACATGGCTGAAGCGCTTCCCCAACACCGCACGAAGCTCCTCACACTCCTCCAGGGCAATCAGCGCTTCCAGCAGGCCGCGTGGCAACTGGTGGTCATTGCGGTAGGCGTTGCCGACTACGGGCTCGCGGGGTTCAAGCGCATTCTTCATGCCCAGGTACCCGCAAGCCAGACTGGCGGCGATGGCGAGGTAAGGGTTGGAATCGGAGCCGGGCAGACGGTTCTCCACACGGCGGGCATTGTCGGGAGAAATAGGTATGCGCAACCCGGCGGACCGGTTGTCGTGACCCCATTCGACGTTGATGGGTGCGGCGCCGCCGGGAACCAGGCGGCGGTATGAATTCACGTACGGCGCGAACAAACACATGGCGGCGGGCAGATAGGTTTGCTGGCCGGCCAGGAAATTGAAGAACAGGCCGCTGGGCGATCCGTCGTCCTTGGTGAATATGTTGCGGCCCGTTTTCCGGTCCACGATGCTTTGGTGAATGTGCATCGCGCTGCCGGGCTCGTTCTCCAGAGGCTTGGCCATGAAGGTTGCGTAGCAGTTCTGCTTGAAGGCAGCCTCGCGGATGGTGCGCTTGAAGAAGAAGACCTGATCGGCAAGGTTGACGGCGTCGCCATGCAGAAGATTGATCTCCAGCTGCGCGGCGCCGCCTTCCTGAATAATGGTGTCGATCTTGAGGTACTGAACCTCCGCGAACTCGTAGACGTCATCGACGATCTTGTCATATTCATCGACCGCGCCAAGGCTGTAGGCCTGCCGCCCCGCGCCCTTGCGGCCCGAACGGCCCACCGGCGGCTCCAGGGGATAGTCGGGATCGGTATTGGTCTTGGTAAGATAGAATTCGAGTTCCGGCGCCACGACCGGCACCCAGCCCTCCCTGTCATAAAGCTCCAGCACGTGCTTGAGCACATTGCGCGGTGCAATCTCTACAGGACTTCCGTTCTGCCAAGTCGCATCGTGAATGACCTGCGCCGTGGGGCTTGAGGCCCATGGTGCAGGACGGATCGTCGACAGATCCGGCACCATCATCAAATCGCTTTCGGCATAAAGGGATTCCCCATCCTCTTCGAAGCCGACATAGTCGCCGGTGATCGTCTGGTGGAAGATTGAAATCGGCAGATGGACGGCGCCGAGCTTGGCGAACTTTTCGGCTGGCATGGTCTTGCCGCGGGCCACGCCGGCAATGTCTGGCACTGCACAATCGACCTCTTCGATGCGGTGCTCTCTCAACCAAGTCTTGATGGTGTCAGGGGTCGCGCCCGCACCGTAGGCCTCTGCCTCGGGGGATGTCGCGCCGTTATCGGCAGTCATGATTTCACCTGGAATGAAGACCCGGCGCCGCGTTCGCCATGATCGATTAACGTGCAGCGCTGTATGAGAACTTTGCAGACGTTCTACTTGTAGCTCGCAGATTTTATGATCACAATGGCCCGGTGAGGCAAGGGATAAGGGGTCTCTAACCTTACGGGCTTGCCGTCCGTGTGCCAACTTGGGTCACGGGCGAGGCAACGAATGCCGAAATCGCCAGAAAGGTCTTTCCCATGATTGGTCAACAAGGCGCCCGCCGCTGTCTCGCGACGAGCCTGGCTATTGCGCTGTGCGCAATAGCACCGCTTTTTCTCGCGCAACCCTCCGCCGCCGCCGATAAGGAGGTCCGTGTCTACAACTGGTCGGACTACATCGATGCTTCGATACTTGAGGATTTCACCAAGGAAACCGGCATCAAGGTCATTTATGACGTCTTTGATAGCAACGAAGTTCTCGAAACCAAATTGCTGGCTGGCGGCACGGGCTATGATGTCGTGGTGCCCACGGGACCATTCCTGTCCCGGCAGATCACGGCTGGCGTCTTCCGCAAACTCGATAAGTCGAAGCTTCCCAATTTGTCCAACATGTGGCCCGACATCCAGAAGCGGTCTTCCATTTACGATCCGGGCAACGAGTACTCGATCAACTATATGTGGGGCACGACGGCGATCGGCTTCAACGAGGCCAAAATCAAGCAACGTATGGCCGATGCTCCGGTCAACTCCTGGGACTTGATCTTCAAGCCGGAGATCATTTCCAAGTTCAAGGATTGCGGCATTCACATTCTTGACGCGGCCGACGACATTCTTCCGGCCGCTTTGAACTATCTGGGGCTCGATCCCAACAGCAAGAACTCCGACGATCTCAAGAAAGCGGCGGAACTCATGGAGAAGATCCGCCCCAATATCTTGAAGTTCCACTCCTCCGAGTACATCAACGCGCTTGCCAATGGCGACATCTGCCTGGCCGTGGGGTATTCGGGCGACATTCTGCAGGCCAAGAGCCGCGCCGAGGAAGCCAAGAACGATCAGACGATCGTGCTGTCGCTTCCCAAGGAGGGCGCGCAGATGTGGTTTGACCAGATGGCAATTCCAGCGGACGCCAAGCATGTCGATGAAGCCCACGCCTTCCTCAACTTCATGATGAAGCCCGAGGTCATCGCCAAGTCGTCCAACTTCGTGCAGTACGCCAACGGCAACTTGGCATCGCAGCAGTTCCTCGATGAGGAAGTGAAGAACAATCCCAACGTCTATCCCGACGAAGCGACGATGAAGCGATTGTTCGTCAAGACCGCGTACGACGCCAAGACTCAGCGAACCGTTACGCGACTTTGGACCAAGGTCGTGACAGGAAAATAGCCCGGAAAACGCCAACGAGCCCGCGCGTGCAAGCCGTGTGCTTCGCGCGCAGGCTCTGGGCAGAACCACCACTCCTGTTGCTCTCCACACGCAAAGACGAAGACCTGCCGGAAAGCCAAGTACCGCAACGAGGTGCAGAATGTCGGAGACGGTGACGGCGACGCAACCCAAGGCGCGGCTGGCGCGCACATTCGCGCCCCAGTCGGGCTTCGCGCCGTGGAACGATCCCAAAAAAGCGCCCATCGTGCGCTTCGAGAATGTGACGAAGCGTTTTGGCGATTTCGTAGCCGTCAAGAACGTGACGCTCAACATCTACGAGCGGGAGTTCTTCGCGCTGCTGGGCCCCTCAGGCTGCGGTAAGAGCACGCTGTTGCGTATGCTCGCTGGTTTCGAGAAGCCGACGGAGGGACGGATTCTCGTCGGCGGCAAGGACATCACCGATCTTCCACCTTACGAGCGCACGGACGTGAACATGATGTTCCAGTCGTACGCGCTGTTTCCACATATGACGGTCGAAAAGAACATCGGCTTCGGATTGCGTCAGGAGGGCATGGCGAAAGCCGACATCGAGGCGCGCGTTGCCGAAGCCATGGCGCTCGTCGAGTTGCAGAAGTTTGCGCACCGCAAGCCTCACCAGTTGTCCGGCGGCCAACAACAGCGTGTGGCGCTGGCGCGCGCCATTGCCAAGAAGCCGCGCATCATGTTGCTCGATGAGCC
>WPCK01068609.1_pt1 | contig 10181 bp, 7 predicted proteins | sample 5399851 | NCBI WGS metagenome assembly WPCK01 (sample SAMN12869471, study PRJNA574797) | sludge metagenome | isolation source: wastewater treatment of pH11 | place: China:Beijing | collected 2019-05-20
CGTTAGTTTAAGTGAAAACCATCACAATCTATTGTTTCCTCATAAATAAATAATACCAGAAAATAACAAAATGAGTATGAAAAGAATTGTTTCACTACTCGAATTTATGAATAGTTGGATTAATTACTTGCTGCGCAGTAACAGTCAAATACGAAAAACGATCACATTAAAAGTGATCGTTTTTAGAGATATATTTCGTAACCAGTATGGTTGTACTGTGCAGCAAGTTGCTCTGGATATTTTCGTATTTTTTATTCAGCATAAGTCCCTGTTACCTAAGTGAAACGCTTAACAATATTTGATAAAAAAGCCTTGCTAGGTCACGATAAAATTGGAAACTCCTATTTCAAAGGAGTCATTTTAAGCAGTACTTCAAATTGGTTGATTATTGCAGTTGAATTGAGCCACTTCTGCGGAGTTTTGAGCCACCGATTGCCGAAAATAGAGCCACCAATTGCAAAGCAGGGAGCCACAGCGGAGCTGCTTGCCATTGACTGTAACGCCCGATTCTTTGCATTTGGTGATTACCGCCACTCGAATTTACCACCTACGCCATGTTTTTTACCACCGAATGACAAGAATTTTACCACAAATCGCCAATACGTTTACCAATGAAATAAAGAGCACTCCCGAATAACTAAAAAGCCCAAAATGCATAAAATAATGCATATTTGGGCTCCTTTGAAATTTAAGGTTATATCACTAACGCCCCCCGTTACTTCAATAAGCAAAACCGTCAAGCTATGATAAAATTATGTTTGCATTAAAATTTATTTAGTAGGTTGTGAGACACAATGAGCTTATTCGAAAAATTATATACACTTATTATACTTTTAGCAGTTGTAATTGGTATAGGCATAGGACAAATGGACCTAATAAGAGTTAATGCAGAAAGTTTTATTGTTCCTTTATTAGTAGCTATGTTATATATTACCTTCTTACAAATTCCTATCGAGGAAATCAAAAAAGCCTTTAAAAACATCAAATTTACATACACTTCAGTCACCATAAATTTTGTCTGGACACCAATTTTAGCATGGGTGCTAGCAATGATATTTCTAGGAGACAATCCAGCCTTATATATTGGATTTATTATGCTGATGGTCACACCGTGTACGGATTGGTACTTAATCTTCACAGGTATTGCAAAAGGGAATGTTGCACTATCAACGGCTATTTTACCTTTGAATCTAATCTTGCAAGTCATATTGTTGCCTATTTATCTTCTGATTTTTGGAGGAACCACTGGAGTTATTGAACTGGGGTTTCTAGTAGAAAGTATTTTAATTGTTTTATTCATACCTTTGGTCTTAGCACTTATAACAAAATTACTTTTGAGAAACAAGCAACAATTAAGAGAAAGTTTCATTTCTAAACTTAGCGTGTACCCAATTATATTCCTAAGCCTTGCAATTATAGCTATGTTCGCTTCCCAAGGACAATTATTGCTTGATAATCTAGATTTAATATGGCAAATAACACTCCCTCTCCTTTTGTTTTTTGTTATAAATTTTATCTTTAGTCAAAAGGTAGGTCGGGTTATGAAATATTCGTATTCAGACAGGTTTAAGTTTGAATACTTTAGCAAGAAACTCACCTATTGCTTTGGCAATAGCTATGACAGCATTTCCAGACCAGCCCCTGATTGCCTTAGTATTAGTTATAGGTCCATTATTGGAACTACCTGTTTTAGCCGTAATTACTCAACTTTTATTATTTTTTAATAAAAACAAGAGTCAGTAAAGATGAAAAAAATCTCCCGAAAATTATTTTATTTTGGGAGACTTTTTATATAGCTAGTAACATTCGCTAAACAACAACTACCTTGTGGATTATTCACTTCACATCCACATCGATGTTCCTTTATATTTTCACGAATATGTTCAACAGGATTAGGAACATATTCTTCTTCAACAGATTGTTTGATTCTTTCTTTTGTCCAACCAAAGCAATAGCAAATAGGAACATCTGAAGAGCTATTTTTTTGATGTACAGAAACCTTGACTTCTGATGTTAAATATTTTTTTTCATCCGTATCAAAATAAACAACATCACATTTACTTGTAGAACAAAAATAATGAGTTAAGCCTGCATTTAATGTACTCAAAATCGTTGGTTTTAGCATTGATTTTAACGTAATAACCTTCACTTTTTTTCCTTTTTCTTTACACGCTGGACACAATTCAGAGCCACTTTTTTCCGAAACTTCCTGTACATTTGTAGAACAGCAATCAGACATAATTTAGTCCCCCATTTTACATAAATCATAACATTTCTTCTTAAAGTCTACTGCTTCGTTAGTCAAAAGGCGTTCCTGCCGCTGTTGCAGAAACGCATCCATGACTTTAAGAAGAATATGTCAGAAATAATTTAAAACTATGAAGTGATTATCTACCTGCTATCATAAACTTATTCTTTTATCCTTAACAAACGTAAACTATTTAACGTAACAAGCAATGTTGCTCCCATATCAGCAAAAATAGCCAACCATAAAGTCAACCATCCAGGAACCACTAAAAGTAGAGCAATCGCTTTGATAGCTAAAGAGAAGGTTATATTTTGTTTAATAATAGTTAATGCTCTACGGCTTAATTTAATCGTATATGGTAGTTTGCTTAAGTCATCTGACATCAAAGCTATATCGGCTGTTTCAAGTGCTGTATCCGTACCAGCTCCTCCCATAGCTACACCAACAGTAGAAGCAGCTAATGCAGGTGCATCATTTACACCATCACCAACCATAGCAACCTTGTAGTGTTTAGATTTTAGTTCTTTGATAAAGTTAAGTTTATCTTCTGGAAGTAAATCTGCTTCAATATCTGAAACACCCACTTGTTTTCCAATTGCTTCAGCTGTTCTTTTATTATCACCTGTCAACATCACTGTTTTTTCAATGCCAGCTTGATGAAGTTTGCGAATAACTTCTTTCGACGATTCTCTTATTTCATCCGCAACAGCGATTAAAGAAAGAACTTCTTTGTCTGTACCTAATACCATGACCGTCTTTCCTTGTGTTTGAAAATTTAAAATACTTTCTTTTATTTCTGCTTTTACACCTTTAGGAAGAACTTCCTCAAATAAATTTGGGCTTCCGACATAGTACATTTGATTGTTAACAATTGCTTTTACACCTTTTCCTGTAATGGACTGGAACTCCTCAATCAATACTTCATTATAGTTCAAACCTTGTTCTTCTGCTTTTCTCATAATAGCTGAAGCAAGAGGATGTTGTGAACCATTTTCAATAGCTGCTGTAATAGTCAATAATTCTTCTTCATTATTATTAAAAGTGACAATATCAGTAACCGCAGGCACACCTTTCGTTAAAGTTCCTGTTTTGTCAAATGCTATAACTTTCAGTCCCCCTGCTTCTTCCAAATGGATACCACCCTTAATTAGTACACCATTTTTAGCTGCATTTCCAATCGCTGTAACGATGGAAACAGGAGTTGAAATGACTAACGCACACGGGCAACCTACCACTAATACAGCTAACCCCCTATAAATCCATTCGCTCCAATCGGCTCCCATAAATAAAGGAGGAACTATTACTAGCAAAAGAGCAAAAACGATAATGCCAGGGGTATAATATTTTGCAAAACGGTCAACAAATTGTTGAGAAGGTGCACGTTCAGCTTGAGCTTCTTCAACTAGATGAATAATTTTAGACAGTGTTGAATCTTCTACTCGTTTTGTTACCTTTACTTCAAGTAAACCTTCTTCATTTAAAGTTCCAGCAAACACTTCATCATCAATAGTCTTTGTTACGGGAACACTTTCTCCAGTAATCGCTGCTTGATTTAAAGTTGATGTTCCTTTGATAACGACTCCATCCATCGCTAATTTTTGCCCAGGCTTTACAATCATATCATCGCCAACCTGAATGTCATCAACATGAACCATCATTTCTTTATTGCCACGACGAATCAGAGCTTCTTTAGGGGCAATATCCATCAACGATTCAATCGATTGGCGAGCTTTGTCCATTGAGTACCGCTCCAGTGCTTCACTAATAGCAAAGAGAATAACAACTACTGCTCCTTCTCCCCATTCACCAATGGCAGCTGCTCCTAAAATCGCTACTGTCATAAGTGTTGCCATATCAAAATTTAAACGAACTAAATTCTTTAACCCTTTAATAAATAGAGAATATCCACCAATTACAATAGATGCCGCATACCCAAGAATAGGAATAATATGCTCTTCCCCTAATTGTAATCGAAGAAAGAAGCTACTAATCAACAAAAATGTTGCAATGTACACTTTGAAATTCTCTTTTTGTCTCCAGAAGGCAACCCTTTCAACTCTTTGTTCTTTGTCATCTCGAACTTTTAAATTTTCAAAAGCTCCTGCACTTTCAAGTGATTCTATGGTTGTTTTACCAGTAACCGTGATTTTAGAAGCACCAAAATTAACGTTTGCATCCAAAACACCATCCAGGTGTTTTACGTTCGTTTCGAACTTTTTCGCACAGCCAGCTCAGGTGAACCCTTGAACACGATATGTTTTTGTTTCTTGTTCATTCACTTTTACTTTTTGTTCAGACATTGTTTTTCCCCTCTCTCGAATGAGTTAATGCAATAATCATTATCTGCTTGATATGTTCATCATCTAACGAATAAAACGCAAGTTTACCCTCTTTTCGAAACTTCACAACCCCTTGTTTATGAAGCGTTCGCAAGTGGTGTGAAGCATTGGCAACCGTAATTCCAACGATATTTGCAATATCACACACACAAAGTTCTTCATCTTGACATAAAGCATAAGTAATTTTTGCCCTATTTTCATCGGCAATAGCTTTTAACATGTAGGCAACACTAGAAATATCTACTGTCTGTAAATCATCTTGTATTCGATTAACCTTTTCCTCGTCATAAATATAGATTTCACAAGTGTCTTTTTTATTCATTATCATCACTCCATCATCATTCAAATATCTGCTTGAATATAGCATAACCCTATTTTAAAAAATATTCAAGTATTCATTTGAATGAAATAAAAAAAAAGAATTGGATAGCCAATTCTTTAAACAAAAATTCTTCAACTCTACTCCCCGTTTGTGCAATATGAATTCCCTACTGACGTTGTATAATCATAAACTTATATACAAATCATTCCAGTACTAATTATACACGATTTGTAGCCTTAGACTGCAAAAACACATTTGGATGCATTCAGCTGACTAATTATCATAGATTACAACACTGGTAAACAGCCTGTCATACTGTGGTAAATACCTTGTCATTTAGTGGTAAAAACTATGTCATTCGTGGTACATTTCGTTGGCTGTAATCATTTGCTGGAAGTGGTGGGGGCCCCACCAGCGAATGCTTAGAATCGAATTGTCCGTGTTATCATTCTTGAACAGGTTGCCTATTTAGCATTATTTTTGACAACCCTGTGATTCCCTCCTCAACACGGACAAAAGTTAAGTCAATGGTGGCGGACAATAGTATTTGCGCTGATCATAGCCAAAAATTAACGGTGGCTCTCCCCTTTGCCCTTTCTGGCTCAATTCATTGCAATGAGTGGCTCAAAACAATGCACAGCTGGTTCAATCTCTATGCAATACTCAAATTGGTGAATTTATATATATTAGTCCTTAAATTAGTGATAAACTTGAAAATGTATAAAGATTTTTTTGAAGTGATAGATTGTTGATGCGAAGAACCAACTAAATTTGGAGAGAGGGCAATATGAAAAAATCAAAAGTATTAATACCTTTAGCAGCATTAGGAGTTCTTGGTTACTTTGGGATATTAAAGTTGAGACGTTCAGGTAAGGGCGGTTCTGACATAGCCGAAGGTGTTGCTGATGCAACTATTTATGAAGAAAAGTCCTTTGGGGGACTCAGCCAAAGTGCTATCAATGAATTAATCAAAAATACATCTAGGGCTATTAAAGCGATAATTGATGGGGATGTATTGGAGTATTTCTATAGTTCTGGTTCGGGTAAACACGTTTATTCGAGTAGAATGTCATTTGATTCAGAAGGGAAATTAAACTATGAGGAATCTCCGTTCCAAGGTGGTAATGCACCAGCTATTTTTGCGAAAAATTTATTAGATGCTAGAGAAGAAAACAATGAAAATTTGTAAGATGAATATTATATTATTGAAATTTTTCCATAAAATACACTCGATTAACGCCGAGTGTATTTTAGTTTAGAAGCACTTTTTCAAGATATTTTACATCCAATTCAATTCCTTCTTACTATAGCGGGTCAAATATAACTCTCCATTTTTCAAATAATCGCCATCCGTTACCGAAATGAATGGAGAACCACCGTTGACCCGCATGCTCACGAGTTGATCACAAACTTCTTGCCATTGTTTATCAATAATTTTATAATCACTACCTTGTTTTTGGAACAAGTCCGCCCTGAGTACGAGATCCTTTGTTAAATAGTTTCGTAAGAATGAAATATCAGACTCAATTTCGCGCACTTCAAACATTTTCTCCCGAACACTGTTTGGTTCGACACCAAGCCGCTTCATTTCTTCCGTTGGATTGTTGTAACGTTCTTCAATATCCTCAAAATTTTTCAAGCCAAGGTAATATGAGTTGATTGATGTTATTGAAGGTTGGACAACTCCTGCATTTAGTTTAGCAAATTCGATTGCTTCATCTGAGGTTAAGTCCATTTCTCTAATAATGCGTTGATGACAATTTTTCCCAGCCTTCTTTCTACTAAGGATTTCTGAAGTTTAAGGCAATCGAAATCAAAGATTTTTTTATCTGCAGTTTTCCTTCTGCTGATTTACATTTTAGCAATACCTATTTTATAGCTTGTTTGTATTGTACTAATTCCCGTTCAACAGTTCTTAGGTGTCGTTCCATACCTTCTTTTTTCGGTTTAAAAATTTCATTATAATTTTCATGAGTTTTTAATTTATGAAATCTATCTTTAAAAGCTAATATTTCTTTAATATCTCCGTTAATTTTTATTAAACATTCCATTCTAATCAATAACGATTCTAAATAAAAAACAAACGAATTTAAGTTATTACTTAAATAATACTGTTCAAAATTCTCCAAAATGATAAATGCTTTTTCAGGGTCTTCATTTTTAAAATATCTTGAAGAATACAATTTATATTGCGCCAAAGAACTTTGTTGTATCTTTTGTGGATGAGTTTGGATTATTTCCCCACACTTAATTATATATTCAGGACATTTATCACTATTTTTACCTGATAAATCGCCAAGCTGTTTTACATACAAGTTAAATATTTCTCTTACTAAATCAACATCATTATTTACCAACGCTTCAGCTCTTTCGTATCTTTTTAGAATAGTTAATAATTTTATTGCTGATTTTCTTATATTATTACTAACATTATTTTTTTTCAAAATAGTAATCCTTTGTTCCATTTCCTTAAAATAATTATACAAATCAGTCTGTCTTATCTTATTGATTTTTTTTTCAATTATTTTTTTATTAATTTGCAATAAAGAATTTAATAAGATGGTAATAATTCTTTCCTGCTGTATTACTTTTCTTGGATCTTTTAAATCATTCCCTAATTTATCCAACATGGAAAAATTATTAATGACTTGTACGTCGTCTGCACGATTATAATAGCTTATTAGGTTTTCAATTGTAGGTAAACAAAAAAATGCTTGCATTAAGTATTTCATGTCATTGCTACTTCGATATTTAGAAATACATAATTCTGATAGTAATTTTCCCAATGATATTTCTTCTTGAAATTGTAACTCATTTATATGATTTTTTAGTCTTTCTACTTTCATATTCCAGTCGGATTTCTTTAAACTAAATACATTAAATACACCCTCGGAGTAACTCCCATCTAAGTAATTAATAAATAGTTCATTAACATAGTAACAATCTGTATTTTTGATTGGTTGTAAGAAGCCTATATTAACTAAAATTTCAGCTCTTAAATTATGATTTCCTAAACGAATTAAATCCAATTCCTCCCTAATATAGGTTAGAAACTCTTCATTCACTTCGTTTAAATTTGTTTCTGAACAAATATAACAAATCATTGATAAAAAAATCTGTGATGCTTCATTTAAACTTTCTATTGTATTTTCAAAACAAAAACCAATATACTCGTCAAGTTGGTCATGCAACTCTCTTGATTCTGTTGTATATTTTGAATTAAACTCAACTCTTAAATCCAAAATCTTCTTTCTTGTAGATCTTAATGTATTACAAAATGTAATAATTAATCCCGGATTACCCTTTGTAAAGTTTTGAATCCAATCCCAATCATTTTCTTTTACTTCCTTTTCTTTAACAAAATGTTGTCCTAAATGCTGTTCTATTAAGGCTCTTGTTCTATTCGAATCAAACTGATTTAATGGAAATTTTGCTTCCCTATCCCCTAATCCAAAGCGACTTGTAATTATCAATCTTGAATTTTTATTAAAATTACTTATAAACCTATGTGCTATCGAAGTAAATTCGGAGAGGTTACTTTGTACTACCTGTGTTTCTAAATTATCTAAAATTAAGAGTGTTTTTTTGGCAAAAATATCTTCCCATACCTTTTCCTCTAATTTTATAAAATCATTTTCTTCAATAGAAATTTGCATACAAGAGGCTAACTTATTTATTAAATCTTGATGATTACTTATTACCTTTTCAAATCTTTTGATAACTCCATTTTCAAATACAGTATTTTTAAAACTCATAAAGTAAATTCTTTCGAATGGTTGTTCTGGCGAAAACACACAATCTTCGATAAGTTGTAAAACTAGGGCCGTCTTACCCAATCCACCATGGCCGACTATTGAAACTGGAAAAGGAATTTTAAGTTGCGCCTTCAAGTTTTTAAGTTCTTCATTTCTACCAATTAAATTATCGAAATTTTTTCCTATTGGATATTCAATAAAAACTTTTGGAACTTCAAAATTATTAATACCATCTAGTTTAAACTTATTCCATTCAATAACTAAGGAATTTTCATCCAATGAATTTACAATATTGTCACAAATCTTAGTTATATTTTGAATTTCACTATGAGTAATCGGCCGAGAATGCATTATATTATTACGATGGTTTATTAGTGGGCAAATGTTAACTTTTTCAGTAGTATTATTTTTAAATAATTTAAACTTTTTACTCTTAACTATATCGATTAAGTCCCCTAAATGTGAATAATTCAGTAATATTTTCAATTCAGAAATATTATGTTCGCCATTTAAAGTGGCAGTATCTTCTAGTTTTTCTTTTGTTTTAATATTCAAATCATTTATACTAAAATAGTTATCTACAAACTTTCTTAACAAATTTTCAAGAAAGAATATCATTTTATATCCATCTACATTAACATTCATATAATCCCTCTCTTTTTTTACTCATTTTCCTATATTTTAACATATTTCGACAGTGGGAGTATATGAAATTTCTGAATATATACATCGAGTAGGAGAGGGTGATTAACCCCCGACCTCTCCTTTGTAGTTTTCTAATGACTTTTGATGTGGTTTTGTCTTGTATAGATCCGCTTGATAATCTTTAAAGAAACCAAAACCTAGGAACTTAACCTTTGCTCGTTCATTATAAAAACCCTTTATATTTATTTGCCGTCTTTTTCCTTAAACTGCTCCGTTAGTTTAAGAGAAAAACTTCACAAATAAACCGACTTCCTATCTTAAACGATACCAGAAAATAACAATTTAGTGTAGGAGAATTTACTAACTATTCTCATCTATTCTCACCTAGTTTGTTGCGTAGTATTGAGTCTACTACGTATTACAATAGTAAATTAATTGTAGTGGTAAACAGTCTGTCATTCTTTGGTACACCTTTTGTCATTTGGTGGTAAATACTATGTCAGAGGCGGTACATTTCAATGGCTGTAATCAGTCAGGAAGCTATCAAACCTCAAAGACTTTAGACTCTGTTAACTATCAAACCTTTATTATGATTTACGCCGCATAAGTGAGAATCTTAATTACTGTTGCTTTGTTTGTGTTTCTGGCTATTGGTTTGCGAAAATTTAAAGCTAAATAGCGTTATAAAAAAAAAACATTATTTTAGTTTTACCTAGAATAATGTTTTTTTTCTTAAACGGCTAAACTGACACAATCATTGGTTTAGCCAAATTTTTTCAACGTTGTTTAGATATTCAGCTGGGTTCCTTTTGTATTGGTATCTCTTTATATGCTCATCTGTTCTTTCTTTCCAACTTGCCATTTCTTCACAA
>WPCK01360691.1_pt1 | contig 10154 bp, 8 predicted proteins | sample 5399851 | NCBI WGS metagenome assembly WPCK01 (sample SAMN12869471, study PRJNA574797) | sludge metagenome | isolation source: wastewater treatment of pH11 | place: China:Beijing | collected 2019-05-20
TGGCAGACGCGCTGGATTCAAAATCCAGTGTCCGCAAGGGCGTGTGGGTTCGACTCCCACCTCTGGTATGTCGTTTTTAGGACAATAGATTTCCAACTCAATTTCGTTAAGCAATGCCAACAATCAACCAACTGGTAAAGAAGAACCGAGTCGTTCAGCGCAAGGTGACCAAGTCGGTCGTCTTGGAAAAATGTCCGCAAAAGCAAGGCGTGTGTTTTCAAGTCCGCAACATGACGCCCAAGAAACCGAATTCGGCTTTGCGCAAGATCACTCGTGTTCGGCTGTCCAACGGCAAAGAGGTCACGGTTTACATCCCGGGTGAAGGCCATAATCTGCAAGAGCACTCGATCGTGCTGATTCGCGGTGGCCGAGTGCGGGACTTGCCTGGTGTGCGTTACCAGGTCGTCCGGGGCTGTCGCGATACGCTGGGTGTTAGCAAGCGCATGCAGGCTCGCAGTCGCTACGGCGCTAAGAAGCCGTAAGGGAAGCGGTAAGCTGTGAGGCTTAAGCAATAATCATGATGGCTTTTTTGCCACGAACCGGATGTTTTAAGGCTTATATGCACACTTGACTCCGAATTTGTGAATTGAACGACGAATCGATTGCAACCAACTACTAGCAACTAGACACTAACCTCTAACTACAACCAAACCATGGGCAAAATTACTGCGAGTCGAGATATTCTTCGGCCGGATCCAAAATATCAATCGTTGCTAGCTGGCAAATTCGTCAATTGCCTGATGTACGACGGCAAGAAATCAACAGCCTTTCGGGTGTTCTACGATGCCTTGGACATCATCGGCCAAAAGGTCACGGACGTTTCGCCGATCGAAGTCTTCGAGCAGGGACTCGAAAACTTGAAGCCGCATATCGAAGTGCGTTCGAAGCGGGTGGGTGGTGCATCCTACCAAGTTCCAATGCAGGTCAATCGCACTCGACAACAATCCTTGGCCATCCGCTGGCTGTTGTTGGCAGTCCATGAGAAAAAAGGCCGATCGACGGCAGAAAAGCTGGCTGAAGAATTGATGGCCGCCTATCGCAAAGAAGGTGTGGCGATTAGCCGTCGTGAGAATACTCACCGTATGGCCGAAGCCAACAAGGCTTTCGCACACTTTGCGTGGTAACTAACCGACGAACGCGCTGACGGAGGCAGTAGGCTAACGGGTTCACTCTCAAATCACAGCGACGTTATGGCCCGTGAGCTATCGAAGATACGAAACATCGGCATCATCGCCCATATTGATGCCGGTAAAACAACCGTGACCGAGCGGATGTTGTTCGTCAGCGGCGCGAAGCACAAAGCGGGCGGCGTCGATCAGGGCACAACGGAAACCGACGACGACCCCGAAGAGCAAGAGCGCGGGATCACGATCTATGCGGCCTGCGTGACCTTCAAATGGAAAGACACGATTGTCAATCTTTTGGATACGCCCGGACACGTGGACTTCACGGCGGAAGTCGAACGATGCCTGCGGGTTTTGGATGGTGCGGTTGTTGTTTTTAGTGCCCGCGAAGGCGTCGAAGCACAAAGCGAAACGGTTTGGCGGCAAGCCGATAAATACGAAGTTCCAAGAATCGTATTCATCAACAAGCTGGACCGCGAAGGAGCTGACTTCTATCGTGTGCTGGATGAAATCGGTCCGCGATTGAACGGGCATCCGGTCGCCATTCAAATTCCGATCGGCATGGGACCGAGCCACGTCGCCGATCCATTTACCGGCTGCATCGATCTGATCGAAATGCAGGCGCTGCGATTCTCGGGTGGCGATGACGGCCGAACGGTGACCCGTGAGCCGATTCCCGAGCATTTGATTGATGATGCCAACGGATGGCGCGAGATGATGCTCGATTCGCTTTTCACGTTGAGCAACGAGATGATGGAATTGGCCATGGAAGAAAAGCCAATTCCTAGCGAATTGATTCATCAAACGCTTCGCAAGGCATGTATCAACCGCGTTATTCAGCCGGTGGTATGTGGGTCGGCGCTGCACGGCATGGGGGTCCAATGCGTCCTGGATGCGGTCGATCGTTACCTGCCGTGCCCGCTGGATCGCCCAGCCGTCGCCGGTTGGGATCCCAACAAACCGGACCGCACTCTCATCCGCAAACCTTCACCCAAGGAACCCTTCTGCGGCCTTGTCTTCAAAATCATCCCGGCCAAAACCGGAGATATGTATTGGATTCGTGTCTACTCCGGCGAGCTCGAATCAAACTCGCGCATCTACTGTCCCAACCGTGACAAGAAGGAGAACGTCGCGCAACTTTGGCAATTGCACGCAACGAAGAAAGATCGCCAAGGTCAGATCGAAAAGCTTGAGTGCGGCGATATCGCATGTGCCATCGGGCCGAGGTATGGCATTACGGGTGACACGTTTTGCGACACCCGGGAGATGATTGAATTGCCGAGTATCCAGTTCGCTCAGACCGTGCTGTCGATGGCCATCGAGCCCGAAAACACGACGGAACGAAAGAAGTTGGCCGAAGTTCTTGACATGTTGAAGCGCCAAGATCCCACGTTCCACGCATCTGAAAATCCTGAATCGGGCCAAACGTTGATCAGCGGCATGGGCGAGTTGCACTTGGACGTCATCAAGCACCGCCTTACGCGCGACTTTCATTTGAACGTTAAGTTCTACAAGCCGCGTGTCAATTACCGCGAGACGATTGCTGCAGCCAAACGAGTCGAAGGGCAATGCAATCGGCAAATCGGCGACAAGCAAATGTTTGCTCGGGTAACCTTGATGCTCGAACCGCTCGCTGACCGGGCAACGCAACCCATCGTGCTCGACAAATTTTTCGGCGAAACCGCAATCCCCGATGCGCTCAAGGCCGCTGTACTGGAGGAACTGCGAGGACGTGTCCAAGGTGGTGGCGCCATTGGCAGCTTTCCTTTGACGGGTCTGCGTGTCTCACTTGTCGGTGGCGAGACGCGGGACGTCGGTTCGGACGAAGTGGCCTTTCGCATTGCTGCGGCCGACGGTTTCGAGCGTGGCTTACAGGAATGTGGTCCAGTTCTTCTCGAGCCGGTCATGCGGCTGGATATCGTAACGCCCGACGAATACGTCGGCGATATCGTTGGCGATTTGCAGCAGCGACGTGCTATTATCGATTCGACCGAAGTCCGCGGCACGATGACAGGAATTATCGCCTCCGCACCTCTCAAAGAACTTTTTGGGTATTCCTCGGCAATCCGATCGCTCAGCCAGGGCCGAGCGGGCTGCTCCATGGAGCCTCAAGGCTACCAACCCGCGCCGGAATCCGATGTAGAGAGCTTCGGCTTCGTGTAGAATAGAGCCCTGAGACAGAATTCACGGCCCCACCCATTGTCGCCGTGGTTTACGTACAAAATTCTGTACTCTATGGAAAATCCTAAGTTCTATGCAAAGGGATCACTGGATGCGGACCTTCGAGTTTTCAGGCTGCGTAATCGTATTCGGACTGATCGTTTTTCTTCGGGATGCACGTCCGTCGGAACTCGATTTCAACCGTGACATTCGGCCGATACTCTCCGATCAGTGTTTTTCATGTCACGGTCCGGATAGCGCGACCCGTCAAGCCGATTTGCGGCTCGACCTGCGACAAGCTGCCGTCGATTCTGGTGTGATTGCCTTGGATCATCCTGAGAATAGCTCGATCCTGCAGCGCATCGTGTCCAACGATCCCGACGCCGTGATGCCACCACCCGAAAGCGGTAAACACCTTTCTGCCGAACAACTCGGTACGTTGCGCCGTTGGATCGAATCTGGGGCGAAATACGACGAGCATTGGGCCTTTGTGTTTCCACAACGTCCAGACATACCTCATGCTGTGATCGATTCTGCGATCGTTGAAGATTATCGCGTCAACAATTCCATCGATCATTTTGTAGTGGCCCAATTGGCCGGAACGAACCTGCGGCCCTCACCGCCCGCCGATCGAGCCACGCTGGTGCGCCGATTGTTTTTGGATTTGATCGGATTGCCGCCACAACCCGACGAGCTCGAGCATTGGACCAGCTACCTAGGTGACCGATGGTCTGAAGCGCTGGTCGATCGCTTGCTCGAATCCAAACACTTTGGCGAACGTTGGGCGAGGTGGTGGTTGGATGCTGCGCGGTATTCCGACAGCGACGGCTACGAAAAAGATAAGCAGCGGGAAGTTTGGTTCTACCGCGATTGGGTCATTCGGGCCATGAATGATGATATGCCCTACGACCAATTCATCATTCGACAGATTGCCGGCGATCTGCGGCCTAGTGCTTCGCAGGATGATCGTGTGGCCACCGGATTTTTACGCAATTCGATGGTCAACGAAGAGGGGGGAGCGGACCCCGAGCAGTTTCGTGTCGAAGGTCTATTCGACCGTATGGACGCGATTGGGAAATCGATTCTGGGCATTACGACGCAGTGCGCTCAGTGCCACTCACACAAGTTCGATCCGCTGACCCAGGAGGAATACTATGCGATGTTCGCGGCGCTGAACAATTGTCACGAAGCCATGATCGCAGTATATTCGCCAGATGATCTGAATCTGTGCAATGAAGTCCGAACAGAAATCGAGAAGATCGAAAACGAACTTCGCGACCAGCATCCGATGTGGCAAGAAGAATTGTCCCGGTGGCATCAACAATTATCGAGCGAGATGCCGATATGGAAGACGCTCAAGCCGACTGAACTGCCTTGGGAAGGCCAGAAGTTCAAACTTCTTGAGGATGGTTCGATTCTCAGCGAAAGTTACGCGCCGACCAAGAGTGACAATTTCTATCCATGTCAACTTGAGCCTGGGACTTACACCGCCGTACGCCTCGACTTGTTGACCCACTGGCAACTTCCGTTGGGTGGACCAGGCCGGTCTGTCTTAGGTAGCGGAGCGCTGACGGAATTTGAATTCAACACTGCGTCGGCGGACGATCCAAATAAGAAGGTTCCTTTGAAAATCAAACGCGCGGTAGCCGACGTGAATCCGCCAACAATTCCATTGCCAATGATTTACCGCGAACAAGACCCCAGCAAGGATGATCGCGTAACTGGCCCGATCGAAATGGCGATCGACGGCGATGCGAAGACAGCCTGGAGTTGCGACAACGGCCCGGGTCGCCGCAATCAAGACCGTCATGCAATCTTTGAGTTTGAAACACCGCTCGTGGTCAGTCAGCCGACGACCGTTTGGGTCCGATTAAAACAAAACCACGGCGGCTGGAATTCTGATGACAACCAAAACTACTTGTTTGGACGCTATCGATTCTCGATTACCGAAAGCTCGAATCCTACAGGCCATGTGGTGCCAGCCAGTGTTCAGCCGCTGCTGGCGCTCGAGTTCAGTTCATTGACTCTCGATGAGATACAAAAACTATTCAGTGCGTGGCGAACAACGCAAGAGGCGATGGTCGAGGCGAACAACCGGATCGAAGCTCACTGGCAACGCTTTCCAGCCGGCGCAAGTCAACTGGTAGTCGTGCAGCGCGATGAACCGCGCGAAACCTATGTTATGCTTCGTGGTGATTTCCTGAAGCCTGGGGTTCGAGTCGTACCTGGAACTCCCGCATTTCTCCACGTTCAGAAGGCTTCCTCAGATCCCCCGCGACTAAAGTTTGCGCGCTGGCTTGCCGACGGTCAGAGTCCGACTACGGCCCGCGTTGTTGTGAACCGAATATGGCAAGCCTATTTTGGACGGGCCATTGTGGCGACTCCCGAGGATTTCGGCCATCAATCACCCGCACCGACCCATCCGGACATGCTTGACTGGTTGGCGGTCGAATTGATGGACAGCGGATGGAGTTTGAAGCACATTCATCGGTTGATTGCCAATTCCGCTACGTATCAGCAATCGTCGGTTGCAAATGCCGAACAAGTAACTTCGGATCGTTACAACGAACTGCTGGCTCGCGGTCCACGGTTTCGCATGGAAGCGGAGATGGTCCGAGACCTAGGACTTTCGGTCAGCGGACTGTTGGACCGACATATCGGAGGTCCAAGCGTCTATCCTCCAGCGCCTCAATTCTTGTTCGAACCGCCAGCCAGCTATGGTCCCAAAGTCTGGCATCAAGAACAAGCAAGTGGACATTATCGGCGAAGTCTTTACGTTCACAGTTACCGAAGCATGCCTTATCCACCGCTTCAGGTATTCGACTCACCCAAAGGCGACGGAGCCTGTGTGCGGCGCGAACGAAGTAACAATCCGCTTCAGGCATTGGTCCTGCTGAACGAGCCGCAGTTTGTCGAATTCGCCCGAGCGACGGCCGGCCGCGTGCTTCGCGAAGCGCCCTCCGATCGGGACGATGTGCGGATCGCATACGCGCATGCTTTGATTACGGGCCGCACTCCGGAACAAGGGGAAGTCGATGTACTGCTACAACTGCTCAATCGACAGCGCCAACGGATCGACGATGGAACGCTGGTCGCCGACCCCTTGGTGGGTGCAAGCGAACAACTTGCAAGGCAACTCACGGGGCGTTCGGCTAAAGAATTGTTACCTTGGATTGTGGTCGCCCGAGCCATTCTGAATCTAGATGAAACGATTACCAAAGGTTGAAACGATGAACCTGATTGCAAGGCGTTGGTTTTTGGAACAATGCGGAATCGGTTTGGGTAGCGTCGCATTGGCGAGTTTGCTTGCCGAAGACAATCGACGTGCAAATGCCACTGAACCAAGCATCGATCCGATGGCCGTCAAACCTCCGCACTTTCAGGCCAAGGCCAAGAATGTCATCCTGCTTTTCATGGGTGGTGGGCCGAGCCAGTTTGAATTGTTCGACTACAAGCCGACGTTGGAACGACTCAACGGAACGCTCCCACCAGCCAATTTGCTTGAAGGCTATCGTGCGGCGTCTATCAATCCAAATTCAACGTTGCTCGGCCCCAAATACACGTTTGCCAAACACGGCCAATGCGGAGCCGAGGTTTCAGAATTGCTGCCACACACTTCAGCCATTGCCGATGACCTGTGCATCATTCGTTCGATGACGACGGATGCCTTCAATCACGCGCCGGCGCAACTCTTGATGAGTACTGGGTCTCAGCAGTTTGGTCGTCCTAGCATGGGGGCTTGGGTAACGTACGCACTGGGCAGCGAGTCGCGAAATTTGCCAGCTTTCGTCGTCATCAACAGTGGCCAGAAAGGCCCGAGCGCCGGTAGCGGCAATTGGCACAGTGGTTTTTTGCCCACACTGCATTCGGGAGTCGAATTTCGATCGAGCGGCGATCCGGTGCTTTATCTTTCGAATCCGCCGGGAGTTGATCGGCAAATGCAGCGAGAGACACTGGATACGATCAATACTCTGAATCGTCGTCGCTTGGATGCCGTCGGTGACCCTGAGATCGCTACGCGAGTGGCATCCTACGAAATGGCCTATCGTATGCAAGAAAGTGCTCCACAGGCTATGTCGATTCAAGACGAACCCGACAGCGTACTTGAAATGTATGGCGCAGAACGCGGCAAATCGTCCTTTGCGAACAACTGCTTGTTGGCTCGACGCTTGGTCCAGCAGGGCGTTCGCTTCGTGCAATTGTTCCACGAATCGTGGGATCAGCATGGCGGTTTGAAATACGCCATCAAGAAGAACTGCCAGGACACGGACCAGGCCTGCGCGGCTTTGGTTTCCGATTTGAAACGCCTCGGAATGCTTGACGAAACGCTGGTCATTTGGGGTGGCGAGTTCGGTCGCACGCCGATGGTTCAAGGTGGCAATGATGGACGCGATCACCATCCAAATTCGTTCACGATGTGGTTGGCCGGTGGAGGAATCAAAGGCGGTATGACCTATGGCTCCACCGACGAACTCGGTTTTAACGTTGCGGAAAACCCTGTCCATGTTCACGATTTGCACGCCACGCTTTTGCATTTGCTCGGACTTGATCACAAGCGACTAACCTATCGATTCCAAGGCCGCGACTACCGGCTAACCGACGTTCATGGAAACATCGTGGACAAGCTATTGGCTTAGCGTGGATCCCGGGCAATTTCGCTTACTAAACCAAACATGAGTTTCCGTACGGAATCAACAAAGCGGTCGCGTGTATTGGTCGATTTTTAACCGACGGAAGGCATGCTATTGGAACTTGATCGGAAGTCCGACGTGGATCGTAAAGCGTCGACGATTTGCCCCGGACCAAAGTTTATGAAATTGAAATGTGGGAATTGGTAACTGAGGATGATTGAGAATTTTGAAATTCGACGGGCAATCCCGTCAGACCGTGAAATTCTACTGGACGTGTGGCTGCGATCGGTTCATGCGACGCATTCCTTTGTCTCGGAGACGGACATTCAGTCAATGATCCCACAAGTGCGTGACTATCTGGCATCGAATGAGCCTATGTTCTGGGTCATGTGCGACGATTCCGGTACGGTCATGGGATTTATGGGAATGTCGGGCAGTAAGATGGATGCGTTGTTCCTTGCGCCCGAGTTCCAAGGGCGTGGCGCGGGGCGGCAATTGGTTCGTCACGCGCAAGCGCTTCATGGCGAGCTGACGGTGGACGTCAATGAACAGAATGCAGCAGCCCGGAGCTTTTATGAAGCTTGTGGGTTCAGCGTTGAAGGTCGATCGGAGTTGGATGATCAAGGTCGTCCGTATCCGCTACTTCATTTGCGCACGACCGGTCGCATGAAGTCCTAACCAAGATTAAACGATGGTTTCGTACGTGGAATCGACTTCCAAAGTAGCCATCGTGTTTTGCGCGGGCGAAGCTCATTTCACAACGTATCATGGCGTCTCGATCGACGAAGATCATCGCGCAGAGCGACATGGCTACGGTGCGTTCAGGACGTGTACCGGTTCATTGCCCTACCCTCGCGTAGCTGGAAAGATTGACGATGTACGGCATTCGCGTTATCCTGGCTTCAAGAGTTTTAGGGCGAGCGGCGGAAATTAAAATACCAACCCGAAGCGTGAGCGAGGGGCCGCCCCTCGCTCACGCTTCGGGTTGTGATGGTAACCTTTCAACTGCCGCTCGCCTAGGTCATGGCGACTCACAAGCTTGCACCAATACAGTCGGGGACTTTGATGGCTTGTACAGGCCAACTTGAACTTCGCTTTTTGTTTTTTTAGACCTATGTCTTGTGCGCTTCGACCCGCTTCGTTCTGCCGACTCGCCATTTCAGTTTTGAGACTCGCCTGTCTCTTGTTTGTTCCATTTTGGATTGGTTGCAATAATCCCGGATCTCAGCTCACTCCAGAGGAAATTGAAAAGCGGCGAAAGGAACAACAGTCATCACTTAAGGCAAATGATCTTGTTTCGCTGCCGACCGATGTGCAGAAGGCTATTGTCACGATCAAGCCGGGTCATTGGGTCGAAACCGCACAACGATTCAAGTCGACCAAAGAGGACTTGCAAGTTCTTGCAGTTGGCAGCATCTATCGCGGTAATGAGTCCGTGGTCTTGCCTTTGACGAATTTCGTCAACCAGTTCACCCGTCGAAGCAATCTTCCAAAAGGCCAAGAAAAATCCCTCTCGCTTCGATTGTTCGTTCCGCCCAGACCCTTCGTCAAACAACCCGCACCGATTTCCGATGTTTCGGAATCACAGGGCTTGGCCATTGGCACCGAGCTGCTGACTCTTCCGATGATGTCGCCCATTCTGGAAAGCGGACAACGATCGGCAGTCAATGAACTTCGTGATCACGAGTTTCAACTCGTGGTGCTGTCGCCACAAGCCCTGGCCTATCAGCACCTAGCCGGCATGGACGCCATCAATTGGTTCGCATCCGACGCTGCGGTTTTCAACGAGCGAATTCGTAGCTACGATGTCAGTCTGGTCCAACCCGTCGATAACGAAACGGCATTTCCACGCAGCTTGCTGACGATGACGTCGATCGCCGTCATTGTATGGGACGATTTGGCTGGCTCGGATTTATCACAAGATCAACAGTCAGCGATTCTCGATTGGCTTCATTGGGGAGGGCAACTCATCATTAGCGGCCCAACAAGTTGGTCGCGATTGCAGAACTCTTTTCTGCTACCGCACTTGCCTGTCCATGTAGCCGAGAGCACCGAGCTGAACACACAGGCTTTCGCTGAACTGTCGAGTCACTGGATCACTCGAGATCTCGGCAAACGCGACTTGAAAGAGCCGATCCAGATCGACGGACTCCCGCTGACCGGATTGAAATTGCATCTAAGCGAACAGGGTTCATGGCTCCCAGGAACCAACCAATTGGTTGCAGAGAGTCGCGTAGGT
>WPCK01423265.1_pt1 | contig 10146 bp, 10 predicted proteins | sample 5399851 | NCBI WGS metagenome assembly WPCK01 (sample SAMN12869471, study PRJNA574797) | sludge metagenome | isolation source: wastewater treatment of pH11 | place: China:Beijing | collected 2019-05-20
GGGTGTCCAAGGGACTGGCTTTGGGTGCCCTGTGTGATCATTTGGGAGTCACCACGCAGCGAACCCTCACCTTTGGTGACAACGAGAATGACATTCCGCTTCTTCAAGCGGCTGGTCTTGGCGTAGCAATGGACAATGCACTGCCGTCGGTGAAGATTATTGCGGATCGAATTACAGGGCCGGTGCATGAAGATGGCGTGGCTGACGTGCTGGAAGACATTTTTGGGTTTTAGGACCAACCATTGAACCGCTGTTGCGACGTGACCTGCAACTCGCTAGATTTACAACTATGTGTTTGACGCTACTAGGGGACCTACTTCGCAGCCGCGGTGACGCCTGAATCCTGATCGGAGGGCGCGCTGCGGAGTGGACGCATCTGATCTCCCCCATTCTTGAAGTAGAACTTAGGAAGTCAAAATGAAAACTGCCGGCAAAATGACCGCTCAAAGGTCCTCAAAAATGCCGTTTGGTAAGTATCGCCCATTCCTGGACACTAACCCTGTTGATCTGAAGGATCGTACCTGGCCGGATAAGCGCATCACGGCGGCGCCCCGCTGGCTGAACACGGACCTGCGAGATGGCAACCAGTCCCTGGTGGAACCCATGGATCCGGCTCGCAAACGAAAAATGTTTGATCTGCTGGTGCAGATGGGTTTCAAGGAAATCGAAATTGGTTTTCCAGCGGCATCCCAAACGGATTACGACTTTGTGCGCTCACTCATCGAGGATGACGCGGTCCCGCAGGACGTGACGGTTTCGGTTCTAACGCAGTCTCGCAGCGCGCTCATTGAGCGGACACTGGAATCACTGGTTGGCCTTAGCCGCGCCAATGTGCACCTGTACAATGCCACGTCGCCACTGTTCAGAGAGGTAGTTTTCAGGAACGACTGGGAAGCCACAGTTGAACTGGCTGTGAGCGGTACGCGCGACATCATCGCGCAGGCAGAGAAGTACCTGGGGAATGACACCGTATTCGGCTTCCAGTACTCTCCCGAAATTTTCATTGACACTGAGATGGATAAGGCACTGGAGATCTGTGAGAAGGTTTCGGATGTGTGGGAGGTAAGCCAGGATCGGGAGATCATTCTGAACCTGCCCGCGACCATTGAGCGGGCCACCCCTAATGTCTACGCCGATCAGATTGAATACATGGCCCGAAACCTCACCCGCCGGGATCTCACGACCATCTCCGTGCACCCGCATAACGACCGGGGCTCCGCGGTTGCAGCTGCCGAACTGGCAATGCTGGCCGGAGCTGACCGCGTCGAAGGCTGCCTGTTTGGGCAGGGGGAGAGGACCGGGAACGTCGACCTGGTGACCCTGGCACTCAACCTGCACACGCAGGGGATTGATTCGCAACTGGATTTTTCTGATATCGATGAGGTGCGGCGCGTCTCCGAGTACTGCACGGGTATGGGCGTGCCGGATCGGTCTCCCTATGCGGGGGATCTGGTTTATACCTCGTTCTCAGGTTCTCACCAGGACGCGATCAAGAAGGGCTTCACCGTTCGGGATGCGCAGCTGGCCAAGGGAGCGGATGAAGCCACTCTTCTGTGGCAAATTCCCTACCTGCCCATCGACCCGCACGATGTAGGCAGGTCCTATGAGGCCGTGGTGAGGGTCAACTCTCAATCCGGCAAGGGCGGTATCGCCTACCTCATGGAAAACGCGCACTCCCTGGATCTGCCACGCAGGCTTCAGGTAGAGTTCTCGCGACTGGTTCAGCGCCACTCTGATTCTCAGGGAGGTGAGGTTGATGCCGATCTCCTCTGGAAGATCTTTGCGGACGCCTACCTGCCCACCGAAGCTGCGCCCGGACTGGAACCGTGGGGCCGGTTTGTGCTGGGGAAGTCCTCCGTCACATCAGACAATGAGGGTGCGCGTCTGCAGGCAGAACTTTTCGACTACGGGCAGCAGTCCATTCTGTCTGCCTCCGGGAACGGCCCGATTGACGCTTTCGTGCGGGCACTTACGGAAAAGGGCTTCGAGATTCGCATCCTGGACTACTCCGAGCACGCACTGTCCCGCGGTGAGGATGCGCGCGCAGCGGCCTATATCGAAGCAGAAATTGACGGTCAGATTGTTTGGGGTGTCGGCATTGATCCATCAATCGCCAGGGCTTCCTACAAGGCCATCATTTCGGGGCTCAACCGGGCCCTGCGGTAAAGGGTCAGTGCGGCAGCGTGCTTCGTTCCTACCGGGAGCAAGGAATAGTTCTGCGAACCTACAAGTTGGGTGAGGCGGACAGAATAGTTCTAATCCTGGGTCGCGACGCCGGTTTGGTGAGAGCAGTGGCGAAGGGAGTGCGCAAACCTACCTCCAAGTTCGGGGGCCAGTTGGAACCCTTCAACCTGGTGGACCTACAGCTGTATAGGGGAAAAAATCTGCACACAATTACCCAGGCGCAACTGCTACTGGGGTATGCGGGTCCTCTGGCAGAGAACTACGGCGCGTTTACAGCCGCCAAAGTTCTGGCTGAAACCACTCAGAAGCTCACCGAAGGAAACGAGCTGGCGGATACCGGCATTTTTGACCTGCTTCACGGTGCCCTGGGTGCACTGGTGGCACGAAGGCACCCGGAACAGCTGGTGGTCGCTTCCTTCCTGCTTCGCCTGATGAGGCTGGCAGGGTGGGACCCTGTGTTGCGGGGGTGTGCCGGTTGCGGCTCCACCGGGCCGGCGCGCAGCTTTCTCATTGAGGCGGGCGGAACGGTGTGTGCCAGCTGCTCGGGTGGTGCCGGGATTCCCCTCAGCGCGGAAACCACTCAGCTGGTTGAGGCTCTGATGGAGGGCAGGTGGGAGGGGACTCAAAACGCTACCGCGCACGAAAGAGCTGCTGCTGGCAGGGTTGCCGGAGCTTGGGCCCAGTACCATCTTGAACAGAGGCTTCGTTCACTAGCCTTCTTAGAGTCTGTGGAGGAGCATCATGAATACAGCTGAACCGGTACCCGGCCCAGGGCAGGGGGACAGCCTCGTACCCCCGCAACTGGTGGGGGCCGCGCCCGCTCACATAGCGGTCATCATGGATGGCAACGGACGGTGGGCCAATGCGCGCGGGCTACCCAGGACGGAGGGACACAAGGCCGGAGAAGTCTCCCTGATGGATACGGTGGCCGGCGCGGTTGAAGCGAGCGTTAAGTACATTTCGATGTACGCATTTTCGACCGAGAATTGGAACCGTTCACCGGCAGAGGTGCGGTTCCTCATGGGGTACTCACGCGATACAATCCGCAGGCGTGCCGAAGAGTTGAACCGCTGGGGGGTCAGAATTCGCTGGGTGGGAAGGGCGCCGAAACTATGGAAATCGGTGATCAAAGAACTGCAGGCGGCCGAAGCTCTCACCGTAAATAATACGGGTACGCAACTGCTGCTCTGCGTGAATTACGGGGGCCGTGCAGAGATAGCTGACGCCGCGCGCAACCTGGCGCTAGAGGTGGAGAGCGGCCGCAGAAAAGCGTCCAGTATTAGCGAAAAAACACTGGGGAGGGCCCTCTATCTGCCTGACGTTCCAGATGTTGACCTGCTGATCCGCACTTCCGGGGAGAGACGCATTTCTAACTTCCTGCTTTGGCAGTTAGCCTATGCTGAACTGGATTTCCTGGATATTCCCTGGCCGGAGTTTGGTAGGCAACAGCTGTGGGAACGCCTCATCGCCTACCAAAAAAGGGACCGGCGCTTCGGGGGAGCGGTAGACAGGGTTGCCACCATTTTGTGAACCGCTTCGGTAACGGGTCTTAGGAAAGAGTCTTGGCTGTCTTCGGCGCTGATTCGGTGAACTTGTGTGACTGCTTTGCCTTGAACTTCTTCAGCCCCACAAAGACAAACACTAGCGCCACCAGGGCCACGTAGGCCCAGGGATTACCCGCCAGCGCGGTAACCGCTGCCGTCCACACTGCAAGTAAGCCCAGACCGTATAGCAGGGCCCAGGCAATTGCGCCCGGCAGCATGGCTAGCGTGAAGCGGCGCCAATCCATGCGTACTAGTCCGGCACCGGCCAACACCGCCGTTTGGACACCAACAGTGAGGAAGCACAGGGGGATGATGAGCAGCCCCCACCTTTCTAGAAGCGCCGCGCCCTTTCGGGGGGTGGGCCCGTTAAACCAGCGTGCAAATCGGCCCCCGTTTCCGCGCCTTGCCGCCACTTCAGGTACCGTTCTGGCCAGCCAGTACGTGCCCTGAGCACGGCAGAAGACAACGACAAAGAGGAAACCAATTAGGAGAGGTCCCGACTCTATCCAGGAGGGTACGGTCATGAGTTCTCCTTAGCGTAGCAATCGCTGCACGTTCCAAAAACTTCCAAAAAATGTGAGGGTTCGTAGAAGCCGTGCTGCTCAGCCAGTTCACTAACCCACGACTCCAGATGCTGCGGCGTGATTTCGCGGACCTTACCGCAGGACCGACAAATCAGGTGGTGGTGGTGAGCGTCGTCCTCACACAGCCGGTACGCAAGCTCCCCATCAACGCCGCGAACCGTGTCAACCTCTTCATTGTCAGCCAAAAGTTGCAGGTTTCGGTAGACGGTCGCCAGACTTACCGTTTGGCCAGCAGAGATAAGGTCATCGTGAACTTGCTGGGCGGAACGGAAATCGTGCTGCTGTCGAAGCTGCTCCAAAACGGCTGCCCGCTGCTTCGTTTTCCGCTGCACTTCTTTCCCCTCACTAACAGGCTGACTTCAACTACAGGTTAGCCTACCCTGACCCCGGCTGGTTTCCGTTTTTGTTTACCACCCAGGCGCCTCCACTGACCGATGCCAACAAAGACGGCCGCGTACAGTGCAATCGCAATGGCGACGATCATTGCTCCCGGCGAAAGGTCTACGCTGGCAGTGATGAACAGTCCGGCCGCACTGACCACCGCTCCCAGGATTGCTGCCAGAAACATGGTTTGCCGAAATGAGCGGCGAAACAGCTGCACTATTGCCACGGGAATTATCATTACGGCAGAAACTAGGAGCGCGCCCACAACCTGCATGGAAATGGCCACTGTCAGGGCTGAGAGTACGGCGATCAGCATCGAGAGTGTACGCACGGGAAGGCCGGTGGTTTGTGCGAAGTCCTCATCGTTACAAACCGAGAACAGTGCGGGGCCAAGACCCGTTCCCAGCGCTACTACGGTGAGGCTTAAAATTCCGATAATGACAATGTCAGACCAGCTCACCGTGGCTAGTGACCCGAAAAGGTAGGAGTTCAGCTGGGTGGACGTGCCCCCGGCAAGCCCCATGAGGAGGACGCCCCCAGCGATGCCTCCGTAAAACAAAATGGCTAGAGCCACGTCTGCCGACGACCTTCCGGAACGTCGCACCAGCTCAATAATTACCGCACCTGCCACGGAAGTGATGATGGCCCCGGGGATGGCCAGGCTGTCTACGGGAACCAGGTTGGCCATGGTTCCCACTAGCCACCCAAGAGCTACTCCGGTCAGGGCTACGTGCCCAATGCCGTCTCCCAGCATGGCTAGGCGCCGCTGCACCAGGTAGGTTCCCACAATAGGTGCCGACGCTCCAACCAGCAGAGCTGCCAGAAGAGATCGGAACAGCAGGGGAGAGGTGAAGAAGCTGAGGATCATGAGCGGCCGCCTTCCAACTGCCAGGAGGGCGTACTACCCGAGTATTCGGGTTCGTGATGGTGATCGCTGTGCTGATCGGTGCCGCCGGGTCGACGTGGGCCGTCGTGGGTGATGTGACCGGACGAAAGGTGTAGTTCGTGATCTATCAGGGGCGCCAGTTCGCCCAGTTCGTGCAGCACTATAAGAGAGGTGTGTCCCAGTTCCTTTTGTCCGCGCACTACCTCGGCCAGAACTTCTCGGTTATGCCGGTCCAGGCCGGTGAGGGGTTCGTCCAGCAGGAGGAGGGGTGGGCGGCGTACCAGTGCGCGCGCTATGAGGGTTCGCTGTTGCTGACCGCCGGAGAGGACCTGAAAGATCTCCTGGTGCCGGCTGGAAAGCCCCACTATTTCCAAAACCCGATCAACCTTCTGTTTGGATCCTCGGGGCAACCACCACTGACGCGGACCAAGCAGCCCGGTTTCCACCACTTCCCGTACGGTCGAGCCGACGCCCCCGCCGATGGTGTTGCGTTGAGGTACATACCCAATTTTTGTCCAGTCGATCTGGGGGGTGGGTCCCGCTTCTTCTGGAAGCAGGTCTCCAAACAGGTGAATTTCTCCGGCCGAGTGGGGGATCAGGCCGAGCAGCGCTTTGAGTAGCGTGGATTTACCCGAGCCGTTCCCTCCGGTAAGGGCCACGCACGATCCCTCTTCCACGGTGGCGGAAATATCGTGCAGGACCGGGGCGGCCCCGTAGCCAACTTCAAGATCGTGGAAGGCGATCGGCGGTACATGTTCGATGGGCATACCTCAAGTTCTAACGCTAATGAGAATTGAAGTCAATAGTAGCCGGGTGTGGCAAATTTCAATCATCCAGGGTGGACAGGTCCCCCTCATCCTGTCCCAGAGCGCGTGCCCTGAGCACGCGGCGCATGATCTTTCCAGAGCGGGTCTTTGGAAGTGCATCCACGTAGATGATCTCTTCCGGCTTAGCGATGGGTGACAGGTGAGTGGATACGTGAGCTTTGATGTCCTCACTCAGTTCACGCCCCGGGTTGAATCCCGGATTGAGGACGGCGTAAACGTGGATGGCATTTCCCTTCACCTCGTGGGGAAGGCCAACGGCAGCTGCCTCGGCAATCGCTCTGTAAGAGGCATTTGCCGACTCTACTTCCGCGGTACCCAGGCGGTGACCTGAGACTTTGATGATGTCGTCAGTCCTCCCCAGCACCCAGAAGTAACCATCGGAGTCGCGACGGGCAGAATCCCCGGTCAAATATCGGTCCGCCGACAGGGACCAGTAGGTGTCCAGGTAGCGCTGATCATCCTTGTACAGAGTCCTCATCATGGCTGGGTTTGGGTGCTTTAGAACCAGGAATCCCTCGGTGTTATCCGGCACCGAGTTTCCCTCACCGTCCACGATGTCTGCCTCTTGCCCAAATACCGGTCTTCCCGCTGATCCCGGCTTTTGCGGCATGGCCGGGACCCCGGCTATTTGGAACATTCCCGTTTCTGTCTGCCACCAGGTATCCATGAGGGGAGCGCGTTTCCGCCCCACCACCTCGTAAAACCATCTCCACGCCTCCGGGTTGATTGGCTCCCCCACGGAACCCAGGAGCCGCAATGAAGACAGATCGTGCCGGTTTACCCAGGCATCCCCGAATCGCATCAGTGAACGAATGGCTGTCGGTGCAGTGTAAAGAATGGTGATCCCGTAGTGCTCGACCAGTTCCCACCAGCGGTCAGGGTGGGGATAGGTGGGTCCGCCCTCGTACATGAACACTGTCGCCCCGTTGAGAAGGGGACCGTAAACCAGGTAGGAATGTCCGGTGATCCAGCCGGGGTCCGCGGTGCACCAAAACCGGTCCTCATCCCTCATGTCAAAGGTGTCCCGCAAGGTGGTGTAAGTGCCCACCATGTAGCCGCCGTGGGTGTGGAGGATTGCTTTGGGACTACCCGTGGAACCTGACGTGTAGAGGATGAACAGGGGGTGTTCCGCATCTACCTGCAACGTTTCGCAGCGGCCTCGAGCAATTGGGAGGGAGGTGAGGTCGTGATACCAGTGATCACGGACCGGGTCCATGTGAACGTCAATTCCGGTTCGTCTAACGACCACCACGTTCTCAACCGTGGGAGAAAATTTTACCGCCTGGTCAACTATTTCCTTCAGAGGAAACACGGAGCCGTTCACCCAGGAGCCATCCGCGGTGATTATAATTTTCGATTCCGAATCATCTATGCGCGAGGTGAGTGCATCCGCCGAAAAACCGGCAAAAATAACCGAGTGAACCGCCCCTATTTTGGCGCAGGCCAACATCGCGAAGAAGACTTCTGGAATGCGGGGAAGATAGATGGTCACCCGGTCACCCTCACGAACGCCCATCGCTTTGAGTACGTTCGCCATCTTTTCCACTTCCCGGTTGAGGGAAAAATAGGAAAATGTGCGCGTTTCCAGGCCGTCCTCCGAACGCCACATTAGAGCTAACTTGTTCTTTCGGGGGCCCCGAATGTGGCGGTCCAAAGCATTTGTCACAATGTTGGTCTGCGCGCCCGTGAACCACTTGTAGAACGGCTTGTTAGAAGAGTCCAGCACCTGCGTCCACGGCTTTGACCACTCCAGCTCTTTTGCTTGCTGCCCCCAGTAGTGCACGGGGTCCGCCGCGGCTTGCCTCTCCACTTCTTCCCAGTCCTTTATGTGTGCTTCCTGCAGGACCGTTTCGCTGGGGTAGTAGAACTCTGGTGCTTCAGCGCTCATCTGAATAAAGCCTCCTCGTTGTGACCTAGGTCTAAGAATGTCACAAGGGGGGACGTTTGTCCCCATCGAAGGGGCGCTAATTTCCTAACTGGACCTGAGGAGCTTTTCCCGGTGAGCCTGCACGTACTCTCCAAGTACGCGTTCACCCGTTTTGGCGCAGAGCGTGCCAACGGACGCAACTAGCGCCGGACGCAGGCCGTCGGGCAGGTCTCCACCTAGATTGAGGTTCACAACGGTTCCCCCGGCAACTCGGATAAGGTGAATGCCGGCAGCCACATCCCAGGGGCCAAACGACATGCCCAGTACAGCCCCTTCCCAGCCGGCAGCAACCATGGCTAGGTCCAGAGCGCCAGCTCCCGTTCTGCGAACCACCATGTAGTCGGTGGTGAGCTCAGTGAGGTGACGCAGCGTCATCTCGGGGAAGGAAGTGAGCGCGTACTTGCTGGGGTAGTAGCTGACCAGTAGAGCTTCAGATTCGGTCTTTGGACCGCTGCTGTTCAGGGCCGTCTTCTGTTCGTCTGCATCAACGTGCCAAGCCTGCGTCAAGTTAGCCGCAAAGAGTTCTCTGCTACACGGAATGCTAATGGCCGCGGCAACCACACGGCCATCAAGTTCCGCTGCCACGGAAGTCCCAAAATAGGTTAAACCGGAAGCAAAGTTGGCCGTTCCGTCGATAGGATCTACGATCCAGCGAACCCTGGCACCCAGGGAACCGACCCTGGCGTCGGGATTCGCTCCATTTCTTGCTGTCAGAGTCTCTTCCCCAAATTCTTCCCCCAGCATCCTGGAGCCCGGGATAGCGGCTGCAAAGAAGCTTCTTAGCGAGGACTCCACGGCACGGTCATGTACCGTCACCGGATCGTGAATGTCACGTTTCGTCTCATGCCCCTGCACCGTTCTGGCCACCTTGCGCAGGTAGGGTGCCACGCTGAGGACTCCTCGCACCGCCAGATCCGAAAGGCCATCCGCTAGCTGCTCCAGATTTTCCGCTTCGATATTCTCAAAGTTGTCTTCCACCCGGTGCGTCACGGTAGTGTCCTTTCCATCGCTGTCTCTATTACTGCCACTACCCAATTGTGGGGCGGAAAGCTCAAAAAAGACAGGATCTTCATTGAAAGGTCTATGCGGGTGACCAAAAGCACGCCGACACTAGCAGCTAATTCAGCGGGGAGGTTCTCACCGCTACGGAAGTAGTGGCACAATAGGTGACTGTACTCAGCTGTGCGGAGCCCTCTCTTATCCGTTCCAGTTGTGTCCGGGGAAAGCAGTCGAAACGTGACCCACCGTTCTTGACCGCCGGTACCAAACTAATTTAGCTAGGAGTACCACAAAAGTGGCAGTTCGCATTCGTTTGAAGCGCATGGGGAAAATCCATGCACCCTTCTACCGTGTCGTCATCGTTGATTCTCGTAAAAAGCGTGACGGGCGGGTAATCGAAGAAATCGGCATCTACAACCCGATGCCAAACCCCTCCATCATTGAGATTGAGTCTGAGCGGGCTCAGTACTGGCTGGGAGTAGGCGCACAGCCTTCCGACGCCGTTCGCCGCCTCCTGGTTCTCAGTGGAGACATTGCTCGTTTCAACGGCAAGGAAGACGCGGTTAGCCGCATCATCGTTGCTGAAAACGATCGGGACGCGCAAACTAAGGAAGCCGTTGAGGCTGCCGAATCTACCGCGCAGAAGGCAAAGGCCAAACTAGCGGAAGAAAAGGCAAAGCAGGAAGCCGAAGCCGCAGCGCAGAAGAAGGCTGAAGCCGAAGCTGCTGAGGCTGCCGAAGCACCCGAAGCCGCAGAGGGCGAGTGACCATGCTGGCCGACGCCCTTGAACACCTGGTTTTGGGAATCGTGG
>WPCK01360300.1_pt1 | contig 10143 bp, 9 predicted proteins | sample 5399851 | NCBI WGS metagenome assembly WPCK01 (sample SAMN12869471, study PRJNA574797) | sludge metagenome | isolation source: wastewater treatment of pH11 | place: China:Beijing | collected 2019-05-20
AGTCCACGAGAATGAAGTCAGGAGGGTCGCTGCGTGCGCGCTCCAGCGTCTCGATAGCGGATTCGGCCTCGCTGACCCGAAAGCCGAGGCTTTCAAAAATGAGACGGCCGAATTTGCGGATGATCGGAGAGTCGTCGACGATCAAGATATGCTTCATGACGCGTTTTAGGGCTCTGGCTTGTCGCAAAGGATAGCGCAGGCCTGTCCACGTGGGCCCGCGCCAGTCGAAGAGACTGTGCCCGTCAAAGTCCTAATGTGCGCTTAACCGGTGACGCAAAACGCGCAAATCAGGCGGCTGATCAGCGCGTTTTGCCGGAAAGATCGCAGGATAAATGCCGTTACGCCGCCGCGTGGGGTCACCCTTGCGGCTTGGCAACGAGCAGGATGTCGGCTCCGTCCTTGAGGATCTCCAGCCGCATATGAGCCGTCTGTGCGATCCGGTACGTGTAGTAGGCCTGAATGCTCATGGCGTCGAGCGGGGGAGGATTGCCCGCCACGAAGTCCGTCAGATACTGCGGCGGACGCGCCCCGTTACCCCGGCAGCGCAGGAGAAAGCTGGGTGTCTCGAACGATCCGCCCAGGGCAACGTCGATCTCGCCGCCCTTGGGCAGTGCAGTGACGGATGACGCCACCAGATTGAGCAACAGCTTAACCTTGTCCTTGCCCATGTGTCCCGGCGCGCCGCGCCAGACCAGCTTGTGCTTGCCCTGGGTGATGCCGACGAAGCCGCGCGAAATCTGCTCGGCCGTTCCCAGATCGATCATCGAGCCTGCAGAACCGGCGGCGCCAAAGGCGAAGCGTGCGAATTGCAGGCGGGCTGAGGCCTGTTCCGTCACATTCCTGATCACCGTGAGTGCGTAGGACTTGGCCTGGGCGTCTTCATCCTCGTCGAGGATCTCCAGGCCATTGTAGATGGCGCCCACTGGGTTGATCACGTCATGGCAGATCTTGCTCGAAATGAGCGCAGCCAATTCCAGGTCGCTGGGGACAACGCGGGTGTTCATTGCAATTCCATTCGTCAAAAGGGTGTCTGGTCTGGCGGCCAGGACCATGACGGAAAGCGGCAGCTCAAGCGCGACAGCACGACGCGAGCACACGGGGACCGCTTGCAAATGGCCAGTATGCACTGATACATGCGCCGCAAGCGACTTGCCAAGCCCTTGCCGTCCTGCCCGGCCCGGCCCCGGTCGATCTGGGGCATGATGAGCTATTGCGGCCACGGTTCCAGACAGCGAGGCCTGGCCAAGTGTGCAAGCATGCGCCGTTGGCGCGTTCCGGCGTCACGCGGGCACGTTGACGCAAATGAGTGGTCTGCTTGCCGCGGAAGCCTGCGGATACAGGCCCGGCAACTGCAACAATGCTAGATTAGGAGACCGATGGCAGCCCTCGACGCCGATTCGCTGTTAGCCGGCCTGCTTCCAGCCGTTCTGGAGGCGGCTCGTGCCGAGTTGCGTCATTTTTCGGCAGGCGTCACCGTTCTCTCCAAGTCCGACGCCTCGCCTGTCACGGCGGCCGACCACGAGGCGGAAGAGATTCTGCTCACGTGCTTGGCGCGTCACTGGAGCAAGGTTCCTGTCATCGCGGAGGAGTTGGCCGCGGCAGGCGGCCTTCCTTCCGAGCAGGGCGATTTCTTCCTGGTCGACGCGCTGGATGGGACGCGTCACTTCATTCGCGGCAAACCGGAGTTCTCGATAAACGTCGCGCTTGTGCACGCAAGAAAGCCGGTGTTCGGGCTGATCTATGTTCCCCCTCGGGGGGTATTGTACGCGACACGCTCCGACGGCGGCGCCTATCGCGCGGTTGTGCCTGCCAATGCCGATGTTCCTGTAAGTCTTAGTGAGATCAAGCCGGAACGCCTGCATACGAGACCGGCCGACCGGGCGCGTCTCGTCGCGTTCAACAGTCGCACGACGGGTGGAGCGAGTTCGGAATTCCTGGCGGCGCTCGACGTGCACGAAGCCCGCCCGTTGGGGTCATCGGAAAAGTTCTGCCTCATCGCGGCAGGCGAGGGCGATCTTTATGCCCGTTTCGGGCCGACCTACGAGTGGGATACGGCGGCAGGTCAAGCCATTCTGGAAGCGGCGGGAGGTTCGGTCACGACCATCGACGGCGGTGCGATGGTCTATGGCAAGAGCGCGGAGAGCTATCTGAACAGCAGTTTCGTCGCGTGGGGCGGTCCGCCCCTGCTGACGGGGTTCCGGCGTTCAAAACCCGCGTCCAAGGCAGGCGGTTGAGACGCTCCCGTCGTCTTCTGAGCTCTACAACCCTGTCACACTCCTCCAGTGGATGCAGATATAGGCCCTTTTTCCCGCTTTTCGGCCACACTTTGGCAAAACTATCCAGCGATTCTAAGCCGAATCGGACTGTACCGGCTCTGCCGCCTCGCGACATTTAGCGTGCCATCAGGAAAGCGGCACCGGCCAGCCATCCCACCCACGAGGGACCAACGAGGGATTTGAAGATGATCGAGGTGTGCTTGCCGCGCCGCTGGAGGTACGCTCTGGCCAGCGCGCTGATGGCCGCGCTTCCCTGTGCCGCTTTCGCCGCCAACGATGCCTATTCGCCTTCCGGTTCGGGTGACTACAGCGCGGCCGGGCGGGTCGACGACTCCTACCGTCCCGATGAGATCAAGCCGGTACCCTCCGAAACCTACGAGCCGGTGCGGCCGATGGATGGCAGCCGCCGCGATGGATACGATGCTGGCGGCGCGAATGCGGCGCCTCCGGCCTATGACAGCGGCGGCTACGGCGAGCCTTACTCCGCGCCTTCGCCTAAGGCCGAGCACTATGAGCCCGTTGCCCCGCCCAGCGATGGCGGCCCGCCCGAAGAGGGCAGCGGGCGCTACTACTCGCAGAGCGAAATCGTCAACACCGGTCACGGCTTCTTCGGAACGGTCTCCAAGGAGCTGGGGCAAGCCGTTGAATGGGCGTTCCAAAAGGCGGGGCGCCCCAACGGTTATATTCTGGGTGAGGATGCCGGTGGCGCACTTATCGCCGGTTTGCGCTACGGCGAAGGAACGCTGTACACCAAAGACGCAGGCAACCACAAAGTCTATTGGCAGGGACCGACTCTTGGCTATGACGTGGGCGCGGAAGGGTCGAAAGTGATGGTCCTTGTCTACAACCTGGAGGATCCGTCCCAGATTTACGACCGTTTCGGCGGCGTTCAGGGCGCGGCGTATCTGGTTGGTGGTGTCGGTGTGCAGTTTCAAAAGTCGGGCAACGTGACCTTGGCGCCCATCCGCTCGGGAATCGGCGTGCGCTTAGGTGCCAACGTGGGCTATTTGAAGTATACGCGTAACCCGACTTGGAACCCGTTTTGAGTCGGCGCTTTGATCAACGGCTTTTGGCGGGACGTATGTTGCGCCCGGCTGGCTTTTGTCGTCGCGTCGCCTATGTGCCAGGAACAGGCCATTGATCACAGTTTACAACGCCATGCTGGTTGTTCTCGGCACGCTGCTGGCGGCGTTGGCGGTGCTGCTTCTGCTGCCGGCCTACCGGCGGCGTGTGGAGCGCTTCACCACTGAACGTATCAAGCGTGCGTTGCCGCTCACCGAAAGTGAGATCCGCGCCGACAAGGATCGTATCCGCGCCGAATACGCGACCGAAATCCATAAACTCGAAATGAAGCTGGAGGATGCCGCGCTGGCAGGCGCCCGCCAGAGCGTCGAGATCAACCGGCGGGATGCCCAGATCAGCGAACTCGAGAACCTGTTGCAATCCCAGAAAACCAACGTCGAAGAGCATCAGAACGCGCGCCGCGTGCTGGAGCAGACTATTCTCGACCGGCTGCCCAAGGTCGAGGCACGGCTGGGTGAGGCGCGCCGCATGCTGCTGCAGCGCGACGGCGAGATCGCATCCCTGGTGCAAACCGGCGCACGCCAGACGGAAGCACTGGAACAGGCCAGCCAGATCAACGTGCAACTGACCCAGGAAACGCAGCGGCTGCGGGCGGCGTTGAATACGCGCGCGGCGCGTAACCGCGAGGCTATCGGCGATCCGCGCTTTGATGGCGAGGTGGCGCTGCGCACAGAGATTGAAGCCTTGCGTGCAAAGGCGCAGGACCAGGCTCAGATGATCGAGAAGCTGCAGGCTGCGGCGGCGAAAGGCGATGAGGCCGAAGGTAGTGGCGAGGCCGCCGGGCAAGCATCCGAAGTCGCGCGCCTCAAGTCCGAACTCGCCAAGGCCGAGGCAGATTTGCTTGCGCTGAAATCGGAATCGTCAAACACGCAACGCCTAGCCGCTTTGGAAGACGAGAACCGCGAGCAGCTGTCGGAGATCGCGCGCCTGATGGCGCAGCTGCGCACCTACGAGGACACGGCCCGTACGCGCGATGAGGCAGACGCCCTGTCGGCCAAGGCGGAAATCAGTGGGCTTCAGGCTCAAGTGGAAGAGCAAAAGCGCACCATCGAGGCACTGCGGGCCGAGGTCGCCGCAGGCACCGAACGGCTTGCCCGGCAGGCGCAGCACTTCCGTGAGGAGATGCATCGCCTCAGTGTGCAGGCCTCTGAAGGCGATAAGGCGTCCGGTCAGGGTACGGCGGAGGCGCCGCGGCGCCCGTTGGCCGAACGTATCGCGCAACCGCGCGTGCCAGCTCGAAGTTCGCAAGCAAGTGTGGAAGCCGTCCGCCCTGCAAGCAATTCCAATGTCAACGCCGAAGCAACCCCGCAACGCACCGCACACCTCAAAGCTGTCGGCGGCGGGGATGATGCATCCGCTGCCGATGTCAAGGTCGAGAAGCCCGCCTCCACCCCACCGCGCCGCAGCCGGCTCTTGGAACGTATCTCCAACATTAATAAGTCGGGTTGATTTCGGTTCTGCGCTCAGCCTGCGCAGAGCGCCGTTGCGCTGCAGCCAATTTCGATCTCATGGAGTGACTTCCTTCTCCCTCGGGAGAAGTGCGGATGAGGGGGCTGTCGCAATCAGAGGCGCATACGAAAGTTCCTCACCCGTCGCTTCGCGACGTCCTCTCCCGTTCCGGGAGAGGAAAGATGCCGCCGTATCTATTTCGTCAGGATCAACTTGTCGTTGGACGTGATGCGAAGACGGTACAATTGCCCGCCATGTTCGATCCACACTTCGCGCTGCGTGCCCATGATGTCGCTCGATCGCAGTGGCCGCGACTGTCCAGTTGCGGCCTCGGGATCGCTATCGTCGGACTTCTTCACCTTTTGAGTTTCCGGGTTCAATGGAGTGTTGCGTTGTGTGTGGTGGGGAACAAGACGGGTGCCGGCGTATCGGCCGGCCGCCCGTCGCCATAGAGGAAGTCTGAAAGCTGGATAATCTGCATGCGCAGCCGTGCGTTCTCGTCGGATTGCGCCACGCGGCTGACAGCATCCTGGAAATGGGCCCCAAGACCGGTTTGAGCAATGCGCATCGCCGTCATCAGCGTCAGTTCGTCCTCGCAGATGTGCGAGCATCCCGAAGTCAGGAAGCTGAAGGGCCGTCGCCGCTGATGCAGAAGCGCGCGCACCAGTTGTGTCGCGCGCATAACCAATGCCGCGCCCTTCTCCTCGCCGAGATGGTATTCCGCATAGTCGAGCGCGGAATTCCAATGGTGCGCGTCGGCGGTCGTAATCGTTGCAAGCAGGAATCGGAAGACATCGAGCGTTGCATCCTCCATGGCGGAGAAAGCGAACGAAGAGCGCTTGGGCAATCCGGCCTTCGCCGCCGCGCAGAGGTTGTCACTGTCGTCGCAATCGGCAGACGGTGAACTGGAACGGTTTTGCCTATCGGCATCAGACATGAGGCGACCCCTTTCAAAAGTCAGGACGAGCGCCGCGCCGTACGCGGCCAACTCATCTCATCCGGCTTTAAAGAAGCCCGAAAACGCGCCGCGCGAGGCGGGCAAACCGTAAGCTTCTGAACGTAGCGACGACAAGCGAAAGAGGAGCGGACCGTGGCCGGCCGCTGTGTAAATCGGTCATTTGTATGCGTCTCCTCCAATTGACGGAGTTCAAGGCTCCATAATCGGTCGCGGGGAGCATATAATATATACCTATTGAGTCAACAATAATGATGCGCTGGCTTAACAGAACGGAAGCGCGAAGGGCGTCTCGTCCGAGGGCGGCGTATTTGCCGTGATGGCGCAGCCGTACGCGGCACTTAAAATGCTGCTGGTTACGACCTCTTTCGGCGTGCCCGCCGCCAGGATGCGTCCTTGCCGCATGACAATGAGACGATCACACGCGACGGCCGCAAGATTGATGTCGTGAAGGACGGCCAGCACGGCCGCCCCCGACTGTGCCTGCGCTTTGACCACATCGAGAACCATGCGCTGGTGCGCGATGTCGAGACTTGATGTCGGTTCGTCGAGAAGGATGAGCGGCGCATTTCCGCCCGGCCTGTGCGATGTTGCAAGTTGGCAAAGCGCCCGCGCGATCTGAACGCGCTGGCGCTCGCCACCTGAAAGGGTCGGATAGCTCCGCAGCGCGAGATGATCGAGATCGACGGCGCGCAGAGCTGCCCGGCATGCGGAATCCACGGTGGGCATGGCGATGTCGAAGCCGGGAACCGTTGCACCCAGCCGCACGACCTCGGAAGCGGTAAATGGAAAGGTGAGTTCGGACGATTGCGCAACGACAGCCCGCATACCGGCAAGCTGAGCGGCTGTGAGACGCTGGACATCATGTCCATTGAGTTTGATGGATCCGGCCGCGGGGATCAATTCCGCGGAAACAAGTTTGAGGAACGTCGATTTTCCCGCGCCGTTTGGCCCGAGAAGCCCGACAACTTCCCCGGCGCGCAGTGTGAGGCTCGCGCCGTCCACAAGGCGGTTTCCGCCGGCCAGATAACTGACGTTGCACGCTTCAAGCACGATTGCTGAGTCACACATGGCCCGCCCGCTTGAGGATCAGATGAAGAAAGAAGGGGGCTCCAATCAACGCCATGACAATGCCGACCGGCAGTTCCGCAGGCGCCACGACAGTGCGCGCGACAATGTCAGCGGATATGGCGAGCGTTCCTTCGGTGGAGAAGTGGAGGCGTTAAGCACCCCCATGATATGCCGCCTTCCCGATTCCCGCCGTCACCAACTTCCGCGCATAGCTCTCATGGGTCCTGATTGAAAATCAATTGGAGCCGACGGACCACAAGCACTTGGGGCAGCTTATGACCTACGCTGCTGGCCTCGACGCTGTGAAAATCGTTTGGATCGCATCGCGATTCACGGAAGAGCACCGGGCCGCTGTGGACTGGTTGAACCAAATCACCACAGAAAAATTCCGCTTCTTTGGCCTTGAGGTTGAGCTTTGGCGAATAGCGACTTCCCCGGCTGCGCCTAAGTTCAACATCGTATCTAAGCCAAATAACTGGACTAGTTCTGTAGCAGCGGCTGCGAGTACGATATCTTCTGAAGAGTTGTCTGACACCAAGAAGCTTCAACTCGAATTCTGGGGAAGCTTTCAGAAGTTCCTGGAAGATAACAAGTCTCCTTTGCGACCACCCAATCCCCGGTCTCAACACTGGGCAAATTTCAGTATATCCGATCAGCCTCTACAACCGGAACAATGACGCACGGCGTTCCGGCAAAGGTCGCGATGAACGGGGCGCGGGACCGCGTCTCGACGAGCATGGAAAAGCCCCAGGCAGCAAGACGCCGCGAGAAAGGAAGGAAGTCACCACCAAAGGTATTGTTACGCGCCACGCAGCACACAGACCCATTTGAAAAAAGCTTATGGGCGGCGGCATCGATAAATCTTTCTATGCCGAATTAGAAACGGCAATACCTGACCAAAGACGAAGAGCCGCCACCCTGATGCCAATATGGTAACTGCCAGAATAATTACAAGTATCTGTCATTTCGTGTCGCGAATTGGGTAGCAATATAGGCGGACCCGGTCTATATCAAAAGGCGGCGAGGGCGGCACACCCCTTCTGGGGCCACCGCATAGGCTTCCGTTGAGCCGGAAAAGTTGGCTTCCATGCGCAATCGCAAAGCAGCGAGTCAATCATTCTGTCGGTGGCGATAGGTTGCAGCGCGATAACGCTCACATGGTGAGAAGTCTGCCTTCGAGCCGCTTCACGGCTGCTGGTGACCAAAGGCCACCGCGCGGGGCAGTGATTTGTCGCGCGTTGAGAGCGTTAGCGAGCTTTGCTGGTGTCTCGTAGCCCGACGCCTTGAGTTCCGCGACGACTGGACGTATGAGCGCTGCGCTCGTCAGCGATCTTAGCGAGCTTAATTGCGGCCTTCTCGCGCGCTGTAGCGTCTGGCGCACCTTTCCCGCGATAGCCGCCAAGAACCACGCCACGTGCTTGGGCCGCAGCAAGAGCGTTGCGGGTGCGTTCGGCGATGGGCCTCGTGCTCGGCAAAGGCGGCCATGACATGTAACGTAAGGCGGTTTGCGGTCGGCATGTCACAAGCCACGAACTCGACACCTGACTCCATCAAGCCGCTGATGAAGTGCACGTTGCGTGCGAGGCGGTCCAACTTTGCAATGACGAGTGTTGCGCCTGTTCGGCGGCACATGTCCAGCGCCGCCTTGAGTTCTGGGCGGTCACAGCGCTTGCCGGATTCAATCTCTCGAAATGTGGCGAGAAGGGTGCCGCCGGATGTGTGGCGCGCGATAGCGGATTCTTGCGCTTCTAAGCCAAGGCCGGACTCGCCTTGGCGAATTGTTGAAACCCGCAGATATGCAATAAACGCAGACATTCTCACATCCTGTCATCGGTGGTTGTGAGAAATATATTAGAGCAAATCGCGGTCAGAATCCGCATTTGCTTTTTGAAGTTAAATAGCAGAGTGAATCGAATGCCAATTCTGCGGGATATAAGATTGCGGCCCGCAAGGGGTGCTCGAATGCGCGGAAGGAGACCGGACCATGCCGGGTCCGCCGACCTAGAGACGGTCGTCGCCCGGTTCCTATTTGCGTAGTGGGTGGACGGTGGGGCCGCTTGGCCATCGGGTAGAACGGCTTTGGTGGTTTGGCGGCCAGCAGTCAGCATAGTTCGAAAGACACCAGCGTAGGGACGCGGTGCTGAATGGAAGTCGGGGAGGGGCGGGCGAGGCTACCGAGAGGCTACGGGAAGACTGGTTGCTAGAACTTCAGATACAACCCTTGGTCGTGGATGCGTCTAGGCTGTCGATGAGTGTTAACCGTCGTGATCTGGCAGCAGCCACCCACAAAAACTGAACTGACCGCCGCCGACGCGGAAGTTAACCTTTGTAGCGACTGCGATAAAGCGGGATATTTCTCCGTTAACCTCTTCTACCGAGGGGAGGGGCAGAAAATGGTTAGTTGTAGCCGAAACTCGTTGGAAATAGAACAAACGACAAACATTGGTGAACAAAAAAGGAAAAGCTAAGGCATCCTAATATGTTCTACGGCAGTCACCGAATTAGGTCACAACCGTCTGTTTTAGCTTATCTTTTTTACCTCTTTTACCTTACCTAATACCCTAATTCACTATATTTAGGGAAGTAAGAATCAAAAAAGATGGGGTCTATATATCGGACATCTTGGCACGAGATTCGCGGTGTTAAGGAAGGTTAATATTAACCTTTCAACCCGAAAATGTCCGGTATATAGACTCAAGAAGTCTCTGCCCTATAAAGAAAAAGGAGGGGTGTATTAGCGCCGTGGTTTCACGGTAATCTGTACCCGTCATATTTGTAACCCCCTGTTTCTGAAAGTGAAACGGTACCCGCCGCTGCTAACGCAGTATGGTCCCGGCTTGTATTAGAGCATTAGGTCCCGTGTGTTAGTAACTCCAGCCCTATCTCCGCGCCGATTAGGCATCGGCGATTGGACATTCGCCGATTGGTTGTGCCGCCGATTGGCCCTGCAACGAGGAACCGGGCATTGAGTCCGTTACATCCATCCGTACTCGTCGAATGGGTTGGACGGCGCCAGACGCTCAAAAGAGCAGCCATATATTTGGATTAGGATTTGGATTAGTCGCTCGCCTAATCCAGTCAAAAAATTCAATAAAATCAATGCTGGCGCCCCGTAGGGGACTCGAACCCCTGTTGCCCACGTGAGAGGCGGGTGTCCTGGGCCACTAGACGAACGGGGCGCATCTCACTCAAGCCGTATAGGGGAGTGCGCGGGCGCAATCAAGGGGGAGACACGCGATCATGCCGCGGCCTTCTCAACCCGTTGCAGCGATGCCGGCGGCCCGGCCGGCTGCGCTGGGGCGATGACCC
>WPCK01191896.1_pt1 | contig 10138 bp, 2 predicted proteins | sample 5399851 | NCBI WGS metagenome assembly WPCK01 (sample SAMN12869471, study PRJNA574797) | sludge metagenome | isolation source: wastewater treatment of pH11 | place: China:Beijing | collected 2019-05-20
ACGAATGGCCTTATTACTCCAGTTTCTTTTCGACGGGTCTGCTCCGCAGGTGGCCTCGCGAGCTGCGCAACACAAGCGTGGGTTCCTTTGTTCACACATGGTGCAATCCATTTTCGTCGGATGACTTCGACCCGCGGATGCATTCGAATATTCGCATCTTGGCGCGCGATATTTCAGGTTCGCGCAGTCCGAGTTTGCCGTCGACGGCACCATCCAAAGCATCAATCGGTAATGGCACGCGTATCTCAAACGATGAATCCAAGCAGAAGGCCACGTTTGAGCCATACCAATGGAGCGGGGCGGGTTCTTGGAGCGATACATTGGGAATGAGCCCCGATGCAATCCAGGCCCTGCGAGCCGCCGCCGGGATCAAGTTGCCATCGCGATCAACCATTTTGAAGCTTTTAGGTGGTTACCTCCTGTGTTTGGTTCCTCTGAACTATCTCGTATTTCGGCTCTTTCGACGATTGGAGTTTGCATGGCTTGCGGCCCCAATCCTTTCTTTGGGTGCGGTTGTGGTGGTTACAAAAGTTGCCCAGTTGGATATTGGGTTTGCTCGACGAACCATTGACATTGGTGTTCTGGAACTTTATGACAACCATCCGCGAGCTCATCTAACGCAATTCACCGCGCTCTACACCTCGCTATCGACCAACTACTCGATCGAGTTTCCTGAAACCGACAGCGCCGCTCTTCCTATGGGAGACCCCCAGCGCGAGTCGCGACGATTGCTGTCTTCGACTCGACAGTTGCAAACCCATTACGGACGCACCGAAGGAGTCTTACTCGAACCACTGACCGTTTATTCAAACTCGACGGAAATGCTTCGGGCCGAACAAATGGTAGAATTAGGCTCGCCCGTGATTTGGACCGGTGGGAATGGAACGTCCGGGGGATTGCTGGAACAAGTGGCAATTCAGAACACCGCCGACTTTGCAATCGAGAGCGCGATTGTTGTGCGTCGGGGCGAAGACCAAAAGCTTCAGTCGACCTGGCTTGGTGACATCGCTGCTGGGCAAAGACAAGCGATCCAGTGGAAATCTAACAACTTGGAGGATACGATGGATCGGTGGAATCGCGAAATTGGCACGCAAGCCTCGCCGCCTGATGCTGCGGTTCTAAATCGGATGCAAGATATATGGGTCGGAGGATTACTCCATCGCATCGTCGAGAATATTCCGATAGAATCAGGCAATGCGGTGCTGATTGGTCTATCCAACGTTTCGCTGGATGGAATCAAGATCCATCCAACGCAGGAGCAATGGGATCGCGCCCAAATCGTCGTGGTTCACTTGACGTCGCGTAGAGAATTTGGTCCAGTTCAACCCGATCTTGCCATCATGTCGCGCAGTCCAAGCGAGGAGGAAGGCGACAGCAAATGAAAACCCTGGTACACCAATACAAAACGGAATGTTGCAGGAGTGTTCGGTAGTTTTCTTCGCGAATGTCTCGTCGTCAATCACGAATCTGCTCCAAGATTGCACAATGTCTTAACTAAAGATCGACCATTAACAACCAGCGCGTTTGCCAGCCTTGATTGAACTTAATGAATTCGGAAAAGACTACGGAACATTCACCGCCGTGGAGTCGTTGACACTCAAGATCGACGCGGGCGAGATGTTCGGGTTTATCGGACCTAACGGTGCTGGCAAGAGTACAACGATTCGTTACTTGGCGACGCTCCTCAAGGCCTCTCGCGGTGATGCAGTGGTCAATGGATTTAGCGTCAACAACGACCCGATGTCCGTCCGACGCAGTATCGGCTATATGCCTGATGATTTTGGTGTGTACGATGGAATGAAAGTTTGGGAGTTTCTCGACTTCTTCGCAGTGGCCTACCGAATCGGGCGGAGCCAACGCAAACGAATCATCCTGGATGTGTTGGAATTGCTCGATCTGTCTCACAAGCGAGATGATTTCGTCAATGGCTTATCACGAGGCATGAAACAACGCTTGTGCTTGGCAAAAACGCTCGTCCACGATCCGCCTGTTCTGATTCTCGATGAACCCACCAGCGGCCTCGATCCGCGAGCCAGAATCGACGTCAAAGCGCTTCTAAAGGAACTGCGGCGGATGGGCAAGACGATCCTGATCAGTTCTCATATCCTATCGGAGCTGGCCGATTGCTGCTCTTCCATTGGAGTCATCGAGCGAGGGCAATTGCTGATGAGCGGGTCCATCGAAAGCGTCTATCGCCAGATTCGAAAGAACCGAAAGGTAGTCATACGATTCCGAAAGAATCAAGATGCGGGTGTATCAATCTTGCGCTCGCGGCCTGAACTTCGGGATCTCCATATTCTCGACCATCGCGTCGAAGCGGAGCTCGAAGCCACGGACGACCAGTTGTCCGAAATTCTGAAGCAATTGATCGATGGCGGTGCAGGGCTGGTCAGCTTTCATGATATTGAACCAACCCTCGAAGACGTCTTTATGAAGGTAACGAAAGGCCTAGTTTCGTAAGGAAACTAACGCCTTTAGCCTTTTGAGTCTTTAGACCCCGTTGGTGCAGCGTCCGCGCGCAACCCTCCGCTTGAATGAAGGGTCGCGGCTCAATCTTCTTAAGCTTCGTCGCTTTCGGAAGGCACGGTTTTGTCGTCCTTACCCGACTCAGGGTCCCAAGCGGGATTATTGCGACTGGATTCAAGGAAAGCACGTGGATCATAGCCGGGACCAGCTGAATTTGGCGGTTCGCTTTTCTCAAGCAATGGCCAGCTATCCTGCAAGGCTGCTTCGCCTCGGGAAACCAAGTCTTCCAGAGCTTCACGTCGGTAAGAAACTTCGGACTCTTGGAATGAACGGAACCCAGTCCCGGCCGGAATCAAGTGACCGAGAATGACATTTTCTTTCAGCCCGACCAAATGATCCGTCTTACCTGACAGCGCCGCTTCGGTTAGGACTTTCGTCGTTTCTTGGAAGCTAGCTGCCGAAATGAAGCTGCTCGATTGGACCGACGCCTTGGTAATTCCGAGCAATTGTGTACTGGCCGAAGCTGGCTTCGGTTTTTTGCCTTTGGCCGGTGTCCCACCGATCCCTTCCACCTGGACGTTGCTTTCCTCGAAAGCGCTGCGCGGAATCAACGTTCCAATAGCGAACTGGGTATCGCCCGGATCGGCGATTTTCACGCAGGAAGTCAGTTCTTCGTTCTTGCGACGGAACTCAAACTTGTCCATGACCAGACCAGGCAGCATATTGGTATCACCCGGTGAATCGATTTTCACCTTACGGAGCATCCGGGCGATAATGACTTCGACGTGCTTGTCGTTGATTTCAACGCGCTGGCTGCGGTAGACCTGTTGAATCTCGTGCGTCAAGTATTGTTGAACTGCTTCTTCACCGCTTACGCGCAGAATATCGTGGGGGACGAGCGGACCATCGACCAGGGCTTGACCGGCTTTGACGTGATCGCCGGTGTGAACAAGAAATCGCTTGCCTTGCGGGACTAGGTGTTCGTGTTCGACACCGCCCTCACTGCGAACCAAGATCGTTCGCTTTCCGCGACGTTTCGTTTGCTGAAGTTCGACAACGCCATCCACTTCGGCGATCACTGCGGGATCTTTGGGCTTTCGGGCCTCAAAAATCTCCGTAACGCGAGGTAAACCGCCGGTGATGTCCGTCACGCCTTTGGACTCGCGGTTGACTTCGGCCAGTTCGGTACCAGCGGGTACGGTTTGACCTTCCTTGGCCGTAATGGTTGCGCGCTCAGGCAAGTAGTAAACATCTAGCGGCTTGCCTTGTTCGTCTTCAATGACGATTTGCGGGTGCAAGTCGCCTTTATGATCGACGATAATCATGCGATTACCACCGCCGGGATCGCGTTCGAAACGCATGGTTTGGCCTTCAACCACATCATCCAGGCGTACTCTACCGGCCACTTCGCTCACGATAGGAATCTTGTGAGGATTCCATTCGCACAAAACTTGGCCGGGCTTGACTGCTTCGTTCTCCTTGACGCGAAGAACTGCAGCCGTTGGCACATCGTACTTCTCAAGCTCGCGGTCTTTGGCGTCAAAAAGCACCAATTCGCTGTTTCGAGTCAGCACGACTTCCGCCCCGGCGGGATTCGTCACAGTTCGCATTTTTGCGAACTTAACAATACCAGCTTTTTTCGCGCGGATTTCGCTTTCTTCAACAGCCGTGTTCACGGCACCACCGATGTGGAACGTACGCATTGTCAACTGCGTGCCGGGTTCTCCGATCGACTGAGCAGCGATAATCCCCACCGCCATGCCCTCTTCGACCATCGCACCGGTGGACATATCCATGCCGTAGCACCGACGGCAAACGCCGAGCGGTGCATCGCAAGTCATCGGGCTGCGAACTTGAATCTTCTCCAGACCCATTTCTTCGATCTTCCGCGCGATTTCGCGGGTAATCATTTCGTTCTCTTGGACGATGATTTCGTCGGTCACGGGATTGACGATGTTGTGCCGAGAGACGCGACCCGTAATGGCTTCGTTGAGTCGAACTTCCACCTTTTCGCCTCGATAAACGACCCCCTTGGTGATGCCTTGAGTCGTACCGCAATCGTCCAAGGTGACCACGACATTCTGCGCCACGTCCGCCAGCTTTCGAGTCAAATACCCCGAGTCGGCTGTCTTAAGGGCCGTATCCGCCAAACCTTTACGAGCACCGTGCGTGCTGGAGAAATATTCGAGCACGGTCAAGCCTTCGCGGAAATTGGCTTTGATCGGTGTTTCGATGATTTCACCCGTCGGCTTAGCCATCAATCCACGCATACCCGCCAACTGACGAATTTGTTCGATACCACCGCGAGCACCCGAACGCGACATGAGGAACACGGGGTTCACATACCATGAGCCCAAGTGAGCGTCGTTCTCCATGGCTTCCATCATGTCTTTGGTAATCTTTTCGCGAGCGTGAGTCCATTGATCGAGAACGGATTGATAGCGTTCTTGAGGAGTCATAAAACCGCGGTCGTAGCTCTTCTTGAGCTTCATGACTTCCTTCTCGGTTTCCGCAATGTACTTGTGTTTCGAATCCGGCGTAATCAAATCGTCCGTTCCGAACGACAAACCGCTCTTGGTGGATTCCCGGAATCCGAGCTGGTTCATATTGTCAAGCAAATCGATGGTGGCCTTGCGCCCGAGTCGGGAGTAGCAATCACTGATGACGGCTGCTAAGTCGCTGCCTTTGAGCGGAAAGTTGTAAAAATCCATTCCGTTGGGCAACATCATATTGAATAGCACTCGGCCGTAAGTGGTCTCGACCAGCGCGCCAAACTTCCCACGACCATCGTCCGTCTTCATACGGCGGAATTTCGGCAATCGAACTTTGATCTTGGCGTGCATGTCGATGATGCCTTGGTTGAAGGCCAGGTCGGCTTCAGCCAACGTGGCAAACGTCATCCCGTCGCCTTTCATGCCGGACTTTTCGAGGGTCACGTAGTAGCAACCCATCACCGTATCTTGCGAAGGGCTCATGATAGGCCGCCCATTGCTTGGCGCAAATATATTGTGCGTGCTCATCATCAACGTGTGAGCTTCGACTTGGGCTTCGAGCGAAAGCGGCAAATGGACTGCCATTTGGTCGCCGTCGAAGTCCGCATTGAAGCCTTTGCAAACCAGAGGGTGCAAATGGATCGCGTTGCCCTCGACCAGAATCGGCTCGAAGGCTTGAATTCCCATTCGGTGCAACGTAGGCGCACGATTCAACAAGACCGGATGGTTCTTGATGACCTGCTCGAGGATATCCCAGACCTCTTCGTCTTTGCGCTCCAGCATTTTCTTAGCCGATTTGATCGTATCGGCATGATTCAGATCCTTGAGCCGCCGAATAATGAACGGCTGATACAATTCCAGCGCGATCTTCTTAGGCAATCCGCACTGATGCAGCCTCAGTCGAGGGCCGACCACGATCACGCTCCGGGCTGAATAGTCCACACGCTTGCCGAGCAAATTCTCGCGAAACCGGCCTTGCTTGCCTTTGATCATGTCGGTCAGCGATTTGAGCGGACGATTGCTGCTGCCCAACACGGGCCGCTTGCAACGGTTGTTGTCAAAAAGCGCGTCGACGGACTGCTGCAACATTCGCTTTTCGTTCTTGATGATCACGTCCGGGGCGTTCAGGTCGACCAGCTTGCGCAAGCGGTTGTTCCGATTGATGATTCGTCGATACAAATCGTTCAAATCGCTAGTAGCAAAGTTGCCGCTATCGAGCAGCACGAGCGGCCGCAGGTCTGGCGGAATGACAGGAATGACATCAAGAACCATCCACTCGGGTCGATTGTCGCTGTCACGAATGGACTCGACGAGCTTCAAACGAGTGCTGATGTCCTTCTTCTTTTGTTTGCTGTTGGTTTCGTTGAGGTCCTTCCGCAGCTTGTCCCCCAAGGTGGATAAATCGAGGTTCGTCAGCAGAGTACGAATGGCTTCAGCACCCATGGAAGCATCAAAGGCGTCTTCACCAAATTCCTTACGAACTTCACGGTATTCGGCGTCGTTGAGCAGTTGCAGTGGCTCGAGCGTCGTTTGTTTGGGATCAATTACGACGTAGTCCTGGAAATAGATAACTTTTTCAAGACTGGATGTCTTCATTCCAAGCAACGCACCGAGGCGGCTTGGCATGGCCTTGAAAAACCAAATATGCACAATGGGCGCGGCCAATTCGATGTGGCCCATCCGCTTACGGCGGACTCGCGAGTGGGTGACCTTCACGCCGCATCGATCGCAAATCATGCCCTTGTATTTCATTCCGCGATACTTACCACAGGCGCATTCCCAGTCCTTTTCAGGCCCGAAAATTCGTTCGCAGAACAAGCCGTCCTTTTCCGGGCGATAAGTTCGATAATTGATCGTCTCAGGCTTTTTGACTTCGCCAAAGGACCAACTTCGAATGTCTTGGGGGCGAGCCAGGCTGATCTTAACTGAAGTAAAGTCGTTGACGCGGTCGTATCCGGTTTCAGCAGTTGTCATGGGTGCTCCGGGGTAGGTTTGGGGTGGTGTGTTTCGGTGTGCGGCTGTGGATTTGCAAACTCAGACCAGAGATTTCTGAACTGAAGTTCTGAACGTGAGAAACGCGCGGCTAGATTTTTCGTTTCTCAAGTCGCATATTCAGTCCTAGGCCACGAATTTCGTTGGTCAACACGTCGAAGCTGGCTGGCGTACCGGCTTCGAGTGCGTTTTCGCCTTTGACCATCGACTCGTAAATCTTGGTGCGGCCTTCTACGTCGTCGCTCTTGACGGTCAGCAATTCTTGCAGAATGTACGCTGCACCGTAGGCTTCTAGCGCCCATACTTCCATCTCGCCGAAGCGCTGTCCACCAAAGCGAGCTTTACCGCCGAGGGGTTGCTGGGTAATTAGGGAGTAAGGGCCGGTGCTGCGCGCGTGCACTTTGTCGTCGACCAAGTGGTGCAGCTTGAGCATGTAGATATAGCCGACCGTCGTCTCTTGAGCGAGTGGCTCGCCGGTGCGTCCATCGGTCAAGCGTATCTTTCCATGCCGAGGCAACCCAGCTTCATCTAGCGCGTTGTTAATGTCACCTTCGGTCGCTCCGTCGAAGACGGGCGTGACCGATTGGAAGCCCATTTTGGCGCCTGCCCAACCCAGGTGTGTTTCCAAGATCTGACCGACGTTCATACGGCTTGGAACGCCAAGTGGATTGAGCAAAATCTGAAGTGGAGTGCCATCGGGCAAATAAGGCATGTCCGCGATCGGTAAGACTTTGGAGATCACGCCTTTGTTGCCGTGACGACCAGCCATCTTGTCGCCCACGCTGATGGTTCGCTTCGTTGCAATGTAAACCTTGACCATTTGCAACACACCGCTGCGAAGTTCGTCTCCACGTTTTAGGCTGTTCAGGCGACTATCTCGCAGGTCCAAAGCTTCCTCGACCGTCGGCCATGAAACTCGGAAAATCTTTCGAAGTTCGGTATGATGTTTGTCGTCGAGACGGTTGAGAAGTCGCGACAGATTGAATGCCTGGGCATTTTCAGCGATGTATTTCGGATCTTGATCGCCAGCCAGCGGGGTTCCATCCTCTTCTGTGATTCGAGTGCCAACCACCGCTTCCATTTCGCGTATGACGTTCGTGAAAGCTTCGGCAACTTCGACGTTGCCCGACAGTTCGACGGCTTTCAGTTCCTTTTCAAACGCCTTGCGCTGGTCGTCTGACAGACTCATTCGGCGACTGAATTTCTGAGTATCGATTACGATGCCTTCGATGCCCGAGGGTACTTCCAGCGAGTCATTCTTAACGTCTTCGCCAGCCCGACCGAAAATCGCGTGCAACAATTTTTCTTCAGGCGTCAGTTCGGTCTTGCTCTTGGGCGAGACTTTTCCAACTAAGATATCGCCAGGTCGAACGTACGTTCCAACTTCGACGATGCCTTCTTCGTTGAGGTTTCGCAGAGCTTTTTCCGAGACGTTGGGGATGTCGCGCGTGAATTCTTCGCGACCCAACTTGGTCTCGCGGATTTCCACATCGAAGTCTTCGATATGAATCGAGGTGTAGGTGTCAGCCCGAACCAATTCTTCGCTGATGATGATCGCGTCTTCGTAGTTGTAACCATCGAACGACATGAAACCAACCAATACATTGCGGCCCAAGGCCAATTCACCGTGATGGGTAGCAGCACCATCGGCAATGACTTGCCCCTTTTCGACTTTGTCGCCCAAGTTGACGACTGGCCTCTGGTTCAAGCACGTTCGTTCGTTCAAGCCCTGGTATTTTTCCATGGGGTAGATGTCGGTACCGATCTCGATGCGATTGGCGTCGACGTAGGTGACTTTGCCGGCCTTGCGTGCTTTGACAACCATGGAACTGTTGTAAGCGATATCCTTCTCCATGCCCGTGGCGACGATGGGAGGTTCGGCGACCAAAAGCGGGACGGCTTGACGCTGCATGTTGGAACCCATCAGCGCGCGGTTGGCGTCGTCGTGTTCCAGGAACGGGATCAGGCCAGCCGACACACCGACCATTTGACTCGGTGCGATATCCATGTATTGAACTTCTTCGGGCAGCACGATTTGAAAGTCGGCGTGGACTCGCGCGATCAAGTTCGGACCGGCCACAAGCGCACCGTTATGCACTTCCGTATCGGCAGGACAAATGTAGACATCGGATTCCTCATCAGCTCGAAGCCACTTGACTTCGCCCGTCAATTTACCTTTGGAGATGACTCGATAGGGCGTTATCAGAAAGCCATATTCATCGACTTTCGAATACATGGCGAGCGAACTGATCAGTCCGATGTTTGTGCCTTCCGGCGTTTCAATCGGGCAGATACGACCATAATGGGAAATATGCACATCGCGAACCTCAAAGCCGGCACGCTTGCGGTTCAATCCGCCTGGTCCCAAAGCGCTCAACCGGCGTTCGTGGGTCAATTGGCTAAGCGGATTCGTTTGGTCGACGACTTGCGAAAGTTCGCCCCGGCCAAAGAAGTAATCGATGGCTGCGCTGATGCTTTTGGGGTTCACCAAACTTCGCGGTGACATTTCATCGGCTTCCTTGGCATTCATGCGCTCCTTGACCGTCCGGCTGAGCTTGAGAAAGCCCTTGCGAAGTTCGTCGCCAGCCAGCTCGTCAATGGTTCGCAAGCGGCGATTCCCTAGGTGATCGATATCGTCGTACTGAGCACCCGAATCCGGGTCGAACAAATTGATCAAATACTGAATCGACGCAACGAGGTCGTCCGGTCGCAAAGTTTGATCTTCGACGTTTGTATCTAGGCTCAGCTTTCGACTAAGCCGGAACCGTCCGACGCGGCCAAGACGGTAACGATTGACGTCGAAGAATTTTTCATGAAACAGCGTTCTCGCCTTTTCGAGTTGGGGCGGATTGCCTGGTCGCAATCGCTGGAAAATCCTGAGCAGAGCTTCTTCATGGCTGCTCGTATTATCTTCGATCAACGAATTCAGAATATGAAGGGTCTTGGGAGCATCCATGACCTCGACTTTCTTGATGCCCGAAGTGCAGATCGTCTCGGCGACGTTTTTGTTGATCTTGTGCCCGGCTTCAATGATGATCTCACCAGCGCGATCGCTGTCGCTCGGATACACCACATCGTCAACCGCAATCTTGCCATCGATTTTGCTGACGCTTCGCCCGTCGGCAATTTTCTCGACTTTGGTCGGATAGAATGTCTTGAGCAAATCGCTGTCTGACCCGAGCGATGGG
>WPCK01319980.1_pt1 | contig 10136 bp, 8 predicted proteins | sample 5399851 | NCBI WGS metagenome assembly WPCK01 (sample SAMN12869471, study PRJNA574797) | sludge metagenome | isolation source: wastewater treatment of pH11 | place: China:Beijing | collected 2019-05-20
CAGCCTCGCCAAGGCCCGCGTCCACGTCATCGACAGCGACCTCGAGGAGGTGAGCTCACACGCACTGACCGAAGCCATGTAGAACATCAGTGAGGCTGACGCGCTCGACCGTCGCCTACACCACCCCCTGGGGCATGACCCACCTGGCCGAGGAGGAAGCGAGCGGCTCGGCGGGGGCGGCGCAGCCAGTTCACCGCGTAGAAGCCCGCGATCATGGCCAGTTGGACGAGGCGGAGCTGGCGGGCCGAGACGTGGGGGTTCCAGCTCCGATGGCGAGACGAGCCTCTCGAGAGCCCCACGAAGTAGGAGGCCTCGTCGATGGTGTGGTCGCCGCTCGCCACCAGCTTCTCGAAATCGGCGCTGCCGGGGTAGGGGCAGAACATCACCACCGCGGTGTCGGAGCAGCCGAGCCAGGACGCCTTCAACATGAAGCGCACAGACTCCCACAAGTCGCGCCACGTCTCCTGCGGATGGCCGATCAGGACGTTGATGGTCACGTGGAGGCCGAGCTCGTCGGCCTCGGCCACGGCTCGCAGCACGTGGGTGAGGTCGACCCGCTTGTCCATCACGGCGAGCAGACGCTCGGAGCCGCTCTCGGGAGCGAACGTGATGTTGCGACACCCCGTGTCGCGGAGGCGACCAAGGACTTCGCGGTCGATGGCCTCGATCCGGGTACCCACGGGCAGTTGCCAGGTGATGTCGAGCCCTCGGGCGTCGAGTGCGTCACAGAAGGCCAAGGTCCACTTGCGATTGGTCGCCGCGGTGAGATCGACGAAGTTCACGTTCTGCACGCCGTAGCGCTCGACGTACTCCGCGATCTCGTCGACGACGTCGTCGGGTTCCCGGGTCACGTACCTCGTGGTCCACATCTGGGGTGACGAGCAGAACGAGCACCGGTAGGGGCAGCCACGGGTCCCGAGCACCTCGATGGACCGTCCCCGGTGCACGCCGAAGAACGGATAGTGCTCCCAGTACCGGTCGAGGGGGACGAGGTCCCAGGCCGGCCGAGCGGCCTGTTCGGCGAGCTGCGTGCGAGTCATGCGCGTCGGAAGCTCGGGACCCTCGCTCTCGGCGCCGCTCGAGTGCTCGCGCGTGGCGATGCCCGACAGCCCCGAGAGCGGGCGCCCGGTGGTGAGGCGCTCCACCAGGTCGATCATGGTGGCCTCGCCTTCACCGAGCACACAGCAGTCGATGGCGTCGCTCTGGAGCAGCATCCAGCGGTGGAAGGCCGTGGCGTTCTCTCCTCCGACGACGAGGTGGACGTCGGGTCGGCGTTGCTTGATCACCGCGCTGAGCTCGCGCACCGTGGGCCACTCGTGCAGGAACATGGTGGAGATGCCGACCACCGACGCCTGCGGGTCGATGCGGTCCGCGATGGCTTCGAGGGGCAGTCCGATCCGCTGCAGGGGCCCGACCGGCGAATCGACCTCGACCGAGTGGCCGATGGCCTCGCCCGCGGCATCGATCAGTTGGACACCGAACCCAGCGTCGCGCAGCGCGGCCGCGACGTAGGCGGCACCGAGCGGAGGAGTCGGACCATGGGTGGCCAACGCTCCGGGCATCACGACCACCGGGGGCCGGATGATCGACACCGTGGCACGACGCCGGAGGCCCACCTCGACCCGCTGGGCGTCGAGGATGCTGGAACCGAGCATGTGCCACCCTTCGCGTCCTGTCGACGAGCCCCGGTAGATCCTAGGGCGGACGCCGGCCTCTCGTGGGGTAGCTGGGGCGCCGGGGGCGTCGGCCGCGCCGTTGACTAGGCGGCATCGCCCTGGCCCGGCCCGCAGTCGCGTTCAGCCCGCGCCTCGTGTTGGCGGGCGGCTGCCTTGGCCGCGACTCGATGGCGGTCCCACCCCCAGTTCACGGCGTCGTGGGCGACGGCGGGGTGGAAGCGCCAGCGGTGCAGTTGGTGCTCGGCGGACTCGCGGTCCTCCCCGAGCTCGAAGAGGCTGAGCGCGAGTCGCCGGGCCCGTCGGCGCTGATCTTCGACGCTCGGGCGGGCCAGCGCCCCGAGCAGCCACTGCTCGTGAGCCTGCTGCAGGGGGAGGGGCAGGCGGGCGACCTGATGGCGGCTCAAGGGGGGCAGGCGGCGGCGCACGGCGAGGATGCCGTCACCCGCTTCGCGGGTGAGGCTGAACTGCCGGCTGCGCTCGAGGGCCCGAAGGAACGGCGAGTTGCGCCCGGCGCGAGTGCCGAGGCCGAGGGCTCGCGCCGTGGTGGCCAGGTCGAGCTCGAAGCCGTCAGGGGCCTCGTCGAGGCCGGAGACCAGCCGACGCAGCAGCCACGTGGTGCTCGGACCCAGGGTCGCCAGCCAGAATTGCTCGACGTAGGCCGAGCGCGGGTCGTGGCCGACCTGGTCGACGACGGGGTCGACCCAGGGGCGAACGAGCAGGTGGGCAGGCACCACCTCGGGGCCACGGCGGGGAGCGCCGCCGCTCGGCCGCGCCGGCGCGTGGTGGTCGTCGTGCGTGCTCGGGGACGAGGGCGTCGAGGACGACGGGGTGCTGGAGGTGCTGGAGGTGCTGGAGGAGGTGGAGGAGGTCATCGGTGCCGTCCGGAGGGAGGGAACAGGAGGAGGGGGGAGTGGGGGGCATTGGAGCATTTGAGTATCTTTCCGTCAACTCCATGATTTCTCACATCGTGGGGTAGACTCGGGAGATGGATGCCTCGGAAGCGCACGCCGGGATCGTGCTGGCCGCCGCGGAACGTGTGGTGGTGCTCACCGGCGCCGGCATCTCGACCGACAGCGGCATCCCCGACTTCCGGGGTCCCAACGGTGTGTGGACGAGGGACCCGGCCGCGGAGAAGGCGTCGACGCTCTCGCACTACGTCAGCGACCCGGAGGTGCGCCGGGCCGCCTGGCGCAACCGGCTGGCCTCGCCGGCCTGGTCGGCCGAGCCCAACGCCGGCCACCGCGCGCTCGTCGAGCTCGAGCGGCAGGGTCGGCTGCACACCCTCGTCACCCAGAACATCGACGAGCTGCATCAGCGGGCGGGCTCGGATCCGGCGCTCGTGGTGGAGGTGCACGGCACGATGCGCCGGGTCGCGTGCCTGTCCTGTGGAGAGACCGCGCCCATGGAGCGGGCTCTCGAGAGGGTACGCGGGGGCGAGGAGGATCCGCCCTGTCGCAGCTGCGGTGGCATCCTGAAGTCCGCCACCATCTCCTTCGGGCAGTCCCTCGTGGCCGAGGACATCGAGCGGGCCTTCGCCGCCGCAGAGGCGTGCGACGTCCTGCTCGCGTTGGGCACGAGCCTCACCGTGCAACCGGTGTCCCGCCTGGTGCCGACCGCGAAGCAGGCCGGTGCCGCCGTGGTCATCCTCAACGCCGAGCCGACGCCCTACGACGGCCTGGCCGACGCCGTCGTGGCGGGGTCCATCAGCGAGGTGCTGCCCCGGCTGGTGGCCCGACCCTGAGCCGGCCCCGGCGGGGAATGCCGGGGGTGGCCGAAATGTTGACCAGATCAGTAGCATTTAGAACCCGCGTCGCCAACGGGCGACCGTCGCCGAACCCGAGGGACCCATGGCCAGCTTCCGCGACCTGCTGAACCAGACGAAGGCACAGATCCGAGAGGTCGACACCGCCACCGCGGACGAGACCCGTCACGCCGACGGCGCCGTGTTGCTCGACGTGCGCGAGCCCGACGAGTACGAGCAGGGCGCCGTCCCCGGTGCGCTGCACATCCCCCGCGGCAACCTCGAGAGCAACATCGAGGGCCGGGTGCCCGACCGCGCCACGCCGCTGCTGGTCATGTGCGCCGGGGGTGTGCGCTCAGCCTTCGCGGCCAAGACCCTTGCCGAGCTGGGCTACACCGACGTGGTCTCCATCGCCGGCGGCTTCAACCGCTGGAAGGACGAGGGCCGGGACTGGAGCACCCCGCAGACCCTGACCCCCGAGCAGCGCAACCGCTACCAGCGCCACCTCCTGCTGCCCGAGGTCGGCATCGAGGGCCAGCTCAAGCTCTTGGACGCCAAGGTGCTGCTCCTCGGCGCCGGCGGGCTGGGCTCCCCGGCCGCGCTCTACCTCGCCGCTGCCGGTGTGGGCACGCTCGGCATCGTCGACATGGACGTGGTCGACGAGTCCAACCTCCAGCGCCAGATCCTCCACAACATGGATCGCATCGGCGACCGCAAGGTCGATTCGGCCAAGAAGACGCTCACGGCCATCAACCCCGACGTCAACGTGGTGACCCACGACCTGCGCCTCGACGCGGAGAACGTGGTCGAGATCCTCAGCCAGTACGACGTGGTGGTGGACGGGGCCGACAACTTCCCCAGCCGCTACCTGCTCAACGACGCCGCCCTGAAGACCGACACCGTGGTCGTCCACGGCTCGATCTTCCGGTTCGAGGGCCAGGCCACGGTCTTCAAGCCCTACGACGGCCCCTGCTACCGCTGCCTGATCCCCGAGCCGCCCCCGGCCGACCTGGCGCCGTCGTGCGCCGAGGCCGGCGTGCTCGGGGTGCTCCCGGGGATCATCGGCTCGATCCAGGCCCTCGAAGCCATCAAGGTCATCCTGGACCTGGGTGACAGCCTCTCCGGCCGCCTGTTGGCCTACGACTCGCTGGAGCAGTCGTTCCGCACGTTCAAGGTGAACCGCGATCCGGCCTGCCCGGCGTGCTCGCTCGACCCGGCCGACATCGTGATCGCCGAGTACGACGATCTCTGCATGCCCCACGTGACGGCGCCACTCTCGGCCTGACGGTCGACCGCCACCCACTACCATTGCCCTCTTGCGCAAGGGACTGGGGGCCATGGCGGCCCGAGCGTGGCGGGAAGGCCGGAACCGGAGCTTCACCTTGGCCGTCCTGGTCGCCTTTGCGCTGCGCCTGGCCTGGGCGGTGTGGGCGACCACCTCGATCTCGAACGAGCTCACCGACAGCGCGCAGTACCTCGCCTACGCCGAGCGGTTCTCGGGACTGGGCGCCCCTCAGCTCTACGGGGAGCCCACGGCGTTCCTTCCGCCTGGCTACCCCCTGTTCCTCGCACCCCTCGCCTTCGTCGCGCGCCACATCGACGCGATCAGCGTCAACTTCCTGGCTTCGCTGGCCAACGTCGTTCTGGGCACGGCCACGGTCGTGTTCACCGCGCTGCTCGCCGACCGCTGGATCGGTCCCGCAGCGCGCAACCCCGCGGCATGGCTCATGGCCGTCGCCGCCGGGCACGTCTACTACACCTCCGTCCTGCTCTCGGAGACGTTGTTCGCTGCGCTGACGACCGGTCTGCTCCTCATCGCCACGGTGCTCGTCTGGCACGGTCGTGAGCGGCCGGCCCGGTGGCTGGTGGCCTTCGGCGTGCTGGTGGGGTTCGCGATGCTGGTGCGCACACCCGGGGTGATCCTGCTCGCCGCTCCGGCCCTGGTGCTGCGCGCCACCGCGGGCTCCTGGCGAGGGGGGCTGAAGGCGACGGGCTGGGTCCTGCTCGGCAGTCTCGTGCTGATCGTGCCCTGGACCGTCCGGAACGCGGTCCAGATCGGTGTGGCGGTCCCCATCTCGACCAACAACGCGGCGTTCCTGTGCGGGGGTCACAGCGAGTACGCCACCGGCGGTTTCGACCAGACGCCGGAGGCCCTCGAGCTCTGCTACGGGGGCGGTCCCTACGATCCGAGGGGCGCCGATGAACCCCGCTGGTACCGGGAGACGACCTCGGAGGCCATCGGCTGGGCCGTGCGCCACCCGATCGACGAGGTGCGACTCACCTTCTGGAAGACCTACCTGACCATGGCCGACGACGGCCAAGCGCTGAGCGATGCCGAGGACTTCGGCGCGCAGCCGTTGGCGTCCGACCGCTGGCGAGCGGTGTTGCGCACGCTGGCCAACGGCTGGCACTGGGCGGTGCTGGCCTTCGCCGCGGCGGGGCTCTGGTGGGTTCGGGCCTGTCGACGAGCCCTTCCGCTCTGGGTCACCGCGGCTGCGTACCTGGTGGCCGTGTGGGGCGGGTTGGCCTTGCCCCGCTACCACCACGCGATCATGCCTATCCTGGTCGTGTTCGCCGCGGCCGCAGTGGTCGCGGTGGCCCGGCCGGAGGACGCGGCCCAGACGGCGGAGGTGCCGGCGCGGTGACCGGGTCGGAGGGGCGTCACGTGCTCATCACCGGTGGCGCCGGCCAGCTGGCGCAGGCCTCGGCGCCCGCATTCGCCGTGCGGGGTTGGGAGGTCACCGCCCTCGACATCGACGAGATGGACATCCGAGACCGCGACCTCGTGTTCGCCACGGTGCGAGCCCTTCGGCCGCAGGTCGTGCTCAACCTGGCCGCACTCCGCGACGCCGACGAGTGCGAGGTCGACGTGGCCAACGCGTGGGCGACGAACGACACCGCGGTGCACACGCTGGCCGACGCCTGCACCGATGTGGGCGCCCACCTCACCACCATCTCGAGCGACTACGTCTTCGACGGCGACCACGACGTGCCCTACGTCGAGACCGATCCCGCTCACCCGCTCTCGGTCTACGGCGAGACCAAGCTGGCCAGCGAATCCGTGGTCGAGCAGGGGTTCACGGCGGTTCGCACCGCCTGGCTGGCAGGCCGGCGCGGGGCCAACACCATCAAGACCATGCTGCGCTTGGCCGCGGACCCCGATCAGGCCATCTCCTTCGTGAACGACCAGACCGGTAGTCCCACGGTCGCCGAGGACCTGGCGCCGGTGCTGGAGCGGCTCTCGGCCGAGCGTCGCCCGGGCGTGTACCACGTCACCAACCAGGGCCAAGCGTCCTGGTACGAGCTCGCGTGTCACGTCCTGGCGTCCGCGGGCCACGACCCTGCGCGCATGGGCAGCATCACCACGGCAGAGCTCGATCCGCCGCGAGCCGCCGCTCGGCCGGCCTACTCGGTGCTCGACAACGCAGGCCTCCGGCGCGCCGGCATCTCCGCGCTGCCCGACTGGCGCGACGCCGTGCGCCGCCTCGTCGAGGACCTCATGGAGGACCGCGGCTACCTGCGCTGAGCGGTCGGCGCGTGCCCGCTCGGGCCGCCACCCGGCGCCGAAGGGGCCCTTCCGGGCCGTTGGCCGGGAAACGATCACGACTACCATCGGCCTCCATGGCGAAGGCGATGCTCATCAACCCCTCGTACGCCCGCACCTACGGGTCGAACGAGGGGGGCCTGGCCTTTCCCGTGTACCCGGTGCTCAACCTGGCCGCCATCGGCGGGGCGGTGAAGGCACGCGGCCACGAGCTCGAGATCCTCGACCTGTCGTATCGCATCTACGACGCCGAGATGGTGGCGCGCGAGATCGAGCGGGCCCGTCCGGACGTGGTGGGCATCACCGCGACCACGCCCCTCGCCAACCAGATGCGTGACATCTCCTTCCTCGTGAAGGACCGCTTCCCCGAGATCGTCACCATCGGCGGCGGCGCCCACCCGACGGCTCTTCCCGTCGAGACCATGCGCGAGTCGGTCCTCGACCACATCGCCAGCGGCGAGGCGGACTGGACCGTCGCCGATCTGCTCGACGGCAAGCGCGGCGAGGACATCCCAGGGGTCTGGTGCCGCCACGGCGACGAGATCACGTCGACCCCGGGCTCGGCGCTCGTGGAGGACCTCGACCTGCTCCCCATGCCGGCGTGGGCCGACTACCCGCTCGAGTCCAACGCCCGGGTCACCCGGCTCGTCGTGCGTCAGCGGCCGGTCACCACCATCGAGTTCTCCCGGGGGTGCATCTACACCTGCGACTTCTGCGGCTCGAAGAACACGATGGGCCGTGGCTACCGCAAGAAGTCACCCGAGCGGTGCGCCGAGGAGATGGCCTACGTCCAGAGCCTCGGGTACCGCGAGGTCACCCTCGTGGACGACATCTTCACGACGGACAACGACTGGGCCGCAGCGGTGTGCGAGGAGATCATCCGCCGCGACATCAAGGTGGGCTGGACCTGCAACAACGGCATCCGGGTCGACAGTGCCAACACCGAGCTGTTCACCCTCATGAAGCGCGCCGGCTGCTACCGGGTCTACTTCGGCTTCGAAAGTGGCAACGAGGAGGTCCTCAAGGCCTTCGGCAAGGGCGGCCGGGCCAGCCTGGAGAAGGGCATCGACGCAGTGGAGATGGCCCGCGAGTCGGGCCTCGAGCCCAACGGCTTCTTCATGGTGGGCCTCTCGGGCGACACCGAGGAGTCCATGCAGGACACCATCGACTACGCCCGCACCGTGCGTCTCGACACCATGAAGTGCGGGATGTGCGTGCCCTACCCCGGCACCCCGATGTTCCGGGACCTCCAGCGCGAGGGAAAGATCAAGACCTTCGACTGGGACGCGTACACCGTCTACAACAACGCCGAGAACATCTTCGACCACCCGACGCTGCCGTGGTCGACCATCACCGACTACTTCCAGAAGTTCTACAAAGAGGCGTACCTCAAGAACCCGAAGTACCTGTGGCGGCGGGCGGTTTTCATGGTGCGTAACGGCGAGATCTTCTGGAACGTGTACTACACGTTCAAGTTCTGGCTGATGCTGTTCGGCAAGCCCAAGGTGCGCGAGACCGAGCGCTACGGCTACGAGGACCGCTGGCGGCCCCTCGACACCGAGCCCGATGCCGAGGTCACCGAGGTCGTCGTGCCCATCGTGCGCCGGCGGGGCACGGCGCTCACCCGCAAGCGCGCCGCGGCCTCCTGACCGCGGCCGCAGGTGCCTCGGCACCGGGTGGGAGGACCGCTAACGTCGGCGGGGCGTGAACTCGTCGCCCTCTCTCGTCGCGCGCCTGCGTGCCCGGAATCCCCTGCCCTCGGGCACCACCACGGTGGGCGTGGGCCTGGTGGTCAACGGCGTGATGGCCTTCGTGTTCCTGGGCCTCACCGCACGGGTGCTCGGGGCCGAGGCCTTCGCCCCGCTCGGCGTGCTGTGGGCCAGCATCTACATCGTCGGTCCTGGCTTCTTCCTGCCCCTCGAGCAGGAGGTCGCCCGCGGCCTGGCCAACCGGTGGGCGCGAGGCATCGGCACGGGCACCCTCGTGCGCCAGGCGGGCACCATCGGCGCCGGCCTCGTCGCGATGCTGCTGGTGCTCACCGCGGCGGCATCGGCCTGGCTGCTCACCCACCTCTTCAGCGACGAGGTGCTGATCCTCGTCGGCTTCGCCATCGCCCTGCCCGCGTACGCCCTCGCCCACCTGGTGCGGGGCGAGCTGGCCGGGCTCGGGCGCTTTCGGGGCTACGCCGTCTACTTCGGGGCGGAGAACACCGTGCGCTTGGCGGGATCGGTGGTGCTCGCGGTGCTGGGCGTCGAGGTGGCCGGGCCCTATGGCGTGGTCCTCGGTGCTGCACCGTTCGTGGCGGTCTGGCTCGCGCTGGCGGGTGAGCGGGACCTCACCTCCGAGGGGCCGGACGCGCCCTGGGACGAGCTCAGCTCGGCTCTGGGTTCGCTCCTCGCCGCCTCGGTGTGTGCCGCCTTCCTCGTCAACGCCGGCACCCTCGCCGTCGAGGTGCTTGCCGATGAGTCCCAGGAGCACGACGCCGGGGTGTTCCTCGTCGGGCTCACGATCGCCCGAGTGCCCCTGTTCCTCTACCAGGCGGTGCAGGCCTCTCTCCTGCCTCACCTGTCTGCGCTGGCCGGCGCCGGGCGCTACAGCGAGTTCCGGGGACGGCTGGGCCGTCTGCTGGGGGCCGTGGCCGCCCTTGGCGTCCTCGGCACCGTGGTGGCCTTCCTCATCGGCCCACCGGTCATCCGGCTGCTCTTCGGGCCGGACTTCGACCTCACCCGCCGCGACCTCGCGTTGCTCGCCGCCGGCAGCGCCTCGATCATGCTCGCCACCGCCCTGGGGCAGTCCCTCATCGCTCTGTCCTCGCAGCGCCGAGTGGCCATCGGCTGGTTCCTCGGGGTCGTCGTCTTCCTCGCCGTCGTGGCCCTCGGCGACGATCTGTTCCTCAGGGTCGAGTTGGGCATCGTGGCCGGATCGCTGGTGGCCGCCGTGGCCATGGGCCTGTTCACCCGGCAGCGCCTCCACGAGCACCTTCGGGCCATGCCCCACACGCTCACGCCGCTCGACGAGGCGAGCTGACGGTGCCACCGTTTGGTTCACATCGCCCGGCCGCTCGACCGATGGAGTCAGCGATGTCCCTCAGTCGCAATCAACGCGCCGGCGCCGGCGCCCGCGCCCTGGCCGCCGGCGCGTTCCTCGCCGTGTTGGCCCTGCTGGCCGGCTGCGG
>WPCK01424282.1_pt1 | contig 10136 bp, 6 predicted proteins | sample 5399851 | NCBI WGS metagenome assembly WPCK01 (sample SAMN12869471, study PRJNA574797) | sludge metagenome | isolation source: wastewater treatment of pH11 | place: China:Beijing | collected 2019-05-20
GGGCCGCGGGGGCCGGCTTCGCTGCGGTTGGCGCCTTCCTGGCGGGCGGCCGCTTCGGAGCCGGGGTTTGCGCGTCAGCGAGGGCCGGGCAGCAGGTCAGGCCAACGGCCAGGGCGAGGGTGAGGAGCGGGTGGACCATGGGTGCCTCCACACGTAACGCGTGGAGGCACCGAAAAAGGGACCCACCTCGCTTCCATGTTCCACGGGAAGCTTCGGTGGGCGAGCCCCGAGAACCCCGAGAACCTACTTCCCGAGCCGATACGCGATCAGCTCACCGGCAAAGCCCGGCCCGCTCACCGACACGGTGATGTACTGCTGCCCGTTGTGCAGGTAGGTCATCGGCGATCCGGTCTGCCCGGCGGGCATATAGACGGCTCCGACCTCCTCGCCCGTGGCCTTGTTGTAGGCGCGCAGCATCGCGCCGGGCCCCTTCGGAGTGGTCGCCAGGCCGCCCTCGCCGGCAATCACCAGCGTCTTGGTGGTGAGCACGCCGATGCGGCCCTGGCGGCCGGTGCGGGGGATGGTGAGGCCCTTCAGCGCCGCGTGGTTCTTGATGTTGTCGGGCGTGTCGCCGTGCGCGATCTGCCAGGCCATCGTGCCCTTGTTCAGGTCCAGCGCGGTGATACGGCCGTAGGGCGGCTTGATCAGCGGCAGCCCCTGGATGTTCGTGTTCGGGAACGCGGGCCGCCCGCTCTTGTCGTTCGGATCGGAGGCGAAGCCGCGGACGTAGAGCATGTCCGACTTCACGCCGTCGCCCTGCGCCAGGCCCAGCGCCGAGACGCTGGTGTTGGTGAAGATATAGAACACGTTGGTCTCGGGGTCGAGCGATCCCCCTTGCCAGTTCGCGCCGCCCGTCACGTTGGGCAGCATCAGCGTGGCCAGCGGGCCCTCCCACTTGCTCACCACCGGCGGCGTGAACATCGGCCCAATCTTGTAGCGGGACACCAGCTTGACGGCTTCGGCCCGCAACTCCGGCGTGAAGTCGATGAGGTCGTCGATCGACACACCCTGCCGCTCGAACGCGGGTGGCTTGGTCACGAAGGGCTGCGTGGGGGCGTATTGCTCGCCGGGAACCTCGCCCTTCTCGACGGGGCGCTCCTCGATGGGCCACACCGGCTTGCCGGTGGCCCGGTCCAGCACGTAGAGCCAGCCCTGCTTGCTCGGCTGGGCCACGGCCTTGATGGGCTTCCCGTCCACGACGAGGTCGGCCAGGATCGGCGCGCACGGCAGGTCGTGGTCCCAGATGCCGTGGTGCACGGTCTGGTAGTGCCACTTGCGCCGGCCCGTGTTGAGGTCCAGCGCGACGAGGCTCTCGCTGAACAGCGTGTCGCCCGGCCGGTGTCCGCCGTAGTAGTCACCGGTGGGCAGCTCCACCGGTATGTAGAGCGTGTTCGACTCCTCGTCGATGGTCATCTGTGCCCACACGCCGGTGTTGCCCGAGTAGGTCCACGAGTCCTTCTCCCAGGTCTCGTTGCCGAACTCGCCCTTGTTGGGGATGGTGTGGAAGATCCAGAGCCGCTTGCCGGTGCGCACGTCGTACCCGCGCACGAAGCCCTTCTGGTTGGTGCGGCTCTTCGGGGCGCCGCCTTCCATGTGCGCCGCGCCGACCACGATGGTGTTGCCCGAGACGATCGGCGCCGCGTGAAGGCCGACCTCGCCCTTCACCAGATCCATCTCCTGATCCATCTCGAGCTTGAGGTCGACGATGCCGGCCTTGCCGAAGCCGGGGATGCGGTCACCCGTCTTCGCATCGAGGGCGATGAGCTGGTAGCCGGGGGTCACGTAGAGGACGCGCTCCTCCGTGCCGTCGCTCCAGTAAGACAGGCCCCGGCCGGAGAGTTGGCGCGGCGCGGCGGCACCGCGGTCGGCTTCGTTGAGGCTGTGCATCCACTTCATCTCGCCGGTGGCCGCGTCCACGGCCACGGCGGCCCGGCGTGTGCCGGCCGTGAAGTAGAGCGTGCCGTTCACCATCAACGGTGTGGTCTGGAACTGGAACTCGGGCCGCGGGCCGAGGTTCTCGGTCTTGAAGCGCCAGGCAATCTCCAGCTTGTTGAAGTTGGTGGCGTCGACCTGCGCGAGCGGGGAGTAGCGCCGGCTGGCGAGATCGCCGCCGTAGGTGGGCCACTGCCCATCCTGCGTGCCACGCGAAATGACGTTGGCGGCCTGCCCGGAGAGAGGCAGCTCGAGCGTCATGGCCGGGGTCAGCACGAGCGCCGCCAGCGCGGCCAGCTTCACGGTTCTGGTCACAGCGTTCCGCATCATCGATGGTCCTCTCCAGCCCGGATCAGGGCGTGACGTTCTCGTACCACTTCAGGTTGGCCGTGGAGCTTCCGATGCAGACCACGTCCACCTTCTTGTCCAGATTGATATCCGCTGTCGCACAGCCCGACCCGGCCATGGTGCCTTCGTCGAGGAGCTGGCGGGTCCATGCCGTCCCCTCGGGCGTCGTCGCGCGATAGAGGTACACGTTTGCCGGTCCATTACGGCCGGCCGCGACGATCTCGTCCGTCCCGTCGCCATTGAAATCGGCCGTGACGATGGTGTGCCCGTAGGCGAGCGGCTCGTCGATGACCTGGCGCGCCCACGCCTCGCTGCTGCGGGTGTACACCACCACCTTGGTGCCGTGCCAGGGTTCGATGGTGGTCAGGAAACGGCGCTGGCCCGGCAGGCGGCCCGGTGCCACATCGCTGGCGCCGCTCTGGGGCCAGGGGGCCGGATCGCCTGCGAGGACTCTCGTCCGCGTCCACCGGTCGTTCAGGTACTGGTGCGCGAAGACGCCATTGAAGCTGGCGGTGAGGACGGTGTCGAACCGGGAGCCGTCGAATGGGGCGATCCAGAGGCCATGGACCACGCCCGATTCAGCGTCGGTTATCGTCTGCCGCTTCCAGTCCGGGGCCTGGTAGTAGTGCAGGCCCACGCTGCCTTTGTAGTCGGGGGCGACCGAGTCGGGGCCAATGAGCGGCGCGTTGACGAGGACCTTGCGCGCGCCGTTCATGTCGACCCAGCGGAGCCGATGCGCGGTGGGAATGCGGTCGATCTCCTTCATGTCCCAGAGGCCCGCCGGATCGCCCTTGTGGGTGAGCAGGAACACGGTGCCGATGCTCTTGCCGTACACACTGGAGAAGTCGGCCGCGAGCGCCACTTCGGGAATGCCGTCGCCGTCGCCGTCATGGGCCGCGGCGTTGATGGACGCGCGGATGCCGGTGACCATCACGTGCCGGGCCCAGGTGCCGTCAACCGTGCCGGGGTTCTCGTACCACGCCAGTTCCTGGAGCCCGGAGGCCAGCCCAATCACGTCCGGCCGGCCGTCCCTGTTCATGTCCGCGACGATGCTTTGATAGCCGCCTTTGAGGCCGGTGTCGATGACGTGCGCCGCGAACACCAGGGGTTTGGGCGATGCGGTCTGCGTCGAGACGGCGGCCGGGGCCAGCCATGCGAGGGCGACGACGGCCAGGGGCGCGGCCAGGCGACGGATCATGGCCGTAAATCTACCGCAGAAGTGCCGCCGATGCGCGCTGCAGATGCAGGGGCCGCAGATGGCGCAGATGGCGCAGATGCACGGAAGTGGGGCCGCAGATGGCGCAGAGCAGGCCGCAGATGCGTGCACTTCTCACTTTTCTCTTTTCACTTTCTCTTTCTCGAGCGCCTCGCCGAGCGCCAGTTCTCGTTCCGCCTCGGCCAACCGGCCGGCGCGCATGGCGAGTTCTGCGAGCACGAAGTGACCGAGCGGGGCCGTTGGTGAGGCGGGTGCGAGGTCGAGGCCCTTCCGGGCCGACTCGGACGCGCCGGCCGTATCGCCGGCGGCCAGCCGTGCCTGCGCCAGGTAGAGGTAGCCCTCGGCGAAGCGTGTGTTGATGGCCACCGCGCGCTCGAACAACTCCAGGGCGTCGGCCGCCGCGCCGCGCTGCTGTTGCAGGCGCGCCAGGTTGAACACGGCCTTGTAGGCATCCGGGTGCAGCGCCAGTTCCTGTCGATAGGCGGCCAGCGCGGCGTCCGCATCTCCGCGGGCCTCGGCGATGATGCCCAGGTTGTAGTGCGCGAGGCGGACGTCCGGCTTCAGCGCCAGCGCGGCGCGAATCTCGCGATCCGCGGCCGCCGTGTCGCCGTGCGTGAACGCCACCACGCCAAGCGCGACACGGGCGGGTGCGACCTTGTCATCAATGGCCAGCGACTGCCGGAAGTACTCTGCCGCACGGTCCACCTCGCCGCGGTCCATGTGGATCTCGCCCGCGTGATAGTGGACCCACGCGTTCTTCGGATCCACGCGGAGGTAGTGTTCGTAGCCGGCAAGCGCCTCGGCGTCCTTGCCCATGGCGCGGTAGGCGTTGGCCATGTTGATGAGCGCCAGCTCGTAGTCGGGTTTCAGCTCGAGCGCCCGCCGGAACTGCGCGAGGGCCTCTTCATAGCGCGATTCGCGATAGTAGACGTTGCCGAGGCTGAGCCACGCGTCCACCACCTGTGGATCGTCGGCGACCACCTTCTTCAGCATCGTGATGGCGCGTTCGGCGGCGCCGGGCGTGTCCTTGTCGATGTCGCGCGCCTCGGACATCAGGTTGAACAAGTCGATCTTGTCCTTCGGGTCTGCCCGGGTGGTGCTCGTGTCCTCGGCCGTGGCCACGAAGTTCGCCACGTAGCCGAGGGACCGCAGCTGCTCGCGCGATTCGGGGTCGAGGTCCACCGCCGGGCGCGTCGCCGGGGCCGCGCGTGCGAAGCTGGTTTCCATGCCCCGCAGCGCCGTGCGCAGCCGATCGCCGATGGCCGACTGCGCCTCATACAGGTTCGTGGTCTCGCCCGGGTCCTGCTCCAGATCGAACAGTTCCGGGCGCGGCGCGTCGATCAGCTTGTAGCGACCGAGGCGGAAGGCGCGGAGCGCGCTCCAGCCGTAGTGGTGCAGCGGATACATGGCCTCGGCGTACCCGTCCAGCGCCAGATCCTGACTGTCGCCGGTCATCAGCGGCACCAGGCTCTGGCCCGGGCCGTCCTGTGGCGGGGCCTCCCCGAGGAGGTCCAGGACGGTCGGCAGCAGATCCACGGTGCGCACGATGCTGGGCACGCGGCGACTCGCGGTGCGCGCGAATGGCGCACGGATCGCGAACGGCACGTGCAGGGCCGTTTCGTAGATGAAGAAGCCGTGCGTGCCTTCGCCGTGTTCGCCAAGACTCTCGCCGTGGTCGCCGACCACGACCACGATGGTGCGGTCCAGCAGGCCACGCCCTTCGAGGAAGGCGATGACGCGGCCCAGTTGCGCATCGGCGTACGCCACTTCGCCGTTGTACGGCGTGGCGGCATAGCGCGCGCCGAAGGGCTCCGGCGCGTCGTACGGGGCATGGGCGTCGTAGAAATGGAGCCACGCGAAGAAGCGGTCGCCGGCCACGGATTCCAGCCACGGCAGCGCCCGGTCCACCACCTCGTGGGCCCGGCGCTGGACGGTGCCGAGCGAGAAGCCAGGCCCCTGGATCTTCGTGAGGTCGAAGTCGTCCGCGTAATGCTCGAAGCCCTGATCGAGCCCCCACTTGGCGTCGAGGACGAACGCGCCGACGAAGGCCCCGGTCCGCAGGCCGCGGTCGCGGAGGCGCTCCGCCAGCGTGATGGACTCCGGCCCGAGGAAGAACCCGCCGTTGTCCCGGACACCGTGCAGGGGCGGATAGTGGCCGGTGAACATCGTGGCGTGGGCGGGCAGCGTGAGCGGGGCGGAGGTCATCGCCTGCTCGAAGAGGACGCCCTCCCGGGCCAGCCGGTCGAAGACCGGCGTCTCGGCAGCCGCGGGCCGGCCGTAGGCCCCCAGCCGGTCAGCCCGGGTGGTGTCCAGGGTGACCAGCAGGAGATTGAGCTGGTCGCGGGAGGTCCCGGTCGTGAGTTGCCCCAGCTCCTCGCCCCCTGCGGCCCGCTGCGGCGTGGGCCACCAGCGGTCCCGGGTGGCCGCGAGCAGGGCCGCCACCAGGAGGAGGGCCCCCACGGCTGGGACGAACACACGGGTCATGGGGATCGGTGTCCCGATTCTCGGCGCCAATTGCGCGGATTCGAGGACTGGCCTATTTTATCTGTTGCAGCCGACGCCCGAGGTTTGTAGGGTGTGGGTGACACCGTTTGCATTGTTGTTCTTCCCAGGAGGTAGGTTGACCATGCCTGCTCGCTCTCTGTCGTCGCGGGCCACGGCGCTCGGGTGCGTCGTCCTCGCCGGTTCGCTCCTCGTTCCCCACGCCTCTGCCGATCCCGTTCCTGTGGCCAAGCCCAGTATCAAGGATACGGGCAAGGCCCTGGTGGTTCGCCACGCCGCCACCTTCACCGAAACCCGCGCGGCCCAGCCACAGTCGCCCCCGGCCACCGGGACGGCGAATCTGGAGTCCGGCTCGTTCTTCAAGACGGGGCCCGGCATGGCCGTGCTGGCCGCCTTCGGTGTAGGGGTCGGCTACGCCCTTTATTCCGCGTCGAACGACCGGATTAGAAGCACGGGCCGCTGAGGTGACCACCATGCGCAAAGCAGTGTTCATGGCCCTCATCGCGGGGCTCATCGCCGCGGCCACCGTGCCGGCCGCCTACGCCCAGTCCCAGACGGGCATCATCATCGGGACGGTGGTCGACGAACAGGGCCAGGTGCTGCCTGGCGCCACGGTCACCCTGACGGGGCGGACCGGGTCCAACACGCAGGTGGCCGATGCGAGCGGCGAGTTCCGCTTCATCGGACTCCAGCCGGGCTTGTACTCCGTGCGCGCCGAACTGTCGGGGTTCCGCACCTACGACCAGCAGAACATCGACGTGTCGATCAGCCGCACGGTCACCCTCAGGGTGTCGCTGCCCATCGCCTCGCTCACCGAGACCGTGCAGGTGACGGCCGCCTCGCTGCAGGTGGATACGACGAGCGCGGCCACCGACAACACCATCTCGCAGGACCTGCTGTTCTCGATGCCGATCTCGCGCACCAACGCGGCGGTGAACATGCTGAACAACGCGCCGGGGGTGAACAGCGGCGCGGCGTTCGGCGGCGCGGCGGGCTCGGCCAACGCCCTGCTGCTGGACGGCGTGGACACCCGCGATCCTGAAGGTGGCACGGCGTGGACCTTCTTCAACTACAACATCATCGAGGAGGTGGCGGTGGGGGCCATCGGCCAGCCGGCCGAGTACGGCGGCTTCAGCGGCGCCGTGGTCAACACCATCACCAAGTCGGGCGGCAACCGCTACTCGAGCCTGTTCGAATACCGCTATACGAACAAGGATCTGCGCGGCGACAACATCGACAGCGAGATCAAGTCCGAGAACCCCACGCTCCGTGCGACAGGCGTCGACAAACTGAACGACTACACCGTGCAGCTCGGCGGTCCCATCAAGCGCGACAAGGCGTTCTTCTTCGGCAGCATCCAGCGGTACTCCATCGAGCAGGACCCGGATGGCCCGCGCACGATCCGCACCGAAGTGAGCCCGCGCTTCAACGTGAAGACGACGTTCCAGGTGAGCCCCAACGACACCATCATCGGCAACGTCCAGTACGACCAGTACAACCAGACCGGGCGTACCGGTCTCGGTGGCGCCGCGAACACCACCGACGCGCGGACCATCGAGCAGGACTCGCCGGAGTGGATCTGGAACGGGCAGTACCGCAAGGTCATCGGCAGCTCGACGTTCTTCGAGGCGAAGTTCACCGGCTACTGGGGCTACTTCGATCTCGACCCGATCACGCCGGTGTCGGCGCGGCTGGACGACGACGGGTCGTACAGCGGCGGGGCCGGCTACAGCGCGAAGTACGACCGGCTGCGCAACCAGCTGAACGCGTCGCTCACCAAGTATGTGAAGGCGGCGGGCTCGCATCAGTTCAAGTTCGGCATGGAGATCGAGCGCAGCACCGTGCGTAACCGCTACGCCTACACCGATGACCTCTACTTCTACGACATCGGGGGACAGCCGTACATCGCGTACTCCTATGCCTACGATGTGAAGGGCACCAACAAGCGAACCAGCGCCTACGCGCAGGACCAGTGGACGTTCGGTCGCGCGACGGCGAACATCGGCCTCCGCATGGACCTGATCGGCGGTGATGGGGACGACGGCAACCAGTACTACGACACGACGTCGTTCAGCCCACGCCTGGGGTTGGCCTACGACATCAGGGGCACGGGCACCTCGGTGCTCCGCGCCTTCTATGGTCAGCTCTACGACGGCGCCGTGTTCACGTCCTGGAGTCGCGCGGTCCCCGGGATCGGCGACTACATCACCTACGAGGTGGCGCCGAACAACGCGCTCACCGAGATCGATCGCGTCTCTGGCGCCAGCAAGTACGTCACCGACAACGATTTGAATCACCCACGGACCGACGAGTTCAACCTGTCCTACGAACAGATGATCGGGACGAAGTGGAAGGCCACCGGCACCTACATCCAGCGCCGGGCCAAGAACTTCCTCAATTCGGTGCTCATCAACGGGCAGTGGAACAGTGTGCCGTTCACGAACCCGTTGACCGGGCAGAACATGCCGGTCTACTCATGGGCGAACCGTTCGTCCATCCCGCAGCAGTTCCTGATCACGAACACCAACTCCGTGAACTACACTGGCGCCGGCTCCGTCGACGCCTACCGCGACTACAACGGGTTGATGCTGGTGCTCAGCCGCGCCTACTCGAACCGCTGGCAGGGGCAGATCTCCTATGTGTTCTCGAAGACCTCCGGCAACGTCACCAATGGGGCGTTCTCCGGTGTCTCGAGCGGCCAGTTCGAGACGCCCAACACCATCCTCATCAACCGCGACGGGCGGGTGCCCCTGGATCGGCCGCACGAATTCAAGGCGTTCGTGGGTTACCAGGTACCCAAGGTCGAGGTCTCGGTGAACGGCATCTGGCGCACGCTCAGCGGCCAGACCTACACGGCGTTCAGCCGCCAGGCCGCGTCGCGGTTCAACTGGACCTCGTCGATCGACGTGCACCTGGAAGAGCAGGGCACGGACCGCGTCGAAACGCTGAACCTCCTCGACCTGCGCGTCGAGAAGGTGTTCAACGCCGGCGTACACCGTTTCGGCATCTACGCGGATATCGAGAACGTGATGAACGCGAACGCATCGCTCACCCGTAACGCGCGCTATCCCACGGTCAGCATCTCGGGGAATACCGTGCAGTACGGCGCCGTGACGGCGGTCACCGCCGCTCGCCAGACGACGTTCGGCGTGCGCTGGTCGTTCTAAGGGAAGAGAAAAGAGAAAAGAGAGAAGAGAAAAGCCGTAAGCCGTAAGCCGTAAGCCGTAAGCCGTACAGGGCGCCGCGATCCATGGGATCCGGCGCCCTGCGTGCTTCTAGCGCGCGGGCTTCAGCTTGCCCTGATGGCAGGCCATGCAGCCGATCTCCGGATTCTTCACCCCGGCGAAGTGCTTGTTGATGGCGCCCATCATGCCGCGCATGCGGCGGCCGACCGCCTTCATGGGGTTGTCATCCGACCCCCAGTTGTTCGGATCGTGGCAGTGGGAGCAGCCGGTACCCAATGCTGCGGTGAAGACGCCCATCTGCAAGGCGAGCGAGTTGTCCCCATTGAAGGCCTTCTCGTAGCGCGTCGCGTCGCGCTTCCACTGGTCCTCGGTCACCTTCGGCGGTGAGAGCTTCCCCTGGTGACACGTGTTGCACGTGATGCCGCCGTAGGCCTTCAGCGCGCCGGCGTTGAGGTCGTCCACCATCTTCTGCATGCGATAGGCCAGGTCGAACGTGGGGAGGTACGCCAGGCTCCACTGCCCGTCGAGGTGGCAGTGCGTGCACTCGACGCCGAGGGCGGTGTTGTAGGCCTGCATCCGCGCCTGCAGGTCGTCCTGGGCGCGCAACGGGACGGCCACGATCGTGAGCACACCGATGAGGTACAGACCGAACGACGCGCGACGCATGACGGCAAGCGTACACCGAAAGGTGCGGCACCGCGGCCGAGACACCTACGCCGCGTTCGGGCGCGGCGACATCCCGGCCGTGCTCGGTATGCAGGTCTGTCGCGTGCTCCGCTTCCGCGCCGGCAAGCTCGCCAGCTTCCAACCGTACGTCGATACGGGGCAACTGCAGGCCGTCATGGGCGCTCGCTGACGGCGTCAGGCACCCCTTGCGGCCAGGCCGTCCCGGCGCGATCATCACCGGATGACGAGCCGACGGACATTCCTCGGCCGCGCGGCTGGGTGGCCGC
>WPCK01039278.1_pt1 | contig 10114 bp, 7 predicted proteins | sample 5399851 | NCBI WGS metagenome assembly WPCK01 (sample SAMN12869471, study PRJNA574797) | sludge metagenome | isolation source: wastewater treatment of pH11 | place: China:Beijing | collected 2019-05-20
TGGCCACGACCGACCCTTGCAGGAGCAGTTGGCCGGCAGCGGCGACCTGGAGCGCATCCTCGCCCGCGTCGCCCTGGGCAGCGCCCGCCCCCGGGACCTGGCGGTGCTGCGCGACTCGTTGGCGCGACTGCCAGCCCTCCAGGCCTTGCTGGCGCCCCGGGAGACCCCCCTGCTGCGTGAACTGGCCGCCGAGGCCGCCACCCACCCCGAGGTCGTCGACCTGCTACAACGGGCCATCCTCGACAGCCCCCCGGCCCTGATCCGCGATGGCGGTGTCCTGGCCCCGGGCTACGACGCCGAGCTGGACGAACTGCGCGACCTCTCCACCAACGCCGACCGCTTCCTGCTCGACCTGGAGGCCCGGGAGCGGCAGCGCACCGGCCTGTCCAATCTGCGCGTCACCTACAACCGCGTCCACGGCTACGCCATCGAGGTCAGCCGTAGCCAGGCCGACCAGGTGCCCCCGGACTACGTCCGCCGCCAGACCCTCAAGGGCGCCGAGCGCTATGTCACCCCGGAGCTCAAGCGCTTCGAGGACCAGGTCCTGTCCGCCCGCGAACGCGCCCTGGCCCGGGAAAAGGCCCTCTACGAGGACCTGCTGGCACAACTGCGGGGCTGGCTGGGACCCCTGCAGCTCAGTGCCGCCGCCCTCGCCGCCCTCGATGTCCTCGCCAACCTGGCGGAGCGGGCGCGGACCCTGGACTGGTGCCGTCCGGAACTGACCGAGGAACCGACCATCGACATCAAGTCCGGCCGCCACCCGGTGGTGGAGGGGGTCATCGACACCCCCTTCGTCGCCAATGACGCGCGCTTCGACACCGAGCGGCGCATGCTGGTGGTCACCGGCCCCAACATGGGCGGCAAGTCCACCTACATGCGCCAGACGGCCCTCATCGTCCTCATGGCCCTGGCCGGCAGCTTCGTCCCCGCCACCACGGCCCGACTGGGGCCGGTGGATCGTATCTTCTCCCGCATCGGCGCCTCCGACGACCTGGCCGGCGGGCGCTCGACCTTCATGGTGGAGATGGAGGAGACCGCCAACATCCTCCACAACGCCACCGAGCACAGCCTGGTGCTCATGGACGAGATCGGGCGCGGCACCAGCACCTTCGACGGCCTGTCCCTGGCCTGGGCCTGCGGCGTCGAACTGGCCAGTCGCATCCGCGCCTTCACCCTCTTCGCCACCCACTACTTCGAGCTCACCACCCTGCCGGAGGAATACCCCGGCATCGTCAACGTCCATCTGGACGCGGTGGAATACGGCGAGCGCATCGTCTTTCTCCATGCGGTGCGGGAGGGCCCCGCCAATCAGAGCTACGGCCTCCAGGTCGCCAGCCTGGCCGGCGTCCCCAAGGCCGTCATCGAGCGCGCCCGCCTGCGCCTGCGGGAGCTGGAGGACGCCGCCCAGCGCCACAGCCAACGGCAGTCCGTCCAGCTCTCCCTCTTTCCCATGGAGGACCGCCCCCCCGAGCCGCATCCCGCCATAACCGCCCTCCTCGCCCTGAACCCGGAGACCCTCAGCCCCCGGGAGGCCCTGGACCAGCTCTTTCACCTCCGGGAATTGGCCGCCAGCCAGGCCAAGCCCCCCGCCACCTCCATACCCTGCCGGCGGCGGACGCGGTGAGGAGGATGAACTGAAGGCATCTGAAATTCGCCGGCCAATTCGGACATTTCCGCCGTTCTTTTAGCGCTTTGGCGATGGTGATCGGTTATGCCCAAGGTTTTGCGCATGGCAGCGACTGTATTCAGGGACGTCACCTGATTTCAGGGGCTTGCCGGGCGAGCATCGTCAACGCCTGGGGTTTGGGCTAACGGCTAACTGACTGCCGGCCTGCATGGCCACCGGCAACTGATTGCCCCTGAAAATTGAAACCTCTAAACTGCGCCCTCCCCGGAGGAGTGGGGTTGCGTAGCTGGTGCCGGGATGTGGCTACGGCTGTCCCTCCATCCACCACCCTACCCTCCTTGCCATTCATTCGGTCTTTCACTTTCAGGTAGTCCTCGCCCCATGGCCATCGAACGTACCTTTTCCATCATCAAGCCCGACGCCGTCGCCAAGAACCACATCGGCGCCATTTACCAGCGCTTCGAACAGGGAGGTCTGCGTATCGTCGCCGCCCGCATGCTGCACCTGAGCCGTGAACAGGCGGCGGCCTTCTACGCCGTGCACCAGGAACGCCCCTTCTTCGGTGAATTGATCGACTTCATGACCTCCGGCCCGATCATGGTGCAGGTCCTGGAGGGTGAGAACGCCATCGCCCGCAATCGGGAGCTGATGGGCGCCACCGATCCCAAGAAGGCCGCGCCCGGCACCATCCGCGCCGACTTTGCCCAGGAGGTCACCGAGAACGCGGTGCATGGCTCCGATGGGCCGGAAACCGCCGCCGTCGAGATCGCCTTCTTCTTCCCCGAAGGTATCTGCGAGCGCACCCGCTGAACGCAGGGTGGTCAGCCGCCAGTCGCTTGCCGGCGGCTCCCGCCCAAGTCCCCTGCTTTGGCCATCGCCGGGCGCCCCAAACCGCCGCGGCTCGTGACTCCCGGTTCGGTCTCCGCCATCGCACATGCTACCCGCCCAGGCTGACGTGACCCATCTCCCCCTCGTGCTCGCCTCCACCTCGCCCTATCGGCGGGAGCTGCTGGAGAGGCTGGGCCTGCCTTTCCAGACCCTGGCGCCGGAGGTCGACGAGACCCGCCGGCCAGGTGAATCGCCCCAGGCCCTGGTGCGGCGCCTGGCGGAGGCCAAGGCCCGGGCCGCGGCGGTGGCCTTTCCCGCGGCCCTGATTATTGGTTCGGATCAGGTGGCCTGTGTCGATGACGAGATCCTCGGCAAGCCCGGGGATCGCGCGCGGGCCATCGCCCAGCTTAGCCGCGCCTGCGGACGGGCCGTGATTTTCGAGACGGGGCTTTGTTTGTTCAACAGCGCCAGTGGTCGCGCCCAGGTCGTGAGGGAGCCCTTCCGGGTCGAGTTCCGCTCCCTGACCCCGGCGCAGATCGCCGGCTACGTCGATCGCGAGCGCCCCTTCGATTGTGCTGGCAGCTTCAAGTCCGAGGGGCTGGGCATCGCCCTCTTCCACCGCCTGGTCGGGGATGACCCCAGCGCCCTGGTCGGCCTGCCGCTGATCCGGCTGGTCACCATGCTGGCGGCGGAGGGCGTGGAGGTCCTCACACCGCCGGCCTGAGCCAAGCCTTTGTCTCCCCTGATCTTTCCGCCTCGCTCTTTCCCCTCCATTCCTTGCCCGCCGGGCCCTTTCCCTGCCGTTCCCTTCCCTGGTTCGGTTGCCCGGGCTAATTCAGCAGGGTGATGGGTACCCGGTTTCCCTCCCTGGGTCTATTGTCGGGGCTTTTTCAGCGATGTGACGAACACCCGCTTTTCCGCCGTGGTCCCATTGCCTGGGCTATTTCACCAGGGTAACCGGCAGCCGGGTCAGGTGTACGACCTCGCTGGCCACCGAACCCATGAGCAGGTGACCGATCCCCGTCCGGCCGTGGGTGCCCATCACGATCAGGTCGCAGCCGTGCTCATCCGCGTAATGGCTGATCGCCTCGGCCACCTCCCCATCCCCCACCAGCACCTGGAAGTGATAGGGGACCCCGGCCGCATCGAGCAGCTCCCGGCAGGCCTGTAATTCCGCCATGCCCTCCTGAAGCTGGATCTTGGCGATCTCCGCGGGCGTCAGGAAGCGGCGCACCTCCCAGGCAGCGATCGGTTCCCGGACGTGCAGAAGATGGATCTCCGGTGGGCTGGCGAGGCGGAGTGCATGTTCCAGCGCCCGCCGCGAACAGGCCGAGCCATCGATGGGGATCAAAATTTTCATGGCCTTCAACCTTCCTGACCGTTCCCCTGGGAGGGACCGGCACGAAGCACGATGGATAAGGGTGACCCGGTGGTCCGATCCCCGTCGGACATGGAACAGCCTAACCAGCTTGTCCGTTCCCAGATGGAATGGGATAAGGGTATCCAGGCGCCCCGCTCACCGACGGGCATGGAAAAGTGCCCCAGGGCAGCTTGCTCACCAACGGGCTCCGGCGGGCCTGATGCGGGTTCAGCGGGGGGCTGCCAGCCCAGGGTGAATAATAGGGCGAAGAACCCCAGCACGTAGGCCAGGCTGAGGTGCCAGCCCTTGGTCAGCCAAGCCCCCACCGACTTGGCCTGAGGGTAGAGGTTGGACAGCGCCACTCCGGCCGAACTGCCGAACCACATGAGGGAGCCGCCAAAACCGACCGCGTAGGCGAGAAGACCCCAGTCGAAGCCCCCCTGCTTGAGCGCCAGGGCGGTCAGGGGGATGTTGTCGAAGACCGCGGAGACGAAGCCCAGGATCAGGGCCGAATACCAGGAGGCCGCCGGCAGACGCTCCACCGGCATCATGGAGGCGCACACCACCAGGGAGAGGAGGAACAGGCTGCCCTTCAGGGTCTCCGGGAGCAGGCCCCAGGCCGGTTGACGGAGGGGTGAGGTGGCGAGGATGACGATCCAGACCGCGACCGCCAGGAAGGGAAAATCATCGCCCAATTCCTTGAAGTGCAGGTTGATGAGGAGATTGGTCACCACCGCCGCCCCCAGGATGGCCGCCACGATCCCCAGGCGCGCCCAATCCACCTGGATGCCGGCGGGTACCTCGCGCAGGACCGGCTGATACCGGTGCTGCTGGAGGGCGGCGGGCAAGCCGAACACCAGGAGCGCCACGCCCGCGGCGACGTAAGCGTGAAAGACATCCTGGGGCGCGACACCCGAAATCCACATCATGGTGGTCGTGGTATCCCCCAGAACGCTGCCCGAGCCGCCGGCGTTGGAGGCGGCGACGATGGCGGCGAGATAACCGATATGCACCCGATAGCGGAAGACCCCGGCGGCGATGGTGCCCCCGATCAGGGCGGCGGCGATGTTGTCGAGGAAACTCGACAACAGGAAGATGATGACCAGGAGGGCGAAGCCACCCAGCCAGCCATCCGGCAGGAAGCGCGGCAGAAGTTGTGGCAGATGGCTATCCTCGAAATGCCGCGCCAGGAGGGCGAAGCCCAGCAGGAGCCCGAGCAGATTGGCGAGCAGAACCCATTCGTGGCCCAGATGCAGCACCAGGCCCGTCAGCCCGGGACCGGCGGCGAAGCCGGTAAAGGTCAGTTTGTAGAGGGTGATGATGCCCAAACCGCTCAGGGCGACCCGCAAGGTATGCCGATGGAAGAGGGCCACGCCCAGCAAGGTCAAGGCGAAAAGGATGAAGTCCACCGGGCAGCAGACGGTCATGATGGATCTCGGGGGTACGGCAACTGGCGAGCGGGGCCGGAGGAAGCGGCTATCTTAGCGCCGCCGGGGGACGGCCAAAAGTGAAGGCGGTGATCACACCGGACGGGCCGTCGCTGGGGGAGTCGCAGGCCCCGCCCGATGTGCTCACCGAAAAGGGTTGATCGCCAGCCTAAGTCTTCAGTCTTCCACTTTTCCTGGGCTGGCAGGTTTGGCGCAAGCCACGGATTCCATTTTTTTCTTCCCCGTGGCGGGGGATTGGGGTGAGTGATTTGGAAGGGTTATCCGCCATCCATGGCGCTAACGACCAGACGGCCGGACCACCGGACTCACGGACCGCCGGTACCGGCTGTCGGGGCGATGACATCAGAAGGTCTTGGTCCCGATCCACCAGAAGAGGGCCGCCACCAGGCCGCTGGCCGGGATGGTCAGCACCCAGGCCATGACGATGCGCCCGGCCAGGCCCCAGCGGACCGCGTACTTGCCGCGGGTGCTGCCGACGCCAAAGATGGAGCCGGTGATGGTATGGGTGGTGGAGACCGGGATGCCGGCCATGGTCGCCAGGCCCAGGGTGATGCCCCCGCCCAAGGCGGCGTTGGAGCCACTGACCGGGGTCAGCTTGGTGATCTTCGAGCCCATGGTCTTGACGATGCGCCAGCCACCCAGGTAGGTACCCCAGGCGATGGCGAAGTAGCAGGCGTAGACCACCCACATCGGCAGCGTCGAGACGTCCTTGGTCACCTCATGACCCACCAGGGGTACGGCCCCGGCCCCGGCGGTGATCAGCAGCAGCCAGATGATGCCGATGGTCTTCTGCGCGTCGTTACCGCCATGGGCCAGGGAGTAGAGACCGGCCGAGACGATCTGAGCGCGCAGGAACCATCGCCCGACCTTATGCGGCGTCTGATTGCGGAAGATCCAGGCGGTCAGGACCTGGAGGGTACCGCCGATCAGAAAGCCGAGCAGGGGCGACAGGATGATGAAGCAGAGGACGGTGATCAGGCCCTTGAGCTGCCAGAGGCTGCCCCAGACGATGGCATCGCCGCCGCCGATCTTGGCGATGGTGGCGCCCACCAGGCCGCCGATGAGGGCATGGGAGGACGAGGAGGGGATGCCGTAGTACCAGGTGACGATGTTCCAGAACAGGGCGCCCACCAGACAGCCGAAGATGACGTAGTGGTCGACGAAGGCGGGGTCGATGACCCCCTTGCCGACGGTGGCCGCGACCTTGAGCTGGAAGACCCAGATGGCGAGGAAGTTGAGGGAGGCGGCAAAGAGCACCGCCATTTTGGGGGTCATGGCCCCGGTGGCGACGATGGTGGCGATGGAGTTGGCCCCGTCATGAAACCCGTTCATGAAGTCGAAGGCCAAGGCCACCGCGATGAGCAGGACCAGGGTCCAGGTACCAATTAATACCGCGGCTTGCGCTTCCATGGGGGGGTCCTCAAGCGTTGGCGAGGATGACTTCTTCGAGGGTATGGGCCACGTCTTCGGCGGCCTCCAGCACGTCCTCCAGAATCTGATACATGCCCTTCAGCTTGATGATCTGCACGGGGTCCTTTTCCTCGCGGAAGAGGCGGGAGACGCCGGCACGCCAGACCTTGTCGGCCTTGGATTCCAGCTCATCGACCGCCTTGCAGTACTCCAGGGCGGTGGTGGTCTCCGCCAGGTTGTCGAGCAGGGCGACGGTCTTGCGCACCTTTTCCACCGCGTCGGCGGCGATTTCGGCCATCTCCCGCGCCTCGGGGGTGGCCTCCTGGATGTCATAGAGGATGACGGACTCGCCGACGTCCTGGATGCGGTCGAGGATGCTGTCGAGGCCGCTGGCGATCATGTGGATCTGGTCACGGTCGATGGGGGTGATGAAGGACTTGTGCAGCATGACGATGGTTTCATGCTCGATGTCGTCACCACTGGACTCGGCCATGTCGATTTCCTGGATGAGGCGGGCGACCTCCTCCGGGGACCGGCCCAACTGCGTCATCATTCTCATCATGGCGTTGCCGGCCGCGGCGCAGCGATCGGCATGATTGTTGAACTGGACGAAAAACTCATTCTTTTTCGGCATCATGGCGCTGAACATCGGGGTCCCCTATCAGGCTGGTGAACATGGTGAATGGTGCTGACGCGGGCCGGCACCGGTCAGGGAGCCCTGACCGCCTTCGCTGTCGGACAGCGCTCAGCGGGCAGCGGAAGATCAGGGCATCCCCTTACTCCAGACAGATTTCATGCCAGCCGGTCACTCAACCGTAATCGTTTGGCAATCAATCAGTCGTCCCGTGAAGCCCGCGGCAGGGCACGCGGCGATGTGATGGGGACTGGTTATTTTGACTAGCCGAAATAACCGGGGAGGATCGACGGGCGTTAGGGCGCCAACCCGTATTTGGTCAGCTTGCGTTTGAGGCGTTGGTAGTCGATGGCGAGGAGACGGGCGGCCTCGGTGCGCACGCCCTTGGCGGCCTGCAGGGCGGCGCGAATGGCCGCCACCTCCGCCTCGGCCAGGGTCAGGGGCCGGCCGGTGGCGAGGCTCGGGGTGGTACCCTCGTCCGCGACGGGGATCTCCGGCAGGAGCCGTGCCTGGATATCCGCCGCCGTCAGGCTCTGCCCGGCGAAGATCGCCAGGCTGCCCATGATGAACTTGAGTTCCCGCAGGTTGCCCGGCCAGGGATGGGACTGGAGCAGGGCCATGGCCCCTGGCTCGAACTCCGGTACCTCCCGCCCGAGATCGTTGCACGCCTCGCGCAGGAAGGCGCGCGCCAGGGTCAGGATCTCCGCGCCGCGTTCGCGCAGGGGCGGCAGGCGGAGGGGGAGATTACCGAGGCGATAGAAGAGGTCCAGGCGAAAACGCCCGGCCTGGGCCGCCGCCATCAGTTCGATATTGCTGGCGGCGAGGAGCCGGGTATCGCAGGCCAGGGGCCGGTCCGCGCCCAGGGGGGTGATCCGGCCGGTCTCCACCGCATGCAGGATCTTGGCCTGGAGGGCCAGGGAAGCGGTGTCGATATCATCCAGGAACAGGGTGCCGCCCTGGGCCTGACGAAAGAGGCCCAGACGGTCCTTGAGGGCGCCGGTAAAGGCCCCGCGGACATGACCGAAGAGTTCGGATTCCGCCGTCGTTTCGGGAATGGCCCCCAGATGCGCGACCACGAAGGGTCCGCCGGCCAGGGGACTGGCCTCGTGCAGCTTCCGCGCCAGCAGGGACTTGCCCGTGCCGGTCTCCCCCAGCAGGAGGAGGGGATACCGGGTCTGGGCCAGGGCCCGGGCCTGGGTGGCGAGGGCCCGCATGCTGGGGGAATCGCCCAGGATGCGGCTCAGGGGGCGCAGCGCCTCCTGCTCCAGCCGGGTGATGCGTTGCCGCTGCCGCACGGGCCTCGCGACCCGGTCGATCTCCGCGGCCAGCTTGGCGTAATCGAGGGGTTTGGGGACGTAAGCGCTGACCCCGAGTTCGATGGCGCGGAGCAGATAGTCGGTATCGGTAAAGGCGGTACAGAGCACCACCGGCATCTGGGGATAGCGCGCGAGCACGCGCTCCGCCAGGCCGAGACCATCCAGAAAGGGCATGCGAATGTCGCTGACGAGGATGTCGACCTCCGCGTAGGCCAGGCACTCCAGGGCCGCGACCCCGTTGGCGGCCCCGATGACCCGGGCGCCATCCATTTCCAGCAGGCCTTTCACCAGTTCCCGCTGCTCCTCCTCGTCCTCGACATAGAGCAGCCTGAGGTCCCGGAGATCAGCCATGCCGGCATGCCTCGAGGGTGATGGTGAACGCGGCCCCCTCGCCCTCATTCCGCGCCTCGATGCGGCCATTCATGCCGTCCTCGACGATTAGCCGGCTGATGTAGAGCCCGAGACCCGTCCCCCCCTCGCCTTCCTTGGTCGTGAAATAGGGATCGAACAGGGCTGGCAGATGTTCCGGGGCAAAACCGCCGCCATTATCCGCCACCCGCACGATCACCCGCCCCTGGTCCTCGGTCAGCATGACCTTGATCCGTCCGACGCCTGGCCAGCCACGGGCGAGGCGGGTCCGAATGGCCTCCCGGGCGTTGACGATGAGGTTGATCAGGGCCTGCTTGAACTCATTGGGATTACCCATGACTATCAGGGCCTCCGGGGAGATTTCCGTCTCGATATGAATCCGACTGGCCGCCAGTTGCCGCTCCAGGAAGGCGATGGCCTCCCGCAGGACCCGCGCCGGTGAAAAGGCCCGCTTCTGCTTGTCCGGCTTGAGGAAGGCGCGAAAGGTGTCGATGGTGTCCGACATGATCTCGATCTGCCGGCGGGCATCGGTATCGGCCTTGGCCATGAAGGCGGCATCCAGGCGCTGGTTGTCGAAGGCCTTGCGCAGGCTCTGGACGATGAGACCGATGGTGCTGAGGGGCTGGCGCCACTGATGGGCGATGGTCCCCAACATCTCCCCCATGGCCGCCTGGCGGGACTGGCGCACCAGCAGGTCCTGCTGGGCGATGCGCAGGGCGGTGGCCTCCGCCACCCGGGTCTCCAGATTGCGATTCAGGTCGTCGATCTCGGCCATCCGTCGCTGGAGTTGGTCCAGGGTGACCTCATGGACCAGCATCAGGCAGCCCACCAGGATCATGATGGTCACGGTAGCGCCCCAGACCATGTTCGATTGCCACAGCACATGCTCGTCGTACAGACCCGTCCCCGCCCGCAGGGCGAAGGCCAGGCGGGAAAGATTGAACAACGCCAGCAGGAGCAAGCCGATGGAGAGCAGCCACAGCCCAAAGGACGATCGCGTGTGGAGGAGGGGTCGGACACCGGCATGAACGCACAGCAGGAACAGACCGCTGGCAAGGGCCAGGGTTCGGGAGGTCAAGGCCACCCCGGGGGGCGTCGGCACCAGGGGGAGCAGGGCGATGA
>WPCK01077122.1_pt1 | contig 10110 bp, 5 predicted proteins | sample 5399851 | NCBI WGS metagenome assembly WPCK01 (sample SAMN12869471, study PRJNA574797) | sludge metagenome | isolation source: wastewater treatment of pH11 | place: China:Beijing | collected 2019-05-20
TGCCGCCCACCACCATCAGCCGGGTGCGGCGAGGGTCGACACCGAGCGTGGCGGCAGCATCCTCGCCGAGCGACAGCGCGTCGAGCGCGCGCGCGGCGGCAAACAGCAGCGCCGCGCCGGCGGCGATCAGCGGCAATGCCAGCCCCATGTGGGCAAGCGAGCGGTCGGCGAGCGATCCGAGCAGCCAGAAGATGATCTCGTAGGCGGCGAACGGGTTTGGTGACAGATTGAGGGCAACGGCCGTCAGCGCGTTGGCCAGCGAGCCGAGCGCAACGCCGGCCAGTACCAGCGTCAGGGTCGCCGACGCGCCGCGGGCAAACGCCACCAGGGCGGTGACGGCGAGGAACGCGCCGGCCAGCGCGCCGCCCGGCAGCGTCCAGAACGAGGCGCCGGCGAGCCCGGAATGAAAGACCAGCACCGCGCCGAGCGAGGCCCCGGCCGAAACGCCGATCACCCCCGGCTCGGCAAGCGGATTGCGCAGATAGGCCTGCAGCGCGGCGCCGGACAGGCCGAGCGCGAAGCCGATGGCGATGCCGAGGGCAGCGCGCGGCAACCGCAATTCGCGCATGATCGCGGCCGCCACGTCCGGGCCGCCGGCAAACAGGCCGATGACGCTTTCCTTCAGCCCGAGCCCGGCCGGGCCGACCAGCAGTGACAGGGCGAAGGCCGCAACCGCGCCGAGGCCGAGGACGGTGTTGAGGCGGGACGCGCTCATTGTGGTGCGCCACCGCAGGGAAATGCGTGTTCGCGCCATTCGGCCAGTGCCGCGACAATGTCGAGCGACCACGGGCCGCCGCAGGTCCAGGCGCCATCGCCGCCGAAGCGGGCGGACTGTTCGACGGCGAGACGGGCAATGACCGGGTGAGCGATGGCCATGTCGGCGAGCGAGGCGCGGTCGTCGAACTGCGATTCGACCAGCACCAGGTCGGGCGCCTCGGCGACGAGCCGCTCCAGCGGGAACGGTGCCATGCCGACAACACCCAGCGTGGCGGCGAGGTTCTTGAAACCGGCGGCCTCGACGATGTCGCCAGCAATCGTGCCGGCCCCCTGGACCACGCCGTTCTGGCCGCGCACGATCACGCCGGGACGGCGGGGACAGGCGCGCGCCCGGAGCTCGCCGAGCCGGTCGCGGTAGGCGGCGGCAACCGGCCCGGCGGTGTCGGCGACGCCGAGGAGCCTCCCCACGCGCTCGATGCTGTCGGCGATGCTGTCGAGCGACTGGTCGTAGGCGAATTCCTCCACACTGAAACCGGCGGCGCGGGCAAACCGGGCCATGCCGTGCAGCGAGAAATCGGCGGCAAGCACCAGGTCGGGCCGCACGATGAACACGTCCTCGGCCCGGCCGTGGTTGAGCGGCAGGCCGGTGGCGCGTTCGGCCATGACCGACAGGCGCGGGTCGGCGGCGAGCGCCGAGACCGAAACGACCTGGCCGGGGCGGGCCAGCAGCAGCGCCAGCTGATCGGTGCAGGCGTTGGCCGACATCACGCGGGCTGGTGCGGCGGACGCCGGGCCGATGAACGCCGCGAACCCGGCGAGCAGGGCCAGGATCCGCCGCGCGGCCATCAGAACTTCGCCTTCATGCCGGCAAAGACACCGAGCGGCGGGGCCTGGTAGCCGGAAATGGTCTGGTAGCGGGCGTTGAACAGGTTCTCGCCGCGCACCCACACCTGGGTACGGTCGGAAACGTCATAGGCGATGCGTGCATCGACGACGATGTAGTCGCCGAGCGGCACGAGCGCGCCGCCGACGACATCGACCGTGTCGAGCGCCGCGCGCGCCGTGGCCGAAAGTTCCCAGCGTTCCGCCGGCCGCGCCACCGCCGAAAGTGCCAGCGTGTGGGCCGGAATGCGTGGACGGCGGACGCCTCCGGACTGGCGGGCGCTGGTGAAGGTGTAGGCGGCGGCAAGGTCCAGCCAGTCGTTCGCCTGCCATTTCAGCGAGGCTTCCACGCCGGCGCGCCGGGTCATGCCGGGCACCTGCTGGTAGGAGAAGGTGCCGAAATCATAGTCGATGAGGTTGGAGGTGTTGAGCATGAAGGCAGTGACATCGGCGACCAGCCGGCCATCGAGCGCGGTCTGCTCGATGCCGAAGTCGGCCGAAAAGCTCGTCTCCGGCTGAAGCGCCGGATTGCCCGTGCCGAACGGCGCGTAGAGTTCATAGAGGCTCGGGGCGCGGTAGCCGGTGCCGGCCGAAGCATGAAGCCGGGTTCCGCCGGCGAATGCATAGGTGCCGGAGGCGCGCCATGTCGTGTGGCCGCCGAACACCGAATGGACGTCGTGCCGGACGGACGCGTCGAGCGTCAGGCCCTCGATCGGCGTGAAGATCGCCTGCGCGAACGCACCGGCGATTCCGGCGCGGTCGGAGGTGACGGTGAAGAAGGAATCGCTGGTGTCGGCACCTTGCCAGTCATAGTCCGCCCCCCATTGCAGGGTTAGCCGGTCATTGGCGTCGAAGGCGCCGAGATATTCCGCCTTGAGGCGCCGGCCGCGATAGTTGGCGTCGTAAGGTCCGAAGATCGAGACCAGGTTCAGGTCGCGGTCGATGTCGTAGGCCTGGACGGCGAACGTGTTGCGCAGGCGGCCGTCGAGCGACTTCGCGGTGAAGCCGAGCCGGCCGGCAAGCTGGCGTGAGGCGCCGGTGTTGAAGACATTGTCGGTCGGCGGGTTGCCGGAATCGTCGAAGTCGCCGGCGGACGCGATGAACAGTCCGGCGCCGAACACCGACAGGTTCTCGCTGACATTGCGGTCAAAGGCGAAGCCCGCCGAACCGTTGCGGTAGAAGTCCGGCTCCAGCGCGGCCGGATTGTCGTCAACCGCCGGCCCGCCATTGGCGAGCGCGGCGGAAAAGCCGTTGGTGGTGAAGCCGCTGGCAAACAGCGAGGCGCGGCCATTGTCGTCGGCGTGGGTGCCGCGATAGCCGCCGGTGACCGTGCCGCGCGAGCCGCCCTCGATGGCGATCTCGTGGTGGAGGCCGGTCTCGATGCCACCGAGCGTGTCGACGGCAATCACCCCGGCGACCGCCTCGGAACCGTAGTGGGCGCCCTGCGAGCCCTTGAGCACCTCAAGGCCGCCGATGCCGAACGCCCCCAGATGCTGGAACCCGACCTGCACCTGGGTGGAGGAGGGATCGGCGATGTCGATGCCGTTCCACAGCGTCTTGACATATTTCTTGTCGGCGCCGCGCACCGACAGGCTGGCCTCCTGGCCGCTGCCGCCGGGCGAGGCGACATGGATGCCGGGAAGGAGGTCGAGCGTGCCGGCAAGGTCCGGCTTGCCCTGCGCGGCGATGTCGTCACGCGCGACGGTCTCGACCTTCGATCCCGAACGCTTCTTCGGGATCGGCGCGCGGTCCGGCGTGATGACGATGACGCCGATGTCGAGATCCTGTGCGTGTGTCGGTGCGCCCGACAGGAGGGCGATCGCCGAAACGGCGAGACGGACGGTTCTTGTGCGGCTGGTCATGGTTCCCCCGGGCGGTTCAGGCCGAAGCCTGGTGCGACATGTCGGAGGATCGGTTCCGCCGACGGTGACTTTCGTCACCGCCGTGCACACACGGCCCCGGAAGCGTCCCCGCATCCGGATGGTGACCGCTTCGGGCAGGTCTCCTGGCTCGTGCATCGTCGGCGCGCCCGCCTTCCCGGTTTCCCAGTGGCGTTGTGGACGCACCTCCGCACTCACAGTTGCGGGGGCAGCTGCGGCTTGCGGGTTTCCCCGGTTCCGCATTCCCTTTTGTCCCGGCCTTGCGAGCCGGAAACCCGAAACAGGACCTGCGTATCAAGCACGGCGCCACGGAGTCAATCGCCGCGGCGGCGTGCTGTGTCGCGATCGGCAATGAATTGCGCGACTTTCGTTTTTGCGACTTTCTTGTCGGATTCGCACCTGCCATGCGCAAAAGCGACGTAGCAGACTGTCAGGTGGCCGCGGAGGCTTTTTTGACATTGGAAGCCGCCTGCGGGAAAGTGTTTGGAATGGCCAAACCACGGGAGGTTTTAATGGCATTCTACAAGAGTAACGGCGATCGCGTTCCGGCAGCGATCCATTCCCTTGCCGAGGAGGCGAAGGCCAACAGGCTCGACCGCCGCGAATTCCTGGCCATGGCGAGCGCCATGGGCGCCTCGACCGCGCTGGCCTATTCGATGATCGGTCTTGCCGCGCCGACCGAAGCCCAGGCCCAGGAGGCCAAGAAGGGCGGCGTGCTCAAGATGCAGATGATCATCAAGGAGCCGAAGGACCCGCGCACCTACGACTGGTCGGAAATGGCCAACGTCACGCGCCAGTGCAACGACTACCTCGTGCGCTACACCAAGGACTTCACCTTCGAGGGCCATCTCATCGAGAGCTGGGAAGTCAATGACGACGCCACGGAATACACGCTGCATGTCCGCAAGGGCGTGAAGTGGTCGAACGGCGACGATTTCAACGCCGATGACGTTGTCTTCAACCTGACGCGCTGGGCCGACAAGAAGGCCGAGGGCAATTCGATGGCCGGCCGTGTCGGCACGCTCATCAAGGACGACGTCGCGGCGGAAGGCGCGATCACCAAGGTCGACGATCACACCGTCAAGCTGAAGTGCTCGCAGTCCGACATCACGATCATCCCGGGCATGTGCGACTATCCGGCGCTGATCGTGCACCGCGATTTCGACAAGAACCCCGACACGCTGAAGATGCCGGGCACCGGTCCGTTCGAGATCGTCGAATACGAAGTCGGCAAGAAGGCGATCCTGAAGCGCCGCGAGAACTTCGCCTGGTGGGGCGGCGACGTCTATCTCGACGGCGTCGAGTTCCTCGACTACGGCGCGGAAATCTCGGCGACCGTGAGCGCGCTGGAATCGGGCGAAGTCGACACAAACTACCAGACGGTCGGCGAGACGGTGAAGCTGCTCGACGGCATGGGCATGGTGAAGGAAGAGGTCGTCACGGCCTCGACGATCGTCATCCGCGCCAACGTTTCGCAGAAGCCCTTCGACAACAAGGACCTGCGCAACGCCATCCAGCTCGCCACCGACAACGCCGCGCTCTTGAAGCTCGGCTACAACGATGCCGGCACGGTCGGCGAGAACCACCATGTCTGCCCGATCCATCCGGAATACTACGAACTTCCGAAGGTGGCGCGCGACGTGGCCAAGGCCAAGGAGCTGCTCGCCGCGTCCGGCGCGGCGGACATGGAACTCGAGCTTATCTCCTACGAGGCCGAGTACGTGAAGAACCCGGCCGACGTGATGGCGGAAAACTGCCGCGAGGCGGGCATGAAGGTGAAGCGCACCGTCATCCCGGGCTCGTCGTTCTGGAACGACTGGACCAAGTACCCGTGGTCGACGACCGAATGGAACATGCGTCCGCTCGGCGTGCAGGTGCTGGCACTTGCCTACCGCACCGGCGAGGCCTGGAACGAAGCGGCCTATTCCAACCCCGACTTCGACGCCAAGCTGAATGCCGCGCTTGCGGTTGCCGATGCCGGCAAGCGCAAGGAGCTCATGAAGGACATCGAGGCGATCCTTCAGGACTCCGGCATTCTCGTGCAGCCGTTCTGGCGGGCGCTCTATCGCCACCATGCGCCGTACGTGAAGAACCTGCCGATGCACCAGACCTTCGAGATCCATCTCGAGAAGGTGTGGCTCGACAAGTGATCTTGTCGTCTGGCGGGAGGGGCGATCGCCCCTCCCGCTTCAGGCCGGCCAATATGCGCGAACCGAGAGCGCACCGGCTTTTTTTTGAATTTGCGGGGAGGCGACCGTGCTCAGTTTCATTCTCCGGCGCCTGGCCGTGATGCTGATGACGATGGTGGCGCTCAGCCTTGTCGTCTTTTTCTTCGTCAATCTCGAACCGAACCTGAAGAAGCTCGCCATCTTCCAGACGGAGATGCGCTCGACGCCGGAAATGCAGGAAAGCTGGCTGCAGAAGAACGGCTACCGCGACGGGTTCTTCATCCGATACGGGCGCTGGCTCGGGGTCGTCCAGAAGCAACCCAACATCGATCCGGCGACGGGGAAGGCCACGCCGCGGTTCCGCTACTGCAGCGAGCCGGCGGAGCCGCACTATTCCGGGCTCATCCAGGGCAATCTGGGCTGTTCCTCCGCACTGCGCGCGCCGGTCGGCTCACGCCTGATGGAAGCGCTGAGCGCCACCGGCATCCTGATGTTCTGGGTCATGGTGGTCATGATCCCCGTGTCGCTCGCCACCGGCGTGCTGGCGGGCATGCGCGAGGGCTCGCGGCTCGACCGCGTGCTGTCGTTCCTGTCGATCGCCTCGACCGCGACGCCCGAATATGTGTCGGCCATCATCTTCACGGCGATCTTTGCCACCGGGCTCGGCTGGCTGAACGGTTCGGCCGCCTCGGCCATCACGCAAGGCCCGTCGCTGTGGAACTTCACGCTGCCGGTGATGACGCTCGCCATCTACGACATCGGCTATGTGGCGCGCATGACGCGCGCCTCGATGGCCGAGGTGATGACGCAGCAATATATCCGCACGGCGCGGCTGAAGGGCCTGTCGTTCACCGCCGTGGTGGTCAAGCATGCACTGCGCAACGCGCTGATCGCGCCGTTCACCGTCATCATGCTGCAGTTCCCGTGGCTGCTGACCGGTGTCGTCGTCGTCGAGACCATCTTCAACTACAAGGGGTTCGGCTGGCTGCTGGTGCAGGCGGCGTCGAACAACGACATCGACCTGGTGCTGGCGTGCGGCATCGTGTCGGTGGTCATCGTGCTGATGACGCAGCTGATTTCCGACATCGGCTACGCGTTCCTCAATCCCCGCATCCGCGTGTCGTGAGAGGCTGATCATGGAAAACGTCGGCTTCTTCGGCATCGTCACCGGCCTGATCGCCCGGTTCTGGCCGGTCTGGATCGTGATCGCGCTGGTTCTTGCCGTGCAGTGGCGCTACCGGAAGCGCCTCGGCCTGTTCGGGCAATTGTTCAACACCAAGATCGGCACGGCCGGCGTGCTCTTGTGCGTGTTCTGGGTCTTCACCGCCGTCTTTGCCGGCACCATCGCGCCGTTCGGCCCGACGGAGCAGTCGACCATCATGCAGAACGCGCTTCCGGGTGCGGTCGAGCCGAACACGCTGAAGGTCTATCTGCTGGGCGGCGACCAGCTGTCGCGCGACGTGTTCAGCCGCATGGTGCATGGCGCGCGCGTGGTGCTGACCATCGCGCCGGCCGCGACGCTGATCGCCATCCTTGTCGGCGCCACGCTTGGCCTGCCTGCCGGCTATCTCGGCGGGCGCATCGACAGCATCCTGTCGTTCCTGGCCAATCTGGTGCTCGCATTCCCGGTGATCCTGCTGTTCTACCTGCTGGTCACGCCGGGCATCCGCGAGACGTCGATCCCGAAATGGATGGCCGGCATCCTGTTCCTGTTCCCGATCCTGTTCTTCCTGGTGCTGTTCGTGTCGAAGTTCCGGCTGCAGCCGGCGCGGCTGGCGATGTTCGCCGGCGCAACCCTCCTGTTCGGCGGCTGGCTCTATTCAGGGCTGGTCTTCAATGCCGACCCGCTCGGGCTGGTGAAGATCGATTCCAACGAACTCAACATCTTCGTCGCCGTGGTGTTCGCCTCGAGCCCCGGCGTTTACCGCATCGTGCGCGGCCTGGTCATGGACATCCAGACGCGCGACTATATCGCCGCCGCGCAGACACGCGGCGAAAGCCCCTGGTACATCATGCTGTGGGAGCTGCTGCCGAACGCGCGCGGGCCGCTGATCGTCGATGCCTGCCTGCGCATCGGCTACACCACGATCCTGCTCGGAACGCTCGGCTTCTTCGGGCTCGGCATGGGGCCGGAGAGTCCCGACTGGGGCACGGCGATCAAGGATGGATCGCAGCCTGCGCAGCTGCGCCTCTACATCTGGCAGGGACTGGTCCCGGCGATCGCGCTCATGAGCCTCGTGCTCGGCCTCAATCTGCTCGCCGACTCGCTGCGCGAAGAATCGTTGAAGGATTGAGACGATGACGCAGCCCATCCTCGAAATTGAAAACCTGCACATCTCCTTCTTCACCAAGGCGGGCGAAATCCCGGCGGTGATGGATTTCTCCTGCAAGGTGATGCCCGGCGAAGCCATGGGCATCGTCGGCGAATCGGGATGCGGCAAGTCGACCGTCGCGCTCGGAATCATGCGCGACATGGGCAACCGGGGACGCATCGTCGGCGGCACGATCAAGTTCGAAGGCCGCGACATGGGCGCGATGAGCGACGAGGAGCTGCGTGAAATCCGCGGGTCCAAGATCGCCATGATCTACCAGGAGCCGATGGCCAGCCTGAACCCCGCCATGAAGATCGGCCAGCAGCTCATGGAAGTGCCGATCGTTCACGAGAAGGTGTCGAAGGCGGAAGCCTGGGACCGGGCGCTCGCCATGCTGAAGGCGGTGCGCCTGCCGGATCCCGAACGCATCATGAAGGCGTTCCCGCACCAGATTTCCGGCGGCCAGCAGCAGCGCATCGTCATCGCCATGGCGCTGTTGTCGAAGCCGAAACTGCTGCTGCTCGACGAGCCGACCACGGCACTCGACGTGACGGTGGAGGCCGGTATCGTGCAATTGGTGAAGGATCTGGCGCGCCAGTTCGGCACGTCGATGCTGTTCATCTCGCACAAGCTCGGGCTGATCCTGGAAACCTGCGACCGCATCACCGTGATGTACTCGGGCGAGGCGGTGGAGACGGGTGCGGTGCGCGAAGTGTTTGATCACATGCGCCATCCCTACACGCAGGGACTGTTCCGCTCGATCCCGCTGCCGGGCGCCGACAAGAACGAACGGCCGCTGATCGCCATTCCCGGGCAGTTGCCGCTGCCGCACGAGCGCCCGAAGGGCTGCAATTTCGGGCCGCGCTGCCTGCATTTCGTCGAGGGCGTGTGCAATGCGGCCGAATTGCCGATGCACCCGGTCGAGGGCCGGCCGCGCCACGAGACGCGCTGCGTGCGCGCCGACGAGATCGACTGGCGCAAGCTTCCCGACGATCTGAAGACGCACGCGCCGGTCAAGCCCGGCAATCCCGTGCTCAAGATCGACAATCTGAAGAAGTACTATTCGCTCGCGGCCAACGAGATCTTCGGCGGCGGCGAGACGCGGGTGGTCAAGGCCAACGAGACGCTGTCGTTCGAGGCGCGCGAATCCGAAACGGTGGCGATCGTCGGCGAATCGGGCTGCGGGAAGTCGACGCTGGCCAAGATCCTGCTCGGACTGGAAACGGCGACGGGTGGCAAGGTTCTGCTCGACGGCAAGCCGATCGAGGACACCGACGTGGAGAAGCGCGACACGCGCACCATCTCCTCGATCCAGATGGTGTTCCAGAATCCGTTCGACACGCTCAACCCAAGCCAGTCCATCGGCGCTCAGATCATGCGCACTCTGGAGAAATTCGGCGTCGGCGCTTCCGATGATGAACGGCGCAATCGCATGCTGGAACTGCTCGACCTGGTGAAGCTGCCGCGTGCGTTTGCCACCCGCATGCCGCGGCAATTGTCGGGCGGGCAGAAGCAGCGCATCGGCGTTGCCCGCGCCTTCGCCGGCAAGCCGCGCGTCGTGGTGGCCGACGAGCCGGTGTCGGCGCTCGATGTGTCGGTGCAGGCGGCGGTGACCGAACTGCTGATGGACATCCAGCGCGAAGCCAAGACCACGATGCTGTTCATCAGCCACGACCTGTCGGTGGTGCGCTACATCGCCGACCGCGTCGTCGTCATGTATCTCGGGCATATCGTCGAGCAGGGGCCGACCGACAAGATCTTCTCGCCGCCCTACCATCCCTATACCGAGGCGCTGCTGTCTGCGATCCCGATCGCCGACACGTCGGTGGTCAAGAAGCACATCGTGCTGGAAGGCGACATTCCCTCGGCGGTCAACCCGCCGCCCGGCTGTCCGTTCCAGACGCGCTGCCGCTACAAGGCGCAGGTGCCCGGCGGCCTGTGCGATCGCGAGGTGCCGCCGATCCGCGATCTCGGCGGCGGCCATTTCGTCAAGTGCCACCTGTCGGAAGAGGCGCTGTCGGCCATGGAGCCGGTCATCACCTTCCGGCCGCGCCAGCAGGATGCCGAGCCGGTGTTCGACGCGCCGCCGCCGGCGGCGATGTTGCCGAAGGCCGGGCGCAAGCCCGCCGCGCCAAAGGCCGCCGCACCGGT
>WPCK01057682.1_pt1 | contig 10101 bp, 7 predicted proteins | sample 5399851 | NCBI WGS metagenome assembly WPCK01 (sample SAMN12869471, study PRJNA574797) | sludge metagenome | isolation source: wastewater treatment of pH11 | place: China:Beijing | collected 2019-05-20
CACCCGGAAAGCAGGTGTTTATGCTGCGGCGCTCTGGCTGGCCTGCCTGGGAGCGGCCGGACCCCTCAGCCTGTTCCGATATGACCTGTGGCCCGCCCTTTTTGCGGCCACCGCGATACTGGCGTACTCGCGGCAGCAAATGGGCGGCTGGTCGGCGTGGCTCAGCTTTGCTGCGGCCATAAAACTGTGGCCCGCGATGCTCTGGCCGCTGGGACTGGCAGGATTGGGCGCTGGCCGCAACGGCCGCCATTCCAAACGGCTGCGTCAACTAGTGGTCTCACTGCTGGCCTCCATTGCTTTTTGGGTTGCGCTCTCACTTGCCGTTGGGGGAGGGGCTCGGCTGCTGTCCCCATTCACATGGCAGCAAGAGAGGGGCCTGCACGTGGAATCCCTCCTGTCAGTCTGGGTGGTGTGGGCACGCCTGCTGGTTGGTGACGCCGCGTGGCCGGCCGCGCTCTCAGACAGCAACTCCGTGGACTTTACGGGCCCTGGAGTGGCCGCCACTTTGGTGGTGGGAACAGCCCTGGGGGCGCTAGCAGCAAGCTTCATGGCTGTGATAATGGTGAGACTATGGCGCACCCCAAACGCCAGTGTTGCCACAGTTTCTCTCAGCGCATCCCTGACGGTGTGGCTACTGCTCACGGTCAACAAGGTGTTCTCACCGCAGTACCTCATGTGGGTGCTTCCTCTGTTCGCTGCCGCTGCAGCGTTTCAAAGATTCCCCAGGCGGTGGATTGTGGCAGCCCTGCTCATCAGCTTCATCACGGGTCTGGCCTACCCGGCGATTTACTGGCAGCTGTTTGCCGCCCACGTGGGGCTGCTAGAAAAGACAGGGGCCGCGCTGCTCCTCACGGTTCGCGCAGCAGCGATGTTGGGTCTGTCCCTGTCGATAGGCAGGCATGTTTGGAAGGCTACTGCACGCTAAGCTTGCGGTGAGTAAAGACCCGGGATGGGGTCTGAGCAGCTGAAACTACGAACAGAAGGACCGTGAATGAACCCCCAACTGCACGCCATCATTCCAGCCGGCGGAGCCGGGACCCGGCTGTGGCCACTCTCTAGACGAAGCGAACCAAAGTTCCTACTGGACCCGCTGGGACGAGGCGAAACCATGCTGCAGGAGACCTTTCGGCGACTGAAAGACGTCTCCCTCACCATCACCGTGGTGACCGGAGCCGACCACTACGAGGAAGTGTGCCGCCAACTACCGGAACTCACCGGTGACGGCGACACAGTTTTCCCCGGTGAAATCCTGGTTGAACCCAGCCCGCGCGACTCCATGGCCGCCATCGGACTAGCCGCCTACGTAATCAGGGAACGCTACGGGGACCGGGCGATTGTCGCCTCGTTCGCAGCCGATCATGTCATCGATGATGAGAGGGCTTTCGAAGAGGCAGTCACCCAAGCTTGCGTCGGGGCGCGATCTGGACTGCTCACCACGCTGGGCATTGTCCCCACCGAACCGTCTACCGCATTTGGATACATTGAGCCGGCAGCAACCGAACTGGCCCCCAACCTCTACCCCGTGGAACGCTTCGTGGAGAAACCAGACCGGCAGAAAGCTGCAGAATACGTGGAGGACGGATTCCTGTGGAACGCCGGCATCTTCGTCGTGGAGGCTGGCACGCTGGCCGGCGAACTAGCCAGGCAACTTCCCGCGATGGACACGCAGCTTACCGCGCTGGCCCGCCGCTACCTGAACGCCCTCATCGAAGACGGGGTGGGGTCGGCTCCCGACCCGAAGCAGTGGGACCGCCTCACCAAGATCGCTATCGACTACGCGCTGGCCGAGCCCCTGGCGGCAGCCGGAAAAGTCGCTGTGGTCCGTACCTCGCCGCAAATGGGATGGTCAGACGTTGGGGATTTTGAGGCGGTGAGGCGCCTGCGCGCAGGTGCGGATAGCAACCTTATTCTGGCATCCCCCGGGAAGGAAGTGCGGCTGCTAGGACTGGAAAACGTGGCTGTGGTGGACACCGCGGACGCACTGCTGGTGCTGGATCTCAGCCGCGCCCAGGACGTCAAAGAAGTGGTCGACCAACTGGTCAGCGATGGCAAACAAAACCTGCTTTAACCTGTTGTGTCAATCACATGTCATATAACGGATAGGTTGCGGTTTTCTGTTGATTGTCTGATATTTCGTTTCAGCGGTTTGAATGTGGGTTACCATTATTCACCGACGCTATCACCTGGTAGAGATTTGCGTCCCTAATGAATACGTTGGAGGAAATACGTGAAGAACACACTAAAGTTCGGCGCCATCATGGCCGTGGCCGCGCTGTCGCTCGCAGCCTGTGGGCAGGCACCCGACAAGGTTGAAGAATCAACCCAGTCAGATGCTGGCACCACCCAGTCAGGTGACGCTGCGGCACCCGTAGCTGACATCAAGGCCTGCATGGTCTCAGACTCTGGCGGCTTCGACGACAAGTCGTTCAACCAGTCGGGACACGAAGGGCTCATGCGCGCCAAGGACGAACTGGGTATCCAGGTCGACCAGGCCGAATCCCAAGATGACCAGGACTTCGTTCCAAACATCAACAACATGGTTCAGGGTGGCTGTGACATCATCATCGGTGTTGGCTTCCTGATGGCTGATGCCATGGACGCTGCTGCTGCAGAGCACCCTGACGTCAAGTTTGCACTGGTTGACTCAAACTTCCCCTCGCAGGACGAAGGCGTTGACGGACTTCCAAACGCGCGGGCACTCGTGTTCAACACCGCTGAGGCTTCCTACCTGGCCGGCTACGCTTCCGCAGCTATGACCACCGACAAGGTGGGTACCTACCTGGGAATGAACATTCCTTCCACCGCCATCTTCGCTGACGGCTACCAGGACGGAATCGACAAGTACAACGAAGTCCACGGCAAGGACATTGAGCTCCTTGGCTGGGATAAGGAAAAGCAGGACGGAATGGCCGTCGGCAGCTTTGAGGACGTGCCCAAGGGTAAGCAGTTCTCAGAGCAGCTCATTGAGCAGGGTGCACGCATCATCATGCCGGTAGCTGGCCCCGTTGGCACCGGTACCCTGGCAGCCGCCAAGGATTCCGGGGACACCTGGGTTGTCTGGGTTGACGCCGATGGCGTTCTCACCCAGCCCGAATACGCGGACCTGATCCTCACCTCCGTGATGAAGGACATCGGCAACGCCGTATTCGACACCATCAAGGCCGTTCAAGACGGTGAATTCGACGCTACCCCCTACGTTGGTGACCTGGAAAACGGTGGCGTAGGAATTGCTCCTTGGCACGAATTTGAGGACCTGGTTCCCGCTGAAATCAAGGACGAAATTGAGCAGCTGAAGCAGGACATCATTAGCGGCACGATCGTTGTAGAAACCACGAACGCACCGTAATTCGCGCTGTCTAAACAGTAGTTATTTGCGCGAAAGGGAGGGGATCACCAAGGTGGTCCCCTCCCTTTGCGCTCGCCCCTGCTGCAGTTGCAACACCGGGAGGCAAATCTCCCAGGTGAGGATACTTTCCGCTAAAGTAGGGTAACCATTTATGAATTACTACCAGGTGCTTTGAGCGATGAAGCTTCGCGGTTGCACCCCATGGACTGCTCCCCTGAAGGAGAGAATGTGAAACTTGAGCTGGAAGGGATCACCAAGGTTTTTGGACCGTTGGTAGCCAATGACCAGATAAATCTTACGGTTGAACCCGGTGAAATCCACGCGTTACTTGGTGAAAACGGCGCCGGAAAATCCACCCTGATGAATGTGCTCTACGGACTGTACCAGCCCGATGAGGGACACATTCTGATTGATGACGTGCCCGTCAAGTTTGAGGGCCCGGGGGACGCGGTAGCCGCCGGCATCGGTATGGTGCACCAGCACTTCATGCTGGTCCCCGTTTTCACGGTGGCTGAATCCGTGGCTCTCGGCTACGAACCGGTGGGACCGTTTGGCGTGATCAACCACATGAGGGCCCGGAAGAAAGTGCAGGAACTTTCGGACAGGTTCGGGTTTGATATCGACCCGGACGCGGTCATTGAGGACCTTCCGGTGGGGGTACAGCAGAGGGTTGAGATTATTAAAGCCCTCTCCCGGGATGCGCGGGTCCTGATTCTGGATGAGCCCACCGCTGTGCTCACCCCGCAAGAGACCGACGAACTCATTGAGATTATGCGCCAGCTGAAGGCGAATGGGACCTCGATCGTGTTCATCACGCACAAGCTGCGTGAAGTACGGGCCATCGCGGATAAGATCACCGTAATCAGGCGCGGCAAGGTCGTGGGGCAGGCCAGCCCGGAAGACTCCGAGCAGGAACTGGCCTCCATGATGGTGGGCAGGCCCGTCGACCTGGGTGTCACCAAGTCCGCCGCGCAAGAGGGGGCGCAGCAGCTGGTCCTCAACGACGTCACGGTGGTAGAAGAAAACGGTCACATTTCCCTGGATCAGGTATCTTTCGAAGTCCGCCGCGGAGAGATCCTCTGTGTCGCCGGAGTGCAAGGGAACGGGCAAACCGAACTGTGTGAGGTAATCCTTGGCTCAACCAGCCCCGATGGTGGGGCCGTACTGTTTGGGGAGCAGGACATCCACAGGTTGGGGATCAAGCGCCGACTGCGCAGCGGCCTGGGATACGTCCCGGAGGACCGGGCGAAAGACGGCATGATTGCCTCGTTCAGCGTGGCAGAGAACATGATTTTGGACGTGTACGACCAAAAACCCTTCGCCACCGGAGTGCAAATGCACCCGGGTATCATCTCAAAGAACGCTGAGAAGCTGAGGGAAGAGTTCGACGTTCGCGTCACCAGCGTTCACGACCCCATCAATACCCTCTCCGGTGGAAACCAGCAGAAGGCCATCTTGGCCCGCGAACTGTCCCGGCCCATCGACATTCTGGTTGCCGCTCAGCCCACCAGGGGTCTTGACGTGGGATCAATTGAGTTTGTGCACCAAAGAATCGTTGCCGCCAGAGACAGCGGTACCGCCGTGCTGGTGGTGTCAACCGAACTGGATGAGGTGACTGCACTGGCGGACAGAATAGCGGTCATGTACCGGGGTCGCATAGTGGGGATTGTTCCCCCGGATACGCACCGTAACGTTCTGGGCCTGATGATGGCCGGAGTTCCGTACGAAGAAGCAATTGCCGAAGATCCAGCCGGGGAGGAGACCCGATGAGCAACGCAGCAACCCTAACTCCCATCGAACCCCCCACAAGGGACGTTCCTGGAAGCGGGGGTGCACCGCAGAACGAGAACTGGGTGCACCGGATCCTCCGCATCTTCTTCAACCCCAGCGCGGCGACCGTAGCTTTCGCCATTTTGGGTGCCCTGGTGGTGGGTGCGCTAATTGTCGTGTTCTTCGACCCCGACGTGCAGTCGACAATGGGCTACTTCTTCCAGCGTCCCGCAGACTTCTTCACAGAGGCTGGCCGGGCGTTTGGCAGTTTCTTTTCCGCGCTGATCCGCGGCTCAATCTTTGACTGGACGCAACCCACATTCGCTAAGGCGATTCGCCCGGCCACCGAATCAATCGTGAGGGCAATTCCGCTGATCATTGCCGGTCTGGCAATTGCGCTTTCCTTCACCGCTGGTCTGTTCAACATCGGTGTTCAAGGACAGATCATCCTGGGCGCCATCTTTGGTGGCTACGTTGGCCTAGCTTTCAACCTGCCGCCGTTCCTGCACGTACTGGTAGCGGTCATAGCGGCCGTAATTGGCGGCGCAATCTGGGGTTTCATTCCCGGTATTTTGAAGGCACAGCTGGGCGCCAACGAAGTAATCGTCACCATCATGTTGAACTCAATTGCCCTGCTACTACTGCAGGCGTTGCTTTCAACGGAGACATTCAAGGGGCCGGGCGGATACGCCGGGAAGTCCATGGCTATAGGTCCCAATGCCGCCTACCCGCTGCTCATGGGCGGAGGATTCCGCCTGCACTTCGGTTTCATAGTGGCAATTTTGGCATCGGTATTCCTGTGGTGGCTGCTTGACCGTTCCACCTTTGGCTTCGAACTCCGTGCGGCCGGGGCTAACCCGGAGGCGGCCCGTACCGCTGGTATCAACGTGAAGCGCACCATGATGCTCACCCTGGTCCTCTCCGGGGCCCTGGCGGGGCTGGCAGCTTCGGCTCCGGTGCTGGGAACCGAAAAGGGGCTGTCTGTGGGCCTGGCGGGAACCATCGGGTTTGACGCCATCACAGTGGCACTGCTTGGCAAGTCGCGTCCAATGGGCGTCTTCTTTGCGGGGCTGCTGTTCGGGGCACTCAACGCGGGGGGTGCGCTAATGCAGTCCTCGGCGGGTATCCCAGTGGATATTGTGCAGATCACGCAGGCCATCATTGTTTTGGCAATTGCTGGTTCGGAAGCGGTCAGATGGATGCGCCAAAGAAAGAAGCAGGACCAAAGAACCGTGAAGAAAGTTGAAACAGCTGGAAGCGAAGCCGATGCCTCGCAGAAGAAGGGGGCGGTGGCATGAGCACCCAAGTAACTACACCCACGACATTAGACCAGCAGAAAACCAGTGCGGTAGTCCTTCCCATTCAGTGGCGTGACCCGGTGGTTTCCGCCATCATGGTTGCGCTCACCCTGCTGCTGGCATCCCTGTCCAAGGGACAGTCCAATATTTCCTTCCGGGGGGCCTCCTCCTGGTTTGAAGGGGGAATTTGGACCATTCCTTCCGCCGGAACGGGCTGGCTCATGTTCGCGGTTGGCGCCGTCGCAACCGGCCTGATCTGGTTCCTGGCTATCAACAGAAAGCACGTTTCCGGCTGGTTGCTGGTCCTGGTTGGCACTGCATTTGTGATCACCTTCTTGGTGTGGGTGGTTTCAGACCGCCCCAGCGCCTCGCTTCCCGTGGTATCGCTGCTGGCCGGCGGACTCATGTTTGCCACCCCGCTGGTATTTGGAGCGCTAGCCGGAGTCGTCAATGAAAGATCCGGCATTATCAACATTGCGATTGAGGGGCAGCTGCTGCTGGGCGCATTTGCGGGTGTCCTGGTTGCCTCCATGTTCAACAACCCGTGGATGGGTCTCATAGGCGCCCCGCTTGCCGGAATGGCGCTGGGCGCACTGCTTGCCTGGTTCACCATCACATTCCGCACCGAAAACATTGTGGTCGGTGTGGTTCTCAACATGTTGGCGCTGGGGATTACCTCATTCCTCTTTTCAACCCTTCTGAAAAACTCACCCCACCTGAACCAGCCGATGAAACTGCCGGTGCTGCGGATCCCGTTCCTGGCAGACATTCCCGTAATTGGCCCGGTACTGTTCAACCAGACCATTCTGGTTTACCTCATGTACGTGGCAGTGATTGTCATGCAGTTCATGCTGTTCAACTCCCGCTGGGGCCTGCGCATGCGCGCTTCCGGTGAGAAGCCGCAGGCAGCGGACACGGTGGGGATCAAAGTGAACCGCATTCGTTGGCATTCGGTTTTGCTGGGCGGGGCGCTTGCCGGCATGGGTGGGGCCATCTTCACGATTGGGCAGGACCTAGCGTTCTCAAAGAACATGGCTGCGGGGAACGGCTTTATCGCCCTGGCCGCGATGATACTTGGACGCTGGAACCCCACGGGGGCTTTGGCCGCGGCGCTTCTCTTTGGTTTTGCTACTAACCTGGGTGCGGTCATGCAGTCGGTGGGGGCACCTATCCCCGCAGAATATGTGCTCATGACCCCCTACGTTGTGACCATCTTGGCTGTGGCCGGCTTCGTTGGGGCAGTCAGGCCCCCGGCAGCGGAAGGGATACCGTATCCGTGAGCACAGTGATTTCGAAGGAACAGTGGCGGACGCTTCGAGAAGAGGCGATCCACGCCATGAAGAGGGCGTACATCCCGTATTCGGGTTACCCGGTGGGCGTTGCCGCACTGGTGGACGACGGGCGCATCATTACCGGATGCAACGTGGAAAATGCTGCCTACGGCGTGACGCTGTGCGCCGAATGCGGCCTGGTTTCCGACCTCATTAATAGCGGGGGCGGAAAACTGGTGGCCTTCGCCTGCGTGAATGCACTGGGGGAGGCAACTTCTCCGTGCGGACGGTGCCGCCAGTTGCTCTTTGAGCATGCTGCGCCCGGCATGCTGCTGGCTATGCCCCAGGGAGTAATGACAATGAACGAGGTGCTGCCAGGCGGGTTTGGTCCCCAAGACCTGGAAGAAGTGGCTGAGTCGCGAACGGAGTAGTAATGGCAAGTGAACTTTTTGACGCGGTGGACGTAATTCGCACCAAAAGAGACGGTCAGGATCTGACCGATCCGCAAATTGACTGGGTGGTGGATGCGTATACTCGCGGCGTGGTGGCCGATGAGCAAATGTCGGCCCTGGCAATGGCAATTTTTTTGAACGGAATGAACCGGCGGGAAATTGCCACTTGGGCTAACGCCATGATCAACTCGGGCGAGAGGATGGATTTTTCTTCCCTTCCGCACACTACGGCGGACAAGCATTCCACCGGGGGTGTGGGGGACAAAATTACTCTACCTTTGGCGCCGCTTGTTGCCGCCTTCGATGTCGCAGTCCCGCAGCTGTCGGGCCGAGGTTTGGGGCATACCGGGGGTACGCTGGACAAGATGGAGGCCATCCCCGGTTGGCGCGCCGACCTGAGTAACAGGGAGATCATGCGCATGCTGGGCGCCGATGGACCCGGAGCGGTTATTTGCGCTGCCGGGAAGGGTCTTGCCCCGGCCGATAAGAAACTGTATGCGCTTCGCGACGTCACCGCGACAGTGGATTGCATCCCCCTGATAGCAACGTCCATCATGTCGAAAAAGATTGCCGAGGGTACCGCGGCGCTGGTACTCGACGTGAAGGTGGGTTCCGGGGCGTTCATGAAGTCCCTGGATCAGGCGACAGAGCTGGCACGAACCATGGTTGAGTTGGGAGTGGATGCGGGGGTCAATATTTCCGCGCTGCTCACCAACATGGACACCCCCCTTGGCCTGACCGCGGGAAACGCGCTGGAAGTGGAAGAATCCGTGGAAGTGCTAGCCGGTGGTGGGCCGAAAGATGTAGTGGACCTGACGGTTGCGCTGGCTGAAGAAATGCTGCGCCTAGCTGGTAAGCGCGACGTCGATGTGCGGGCTGCACTCAAGGATGGGCGCGCCATGGACAGGTGGAATCAAATGGTCCGGGACCAGGGGGGAGACCCTGAAGCGCCGCTGCCTCGAGCCAAACATTCCGAGGTTATCACTGCCAGCGAATCCGGGTTCTTGACCCGGCTTGACGCGTGGGGAGTGGGTGTGTGCGCTTGGCGTCTGGGGGCGGGACGCGCATCTCAGGGGGAGCGGGTTCAGGCAGCTGCTGGAGTGCGGATGCACGCTAAACCCGGGGATGCGGTGCGGGCCGGGGACCCCCTCCTCACCCTGTACACGGATACGCCTGAGAGGTTTGCTCGCTCTATCGAAGCACTTGATGGGGCCATTACAATAGGAGCGGAACAGCCGGAGGCCACCCCGGTGGTTCTAGAGAAGATTCTGCCCGAAACTGACTGAGGAAGAATTTAGAGATGAGCAATAAGCTGACCCGTGCTGAACTGGCACAGATGATTGACCACACGCTTCTTAAACCGGAAGCAACCCCCGCGGATGTGGAAGCACTGATTGAGGAAGCTGCGCAGCTGGGTACGTTCTCCGTCTGCATCTCACCTTCCCAGTTGCCCGTTTCTGCACCGGAGGGTTTGGCCGTGGCGTGCGTAGTTGGGTTTCCCTCCGGGGCTCACGCAACGGAAGTGAAGGCGGCTGAGGCTGCTCTTGCCGCCGCTAACGGCGTTGATGAGATTGACATGGTTGTGAACCTTTCTCAAGCGAAGACGGGGGACTGGCAGGGGCTGGAAGATGACATTCGGGCGGTTCGGGAAGCCGCCCCGCAGGTGCTGCTGAAAGTAATCATTGAGTCGGCCGCGCTGACGGATCAGGAAATTGTTCGGGCCTGTCAGGCAGCTGAGGCTGCTGGTGCGGACTACGTGAAAACGTCTACCGGGTTCCACCCGGCTGGGGGAGCATCTGCGCACGCGGTTTCTCTAATGCGCGAAACGGTGGGTGACCGGTTGGGCGTGAAGGCATCCGGAGGTATTCGCACCCCCGAAGCGGCAGCTGAGATGGTGGAAGCCGGGGCGTCGCGCTTGGGGCTTTCAAGCTCTGCGGCCATCATTGACGGTTGGGATGAGTCCT
>WPCK01241440.1_pt1 | contig 10081 bp, 8 predicted proteins | sample 5399851 | NCBI WGS metagenome assembly WPCK01 (sample SAMN12869471, study PRJNA574797) | sludge metagenome | isolation source: wastewater treatment of pH11 | place: China:Beijing | collected 2019-05-20
AGCAGGTGAATCTTGCCACGTATATTTGATTGACTCATTTTCTCAACGCCCGTCTCAAAAAAAGGCATAACTTTTAGCCCATGATGCAGTGCTATCATAGCCAAGCAGGCACAACGTTGCATAGGCCCCAATTGATCTAGCCCGCGAACCGGCGGTTGCAGTAAAAACCTCGTAGATCGTAGGCAATTTGCGTCCATGGCTTCGTAAACCTAAACATTGTATCGTGAGAATTCAACCTCAGTGCTGCTACCCAGGCTTACCCGGATTGTGGTATCGCGGGCTGCCTCGCAGTGTGTTGGTGGCCGTGGTATTCAGTTGGGTATTGTGCTTATTGCTTTTGACGACCTTCGTCTGGCCGGAGTGGATCAACGCGTGGATTGTGAGAATTTTCTGGTTTGGGGCTCTATCCATTTGGCTCGTTAGTGCGGCCCGCAACCACTGGAACTTGGGGCGATTGTTGGGAAACGTCGATAATTTGTCGCAAGCCGATTTCGTGCAAGCCCAGCAAGAGTACTTATTGGGCAATTGGTTTGAAGCGGAAGCAATTTTGCTCAAACTGTTGAATCGGTTTCCCCGTGACGCCGAAGCCCATTTGCTTTTAATTAGCGTTTTGAAGCGAACCGAGCGCTGGAAACCGGCCCTGCGGCGACTTGATCATCTCGAATCTCTCGAAACGGCTGGCGCTTGGCATTACGAAATAGGCAGGGAACGCCAGTCGATCGAAGAGAAGCGGGCTGCCGTGTGCAAGCCGCAAAACCTGCATACTGAGAACGAAATCGCTAATTCGCAATAGCTCCCTGCCGCAAAATTCATACAATTGTTATCATTTGTGCGGAATGTCAAAGTGGCATTCCGGAAAAGTGGTATATCGTTTGCAGCTATTGCCCCCGAACGGCATAAGGGCGACTCGGAATTTTCGAGTAACCCTAATTGCCACGTATACTTTGGGTGGATTGAGCCGAAGTGAGCCATGTTTGGGTCGCTTTGGTGAGTCGGCACGAACTAACTTAAACGAAGAGCTTTTTTACGAGTGACTGTGACGGCGGACGGCCGCTGCTCAGCATGATTTAGGGAGGTCTGAAAGATGTACGAACGGTTTACTGATCGAGCGCGAAAGGTCATGCAATTGGCCAATCAAGAGGCGCAACGATTCAATCACGAATACATTGGTACAGAGCACATTTTGTTGGGCCTGGTCAAGGAAGGCAGTGGAGTCGCCGCCAATGTGCTGAAGAATCTGGACGTCGATTTGCGAAAAATTCGCCTGGAAGTTGAAAAACTGGTCCAAAGCGGTCCCGAGATGGTGACCATCGGCAAGTTGCCTCAAACTCCGCGAGCCAAGAAGGTCATCGAGTACTCGATGGAAGAAGCTCGAAACCTGAATCACAATTACGTCGGGACCGAGCACATTTTGCTTGGGTTACTGCGCGAGCAGGAAGGCGTGGCTGCTCAAGTGCTCATGAATTTGGGCCTGAAGCTGGATGATGTCCGCGAAGAAGTCCTCAATTTGCTGGGACACGGCATGGAAAGCGGAGACAACGACCGAGGTCGCGCCGAAAGCGGCGGTGAACGCAGTGAATCTTCTGGCACATCGTCCAAGAGCGGCAAGAGCAAGACGCCAGCCTTGGATAGCTTTGGCCGCGATTTGACCGAGTTAGCCCGACAAGGCAAACTGGATCCCGTGATCGGTCGGGCTCGAGAAATCGAACGAGCTATTCAGATACTCTGCCGTCGAAGCAAGAACAATCCTGTGCTTTTGGGCGAAGCGGGAGTCGGCAAGACCGCCATCGTGGAAGGTTTTGCTCAACGGGTTGTTTCGGGCGACGTACCTGAAATATTGGCAGACAAGCGAATCGTTGTGCTAGACCTAGCCATGATGGTGGCTGGCACAAAGTATCGCGGGCAATTCGAAGAACGCATCAAAGCTGTGATGAACGAAGTGCGACGCGCCAAAAACACAATCCTGTTCATCGACGAACTGCATACGCTCGTCGGAGCTGGCGGTGCAGAAGGTGCGATCGACGCAGCCAACGTGCTGAAGCCTGCTTTGGCCCGGGGTGAAATTCAATGTATCGGTGCGACCACGCTGGACGAATACCGCAAGTATATCGAAAAGGACAACGCGCTAGCCCGCCGATTCCAAGAAATTATTGTTGAACCGACCAGTAAGGATGAAACGGTTGAAATTCTCAAGGGATTGCGGGAGCGATACGAAGAGCATCACCGGGTCAAATTCACCGACGATGCAATTGAGGCTGCCGTCGAAATGAGCGAACGCTATATCACGGCTCGTTGTCTACCGGACAAAGCCATCGACGTGATCGACGAAGCCGGTGCACGGATTCGGCTTCGCAATATGTCCAAGCCACCCGACTTGAAGGAGTTGGACGTTGATATCGAACGGCTCAATCGCGAAAAAGAAGAAGCCGTTGCCAATCAAGACTTCGAAAAGGCGGCTTCGCTCCGCGATCAAGCCGACAAGCTACGACGGAAGAAAGATGTGATCGCCCGCGATTGGCGAGATCGAAGCCGAGAAACAGACGGAATCGTCGATGAAGAAGTCATTTGCGAAGTCGTTTCCAAGATGACCGGCATTCCGCTGACGCGTTTGAGCACCGAAGACAGCGCTCGGCTCATGCAGATGGAAGGCGAATTGCACAAGCGAGTTGTCAGCCAAGACCAAGCGGTTTCGGCAGTGGCCAAGGCTGTGCGCCGCAGCCGCAGCGGTCTGAAAGATCCTCGGCGACCGACTGGTTGCTTTATCTTCGCTGGACCGACCGGCGTTGGTAAGACGTTGCTGGCCAAAGCACTGGCTGAATATATGTTCGGCGACTCCGACGCGCTTGTTCACATTGACATGAGCGAGTACATGGAGAAGCACAACATCAGCCGCTTGATCGGCGCACCTCCTGGCTACGTCGGATACGAAGAAGGTGGACAACTCACCGAGAAAATCCGCCGACGCCCTTACGCGGTTGTGCTGCTGGATGAAGTTGAAAAGGCTCACCCGGACGTGTTCAACATGCTGTTGCAAGTCATGGAAGAAGGTCGACTGACCGATTCCTTTGGACGCAATGTCGATTTTCGTAACGTGATTTTGATTCTAACTACCAACGCGGGAGCAGAAGCCATCAAGAACGAATCGGCATTTGGATTCCAGCGACCTGACGAAGATTCGTCCTACGATTCGATGAAAGCTCGCGTTATGGATCAAATTGAACGCGTCTTCCGACCCGAGTTCCTAAACCGGCTCGATGACACGATCATCTTCCGACACTTGAACAAAGAAGACCTCAAGAAGGTTATCGATTTCGAGCTGTCGAAGGTTCGTACGCGATTGCAAGAACGAGGTTTCGAGCTGATCCTGACCGACCAGGCGAAAGAATTCCTGATCGAGAAGGGTGCGAATTTGGATTACGGCGCTCGACCACTACGCCGTGCCCTCGAACAGCGAGTCGAAGATCCGCTGGCCGAAGAGATTCTTCGCGGCGCCTTTGAAGGCGTCAACACGATCGTCGTCGATGTCGTGAAGAACGACGAAGGCAAGGCAATGCGGCTGGAGTTCCGTGGTGAGAATCGCAACCACGAACCGGCCGAGGTCGCCTTGGCAGCGACGGGCGACGCATAGTTCGAAAAGGATCGCCTTTCCGATCCAGGATGAATCTAGCCTTGTGAAAACAAACAAAGGCCACGCGGGATTACCACGTGGCCTTTGGTGTTTCTAAGGGCAATGACCTGAGTCTTATCGACGCTTTAGCAAGTCGCGAATCTCGGATAACAGCGCGATGTCGGCTGGAGGAGCCGCTGGAGCCTCATCCGCTTTCCGTTTCAGTCGGTTGATCGCCTTGACTACCATAAAGATCGCAAAGCCTTGAATGAGCAGTGCAATTAGAGCGTTGATGAACTTTCCGTACCCGATCACCACGGGTGCCACATCCTTTTCAACGACCAATTGGGTGACCGGATGAGTCTGGCCGGCTTTGACGCCATCCATCACGGTGTACGAGAGTGAACTAAAATCGATCCCACCCATCAGTGCTCCGACGGGCGGCATGATGACGTCATTGACGAGCGAATTGACGACGGCCCCAAACGCGGCTCCGATGATCAATCCGACCGCCAGATCAATCGCGTTGCCTTTGACAATAAACTCTTTGAATTCCTTGATTAATCCCATAAAATCTCCTTGAAAGACTTTCTTAAATGCACAAACCGCCGACCATGGGAGCGTTGACATTCCGCTTCAAAAGCAGATCTAGCTGATTTGAAAAGAATGCGAGGATCCAAATGCTTTAAGAAACAGTAGCTCCTTCGGTCAGGCGTGGTTTGAGCGAATTCTTCCCAAATTCAACAAGCTGATCAAGATCAGTATTTCACGGATTTTTGACAAGGATTGAAGTTTAGGTAAGCATGCGAGCCAAGCCCTCCATCCACCATCTCCAGAGTGCATGGTGCAGACAAAACCCAATTAGCAAACAAAGCGTCATAGGCGGCGGCCGTATGGGAATCGCTTTGACCAATAATTTAGCGACCAGCGTCACCGCAATTGCTGTGACGGTCACCGCGAGAACCGGCTGCCAGCCCAAACCAAGACCAACATATGCAAGCGAGCTTACGAAATGTCCTGGTCGGATCCCGTCGCAATCCCGCTCTTCCGACCTTGGCTGCCAGGAGTCACCAAAATTGCGAAAAAAATAACCTAAGACCAAACCGACGAGACCTCCCGTCACGCTGGCGCTACCCGACTCAAGCCAAGTTAAGTTGATTCCTGTCCCTTCGATCGTCTGCAGCGACCAGGTGACTGGAACCGGCAGCAGAAATGGCCAAATCATGGGTGGGATCAACAACGCGGCCACAACGACTAGCTTGGCCGTCCAAGGGACCCGCTGGTCGTCCAGATCGATCAGAACCCAAGCTATGAGCACACTCAGGAGAACGCAATGGTAAAAGTACAATAGGGCCAAGTCCCATTTCGCCTCAAATAGGATCCAGGTGATCCCAGTTCGCGCTGGCAACTCGCGCAGCGGAATGTTGGCTCCGCCAGTGGTCAATTCCAAGGCGAACAGCAGAAAAAACAATGATGCGACCAAAGCTTCGACGATTGGATAGCGGGGCGATATCGGCGTCTTGCATGTTCGACACTTTCCGCCGAGCAAGACCCAGCCCAAAATGGGAATATTGTCGCGGGCAAGAATCCTGGTCCCGCAAGTTGGGCAGGCTGATGGCGAAGTGACGACCGATTTCCCGCGAGGTAATCGGTAAGCAACCACGTTCAAAAAACTGCCAATCGTGCCGCCCAGAATGAAGATCCATAGACCTGCCAGTCCTTCCATGACGCGCAATTGGATGGCTTCGAAAAGCGGCATCGCGTCGAATTCGAGGTTGGGCTGTCTCGACCGGCGATTGGCTAACCAATGCTCGGTGAGTGGGTAGGCGATCGCGTAGGCAAAGACCGCGAATGCTACTAGCGCCGAATAGAGGCGAATCCAAGTGATTGCTGGTGAATTTGGACCCAAAGGCGGGGTCTGCTCTGTCTCCGAAGGTTCCAGCGATGTCGGGTCCAAAGTCATATCAGTATCCTCTATATTAGGCTACGGCCTGTTTTCCTGAACGCCTAGCCCGGTTCGAGCGTAGCCTACAAGCGAATTCACCAATTACAATAGTAGTTTTAAAGTAGGATCGTCATTTTTTGACATTCGTCCGCAGGTTCAACCCTTCGGAGTTGGTTCCATTTTTCCAAAGAAGAAAGCAGTAAGACAAGTGCAGGTTTTAGTTACGGGTTCAAGCGGTCTGATCGGTTCGGCGGCGGTGCGCCATTGGGACTCGCTGGGTGCCGATGTGATCGGAATCGACAACAACATGCGCGAGAAGTTTTTTGGCCCGGCGGGCAGCACGTTGTGGAATTTGGAATTGCTCAAGAAGGAGACTCGACGGTTTCGCCACGAGAACCTGGACATTCGCAATCGAGAATCCATTGACCAATTGTTTCAAATGAATCGATTCGATTTGGTGATTCACTGTGCCGCTCAACCGTCGCACGACAAAGCCAAAGAATTGCCGTTGATCGACTTCGATGTGAACGCTGGTGGAACCATCAACCTGCTTGAAGCCAGTCGGCAGTACTCGCCCGACGTCGTTTTCTGCCACATGAGCACGAACAAAGTTTACGGCGACGCGCCGAATGAATTGCCGCTAACTGAGCAACCAACTCGATGGGAATATTCTCGCGACGAAGATTGGCATGGCATCGATGAACAGTGCCGCATCGATCGGACGACACATTCCTTATTCGGAGCCTCGAAGGCGGCGGCCGATCTGATCGCTCAAGAGTATGGACGGTATTTTGGAATGAAAGTCGGCATCTTTCGAGGCGGCTGTTTGACCGGAGCCGATCATTCGGGCGTCGAGCTGCACGGATTCCTTTCGTATTTGGTTCACGTTGCAGTCCATCAAAAGCCTTACACGATTTTTGGCTACAAAGGCAAACAGGTTCGAGACCAGATCGAAAGCAGCGACGTGGTTCGAGCCTTCGAAGAGTTTTATAAGGCCCCGCGTCCAGGCGAGGTGTACAATCTGGGTGGCGGTCGGGACAATTCCGCTTCGGTGCTGGAATGTATTGAATTGATTGAAGAAGTCGGTGGGGGCCGGGTGGACTACAGCTACTCGGAGCGACATCGCGTTGGTGACCACATTTGCTACATCAGCGACCTCCGTAAGTTCAAGAGCCACTTTCCGAATTGGAAAGTCCAAGTTCCGCTTCGAGAGATCCTCCATCGCATGGTTGAAGCAGAAAAGAAACGTCGGGTCGACCAGTCGCGCGAATATTTCCAAAAAGTTACTTGATCCTTGCGCAATGCGACCGACGGGTGGCAGGGTGGGTCTAACGTTCAAGTGATGAAATCGGCTGACATTTGGGCCTTGTGCAATTGCGCAGGTGCAGTCGCTGCGGACTTCCGCTAAGAATTTCGACCTGTTAGGTGCTAGCTAGCGCTGAACGCGCGCCGTGCCGCCCGCCGCGAGAGCTTCGACTTCGTGGAGCTTAGCCATCGTTACGTCGCCGACAAACGTTGTGATGAGCGCACCGTGCGCCCAACCCAACCGCAACGCTTGTTCGGGAGTTCGTCCGTCGATCAAACCGTAAATCAAGCCCGACGCAAAGCCATCGCCGCCGCCGATTCGGCAAACGACATCCAGATGCATCGTCGGGCTGACGAAGTGCTGGCCGTCGTACCACACAACCGCTGCCCATTCGTGGCGATTGGTCGAATGAACCTCCCGCAACGTCGTAGCGACTACTTTGACGTTTGGAAAATGTTCGACCACGCGCTGGATCATTTTGAAGAATACTTCTGGGTCGAGGTTCGATTTGGACTCGACGTTGGGACCAGCAATTCCCAGACCTTTTTGTAAGTCCTCTTCGTTGCCGACAAGCACGTCGCAGTGCTCCGCGATGGCTCGACACATTTCCTGCCCTTTCGATTCAGGGCCGATGGTTTTCCAGAGTTTTGCTCGATAGTTCAAATCAAACGAAGTAACTGCTCCTGAATGCTTGGCCGCTTTCATCGCTTCGATGATCAATTGGCTGGTGGTTGGTGAAAGCGAAGCGAATATTCCGCCCGAGTGGAACCACTTGACGCCACTAGAAAAAATGGTTTGCCAATCAAAATCACCTGGTTTGAGAAGCGCACCTGCTTCGTTGGCGCGATTGTAGAACACGACCGGTGCGCGGACTCCCGCGCCGCGATCGCTGTAAACTGTCGCGATATTGGGACCACGAACGCCGTCGTGTTCAAACCATTTGTAAAAAGGCCGTACGCCCATTTCGCGAACACAGCGTTGAACTAACTCGCCAACGCCGTAGTTGACCATTGCCGTTGCAATACCAGTTCGCAAGCCAAAACAGTCCGATAAATTTGCAGCCACGTTGTATTCGCCACCTGAAACGTGGATATCCACCGATCTCGCTTTGCGAAATGGAATGGTGCCAGGATCGAGTCGGTGCACCAACGATCCGAGCGATAGAAAATCCAATTCAGCGTTTGGCTTGATTCTAAGTTGTGCCATGAAGGAACTGATTGAGGGATGTGTAGTAATTCGCGGTTTCGGATGCTCGTGGCTTGCGGACCCAATCTCCAAGCCGTCGCTTGCTAAATGGTAACCGAAGAAAAGCCGCCGTCCACCACGATATTCTGGCCAGTCACGAACGAACTTGCGGAATGGGAGGCTAACCAGATGACAGCCCCAGCCAGTTCATGGGGTTCGCCGAAGCGTCCCATGGGCGTATGTCCAATGATTTGCTGTCCTCGCTGCGAGAGCGAGCCATCCTCATCGTAAAGCAGCCTGCGGTTTTGGTCTGCTGGAAAGAAACCGGGACTAATGGCATTCACGCGGACTCCGCGAGTTGCCCATTCGCGCGCCAAGAACTTCGTCAAGTTGATTACTGCGGCTTTGGCTGCCGAATAAGCTACGACCCGCGATAGTGGAGTCATGCCCGACATCGATGCGATATTGATAATGCTGCCTTGACCAGCATCCAACATCGATGCGCCAAAGACTTGGCTCGGCAGCAAAGCGCCACCCACTAGGTTCAAGTCAAACACGCTGCGCCAAGCCTCGAGTGGGAGCTTGCAGAAGTCCGCTCCAGGTGGCAGGGTCGCTTCGGGTTTATTCCCACCAGCCGCGTTGACCAGAATGGACACGCAGCCTAACCGCGACTGAATTTCGGTTCGCGCCGTTGTCAGCGATTCAAGGTCGAGCGCGTCGGCTGGTTGAAATACCGCGGTTCCGCCTGCTGCTTGAATTGCACGAACCCGGTCTGCACCTCGTTCAGCGTTACGGCCAACCACGACCACACTCGCGCCAGCGGCCGCAAGTGCATCAGCCATTGCGCCACCAAGTCCGCCGGTAGCTCCAATTACAACGGCAACCTCGCCATCCAATGAGAAGAGCATCGCGTTAGATTGAAGGATAGGGGCAAGGGGCTTAGGAAAAACCACACTCGCATTGTAACGCGAGTTTCAGATTTCCTCCAGCCTTGCGTCTAGAACCCGTACCCTATCGAAATGCCACCGTGATGATGGCCGTGGGAATGATAATGCGGGTGGCAGTGCGGTCGATAGATTACAGGTGGCCCGCTGACGATGACGGGCTCTTGGACGACGATTGCACTATTTGGTTGAACCATGACTGGCTGCGAGTAGGCATTGCGTGCAGCATAGCTAGGGCTTGCGCCCATTTGTGCCGAAAGCGGTGCAGCCTGCATGGCCGAGATCAGAGCATCGCTAACCCCTTGTTGATGCAAACCGATGATGTCGCTGACCTCCAGCTTGCGTTGAACGCCCCGCGATTGCAACTGAGCCATGATGACCGAATCACTCACACCCGAGCGGCTCATGGAAACCACGTCAGCCATCGTGACGCCGGACTGGGCTGCGGCGTATTGCTGTTGTTGCTGCTGAGTGTAGATTTGCTGTTGCTGAGCATACATCGCCTGTTGGTGAACGTACTCTTGTCGAGCCAATTGATTGTCATAGTTTTTGCCCATCATACCTCCCGCCAAGGCACCCACAGCGCCGCCGATCAGCGCACCGCCGGTCGTATGACCGTCCTGTTTGCCGATCAGTCCACCAATAACGGCACCGGTCGCACCACCGACGACAGTCCCCTGGCCCGTGTATCGCTGAGCCATCGCGGGCGACGCGACGGAGGCTACCAGAACTAGACACAAAATCGTCGATCGAAAGCGTAGGCTCATTGCGCAATACCTGCATTAAGAATGGATGAAATTGCCAGCATTTCAGTAGGAGCGGCACGACATCGGCCGCTTTTCTAACATCGACATATCAGAATCTGGTTCTGGAGTAAAGGCGTTATCAACTGCAAGCAATGAAAATCGGAGCGACCGTTATTTCCGCGCTACGACCATCCAGAATGGCAAATGGACGACAACTTGGTCCTGCGGACAACATGCTAGCTTGCCTTCAATACTCAGAATCTCGCGCTTCATGGCGTCATCCAAGTTCAGTTCCTTCAGTAAGGCTAGACGCTGACCGCGAGGTGGTTCGTAGCGATCGAGAAAATA
>WPCK01055795.1_pt1 | contig 10068 bp, 10 predicted proteins | sample 5399851 | NCBI WGS metagenome assembly WPCK01 (sample SAMN12869471, study PRJNA574797) | sludge metagenome | isolation source: wastewater treatment of pH11 | place: China:Beijing | collected 2019-05-20
GTCCCGCAGGCCGACGGCGATCCGCCGGCCACCAACGGGACCTCCCCCGACGCTGCCCCCGTTCCCGGGCGCGATCCCGTCCCGCCGACCAGCCGTCGCTCCCATCGCCGGGTCGGTGGGCGATCATCACGGGCATGACCGACGCCGTCGTCGTGGGCCGCGTGGCCCGCCTGGCCCGCTACCCGGTGAAGTCCCTCCAGGGCGAGCTCGTCGAGCAGGCCACCTTCGGGCCCCGGGGTCTCGTCGGGGACCGCCTGCTCGGCATCGTGGACGCCGAGAGCGATTACGTCCTGACGGCCAAGCGGGTGCCCGAGCTGCTCGAGGCGAGCGCCCGCACGACCGCCACGGGCATCGAGGTGCGGCTCCCCGGCAGCGACTGGTTGCCGGCGCCATCGGCGGCCGCCAGCGCGGCGGCGTCCGAGTGGCTCGGACGGGCGGTGTACGTCGAGCCCGCGCCGCCGGACACGTCCCGCAATTACTCCATGACCTTCAACTTGGACGACGAGACCGCCGACGTCTTCGACTGGCACTGCCCGCCAGGCACCTTCTTCGACCTGGCCGACGTGCACGTGCTCACCACCGCCAGCCTCCGGGCCGCGGCGGGCCGCTACCCGAACGGCACGTGGTCGGCTGAGCGCTTCCGGCCCACGATCCTCGTCGAGGCCGACGGTGACGACTTCGTGGAGGACGCCTGGGTCGGTGGTCGGCTCCGGTTCGGGGCCGCGGCCGAGGTCGCCGTCGATGAGCCCACCATCCGCTGCACCATGACGACCCGCGCCCAGGGCGACCTGGCACGTGACCTCGATGTCCTCCGCACGGTCAACCGCGAGCACGGCGGCAACCTGGGGCTGTACTGCTCGATGGCGGCGTCGGGCGACATCGCCGTCGGCGACGAGGTGCGCTTCCTCCTCGCCTGAAGGGTGGGGCGTCGCCCGCCAGTGCTACTGCTGGTCGGTGCCGTCGTCGAGGCCGCTGAGGTCGTCCGGTACGTCGAGGTCGTCGGGCAGCTCGAAGTCGACGCCGATTCGCGCCAGCCAGAGGCCGGGGGCATCGACCTCGGCGGGGGTGGGGAGATCGGCCTCGTCGGCCCACAGGCGCTCGAGCACCTCGGTCCCGGCCCGTTGGACGATGCCGTCGATGAAGGCCGCGCCTCGCTCGTACTGGGCCTGGCCCAACTCGAGGCCGAGTAGCCGCTCGACGAACCGGTCGGACTCGTCGGCGGTGACCCGTCGGCGACGCAGTGCCTCGGTGACCATGTCGTAGGAGCCGAGGAGGCGAGCGCCCACCTGATCCATGACGTGGTCGACGTAGCCGACGATGACGGTCACCAGGGCCTCGAGGTGGGGGAGCAGTTCCCGTTGCGCTGGAGAACGGACCGCACCGAGAAGGGCCTCGGGGTCGCTCATCACGCCCTGGAAGTGGGACAGGGCATCGCCGCTGCTCGGGTCGACGTCGCCGAGGCGGGACTCGAGGGCGCCGGGGTCGGGATCGAAGCTCGAGACGTAGTCCGTGAGCAGGCCGTGGAGGCGCGTCCGCACGTGGGGGACGTTCATCACCGCGTGGTGGGCGATCTCGTGCAGGCAGACCCAGAGGCGCAGGTCGTCGCCCGGCAGGCTCCACTCGGCGCCGAACTCGTCGAGGTTGACCACCACCAACAGCAGCTCGTCGCTCGCCGGTCGCGGCACGGGGAGGTCGTACTGGCCGAACGATCGGCGCGACAGGTGGCCGAGCATCGAGCCGGCCGTCATGCCGAGCATCATCGGCCCGATCATGGCCATGAGGGGGCCGAGCCACGCCCCAGGGTCGCCGCCGAGAGGGTCGTTCTCGATGGGCGCGGCGTCGGCCTCGGCCGGATTCGGAGTGAGCGAGGTCGCGAGGTGCTCGAACAGCGGCCTGTACGCGTCGAGGCTGTGCTGCACCCATTGGGAGCGGGTGACGGGGAGGATGGTGACCCCCCGGCCGCTCACCGACGGCGTGAGCCCGCTGGCCGCCGCCACCTGCAGCTCGGCGACGCGGGCGAGCTGCTCGAGGGTGATGCGCTCCATGGGGTCGACGTTCGGCTCGGACTGGCCGCCACTCGCGATGGAGAGCGCCAGCTGCCCCGCCGCCTCCCAACTCACCGGTCCCTGCTTCGACAGCATCTTGGCGAGGTCGCCGAAGAAGGGCATGCCCTTGAAGGGATCGTCCCCGAATGGACCGGGATCGCTCACACGGGCATCGTAGAGGCGTGACCTCCGTTGTCCTCACTGGCGCGGCGAGCGCGCTGGGACAGCGGGTGCGGGCGCGCCTCGACGCGGATCCCGAGGTCGACCGAGTCGTCACGCTGGATCTCGCCGACGGCTCGGACCATCCTGAGGCCGAGTTCAAGGCCGCCCTCGAAGGCGCCGGTGCGCTGGTGCACCTGGGCGGTACCGGCGGCGTCGAGCTTGACGGGACCGGCGCCGGTGGCGTGGATGTGGAGGGAACCCGCCGCCTCTTCGAGGCTGCCGGAACCGTGGGTGTGGAGCACGTCGTCGTGCTCTCGAGCGCCACGGTCTACGGAGCTTGGCCGAACAACCCCCTTCCCCTCACCGAAGAGGCGCCCGTGCGGCCGAACCCGGGGCTGGCCTACGCAACCCACAAGGCCGAGGTCGAACGCCTCGCCCGTGAGCTGGCCGATGCACACCCGGCCGTCGGGGTGGCGGTCCTGCGGCCCACCGTCGCCGTGGCCGAGGAGCGGACCGCGTGGCTGGCCCAGTCGCTGTGGAGTGGCAGCGGCCTGCGTCCCGGGGACGCAGAGGCCCCGAGCCAATTCGTCCACCTCGACGACCTCGCCGACGCCGTCGATCTGGCGTTCCGCGAGCACCTCCGCGGGGTCTACAACGTGGCCCCCGACGGCTGGATCAAGGCCGACGACCTCCGTGCCCTCGCCGGCCGCGGGCCAAACGTCCGTCTGCCCGAGCGCATGGTGACCAGGGTGGCCGCGTGGCGCTGGAAGTTCGGTCTCACCCCGACGCCGCCCGGCGTCGTCGCCTACGTGGCCAATCCCTGGGTGGTCGCCAATGACAAGCTCAAGGCCGCGGGCTGGTCGCCTCAGAACAGCAACGAGGAGGCTTACGTCTCGTCGCACCGCCCCACAGGGTGGGCCGCGCTGAGTGGCCGCCGGCGCCAAGAGATCGCGTTGGTCGGTGTGGGCTTGGGCCTGCTCGGCGGGGTCATCACGGCGGTGCTCATGGTCCGTGCGGTGCTCAGGCACCGCCGCTGATCGCTGCGTCCCGGCGAGATCGGCTACCGGTTCGGTCCCGGGGATCAGGCGCGCTCGCCGAGGTGGGCGACGACGGCACCGGGACGGCCGTCACGAAGGAAGGTGATGAGGATGAGCGCGCCTGGCTCGTGACGACGCAGTTCGACCACGAGGTCGGCCATCGAGGTGATCGTGTCGGCGTCGACCGAGGTGATGACGTCGTCGGGTGCGAGTCCGGCATCGTCGGCCGGGCTGCCCTCGGCCACGGTGGCGACGCGGGCACCGCCCTCCAGTGCGAGGTCGTCGGCGGTGCGAGCCTCCACGTCCGAGCCCTCGATGCCCAGCCACGGGTGGTGGGCCGAGCCGGTCAGGATGATCTGGGCGGCAACGTCGCGGGCGGTGTCGATGGGGGTGGCGAAGCTGAGGCCCTCGCCTGGCGAACCCTCGGGGGAGGCGGTGGTGATGCCCACGACCGCCCCGCGCCGATCGACCAGCGCCCCGCCGGCCGCCGCTGGGTCGAGGGGTGCGTCGGTCTGGATCATGTCGTGGCGGGCCGGGGTGGTGGGACCGGAAGCCTCGACGGTCCGGCCGAGCGCGCTGACGATGCCCGAGGTGACCGGATGGTCGTCGCCGGGAGCGTTGGGCGCCCCGACGATCAGCGCAGGTTGCCCGACGGCGAGGTCGTCGACCGATCCGAGCACCGCGGTGGGCAACCGCTCGCCCGGGATCTTGACGACGGCGACATCCGTGAGGGCGTCGGATCCCACCAACCGACCCTCGAGTAGGTCGCCGTCGGCGAGGATCACCGCGATGGCGACGCTGTGGTCCACGAGGTCGGCACTGGTCAGCAGGTACCCGTCGTCGCGGAAGAGCACCGCCGAACCCGTCGTGGTGATGGTCTCGGCCCCGGAGCCGTCGGTGCCTGCACGGGTCACCTCGAGCCGGACGACGGCCGGGCCCGCGACGGCGGTCAGGTCGGCCACGGCGCCGCTCGATCCGGTCGCCCCCCCGATGGCCACCGGCAGCGTGGCCGTGGGAGCCACCGCGACCCGTTCCACCACGGTGCGCTCGACCCCCCCTCCGTCGAATCCGCCGAAGGCCACCACCGCGGCCAACGTGAGCAGCGCGCTGGCGAGACCCGCCACCGCGCCGACCAGCCATGGTGATCCGGTCCCGGCGCGACGCTCAATTGTCGCGCCGGGGCGAGGCGCGATCAGCGCGGCGGCTCCCATCTCGGAAGGGTGACGCCAGAGACGGTCCTCGGGGGGGAGGGGTGGCACGAGGTCGTCCCCGTCCTCGTCGGGCCCCTCCGGCGGCAACATGGCGGCGACAATACCGACGCCCTCCTCCGAGGGGGCCGCGGGTGCCGAAGCCTTCGGTTGCGGTCGTCGGCCCCTACGATGGGCCGGGTGGAGTCACCCCATGAGCTGCACGCCCCGCCGGAGGGCGACGACTGGGTGGGGCTGACCTCTGCCTCCCTCCCCATCGGTCGGGCGACCGATTGGGCAGTACGCCACGACTGCGGCGCTGTCGTCACCTTCTGCGGCACGGCCCGTGACCATGCCGAAGGGCGGCCGGGCGTCACCGAGCTCGGCTACGAGGCGTACGAGGAGCAGGCGGTGCCCCGACTGGCCGCCATCGCCGCCGACGCCCGTCGGCGCTGGGAGCTCGGTCGCCTCGTGCTTCTGCACCGGGTCGGTCCCGTCGCCGTCGGCGAGACCTCAGTCGTCGTGGTGGCCTCCTCGGCCCACCGCCATGAGGCCTTCGCCGCGGCGCGCTTCGCCATCGACCGCCTCAAGGCCACCGTGCCCATCTGGAAGCGTGAAGCTTGGGACGGCGGCGAGGACTGGGGCCTCGACGTGACGCCTCTCGACGACTCCGATCTCCGCGCTCCCGCCCGGCCCATCTCCGCCGGACGTGGCGCCTCCTCCGACTCCACCAACTGAGAGAAACCCCGTGGGAAACCTCCTCTTCCTCCTGATCGCCATCGTCCTTTCCGCCATCGGCATCCTCGTCGTGTGGGCGCGGCACCGGGGGCCGTCCGGCGTCTACCACGGCGTCGACTCGTTCTCGGAGCAGATGCGCGCCATCGCCCCGGACCGCCCGGACCAGCCCGGGACCCCTCGAACCGACGGGCCCGACGGCCCGAAGCCCAGGGGGTAACCGACCCTGGCGCGCGACCTGGCCATCGACCTCGGCACGGCCAACACCCTGGTCTACGCGCGCGGGCAGGGCATCGTCCTCAACGAGCCCTCGGTCATCGCCCTCAACAACCAGACCCACGAGGTGCTGGCCGTCGGCTACGACGCCTGGCAGATGATCGGGCGGACGCCCGGTCACATCGTGGCCGTGCGACCGCTGCGCCAGGGGGCCATCACCGACTTCGACATCACCCAGCGCATGATCCGCCTCGTCCTCCAGCGGGTGGGGGTGAACCGCTTCAACCGTCCGCGGGTGGTCATCTGCGTGCCCTCGGCGATCACCGCGGTGGAGCGCCGGGCGGTCACCGAGGCCGCCCGCCGGGCGGGCGCGGCCGAGGCCCAGCTCATCGAGCAGCCGATGGCCGCGGCCATCGGAGCCAACCTCCCCATCGACCAGCCCGTGGGGTCGATGGTCATCGACATCGGCGGCGGCACCTCCGAGTCCGCCATCTTGTCCCTCGGCGGCGTCGTGGCGCTCCAGGCGGTCCGGGTCGGCTCCTTCGACATCGACACTGCCATCACGCAGTACATCCGCCGCGAGTACGGCATCGCCATCGGTGAGCAGACGGCCGAGAAGATCAAGATCACGATGGGCTCGGCCTACCCCACCCAGGACGAGTTCAAGGCCGAGGTGCGCGGGCGCGAGCTCATGAGCGGCCTGCCCAAAACGGTGATCCTGTCGCCCGAGGAGGTGCGGGCCGCGATCGAGGAGCCGGTGAGCGCCATCATCGACTCGGTGGTGGCCTGCCTGGGCAACGCCCCGCCCGAGCTCGCCCAGGACCTCATCGTGCAGGGCATCCACCTCGTCGGTGGCGGCGGCATGCTGCGGGGCCTCGATCAGCGGCTCACCGACGAGACCGACGTGCAGGTGCGCCTCGTCGACCTGCCGCTCGAGTGCGTGGCGCTGGGTGCGGGGCGCTGCATCGAGTCCTACGAGGCGTTGAAGGTGATGTTCATGGAGGACAACACCCGCCGCTGACCCCGGGTGCGACGCCGCCGGACGGCGTGAACCCGAGCTGAACGCGGACCGACGGTTCCGGAGCCACTAGGGTGCCCCCCGTTGCCCAGGCAGCGTTTCGGATTTCCAGAGGGAGGGGCGATCGATGGCACTGCTCGAGGTGAACGACGTGAGCGTGCGCTTCGGCGGGGTCGTGGCCCTCGACCGCCTCAGCTTCCACATCGAGCCCGGCAAGATCTGCGCCCTCATCGGCCCGAACGGCGCCGGCAAGACCACGTTGTTCAACTGCGTGAGCCGCCTGTACCAGCCGTCGGAAGGCACCATCTCCTACGACGGCCGTGATCTGCTGAAGATCCCGGCGCACGCCATCGCCGCCAACGGCATCGCCCGGACGTTCCAGAACCTCGCCCTCGTGCCGTCCCTGTCGGTGCTCGAGAACGTGATCATCGGCGGCCACTCGGCCACCAAGGCCAACTTCTTCACCGCCGCCTTCCGCCTGCCCGGCGCGATGAGAGAGGAGAAGGCCGAGCGCGAGAAGGCCCTCGACATCCTCGAGCGCCTCGACCTCGCCCAGTACGCAAACGCTCCCGCCGCCGGGCTCCCCTACGGGACCCTCAAGCGCATCGAGCTCGCCCGTGCCCTCGTCTCGGACCCCAAGCTGCTCATGCTGGACGAGCCCGCCACGGGGCTCACCCATGCCGAGGTGGACGAGCTCGCCGGTCTGGTGCAGCGCCTGCGCGACGAGTTCGGCCTCACCGTGCTGCTCGTCGAGCACCACATGGCCATGGTGATGAGCATCTCCGAGTGGATCGTGGTGCTCGACTACGGGTCGAAGATCGCCGAGGGCCTGCCCGAGGCCATCAAGGACAACCCGAAGGTGATCGAGGCCTACCTGGGGACGCCGGCATGAGTCCGTTGCTGGAGGCCAAGGGCCTCGAGGCCGGCTACGGCCTGGTCCAGGTGCTGCGAGGGCTCGACTTCACCGTCGACGAGGGCGAGGTGGTGGTGATCCTCGGGGCCAACGGTGCCGGCAAGACCACCACCATCCGAGCCGTCACCGGGATGATCAAGGGCAAGGGCCAGGTGCTCGTGGACGGCCAGTCCGTCCTGGGCAAGCGCCCGGACGACATCGTGCGCCGTGGCCTCGCCCACGTGCCACAGGGCCGGGGCACCTTCGTCGACCTCACCGTCGAGGAGAACCTGCGCCTCGGCGCCTACATCCGCAAGGACAACGAGGTCGAGGCCGACATCGAGCGGTGGTACGAGACGTTCCCCCGCCTCGGCGAGCGCCGGACGCAGGCCGCGGGCTCGATGAGCGGCGGTGAGCAGCAGATGCTGGCCATCGCCCGCGCCGCGATCTCCCGTCCCCGCCTGTTACTGCTCGACGAGCCGTCGCTCGGCCTGGCCCCGATCGTCACCAGCGAGCTGTTCGAGCAGCTGGGCGAGCTGAACCGGTCGACCGGCACCGCCCTGTTGGTGGTGGAGCAGAACGCCAACCTGGCCCTCGAGATCGCCCAGCGGGCCTACGTGCTCGAAGCGGGGACCATCGTGGCCAGCGGGACCGCCGACGAGATGCGCACCGACGAGTCGGTGCGCAAGGCATACCTCGGGTACTAGGAGACGACGACGGTGGAACTGTTCCTCGAGCGGTTGATCGTGGGCATCGGGCGGGGGTCCATCTACGCCCTGTTGGCCCTGGCCATCGTGCTGATCTTCCGCAGCACCGGCATCTTGAACTTCGCCCAGGGCGAGATGGCCATGTTCTCGACGTTCGTGGCCTGGACCTTCCAGGACAACGGCGCCAACGTCTGGGTCTCGATCCTGGCGGCGATGTTGCTGTCGCTGCTGGGCGGCGCGTTGATCGAGCGGGTGATCATCCGGCCGGTCGAGGGCGGGTCGCCGCTGAACATCGTGATCGTCACCGTCGGCATGTTCCTGGCCCTGAACGCGCTGGCGCAGTGGATATGGGGCACCGAAGCAAGAACCTTCGCCAACCCCTTCCCCAATGAGGCCTACGACCTCGGTGGGGTCAGCATCGACGCCGACCTGCTGGGTCGCCTCGCCGTGCTGGCCATCGTGGCCTTCGTGCTCTACCTGCTCTTTCAGAAGACGAAGCTCGGTCTCGCCATGCGGGCCGTGGCCTCCAACACGGAGTCCAGCGGCCTCGTGGGCATCCAGGTCGGGCGCATGCTGATGATCGGCTGGGGCCTCGCCGCCGCACTCGGTGCGCTCGCCGGAAGCCTCACCGCGGCCCGCAACTCCCAGTTCGACACCAACTTCATGATCTCGGTGCTCGTGTTCTCGTTCGCCGCCGCCACGCTGGGCGGCCTCGACAGTCCGCTCGGGGCCGTGGTGGGTGGACTGATCGTCGGGGTGGTCCAAGAGCTCGTCGGTGCCTACGTCGGCTTCGTCGGCACCGACCTCCGGGACGGCGCCGCCTTCGTGATCATCCTGGTCATCCTGCTGGTCAAGCCGAGCGGCCTGTTCGGCAAGCAGACGGTGGCAAGGGTATGAGTGTGCGGCAGCGGAGCGAAGCGGAGCAGCGGGCTCACGTGAACCGGATCCCGGAGGGGCCCCGAGGGACGAGGGGCGGGCGAGCATGACCTCGGACACCGAGCTCATGGAGGAGCCACCCGAGGCGCCGTGGGCCGACGAGACGCCCCATCCCGAGCCGCCCGCCACGCGCAACTGGAAGGTCATCGGCCTCAAGGCGGCGGTCGTGGTGATCGCCGCGGTGATCCTCTACCAGCTGCCGCTCTACTACCAGGAGTTCCGGGTCCGGCAGTTCAACGAGGTCATCTTCCTCTCGGTGGCCGTGCTCGGCCTGGGCCTGCTGACGGGCTTCAACGGCCAGATCTCCATCGGCCACGGGGCCTTCTTCGGCATCGGGGCCTACACGACGGCCATCCTGGTGGCCGACCACGGCTGGTCCTACCTGGCCACCATCCCCCTCGGGGCGCTGATCTCGTTCATCGTGGGGGCCCTGGTGGGGGTGCCCGCCCTGCGCATCAAGGGCCTCTACCTCGCCCTCACCACCCTCGCCTTCGCCACCACCTTCACGCTGGTGATCAAGAAGTTCTCGTCCGTCACCGGCGGCACCCAGGGCAAGGTCGTGCCCCGCTTCCAGGTGCCGAGCTGGTCGAACCTCACCAACGACCAGTTCGTGTACTACATGCTGCTGATCATGGCCGTGGTGCTGTTCGTCCTGGCCCGGAACCTCGTCAAGAGCCGGGTGGGCCGGGCGCTCATCGCCGTGCGGGACAACGAGGTCGCCGCCGAGGTCGTCGGCGTGAACCTGGCCGCCTACAAGGTCATGACCTTCGGGCTCAGCGCCGCCCTCGCCGGCATCGCCGGCTCGATGTCGGTCATCAACACGCCGTTCGTGGACGCGAACTCGTTCACCATCAACAAGTCGATCGAGTTCCTCGCGGCACTGGTCATCGGTGGCGCCGCCACCATCTTCGGTCCCATCGTCGGGTCCTTCTTCGTGGTGTTCGTGCCCGAGTACTCCCAGGACATCAACCCGGCGCTGTCCCAGGTCATCTACGGCGGCCTGCTCATCGTCTTGATGCTCGTGCTGCCCGGCGGCATCATCGGTGGCCTGAAGCGCCTGTGGGCCTTCGTGGCCCGCCACCTGCCCGGTCGGGCCTCGACGCCGGCGGCCCCGCCGGCGCCCGAGCCCGCCG
>WPCK01087771.1_pt1 | contig 10063 bp, 8 predicted proteins | sample 5399851 | NCBI WGS metagenome assembly WPCK01 (sample SAMN12869471, study PRJNA574797) | sludge metagenome | isolation source: wastewater treatment of pH11 | place: China:Beijing | collected 2019-05-20
TGCTCGGATCCCCGGGCGTGGTTCCGGGGGTGGATGGGCAACCGCGAGCGGTGCCAGAACTGCGGCCTGCGACGCACGCGCGCGGAGGGCCAAGAGCTCGGGTCGCTGACCGTGAACCTGGTGCTGAACCTGGCGATGATCCTGATCGCGATGACGGTGGCGATCGTGGCGACGGTGCCGGAGGTGCCCGTCGTCGGCCTGCTCGTCGTGCTCGGCATCGTCGGGCTGGTGGCTCCCGTCGTCGCCTACCCGTTGAGCCAGACGATCTGGATGGCGATCGACCTGAGCGCTCGCCCGCCGCTGGCCGACGAGCTGGCCGACGCCCACCTGTGGCTCGCGGCTCGCGACCTGGACGGCGCTTGATCGCGGCAGATCTTTGCGAGAGGTGCTTGAACGAACGCCTGTTCGAAGTTACGCTCCTGTCGTTCGGTCCAGCCTTCGGTGCAACACCCCCACCGTATGGTCCGCACATACGAATCGGGGCCGTGCGATCCGGCCCTCACACCACCACCGGCCCGCTCCATGCGGGGGAAGGCAGATGAACCAGATGAGCACCGACCGCGAGAAGGCACTGGACATGGCGCTCTCCCAGATCGACAAGCAGTTCGGCAAGGGATCGATCATGCGGATGGGCGAAAAGAGCAGCATGCACATCGAGACCGTGTCCACCGGCGCGCTCTCGCTCGATCTCGCGCTCGGCGTCGGCGGCCTGCCGAGGGGTCGCGTCGTCGAGATCTTCGGCCCCGAGTCCTCGGGCAAGTCCACCCTCGCGATGCACGTCGTCGCCGAGGCCCAGCGCAACGGCGGGATCTGCGCGTACATCGACGCCGAGCACGCGATGGACCCCATCTACGCCCGCGCGATCGGCGTCGACATCGACCAGCTGCTCATCTCCCAGCCCGATACCGGCGAGCAGGCGCTCGAGATCGCCGACATGCTGGTGCGCTCCGGGGCGCTCGACGTGGTCGTCATCGACTCCGTCGCCGCACTCACCCCACGGGCCGAGATCGAAGGCGAGATGGGCGACACCCACGTCGGCCTACAGGCGCGGCTGATGAGCCAGGCGCTGCGCAAGCTCACCGCGAACCTCAACAAGACCAAGACCATCGCCGTCTTCATCAACCAGCTGCGCGAGAAGATCGGCGTGATGTTCGGCTCCCCGGAGACCACCCCTGGTGGTCGGGCGCTGAAGTTCTACTCGTCGGTGCGCCTCGACATCCGTCGCATCGAGTCCCTGAAAGACGGCGCCGAGGTCGTCGGCTCACGCACCAGGGTGAAGGTGGTCAAGAACAAGGTCGCCCCGCCGTTCCGCCAGGCCGAGTTCGACATCATGTACGGCAAGGGCATCAGCCGTGAGGGCACGTTGCTCGACATGGGCGTCGACCTCGGGATCGTGAAGAAGTCCGGTGCCTGGTTCACCTACGAGGGGGAGCAGCTCGGTCAGGGCAGGGAGAACGCGAAGACCTTCCTCACCCAGAACCCCGAGATCATGGTCGAGATCTCCGAGCGGGTGCGCCGCCAAGCCGGCATCGGCGACGACGACCAGCCCGAAGAGATCGCCGTTGCCGAGAAGGTCGATGCAGCCGGCTTTTCCACTGCCGACGAAGCCCCGATCGAGCTCGACTGAGAGCCTCGGAGGCGGGGGGCCGCTGCTATCCTCATCCCTCGCCTTCCGGGATAGCTCAGTTGGCAGAGCAGCTGACTGTTAATCAGCGGGTCGCAGGTTCGAGCCCTGCTCCCGGAGCTCGGCCCCTTAGCGGGGCAGACACGCACGCAACCGGGGTCGCTTGCCATCCGGCAGCGACCCCGGTCTCGCGTCCAGCCCTGCCAGCGCCGCCAGCCCTGCCTGCCCCGCCAGCGCTGTGCTCCCGCAGGCTCGCGCGCTCTCCCATTCTCGGTCGGATCCGTCGCGCTATGTGTCACAGATCCGACCGAGAATCTTGGGGAGGGGGTACCGTCGGCTCGGGTCTGGCCCGACCGAGGCGGCCGACAGCACGGGGCGGTAGCTCAGTGGTCAGAGCAGGGGACTCATAATCCCTGGGTCGTGGGTTCGATCCCCACCCGCCCCACCAGCAGGACCTGCTGAGAACTTGCGCGACGGAAACGGATAGCTCGGTGACGTCGTACGGGTGAAGGCAGGTGAACGGGTTCGTGGCTGACCGAGCAGAACAGCATGACGTGACGACCCGTGAGGGGTTGACGGCGTTCTACGACGTCGCGTTCAACGACGTGTATCGAAGTGCGGCGCGGCTGACGAACGGTGATCGGCAGGCAGCCGAGGACCTCGTGCAAGACGCCTTCGTGCGGATGACACGCTCCGCGCGCGCCGGTCAGGTGAGCACCGTGGGTGTGGGCTGGTTGATCACGACGGTGCGGCGGCTGCATATCGACCGGCTCCGGTCCGCCGATCGCGAGCAGCGCCGCTTGCGGCTGGTGGCAGCCTCGGCCGACGAACAGCCGGCTCGGGAGAGCGCAGCGAGTGTGCTGGACGGCCTGAGTGATCGCGAGCGAGCTGCGCTGGTGTTGCGCTACATCGAGGATCTTCCCGTAGGCGAGGTCGCCGACTTGATGGGCTCGTCGGTGCGGGCCACCGAGTCGCTGCTGCAGCGGGCCAAGCGAAAGGCACGAGCATCGAGGAGGATCTCATGAACGATCCTTGGATCGACCAACTGCGTGCAGGCATGGTCGACACCGAGCCGCGGCCGGGCTTCCGGGAAGAGCTTCGTGGCCTGCTCGACGCCGAGTGGGATGGCCTCATCGAGGTGACGCCGGCGGTGCCGCACCGCCGACGCAGGTGGATACTCGGCGCTGTGGCCGCTTCCATCGTCGTCCTCGTGGCGGGGGTGGTGGCTTTCAGCCGAAACGACGATGCCGTCGCGCCCACCACCGACCCTGGCGAGGTGACCGACCCTCCCGAGCCAACGTCGGCACCGGACACGACCCCGCCGGAGACCTCCCCGCCGTCGCAACCCGACCTTCCGATCCTCCTCGAGGATTGGCCATGGGGTGGGAGCTCGCCCGGCTCCGTCGAGGATCTGCCGTTGCTCCTTCCGTCGGAACCGGTGCCGAACCATGAACGAATCGTGCGCAGCGAGTCGGTCGAGAGCGGGCTCGCGTTCGCCGAGTACGTCCAGACCTACGTCGACACCGACGACAACGCTTGGTTGCTCGTGCGAACCGTCGCCGAACCGGCACCGGCGACACCCGAGGAGTTCCGCACCGAACAGATCGACACGAGTGCTTGGGCCAACCCGTGGACCGACGCGTACCTGGTGCAGAGCCCGGGGAACGTGGTCTCCGTCGAGCTCGCGGCGCCCGGCGGTCTGGTCGAGATCAGAGCGTTCAACCTCGAAGAGAGCGCAGTGATCAACCTCGCCCGCACCATGCAGAGGCGCCCCTCGACGCAACCCGGATGGGACCTCGAACCTCCGGCTGGACTACGCCAGTTCGCGGAGAGCGAGTCGGGACCACAGGTAGCGCTGGTCTGGTTCGACGCCGAAGGGACCCCGATCGCGGAGCTTCGCATCCACGCAGAGAATGCTGAGGCGGTCATCACCGGCTGGAGCGAGACAGCAGAGGTCGACACCATCGACCTCGACGGCACACCTGCCGTGGTCGCCGTCGACGGAATCCGAGTGACGGTCGCCTGGACGACCGAAGGCGCCGAGGTGTTGTTCGGCTACGTCGGCGATCGCGATGCTGCCGAACGGATTGCCCGCAGCATCGCACCCGTCGACGAAGCCGTCTGGCTCGACGCCAGCGAACCCCCCGACCCCGACGACGACGGGTGCCAAAGTCTGTTCTGCTAGCTCGGCCACGGGAACTGCCTCGACGGTGTCACGCGTGCACAGAGTCGGCGGTGTCGTCGTGGTAGATGACCAGCGTCGAGCCCGAGCTGGCAGAAGCAACGCGTGAGAGGACTCGTCAGCTCTGGCGTGACCACCACGAGCCGCTGCGGCGGTTCTGCGCGGTGCTGGTCGGTCCGGCAGCAGCAGACGACGAGCGGCTTCGCGCTCCTTCGCTACCGCAGCGAAGACGACGAATGGGACGTCCTGCCAGCGCCTGAGCTGCTCGAGTACCCGCATCTCACGACACCGGTGCAACATCGGGCCGCGATGGTGCATCGTTGACGGTGAATGGCCGCACTCTCGACACCGGAGCCCGGAACGGGCTCGGGGATGCCCCGGGCGGAGCTCGAGGGCTTGTTCGCCGTCGAGCGCGCCGGCATGGTGAAGATGGCGACGTTGCTCGTGGGCTCACACGCGGTGGCCGAAGAGGTCGTGCAGGACGCGTTCATCTCGGTCGGCAAGCGCTGGTCGTCGATCGAACGCCCCGGTGCCTACCTGCGCACCACGGTCGTGCGCGGCTGTGCAGCCGTGCTGCGGCGGCGCTCGATCGAGCACCGCCACTCGGTGCGGCTGACCGGCGAAGCGGTGGTGGAGCTCCCGACCCAGCTCGTCGAGCTGCGCGATGCCTTGGATCGGCTCACTGATCGCCAGCGGATCGTCGTCGTGTTGCGCTACTTCGTCGACGTCGGTGACGACGAGATCGCAACTGCTCTCGGGGTGAGGCCGCCGACCGTTCGCTCATTGGCCCGCCGAGCCCTGTCGACCCTACGAAAGGAGCTCACATGAGCGTCGTCGAAGACAGACTCCGCGAACAGCTCCCGCAGCTCGCCGAAGCGCTAGTGAGCGCGACCGAGGCGCAGACGTCGCCGACTGCCGGTGAGACGCCGGGCTCCTATGCGGTGACTGCGACTGCTCACAGGCAGCCGGGTCGGCGCCGTCGTCCCGCAGTGCTGGCCGCGCTGGGCGTCGCCGCGGCAGCGATGCTGGTTCTGGTCGGCGTGCTGGTCACGCTCGATCGCCGCGACGGTACCGGCGGCGACCTCGGCGACGACATTGGTGACGACTTCGGCGAGGGCGCTGCAGATCCTGCAGCCCCACTACCGCAGATGCCGCGCGACTTCGGCACGTGGAGCCCGGTCGCGGAGGCTCCGATCGACCCTCGCCCGTACGCGGTGTCGGCGTGGACCGGCACCGAGGCCGTGTTCTGGGCGGGGTCCAGCCTGTCGCGCGGGTTCGCCTACTCCGACGGCGCCGCCTACGACCCCCGCACCGACTCCTGGCGAAACCTGGATGGGCCCGGATGGGGCCACCCGGGCCTGACGAGCGCGTTCTTCGACGGTGAGCTCTACGCATTGGCCAAAGGCGGCGGCGGCCGCTTCGACCCGGTCGCGGGCGCGTGGGTCGACCTGCCTCACGTCGAAGGCATGTACCTCGCCGCGACCGTCGCCACAGACGAAGCCGTATGGGGGCTAGGGCCTGCCGGCTCCAACCCGATCGGACAGCCCGATCTCGCGATCGCCCGCTACGACCCGGCGAACGACTCGTGGGTCTACGGACCGGTGTACGAGGGCACTGGCGCCAAAGCCGAGATCGTCGCCGGCCTCAGCCGGCTGGAGACAGATGTCGTGTGGACCGGACGCGAGATCGTCGCGTGGAATGGGACCAGCGGTGGGATCGCCTTCGATCCCGCGACGCAGCAGTGGCGGGCGATCGAGCCTCCGGCCCCGCCACTTCCGACGGCGGCGCCGCTCAGCGACAGCCGCATCGTGATGACCGAGGCCGGACTGGTCGCAATCGTCGAACCCGAGGGCGGCGGCGGGTCTGAGCTCGCGGTCGTGGTGCGTGTCGGGGACGGGTGGAGCCTGCGGACCAGCGCGATCCCGATAGCTGCCCCCCAGACCCTGACCCTCGCTGCCGCCGGGGAGTGGCTGGTGCTGTTCTCCGATCAAGATGCGCCGGTCACCGTCCACGTGCCTACGGGGGAGTGGAAGCGACACGACGACGGTCCGCTCGCCGGCCTGAACGGCCCAAACGCCGTGTGGACCGGCGACCAGCTCGTCGTGTGGGGCGGCGTAGCTACCCCGAGCGCCGCCAACCCGGAGCCCTCCGAAGGCGCCACCTGGACCCCGCCCGAGTGACCCTCTCGCGTTCTCGGTCGATCCAGTCGCGCTATACGTCACAAATCCGACCGAGAACTGGGTGGAGTCGAGCGCCAGACGTCCTGCAGTTTGACGGTGGCGCCGGTGCGGAGGATGGCGCCGGTGTAGACCCGGCCGGCGAACACGACCAGCGCGGCGATGGCGGCAACGGCAATGCCCGCAGACAGGAACGGCTCCCACCAGGTCGCGGTGCCGAACGCGATGCGCGCCGGCATCGCGAACGGCGCGGTCGGGGGTAGGTACGAGACGAGCTTGGCCCAGGCTCCTTCTGGATCGCCGGCAACCGGGATGTACGCGGCCCAATAGGCGACGATCAGCAGCGTCGTCACCGGGGTGGCGATGCTGGAGGCGTCTTCTGTGCGCGACGCGAGCGAGCCGAACGCCCCGTATGCCATCGCGTAGAAGGCGTAGCCGAGCACGAACCACACCACCACCCAGGCCAGCACGTCGCCATCGATCGCGGGGATGTCGGTGACGTCGACGACGAGCGCGGTGACGAAGGCGACCAACGCGGTCAGCACGAACTGGGCGAACCCGACCAGACCGATGCCGAGCACCTTGCCGGCGAGCAGCGTGCGGGCCGGCATGCGGGCGAGCAGCACCTCGACGACGCGGCTCGACTTCTCCTGCGCGACGCCGATGAGCACCAGCTGCCCGTAGGACGCGATGGCCACGATCAGCAGGACGGACATGATGACGGCGGCCGTCTCGTCGTCGGGGCTGCGCCCTGCGGTGACGCCCAACTCGACGTTGTCGACCCCGACGGGTGCGGTCAACTCGGCGAGCTCGTCGGCGCTGATGCCTGCCGCGGCGGCACGCTCTTGCACTGCCACCAGTTGGATTGCTCCCGTCAGCACGGCACGTAGGCGTTCGTTCGGCGCTCCTAGCCACATCAGTCTCGATGCGCCGACGACGAGCGCGTCGATGTGTTCGCCGCGGACGGCCTCCGTCCCGGCGTCCTCATCGCCGTAGTCGTGGACACGCACCGTCACGTCGACACCTCGGCCCATCTCGGTGACCACCATCGAGAGGTCGTCGGGGGTGGATCCTGTGAAGCCGACGTCCAACGTGGCCGGGCCGCTGTCGGCCAGCGACGGTATGGCGATGGCCGCCACGACGACGAGCAGCATCAGCGCCGTGCCTGCCCATAGCCCCTTCGAATGGATGCGTTCGCGAAGCTCTCGGCGGGCCACCAACCAGACCTGCCATGTCGTGCTCACGGGTTCGAGTCCCATCGTCTCCACCCGGCCCTGCGTACGTCGGCCAAAATGGCGAAGGAGCCTGCGCGATTCTCGCAGGCTCCTTCAGCTTGGGGGGATTCAGTTGGTCGTCACCAGTAGTGAGATCGACCGCCGACGGCACGCCCGGTCGAGCCGAGCACCATCAGGATCAATCCCACGACCAGCACGATGAGGCCGAGGGTCCACAGGATGGGAATGCTCAGGACGAATCCGAGCAGGAGGAGGATGAGTCCGACGATGATCATGCTCGCCGGGTTCCCGTCGCGTCACAGGACCAAACCTCGTGATCACGGTCGGGTAGGGCCGCCGTGACGCGGGTGGGGCCTGCGCCACCTGACGCAGGCCCCACCTCTCAGGGATGGATCACATCCGCCGTGTCAGTTGCCCGGGCTTTCGGCGTAGCCACCTCCGGCACCGGTGTCCCTGGGGCCGGCCGGCGGCGGGATGGTGAAGTTGCCCGGCACCTTCTTGCCCTTGACACCGTTCACAGACTCCGTCGAGTAGGCGTACGTCAGCACCGTGAAGGCGATGGAGTCGGAGTTGATGTCCAGTGCCTCCAGGTTCACGTTGTCGTAGGTGTCGCACGGCTCGTGGTAGCACGGGTCGAACTGCTCGCCCGCCGTGCCGCCCCAGTAGCCCACCTGCTCGGCCGTCTTGACCACTTCGGCGCCGGTGAACAGGCCGCCGGCCGGGATGCCGGCGAGGATGAAGTCCCGGTAGTCGCTGCGGCCGCTGAACGCCGCGTCGTCGTACGGCACGCCCTTCCACGTGTAGAACGACTCGAACGTGTCCTCGATCTGCACCGAGCCGGTCGGGACCGGCACCGGAGCGAGGTAGCCCGACTGGTCGCCGTCGTAGACCATGAACACGTGGTTCGGCGAGCCGATCATGTCGAAGTTCAGGTAGAGCGCGATCTTGTCCACGTCGGTCGTCGGGTCGTTCACGTACGCCTCAGAACCGAGCAGCCCAGCCTCCTCCGCGCCCCACCAGGCGAACCGCAGCGTGTTCTCTGGCTTGTGGTTGCCGAGCTGCTGGCCGACCTCGAGCAGCGCGGCCGAGCCGCTGCCGTTGTCGTTGATGCCAGGTCCGCGCGGCACCGAGTCGAGGTGGGCGCCGGCCATGACCACGTTGTTCTTGTTCTTGCCCGGCAGCTCTGCGATCACGTTGATCTGCGGCCGTTGCTCCGACGGATCGACCTGGACGTGGGCAGTCGAGCCTGGTTGGGCGAGTGCCTCACCGTCGGCGAACGACGCACCGACGACCGGGATGGTGACGACGTTGTTGCCACCGAGCGTGCCGACGATGAGCCCCTCGCGGTCGGGCGTGTTGCCCTGGTTGAAGATGATGACTGCTCCCGCCCCTGCCGCTGCGGCGTTGAGCGCCTTGTCGGCAAACGCGCACGTACCGCGCTGGATCAGTGCGATGGCGCCAGCCGGGAACCCGGCGAAGTCGGTTGCTTCGCAACCGCTCGTGTTGGCCCGCGGCGGCGTGAGGTTGATGTCGACCGGGATCACGTTGGCGGTGACGTTGCCCGACCCCGAGCCGGTGAAGGTGCCGGTTTCGTACGAGGCGGCGACCGGCGCGAGCTGGTCGAGCACCGCCGGCGGGTTGTACGTGAACGGGAACTCGTGCGTCGTGACCTTCCACCCCGCGGCGGTCATCGTGTCGATGACGTACTGGGCGCTGGCCGTGTACCCGGACGTGCCGGCCGAGCGGTTGCCGCCGTTCGCGTCGGCGATCGCCTGGAACGCCGCCTGGTGCTCGCGCACGCCCTCGACCCGGACGCACTCGAGGATCTTCTCGTAGGTGTTGTTGTTCCGGTTGTCGCACCCGTCTTGCGCCGGTTTCGCCGACGCCGTGCCGGCCGTCGCCAGGCCGGCAGCGATGACCCCCGCCGCCAGCACGACGGCACGCACGCGCGTGCCTCTGGAAATCGCCATGGTTGCCCCCTTCTGTGCACGGCGTCTCACTCGCGCCGCCTTGTTCGATGATGCGAACAGTAGTTGGCTCGGCGGACCGCCTGTTCCGCTGCGCCGGTTCGCGGCACGGACGTGCCACCACCTGCATCAAGGGGTGTGGATGCGTTCGCGAAGCTCTCGGCGGGCCACCAACCAGACCTGCCATGTGGTGCTCACGGGGCCACGGCCCGGTGGAAGAGCTCCGACAGCGTCGGCGGCTGATAGGTGAACGAGATGACCTCCGGCGCTTGGCGGGCCATCGTGACCACCGCGGTGAAGTCGGCGTCGTCAGCTACACGGAGCAGTACCTCACCCTCTTTGACCTCGACGAGTTCGACGGAGTGCAACGTCGACCAGTCGGGTGACTCGCCGCGGTACCGGATGTGGACGAACCGCTCCGGCACCGCGCTGCGGACCTCGTCGAGCTCCCCGGCCAGAACGATCCGACCGTGGTCGATGACCACGACGTCCTGACACAGATCCTCGACCAGGTCGAGCTGGTGGCTCGAGAACAGCACCGTCGCCCCCGCATCGGCGACCTCGGCGAGCAGATCGCCCATCGTGGCCATCGCCAGCGGATCGAGCCCGGAGAAGGGTTCGTCGAGCACGAGCAGCTCCGGCTGGTTGACGAGCGCGGCGATCAGCTGGACGCGCTGCTGGTTCCCGTGCGACAACGCGTCCACATGGGCATCGCGGCGGTCTGCCAGGCCGAGGAGCTCGAGCCAGGTGTCGACACTGCGCCGGACTTCGCCACTCGAGCGTCCGCACAGCTCACCGAAGTAGACGAGCTGTTCACGCACCCGCATGCGGGGGTAGAGGCCCCGCTCCTCGGGCATGTACCCGAACGTCTTGCGCTC
>WPCK01353352.1_pt1 | contig 10046 bp, 10 predicted proteins | sample 5399851 | NCBI WGS metagenome assembly WPCK01 (sample SAMN12869471, study PRJNA574797) | sludge metagenome | isolation source: wastewater treatment of pH11 | place: China:Beijing | collected 2019-05-20
TCTTGAACCTCCAGCGTTCCCGGAAAGTCGGTGGGGTCCCAGCGGATTGAACGGATACCGCGATCGGGTACAACCACGCGATAGGTATGCCACTGGTTATCAGCCTGCAGTTCGAATCGGCGGCTTTGTTTTTCGGTGAACCGTCTTGCGTCGGATGGATCCCAGAAGAATTGCCCCGTCGCGGCGGACTTTGTGCGACAAACCAGTTCGATCATCAATTGTTGATCGTTTGCCGGAACGGTTCGCTCGATAATCGGATCGCTACCAGTCAAATGGAGAAGCGTGTGGTCCGTCGGTCCGGCTTGAACTTCGCAGTCACGTTGCACCTTCCAATCCGGTATCGATTCGGGGAATCGCCAGACGATTGGATCGCCCACGGGAAGTGGTTGAGGAGGAAACGGATTGGGCAGCGAATCCCCGAACGCAATCGCGCTACGGAAAATCAAACACGCTGCTAGTGCAAGGTTGGGCGAATGCAACATCTTCTGATACCTTGGTCCCGCGCGATCGCTGCATAAGCCGACGAGCGAGCCGAGCGGTAGTATTGTTCGGTTTATCGCTTGGATCATCGGAGACGTAGCTGTAGGTGAGACTTGGATATCACGGACACAAGAAACCTTCAATTCCTACGTCGGCACATCTTCACGGCTGGTTCCTTCGATCTCTAAGATCAGATCTGATCCGTACGCCATGGCGGGAGTTTGATAGCCTGTTTCGAGTTGTCCGTGCGCAACTTTTTGGGCGATGTTCAGGGCGGTCAGGGCGGTCAGCGTGTAGCCTTCGGGGCCTGACAGGCGAGATTCGACTTGATTGCCGCGATCATCGCTGGCTAATCCCCAAAGCAGCGATTTGGCCTCGGCTCGTTGCTTGTCGGATGGACCTCCGGCGGGGATTCGCTTTTGAAGCAGAGCTTGAACAGGACCGAACTCAAGCAACTTGCCAAGGTAGCGAGTCATCTTGAAGGCTTTCATGGCCGCCTTCGGTACTACTGTGAAGACTTCGATATTCGGAATTTTCGTCGAGTAATAGGCTGTTGATACGTCGCCCCAGGGGATTGTTACGGCCGGCTTGCGAAATTCACCGAAGTCAATATCTCGAGTTTTCCAAGCTGCGGGAACTTGCGTGATCTTGCCGTCCTTGCGAATCGCTCCGCCACGACCAGCGTTAAGAGTCATCGTCGCTTGCGTACCGTGCGAGAGGCCGCCTCCCAGAGCGGCGAACGCCAACGTAAGATGGGTGGCCGACGGAAGCCGCTTCTTTAGGTGGAGTGCCAAGCAATCACTGGGCACGACGTCGAATCCCACGCCGGGCATCACCATGATGCCCGCTTGCTTGGCCCGATGGTCGGCACGCGCACAGGCTTCAAAAACTTCGATCTCGCCGGTGATGTCAGTGTAATGCGTGCCGGTGCGAAGGCAGGCTTCGAGCATTGGCTGGTAAGTTCGAATGAAAGGCCCCGCGCAGTGGACTACCACGGTCGAATCTTTTAGGACTGCGTCCAACTTTTCCGTTTCATTGAGTCCGACGACGTGAAAGGGAAGGCTGTATTTGCCGGCAAGCGACTGGATGGCCTGTGCGTTGCGGCCAGCGAGTACAGGCCGCAGACCCTGCTGAGCCGCGTAACGCACAACCAGTTCGCCGGTATATCCGTTTGCACCGTATATGAGAATTGACGACATACTAAACCATACTCCGTTGACAAATTTTCGGATGAATTTGAATTGTTGGACGGGTTGTTCTTGGTACGATGATACCCGATCGAACCGCACTGCACATCATCGGATTTCAACATGACCAATCGATTGAACAACCAAGTGGCCGTCGTGGTGGGCGGCGGATCAGGAATGGGAGCGTCGCTAGCGCGAGCCCTTGATCGAGCTGGTGCTCGAGTCGCGATTGGCGGTCGCCGTGAGTCGGCGCTCCAGGAAACAGCCGAAGGTACGTCGATCGTTTTCCACAGCCTTGACGTGGCCGACCTGGATAGTACCCGAGCTTTCTTTGATTGGGTGGACGAGCAACTGGGAGCTGTCGATATTTTGGTAATCGCCTCTGGAACGAACATCAAAAATCGCAGCATGGCCGACATGACCCCGGCAGACTGGGACCGGCTGATGGCGATCAACGCGAATGGAGCTTATTACTGCATGCACTGCGTGTTGCCTTCGATGCGAAAACGCAAGACTGGGACGATCCTCAATTTCTCATCGATCGCCGGCAAGAGGGCTATTGCCTTGGGCGGGATCGCATACTCAGCAAGCAAATTCGCCATGACGGCTTTGGGCACCTGCGTTGCCAATGAAGTTGCTGCCGATGGCGTGCGAGTGATCAATTTATATCCTGGCGAAGTCGATACGCCCATCCTCGAAAATCGTCCGACGCCCGTCACCGAAGAACATCGCCGGAGCATGTTGCAACCCGACGAAGTGACGGAACTCGTGATGGCAGTCTTGAATTTGCCCAAAAACGTGCACGTTCCGGAGTTGGTGGTTAAGCCGCTGGCACAAGCCTGGTTTTAGGCCGCGCTAAAGTCCAAGCTGTCGACGAGTAATTTACCGAGCGTGGTGACAAGACGACTTGAGAACCCGGGAATCCTCAGCACTCGATCACATTGACCGCCAAGCCGCCACGGGACGTTTCCTTGTACTTATTCGACATGTCGGCGCCGGTTCGGCGCATGGTGGCAATGACTTTGTCGAGCGATACTTGGTGTTGTCCGTCACCGCGCAGGGCGAGCCGCGAAGCGTTGATGGCTTTGACGGCACCCATTGCATTGCGCTCGATGCAGGGAATCTGGACTAAGCCCTTGACGGGATCACAAGTCAACCCGAGATTGTGTTCCATGCCGATTTCGGCGGCCTGTTCGACTTGCATGACGTTGCCGCCGAGCACTTCGGTCAGCGCGCCTGCGGACATCGAGCAGGCGACTCCGACTTCGCCTTGGCATCCGACTTCGGCCCCCGAGATGGATGCATTCATCTTGTAGAGCATCCCGATCGCACCGGCCGTCAATAGGAAACGAACAATACCCTCGTCGCTAGCGTTTGGAACGAATCGATGATAATAATGCAGGACCGCCGGAATAATGCCGGCCGCACCATTTGTGGGTGCTGTGACCACGCGCCCGCCCGATGCGTTTTCTTCGTTAACGGCCAGTGCATACAGGTCCACCCAATCGAGAATGGAAAGCGGATCACGCAGACTGGATTCCGGGCGGTTAATCAAACTGCGTCGCATAGCTGCCGCACGTCGCCGAACATTCAGTCCACCTGGAAGCACGCCATCCTGACTGCATCCCCGCTCGACGCAGGCTTGCATGACTCGCCAAATTTCGAGTAACTTGTCTCGAACTTCCGTTTCGCTTCGCCACGTCATCTCGTTCTTCAAGACGATCTGGCTAATCGGACAATCGTTCTGTTGGCACAGGTTGATCAACTCGATTGCCTTTCGAAAGGGATGCGGAGCCGGAGGCCGTTCGGGCGCCGAATTGCCACTAGCGGCCTGTTGCTCAGTCAGGACGAAGCCGCCGCCAATCGAGTAATAAACTTGTTCTCTCAGCACAACGCCTTCGGCCGACTTGGCGATGAAGCGAAGTCCATTGGGGTGATAGGGCAAACTTTGGCGACGCAAGAACTGAATATTCGTAGTGTCTTCGAACGCAATCGGCTTATCCCCGAGGAGTTGGAGCATCTTCGTTTTACGCACTTGGCTGATCAATTGTTCGACCTGATCCGGGTCAACTTCTTCAGGGCGCAGCCCAAGTAAGCCAAGCATGATCGCGATGTCCGTTGCGTGACCCTTGCCGGTCAGTGCCAACGATCCGTAAAGTTCAACGTTTACTTGCCCGAACTGCCGGAAAAGTCCGGGTTGGTCGGAATCAGTTAGAAACATACGTGCCGCCCGCATCGGACCGACGCTGTGAGAACTACTCGGCCCGATCCCAATCGAAAACAAATCGAAGACGCTGAGAGTCATGTTGAATGGTGGCATATCGCTGGCAAGTCCTCAATGGAAGCGGGATTTCTTCACGCATGAGTTAGCATAGTCCAATTCAGGGAGAATTCCCATGTCCCATGGTCGACCTCCTATGTACCGCAATAGAACGCAATCGGTTCATTGCTGCCGATCTTCGTAGTGCGGCAGACTCCTACTACCGTTATCCGTACGGGCTAGCACAAAATTCCACCTATGGCCTAGCCGACTCGCGGGCCCGCGATCTGGGTTGCTGCCTGCCTTGCGAGCATCCAAAGAAATTTGGCAATGAAAATGGATGAAATAACCTGTAAAACGTCGCGTGACATCCAAGTAAATTCCGCTCGACAACCTTGACAAACGCTAGCCAATCGCAGACAAATATAGCTGAATATGGTCCTGACTGCGGAGTCTATTGAACTCAACGTTCGAACGTCGAAATCAGAATAAGTAGGATCGTCGCGGCCTCAAACTCTGCACAGGAGTGAGGTCGTATTTTTTTTGCAATTTTGTTGGATGGGAACCTCCAGCGCGGCTACGACGGGATTGATTATGGCAGACTTGGTACCGATGACTCGAGAACGATACACGCAGATTCGCGCCGAGGTCGAGCAACTAGAAAATGTTGAAATGCCTCGAATTGCGGAAAAGATTGCGGAAGCTCGCGCCGAAGGTGACTTGAAAGAAAATGCCGAATACCATGCGCAGCGTGAGAATCAAGGACTGGTGCAAGCTAAGATCAATCAGCTCAAACAACAGCTTGCCAATGCTTATATCATCGATCCGACGAAGTTTTCGAAGAATGAAATTGGACTGCTGGCTACCGTGACCGTGAAGGACATGGCTTATGGAGATGAAGAGCAATTCACTCTCGTTGGCGTTGGCGACGAAGACTACGACCAGGGTCACATACTATCAACCAGTCCAATTGGTGCGGCACTGATGGGTAAGAAGGTTGGCGACAAAATCGACGTAGCCGTTCCCAAGGGTACGCTTAAATTCGAGATACTCGCGATCGATTATCCAAGATGACCTCGAACAAACCCGCTGAATCCGATTTTCGACCAACCTCAGGCGAACCATCGCTTGGACCAGCCTGTGTAACGATTTCGATTCTAGCGCTGGGTACCTTCGCGATTCTGTGTTCATTTGGAAGTTGGCTTGCGTTTTCAAATCAACCCAAAATGGCAGTCCAGTCGATCGAGAATCAACTGATCCCTTGGATTGATGGCAGCCAGCTCGCATTGGAAGATCGCCAGGCAATTATCCTGCAACTCAAGATGCTTGTGGGCGAACTTAAGGCTGAGAAGTTTGATAGCCACCAACTATCGAGGCTGCACAATTGTCTGCAAGACAATCCAGTTTTATTGTGGGGAGGTATCCAATCGATGGAAAATCAGGCACAGGGTGCAGGCTTGACTGAGACGGAGATCGGCTCGCTCCGTCGTCTTGACCAGCGATTGCTCCGATCGGCGAGCGAGCGCAAGTTGGGACGGCGTGATTTGGAATTTACTTTGCAGGAAGTAGCCGAAGTTCGATCCGATCGTTCGAATTTGGTCGTGCGAGATGGTCTGAGCGCGGAGCAAATCCGATCGTTCATGACTCGTGCGGACAGCTTAGTTTCCCAGTACAATATTCCCAATGAACCTTATGAGAAAACGCCGGCGGAAACCTTCGAGTTGCTAGTCCAATCGGCTCTCATGGGCGATGGAGGATGATTGGGCGAAGGCTAGGCCGACTTGGGCCAAAACCTTAATCAGATCCAATCGTCGCCCAACGGTTTGTACCGCGACGCGTACTTCTTTTTTCAACCTGCAACGCATATCCAATATCTCATGGCCTACCTTTCAGCAATGAGCGGCGCGACGTCCGAAAAACGTTACGACCTTGCCAAGAAGGTAATCGTGATGGGTCGCCATCCAAGTTGTGACGTGATCGTAGAAGAGGGCGCGGTTAGCCGTAAGCACGCACAAATCGAACATACTCCCAAAGGATACCAATTGGTCGATTTGAAGAGTCGCAACGGAACGTTTTTGAATGGGCAGCTTATCGACAAGCCTTCCGAATTGCGAGACGGCGACTTAATTCGGATTTGTGATATTGAGTACGCGTTTCATGAGTTGCCGGAACCGGCCTCCTCCGAAATCGTTATTGGATCGGCCAAATATGGCGTATCGCTGGTGGATGATTGGGCGGGCGGCAGTTCGGGTCGCGAGTTGCAGAGCAAGTTGGATATCCTCGGAAGCTCACGCGGTCCACTTCTTACGACGTCGGCCGAGACACGTTTGCAGGCGGTGCTTGAGATCACTCGCAATCTCGGTAGGTCACTTCGACTTGACGAGGTTTTGCCCAAAGTACTCGATACGCTTTTCAAAGTGTTTTTGCAAGCGGATCGAGCGTTCGTTGTATTGGCGGAAGGCGATAAGCTCATTCCCAAATGGGTAAAGACGCGGAGCGAAGAACAACACGAGAATTTTCGAATTAGCCGAACGATCATGCGCGAGGTCATGGAGGCCAAGGAGGCCATCATCTCGTTGGATGCATCCAACGACAAACGCTTTGATATGGCTCAGAGCATCGCCAATTTCAGAATCCGTTCGATGCTCGTCGCGCCACTGCTCGATAGCAACGATCAAGCCATCGGAGCGATCCAGATCGATACGCTGGATTCCAAAAGGCAATTCACAACCGGCGACTTGGAGATTCTCGCAGCGATCGCTATCCAAGCGGGCATCGCCATCGAGAATGCACAATTGCACCAAATGGCAGTTGAACAGAATCGCATCGAACAAGATTTGTCGTTGGCGAGACAGGTTCAACAAGCTTTTCTTCCCTCTAGCGCTCCCCAAATCAAGGGCTTCCAATTCTTCAACCACTATCAACCTGCCGATTTGGTAGGTGGCGACTACTTCGACTACGTTTCGTTGGGTGGCGATCATTTGGTGGTCCTCATGGCGGACGTCGTCGGCCACGGAATTGCAGCCGCGCTGCTGATGGCAAAACTCTCGACGGAAACTCGAAGTTGTTTGGCGATCAACGGCGATTTGTCTGAAGCCGTATCCCATCTGAATCGCCGGATCTGTGGATTAAAGCTTGAACGTTTCGTGACATTGCTCTGCGTGAAATTACACTTAACTACCGGTGCTGTCGATGTCGTCAATGCAGGACACATGCTCCCTGTGTGGAAACAGACAACCCTGAATCGCCTTCAGCAACCGGGGGAAGAAGAGTCAGGAATTCCTCTAGGCATCGACGAATCCTACAAATACCAGTCAACCTCGTTTCTCCTTGAACCGGGCGATGAGTTGCTGCTCTACACCGATGGCATTAACGAAGCTCCTGATTCGAATGGCTCACAATTTGGGCACGAACGAATTCTCAAACTAGCTGCGGCCTGCCAGGGCGAACTTCACCAACTTGGTGAAGCGATTATTCACGACGTCAATGCATTTACGAAAAACACTCGCCAGGCCGACGATATGTGTCTGGTCCTACTTCGCCGCGACCAACGTTAGCATCGGTTGGAGCGGAGCCATACCGACTACGAGTGTCCATCCTGCCACGCAGGTAAGCGATTGAGGCTCGGATGATATAGTTGCGAGATGCAACGGGAACGTGATTTCGGAACGACCGCAGTCCAAAGGACTACCGAGGAGCCTTGCCGCTGGTGATTTCCTCTTCCCACTGTTCCATCAGGGGCCAGTCAACCGCGCACGTACCGAAGTCGGCCATGTGCAGATAGCCTTTCAGGCGTTTGATCGTCTTGTCAAGCAGCGCGTTGTCTTTGCGGAATATCGGGCCGTGGCTCGGTAGTAGCCACTCGATATCGCTGGAACGAATTCGCTCGAGCGATCTGATGAATGCAGCAATGTCGCTGCCGTGATGTGCATCGATCGCTCCAACGCATCCATCGCGATAGATATTGTCGCCACTGAATAGAAGGTTACCCAAGCGAAATGCCAGTTGGCTATCCGCGTGCCCCGGCGTAGCCCACACTTCCAATTTTAGTTTGCCGACCTCAATCGTGGAGCCTTCCTCAATTTGAACGTCCGTGGTTACAGGTGGCATTTCGAGGTGAATGTTCTGAGCAACGATTTCGGCGAATGTCTGCAGGCGATCGCCGTCGGCAAGCAATCGAGCTGCTTTGGGATGTGCGGCTAGTTTTGTTTTGATGATTTGTTTGGCTCGCGCAAAACCTTGGCCATGGTCGACATCAGCATGAGTGGCTACCAGCATTTGGCAACGGCTGAGTGGGAAATCGAGTTGGCGAACCAGTTCGATGATCTCGTCGACCGATTCCTCATACCCAATATCGATCAAAATCCACTGATCGTCGTCGTAGATCAAATAGACGTTGCAACCAATGACGTGTCCAGCTTGAAAGTTCAGCTCGATGACGTTCGGAAAAACAGGTTTTCGATCTAGCATTGACCCAGATTACTAGACTGGTTTATCAGGAGTCGTTGCCTGAGTGGCGATAGGCTCGACAACTTTCGGTTCGATGATGTCACGGTAAGCACTCGCGTCCATTAGAGTAAACCCGAGAAAGAGCGCGACAAAAATGAACGACCCGATGAACGCAATCGCATTCAACGGTTTTTCATGGATCATATGCATGAAAAATAGGATCACTAGGCTGGCTTTGACTGTAGCGATCACGAGCGACACAATCAGCTCCGTATTGCCCAAGTCCAATGTAGATTGATAAACCGTCAGGAACGTCAATACGATCAACGCCAAAAAAACGGCGATCAATTGCCATACGGGCATCGGGTGAGCAAAGCCGTGATGTTTGTTGTCCGAATGAGTTGCGGAATGGGACATGGAAATTGGTTGTCAGTTTCTAGCAAAAGGAAAAAATCGTCAGCGAATCAAATAGAGCAGTGGAAACAAATAAATCCAGATCAAGTCGACAAGGTGCCAATAAAGTCCGACGTAATCCACGGGTCCGAAGTATTGTTCATGGAAAACGTTTTTCGAGGCTCGAATCAAGAGCCACGTCAACACGACCATTCCGCCTAGGATGTGGAAAGCGTGTACGCCGGTCATGCAGTAATAGATACTGAAAAACAACCCGGCACCGCCTGGTTGGTCAACCTCTTTAATGGAAAGCCCATCCAAATTTGCTTTTCCTTCACCTGTTTCGGAGGAAGCCACCAAGTGTCCAGGAGCTGCGGCCTGATCGGTACTTGCAGGACCATCGCTTGATGGCGTTTGGTGTTCATTGGGTTTAGCTTCGGCCTGGCCTGAGGTTGAAGTCGCTGCGTGATCATGGCTGACTTGGTGCGTTTCATGCGCCTTGGCTTCGGCATTCTGAAACACCAAGCCGATCCCAACTCCACAAAAAAAGCCTAAACTGGTCAGCAACAAGCCTAACGTGACTTCTTTCCATTGCCGATCGTGGCCCATCCATGTCTTGACAGTCCAGGTGGCGATTCCAACCAAAATCAATCCAGGGACAATACAAAGTTTGGTCAGCCAATCCATAGGGACTCGCCCAAGAATCGCTTGAAACGGTTGCCACGAATGATGTTCGAGATGCGGCGCGGAGTATTGATTTTGATAGTAGTGAGCCGGCAACAATCCCATATCCCACTTGTGTGTGTATTCGACGGCCTTGACACCCAGAAAGATTGCGGCGCACATCAGCGTCAATGTTAGGCAGATCATCAAACCGCCCCGCTGACGGAGCTGTGCACACCGGACTCCCCAAGCCATCGTCAAGCTGCTAAACAGCAGGACGCCGGTATTGAATGCGCCCAAGCTGGTGTTCAAAAACTGGCTGGCGAAAGTCCAAACTTCGGGATTGCGAGCGCGGTACAGCGAATATGCGCAGAACATACCGCTGAAGAATAAGACTTCCGTAACCAGGAATATCCATATCCCCAGCTTTCCCGAATCGAACTGCTGCTCGGGATCGTCGAAATGGTGAGCAAGAAACGAGGGATGTTCATGCCCGTGTGCGTGATCGTGAGACATCGATTATTTACTCAAGCCTTATTAATGCGTAACCGGTTCGGGATGCGAGTGTGGAACCTCGGGGCCTTTCGGGCGAACATACTCCCAGCCTTCCTCTT
>WPCK01208172.1_pt1 | contig 10040 bp, 8 predicted proteins | sample 5399851 | NCBI WGS metagenome assembly WPCK01 (sample SAMN12869471, study PRJNA574797) | sludge metagenome | isolation source: wastewater treatment of pH11 | place: China:Beijing | collected 2019-05-20
AGCCGTATGGGTCTCTGATTCTCACGCTCTCAGTCGTGGTGATCGAAGTGGTCCTGATTGCGGCTGTCATGCTTGGGCCCAGCCCCGCGCCGACGATCGCACGTGACTCCATCTACTCGGTAATGATGATCATCCTCAACCTGGTTGTTGGTGTAGCGATCGTCATCGGGGCCCGCCGCAACGGCCCCCAGCGGTTCAATCCTGGCGGCACTCGCATCTATCTGGTCTTGATCACCACGCTCGCGCTGGCAACCTTCCTCGGCCCCGTCGTTTTCCGCCCCTACACTGGCTCTTTCCCAACGGCTGCGGCCCTCATCCTGGCGATTGTTGTGGGCGTGGGCTACGCGGTGTTCCTGGTCTTCCAAATGGGCCGAGGACGGAACCTTTTTCGTGCCCCACATACGGGTGAGGTGGCTCTTACGGGACACGGTCGCACTGACGAGAAAACCTCTCCAGCGAAAGCGTCACCAGTTGACTCACTTGGCGCGAGGTTCCTGATCCTTGTTGCACTCTTGGTAGCCATTGCCCTGTTGGCGGAGCACCTGGCAACCCTCATCGACTTCGGGGTCAGTGAGTTGCATCTGCCGATCGCCCTCGGGGGCGTGGTGATCGCGGCCATTGTCTTCACACCTGAAACGCTGACAACCCTGCGGGCGGCGCTCAACAATGAGATGCAGCGGGTTGTCAACCTCTGCCTTGGTGCGTTTGTTTCCACCGTTGGTTTGACCGTGCCATCCGTCCTCGTCATCGGGGTGGTGACAGGCAATGCTGTCGTATTTGGCTTGCGCGGGCTGGATGTTGCGTTGCTTCTGGCAACGCTGATCCTGCTGTGGGTCACGTATACCCGCCGGCGGACGACCGTGCCATTGGGGGTGGCGCACCTGGTTCTTTTTGCAGGCTTCGCCGGATCGGTATTCATTGCCTAGGTCAGGGCTAAGCTCGGTACAAATGTCAAAGCGAGGCCGTGAGAAGCGAGGCGAATGTGAGCTGGGTTGACAACACAATCTGGTGGCATCTTTATCCCCTGGGATTCGTAGGCGCCCCAATCCGCGACCAGGGCGACGACGAGGGCGAGAGGCATCGCCTTCTGCAGGTAATCGACTGGCTTGACTACGCCACACAACTTGGTGTTTCAGGCATCCTCTTTGGCCCTCTTTTCCTTTCTTCTAGCCACGGATACGACACCCTGGACCAGTTCACAATCGATCCTCGACTGGGAACTGAAGAGGACTTCGACCTGCTTCTTGCGGAGTGCAAGAAGCGCGGACTGCGGGTTCTTCTCGATGGTGTGTTCAGCCATGTGGGATCCAAAAACCCCCAGGTTCTCGGAGCGCTGGCTGGAGGGCCCGACTCTCCCGACGCCGACCTGTTCGACATTGACTGGGATGCGAGCGGTGGGCCGCAACCGCGCGTTTTTGAAGGCCACGGTTCACTGGTGCGGCTCAACCACGCGAGTCCGGCGGCGCAGACCTACGTATCCGAGGTGATCAACCACTGGCTGGGTAAGGGTATCGACGGGTGGAGGCTCGATGCTGCGTACTCGGTGGCCCCGTGGTTCTGGGCGAAGATCCTCCCGGCCGCCCGGGAGTCATACCCGGACGCCTGGTTCCTGGGCGAAGTAATTCACGGCGACTATGTTGAGTTTGTCGAAGAGTCCACGGTGGACTCCGTGACGCAGTATGAACTGTGGAAGGCCATCTGGTCCAGCATCCTGGATGAGAACTTCTTCGAGCTCGACTGGGGACTCAAGAGACACAATGACTTCCTGGAGCACTTCGTTCCAAACACATTTGTTGGCAATCATGACGTGACCAGGATTGCTTCCACTTTGGGACCAAATGGGGCCGTCATTGCATTCGCGATCCTCATGACCGTTGGGGGTATTCCGTCGGTTTACTACGGGGATGAGCAGGGCTTCACGGGTATCAAGGAAGAGAATATTGCGGGGGATGACGCAATCCGGCCGAAGATGCCCGAAACCCCCGATGGTTTGCTCGGTTTTGGCCAAACGACACTTGAGTCGCACAAAGCGCTGATTGCGCTGAGGCGTCGCAACCCGTGGCTGGTCCGCGCCACCACGCAGCCCGTGCTCGTTGAGCACACACGTTACGTCTATAGGACCGTGTCCGAGGACGGAAAGCGACACCTTGAAACTGACATCAGCCTGGAGGGAACTGGAAGCGTCGTGATTCGTGACCACCGCGGGGTGGTCCTCTGGGGCAAACCCGCCATCTAGGGACGCAGGAGGTAGAGACACAAGATGGAAGCAGCAGAAAATGGCGGAACGCCCCGCGCGGCTACCCTGTCGCGCTCGGATATCCCCGGAGCGCAGCGGCTAGTTATCAAGGTTGGCTCATCCTCTTTGACGCGCCCTGACGGTCACCTTGATCTTGGCGCCGTGGGCCGCCTGACTAAGACGATTGCCGCCGCCCGAGGTCGAGGCCAGGAAGTTGTGCTGGTTTCATCGGGTGCCCAGGCGGCCGCTATGGGTCCCCTGGGATTGAAGTGCAAGCCGCGCACGTTGTCCGGTGCTCAAGCGGCTGCAAGCGTTGGGCAGGGTCTGTTGATTGCCGAATACACCAGGCAGTTCGCTGAACTTGGCTACATTGTCGGCCAGGTCCTCCTCACGGCCGAGGACGTCTTGCGGCGCACCAACTATAAGAATGCGCGCCGCGCCCTCGACACACTCTTGTCTCTGGGGGTGATTCCTATTGTCAATGAGAATGACACGGTCGCAACTGATGAGATCCGCTTTGGGGACAATGACAAACTTGCCGCGCTGACGGCTCACTTGGTTCGCGCGGACGTCCTCGTTCTTCTCACGGATGTGGATGCGCTTTACGACAAGAATCCTCGGCTGCCGGACGCTACGCGGGTCCGATCCATCCGGAGTTTCTCAGAGGCGGAGAGGCTCGATGTTGGTACGCGGGGAACCGCTTTTGGAACGGGCGGGATGATCACAAAGATCCAGGCAGCGGCCATGTCGATGTCGTCGGGTGTCCCGGTATTGCTGACCTCGGCCCAGAATGCGGATGCGGCGCTGGCTGGGGAAGAGGTGGGAACGTGGTTTGAGGCGACGGCCAGTCGGCTTCCGGCTCGCCAGCTCTGGCTCGCATATGCAGCTGATATTCGGGGACAGATTCTGGTGGACGAGGGCGCCGCCAGAGCTGTGGCCGATCGTAATGCCTCGTTGCTTCCTGCGGGTGTGGTCGGATCAGAGGGGGAGTTCATCGCAGGTGATGCGGTGGAAATTGTGGCCCCGGATGGTGCAATTGTCGCACGGGGCCTGGCTGGCTTCTCTTCACCGCGGATCCCCCAGATTGCGGGCTTGTCCATGACGGGTGTCGAGGAGACGCTGGGGGAGAGGTACGCGCACGAGGTGGTTCACCGCGATGAGCTGGTGGTAATGGCGCGTCACCGACGGGTGCGCTAGGCACGTCACCCCGTCCTGCTCGTCGTCCACAAAGTGGCGCCCTTGGCAGACGAGGGCCCGCCGGTCTAGGTTGTCGGTATGACTTTCCCCACGAGTGAGACCTTCTCTACTGCCCACGAGTCGTCATCCGCAGAAGCCGGAGTCCTGGACATTGCCCGGCGAGCAAAGGTTGCTGCCCGCTCTCTGGCGACTGCATCAACCGACACAAAGAACCGTGCCCTTGAGGCCGTCGCGGATGCGCTGCTCGTGAATCAGCAGAGGATCCTCACGGCAAACCAGGCAGATGTTGACCGAGAGAGGGAAGCGGGCTTGGATGAGGGCCTGCTGGATCGACTCGCGCTGGATGAGGGCCGTCTGCGCGGAATTGCGGGCGCTCTGCGCGACCTCGCGACTCTGCCCGATCCCGTGGGCGAGGTCGTCCGCGGCTCAACTTTGCCGAATGGGATCCGCCTGCGCCAGCTGCGGGTGCCGATGGGTGTCGTTGGAATGATCTACGAAGCCCGTCCCAACGTGACAGTGGATGCTGCGGGTATCGCCCTGAAGAGTGGGAACGCGGTCATCCTCCGCGGCGGTAGTGCAGCATTGGAGAGCAACACCGCCCTCGTCGACGTAATCGCTGCCGCCCTCGTGCAACAGGGGCTACCAGCGGACTTGGTGCAGTCGATCGACAGGTATGGGCGCGCCGGTGCGGTCGCCCTGATGAGAGCACGCGGTTTGGTTGATGTCCTAGTGCCTCGCGGTGGCGCGAACCTGATTCAGACAGTGGTGCGGGAAGCATCAGTGCCGGTGATTGAAACCGGGGTGGGGAACTGCCACGTCTACGTTGACGCGCAAGTAGATGAAGACCAAGCCCTAGCGATCGCAATCAACTCAAAGACGCACCGGATTTCGGTGTGCAATGCGACTGAGACGATTTTAGTGAACGAGGTCGTGGCGCCGAGTTTCCTTCCGCGGCTACTTGTCGCGCTCGCGGAGGGGGGCGTGACAATTCACGGCGACGCGCACACGCAGGCTCTCGCTCCCAGCGGTGTTGATGTCCTGACGGCAACGGACGAGGATTGGGCAACCGAGTACCTATCGATGGATGTCGCGGTACGGGTGGTGCCGGACCTGGATTCCGCCCTCGAACACATTCGCCTGTGGTCGTCGGGACATACCGACGCCATCTGCACGACGTCGCTTCTGTCTAGCGAACGCTTTACGGCCGAGGTCGATTCCGCCGTTGTGAATGTGAACGCGTCAACCCGATTCACGGACGGGGGAGAGTTTGGACTTGGGGCAGAAATCGGTATTTCTACCCAAAAGCTCCATGCCCGTGGGCCGATGGGTTTGGCCGAACTCACCACCACGAAATGGATTGTGGTGGGAGATGGCCACATTCGGCAGTGAGGGCCCGGGTTTAGGAGTAGATGACCTCGAAGGTCTCAATGACCACTTTGTTTGAGGGGTCATCTTCGGCCCATTCGGTCTTGACATCCGTATCTGAGACCAGGGCTACAGGTTCGCCGTTTCCATCGCAGATGATTGACATGTCACCGGGGGCGGGCAGCGGCGCACCCTGATCAGTGAAGTCGTTCAGTGGCGTCGTAAAGGAGGTCTTCTTGCCAGCGAGGACCTCTTGAGCGACGCGCGTGGCCTTTTCTTTGTCATCGGAAAACTGGAACGCTGGAGGCATCAGGCCCGCTTCAGTTTGTTCTCCAAAGAGGGCGCTGTCCGAGTGAACCTCGATTTCGTCTGCCGCACCTGCCCAAAACTCGTTAACTCTCTGGATGTTGGGAGGGGTAGCTTCGTATGATTTAGTCATGGCGCAAGTTTACCCAGGTCGGCGCGCGTCGTACCGAACGAAAGGGAAGTTCAATGAAGACTTACATTCTGCCCCAGACAGATGTTGTTGCGCCCAGGGTCATTTCGGGTCAAATGCGGATTGCAGATAAGAGCAATGAGGCGATTCGGGCCCTCTACGATGCGGCCCGCGCCGGTGGAGTCAACTACTTTGACCACGCGGATATCTATGGCAATGACTGGCACCAGTGTGAACGCAAGTTTGCTGATGCCCTTCAACTATCGAGCCTTGAACGCGATGAGATTATTCTGCAGACCAAGTGCGGAATCATTCGCGGAGAGGGATACTACGACCTGTCCTATGACCACATTATGAAGCAGGTTAACGGGTCCCTTGAGGCACTGGGAACCGACTATATTGACTTCCTCCTGTTGCACCGCCCAGACGCCCTCGTCGAACCTGAAGAGGTTGCGAGGGCCTTTGACGACTTGCACCGCTCGGGGAAAGTCCGCCATTTTGGGGTTTCCAACCACACGCCGCGCCAGATTGATGTCTTGAAGACGGCGGTCAAGCAACCGTTGGCAATCAACCAGTTGCAGCTCTCTCTGACAAACTGCCCAATCGTTGCTCAGGGCATTGCTTCAAACATGGCAAGGGAATCGCAGTCTGTTGTCATTGATGGGGGTGGGGTGCTGGACTACTGTCGCGCAAACCAGATCACGGTCCAGGCCTGGTCACCATTCCAAGCACGCTTCTTTGATGGGACCTTCCTGGGCAACCCTCAGTTTGCGCCTCTCAACAAGGTGATTGCGCGTCTAGCAAAGAGTTATGGGGTTGCCGAGGAGGCTATCGTCGCGTCGTGGATTACCCGCCATCCCGCAAAGATGCAGGTGGTGCTCGGTACCACCACGCCGGATCGTCTTCGCGCAGTAGCTGAGGGGACCGTGGAGTTAACGCGCAAGGAATGGTATGAACTGTTCCGGGCGGCCGACCATATTGTTCCCTAAGTCGTAATCTCGCTCCAAAATACCCCGGGGGGCGTATGCTTGAGACGAGGACGTCATCGAATGAGCGACGTCCTCGTTCACGCGTACATCATCAAGGGAGAGAATGCGCATGGCCAACATAGTGGTGTTGGGCGCCGGCGTTTCAGGGCACACAGCAGCCTTGCATTTGCGTCGCATGCTTGGCAAAGAGCACAGCGTAACGGTTGTTACGCCAAATCGAGACTGGAACTGGATTCCATCAAACATCTGGGTTGGTGTTGGAACAATGCCTCAGCAGAAGGTCTTGTTTCCGCTTGCCCCGATATACAAGAAAAAGGGCATCAACCTGGTGCAAGCGAAGGCCACCCAGATTTGGCCGAACGGTGGTGATGGCGTCGATAGTGGATTCGTTGAGGTTGAGAGCACGCTGCCCGGGCAAGAAGGACGCAGGGCGCGCATCCCTTACGACTATCTGATAAATGCAACAGGGCCCAAGCTGCGCTTTGAAGCGACGCCGGGACTCGGCCCGGATCAGGGCGAGACTGTTTCGGTGTGCACAGCTGACCATGCCGTGCATGCAGCCAGGGAGCTGGATGCGCTGATTGAGCGTGCCAGGGCTGGTCAGAAGCAGGTAGCGGTGGTCGGAACGGGCCACGGTACGTGCACCTGTGAAGGCGCAGCCTTCGAGTACGTCTTCAACGTTGACGATAGGCTTCGTAAGGCTGGAGTCCGCGACATGGTTCGGCTCGTCTTCCTCACCAATGAGGCGGAACTGGGCGACTTTGGTGTCGATGGCATGACCTTCGTCGACCGAGGCTTTGAGACCTCTTCGGAACTGTGGACCGGGTCGCTGTTTAGGGAGCGCAATGTAGAGGCCATCCTCGGAACTGCGGTTGAACAGATCGCTGATGGTGTCATCACGTATGAGACTCTGGATGGTGAGAAGCATAAACTCTCGTTTGACTTTGCCATGCTGCTCCCCCCATTCGGTGGTGTTCCGCTGAAAGCCTTTGACGCTGACGGCACGGACATCTCTGAGAAGATGTTTGCCCCGTCTGGCTTTATGAAAGTTGACGCCGACTACACACCTAAGCCCTATGAGGAGTGGCGAGCCGCGGACTGGCCCAAGACGTACGAGGCCCCGTTGTTCCCCAACGTGTTTGCCGTTGGCATTGCTTTTGCTCCACCCCACCAGATCTCTCGCCCTCGGACCACTCCGAACGGGACGATGATCGCACCCGCTCCGCCGAGGACGGGGATGCCTTCGGGCGTCATGGGTAAGGCTGTGGCTCAGACGATTGCCAAACGGATCAAGGACCCGAATGCTCCTGCAGTATCTGCTTCGATGGCAAATATGGGGGCTGCGTGTGTTGCGTCCGCAGGTACAGGCATGACTCAGGGTTCTGCGGCTGCGATGACGATGATGCCGGTCGTGCCGGACTACGTGAAATACCCAACTGGCCGTGACATCAAGGACACCCGCGGAGACATTGGATTGTCCGGGCACTGGGTGAAACTCATGTTGCACTACCTGTTCATCTACAAGGCGAAGGCTAACCCCTTCTGGTTCTTGATTCCGGAGTGATTGTGATGACGAGTGAGAAGGTGGAAACAATGTCGGAGTCGACTACTACTGACAAGTATGTTGGGGGACCAGTTGCAGACCTTGCGGCCGCACCCCTGCCAACAGACGCGACCTTGCGGGCAAGGAAGTCTTTGATCCCGCAGTTTGTGAAGTTCGTTGGATTTGATCTAACCATTATGCGCATGGTCTTGAAAGGTCATTCGCACGACTAGCACGGGTGGTTAACCGGTGTTAGGTGGGGTGTGTGGAGACAATCCACACACCCCACACTTAATACCCCTTGGGGTATAGTGAACGTCGTTGAAGACAAGTGATGCGACATGGCAAGCAGACGTGTCGTTGGAAGCAAGCAAGTAGGAGGACCACCCGAATGCGCACAGTTGTCGTTGGGGGAGTAGCAACAGGGATGAGCGCGGCCGCGCGCCTGCGTCGTCTCGATGAAGCCGCAGAGATTATCGTCCTTGAGAAGGGCCCCTACGTTTCTTATGCGAACTGTGGTTTGCCATATTACGTCGGCGGGGAGATTGAAAATGATTCCGCATTGTTGGTGCAGACCCCAGAGAAGCTGCGGGCCGCCCTCAATCTGGATGTTCGAACCGGGCACGAAGTGGTGGGGGTGGATCCTGAGGCAAAGACCGTCATGGTTCACAGCGGGGACGGCGAGGACGTGTTGCATTACGACAACTTGATTCTTGCTCCGGGTGCGGTTGCTCTGCGTCCCGACCTGCCAGGGTTTGACTCAGAACAGGTCTGGCACATGCGGACTGTTCCCGATGCCCTGGAGATCAGGCGGCGAGTCGTTGACGGCAGCGTGAAACAGGCTGTTGTTCTTGGTGCTGGGTTCATCGGGTTGGAGGCTGCCGAGGCCCTAGGCCATCAGGGCGTCAAGACCACGATCGTTGAGTTGGCGCCCCACGTACTTCCACCCACCGAGCCTGAGGTTGCTGCACGAGTGACCTCAGAGCTACACCGTCTGGGCCTCGAAACAGTGACCGGCGTGGCGGCAGCAAGCATCGAGCCGTCCGGAGACGCCGTGGACGTGGTCCTGGCGGATGGTCGCCGTCTGCCGGCCGACTTGGTTATTCTCTCCATTGGTGTTCGCCCGGCTACCACGGTGTTTGAGGCCGCGGGCCTGGAAACTGAGCGCGGCGCTCTGGTGGTTGACGTTCACGGGCGGACTAACCTCTCTGGCATTTGGGCGGGCGGTGACGCGGTTGCTTCGCCGGATCCGCTCACGGGTGCACTGCGCCCGGTACCTTTGGCCGGACCTGCCAACAGGGCCGGTCGCCTCATCGCTGATGACATTGCGCGGGGCGCAGGCACGACCAGAGTGCAAGCGCGGCAGTTCGTCGCGCCGCTGGGAACGGCAGTGGTGCGAGTCGGTAAACTAACCGCAGCCATGACTGGTGCGAACCGTCGCGCCCTCGACGCTTCGGGAATCGACTACCACACGGTCTACACGCACCCCAACGACCACGCAGCATATTTCCCCGGTGCGACGCAGATCCACATGGTCGTGCACTTCTCAAAGGCAGACGGCACGCTCCTGGGTGCCCAGGCAGTTGGAGAAAACGGCGTCGAGAAGAGGATCGACGTGCTGGCAACAGCGATGCGTGGCGGACTGAAGGTTGACGACCTCATTGACCTCGACCTCTCATACTCGCCCCCGTACGGCAGTGCAAAAGATCCTGTCAACATGATTGGCTATTACGGCCAGAATGTTATGGATGGGGTTACAAGGCTGTGGTACGCAAGCGAAATCCCTGAGGTTCTAGAGACCAGCCTGGTCCTAGATGTTCGCAGTGTAAGCGAGTTTGCTTCGGGGCATCTGGAAGGGGCTCTCAACATTCCTCACACCGAGTTGCGGGCACGCCTTGACGAGGTGCGAGAGGCGGCAGGCGGTCGCCCAGTCCGGGTCCACTGCCAGTCGGGTGTACGGTCCTTCCTCGCGGAACGGATCCTCGTCCAAGAGAGATTCGATGATGTTCGCAATCTGTCCGGGGGCATGCTGACCATTCGTGATGCGATTGCCGGGGGCGTTATTCCCGAGGTTGAGATCATCAAATAGGGCTCGATGCAGTACTCCAACAACTTCAACAAAGTAACAACAAAGGATTGAAAAACTATGTGTTCACCAGTTAAGTGCAAGACCTGCGGTAAGACAACATGGAGTGGCTGTGGGCAGCATGTGGCCGCAGTCAAGGCCAGCGTTCCCAAGGGACAGTGGTGCGATGGGCACCCGAAGTCCGAATC
>WPCK01186013.1_pt1 | contig 10001 bp, 11 predicted proteins | sample 5399851 | NCBI WGS metagenome assembly WPCK01 (sample SAMN12869471, study PRJNA574797) | sludge metagenome | isolation source: wastewater treatment of pH11 | place: China:Beijing | collected 2019-05-20
GGGGACCAAAATATCTTAAGATGACGTTTGCTACGGGTGATAGCTGTGTAGAATATATTATGAGTTATATAATTTTCACTATCTTTATTTATAACAATTTTTACCGAGTCATATTCCAAGCCTTGAGCTTTGTGTATTGAGACTGCATAAGCAACTTGAAAAGGCACTATAGTATCTTGAGGCAGTACTTCAATACTTTCATCAACCTGATCACCGTCTTTAACTCTTACTTGAATTTGAGTCTTCCCATTATTATATTTTAGCACCCTATGATGTAAAGAAAATTGTTGACTTATTAATGTGTCTACTTCTAAATCAAATACTATTTCATTATCAACAATTTGAATGTTTAATATTTTCCCTTTCAAATTGTTATAGAGAATATCTCTAAATCTGTCAGTATCGAAAAAGATTATTGGATCACCTACTTTATAAATTTGATGATCCCACTCAAATTCATGATTGAGATTCGATATTTGCATTATTTTATTAAGATTATTTATTCCATAAATTCCATCATAGTTCAAACAAAGCGTTATTTCGTCTTCATGATATTTTTCTAAGATAGTTTCATCCAAGTCGGAATTATATTTACCTGCTATTAAAAATTCTAATGTCTTATGATGTTCATTCCGTACTATGTTCCACAATTTTTTTAATTCTGTTTGCTCTCGAGCCCGATATGGAGTTTTCAATTCGTGTATCGATTTTTCCGGCAAAAAATCTTTCGATAACTGAAACCAATTCCCAAAATTAATTGATTCGATTTGATTGGTGTCTCCTACAACAATAAGGTATTTGAATTTAGTTTCCGATAAAATTGATTTCATATCTTTATTACTGACAGTACTTGACTCGTCAATGATTAGAATATCAAATTCTTTTTTACTATGAAATCTTGAAAGAAACATTGCTATTGTTGAAATGGTAGAATTAGAAGCGCTTAGATTCACCCTTCTTTTTATATTATCTTTAGCAGCATTGGTAGTCGTTAAATATAGTATATTATAATCTTTAAATATATCGGTAATATGACTTATCATTGTAGTTTTACCAGTTCCTGCAGAACCATGAATCACTGAAACCCTTGTTTTATTGAAGATATTTTTTAAAATTGTTTGTTTCTCTTCGCAATCCACATGATTCGGATATAATTCCATCCACTCATAAATATAGTTTGAAACCAATTCATCTTGACAATTAGATAGTTCCAACAATTTAGAAATAATAAAAACTGTGTTCTCCTCATATTCACTAATGTAATAAAATTTTTTAAATTTTTTCTTTATCATTCTTCCTGAATGAAAGGGAAATAGTTTTGAATTGAATATTCTAACCAATTCATCAATTTCAGATTCATTCCCAAAACTTGCTAATTGTTCAGCTTTGACATATATTTGACCCTCTTTCTCAGTAATATGTCGAATATTCCTCACCAATAATTCATGTTCTCTACCTTTTGGATTAATGCTTTGGTTTACAAATGAATGTTTTACAACATTCCCAAGCAAATCCGACGCGAATGGCATCTTCTCAAAAACGTTAGTTCCATTTTTCAATCTTAATCCACCGAATAAATTGTTTGGAAATTCATCAAGTTGGTCAAGAATGACTTCGTACCGCATAGTATATAGTAAATACCTCAAGGTATTTGATCCCTTCTCTTCATTTAGAATAATATCTCTGCACAAATCCAAAATTAAAAAGAATTTTGGTTTCTTTGTATTGAATGCACCTAAGATTTGGCTTTTTATTTCATTATAAAAAGCTTCATCAAACAAGACAAGTTCTAACAGGTTAAATCTTGTCTCTGTAATAAAATACATAATTGCTTTGTACTCAGATGATTTGTAAGATATCTTGATTTTTTCTTCGTTAAATATACTTGAAAACCAATTTATCTCCGAGGGACGTATTGAAACTTCCCAATTAGCAACTATATGTACAGGGATATTTCTATCGTAGAAGTCCATTTTTTTATCAATAATCTGCAGTTTCACAGCATAGTTTTTCATTAGTTTTTTACTAGTAAAAGCAACAATTCTCTCACTTTTTTCGCTCTTACGACCAATTGAATAGAAAGTAATTTCATAGAATACCTTTTGATTTACAAAGAAAGGCCTTATTCTATGAATATAATACCTTTGCCTTTTGAATATTGGTTTCAGTTCAAGTTTATTAACTTCAGTTATACATTTTGCTACTGAACCATAAAATAGATTTTGAGTTGCATCAATATCTAAAGGGTATAAATGCAAATCATTCAATATTAAGATAGAGAATTTCTTTTCTACAAGATTTTTTAACTCAATTATCTTTCCGAAATATTTTAGTAATGCACGCTCGGCATTATTTTGTGATGGCAAATCGTGAGAAGCAATTATTTGTGTATAATCATGTAGCCTGATAAGAAATCTATATCGATGCTCTTTACTCACATAGTTTATCGCTTGATCTAAAGTTCTTTTCTTACCTAGTGTTTGATCCAACTCAATATTATCCTCTAGGTTGATTAACAACATTACATTTTCTGCAAGATCTCTTAATTTTTTTATCACATCTTGAGAAATTTCTCCTCTACTTAAAAACTCTCCACTCCTTAGATTTCTATCAATTGAGTTCCCTATCTCAAAAATCGAATCAATAATATTTTGTTTTTTCATTTAACTCCCCTCGTATAATATGTTTGTAAAGGCATATAACCTTTTATATTTCTCGTCAATGAATCTATTTAGAATCATTGGTGTAAATCGTGTATCTCTTGACCATGATATAATTTAAATGTTAGAGATCATGTGGTTGTAATTTCTTTCTCTCTTTGCACTATCAAGCGTATTGTATGTGCTAAGAAAGCCAGAAACCCACGGTTGTTTTTAATTTTCTAACTAAGACGTTGCGCCCTATTGTCCTGTAGCCAAATAAAGGAGGTCAATAGACTGCGCTTATTACGAGGTTGATTTTAGAAACACTCCCAAGGGATATATCATCATTTATTTCTTACAACTTAAATGATGAAAGGAGGTGTTATCTATGAAACCAACTTCTACACTGTTTGTAGGTATTGACGTCAGTCGAGATACCAATCAAATATGTGCACTTAACTTCAATCAAGATGTGTTTTTTAACGAGAATTTTGAGAACACTCCCAATGCATCCACAATTTTAATTGATAGGATTGTTTTAGCACTTGAAGATCAGCAGTTCAAATCTGTCTTAATCGCGATGGAATCAACTTCTTTGTACTTCTTTTCATATCGCTAATTTTCTTTCTACTGCGCATGAATTAAAAGTTTATAATACGAAGATTTATTGTATTAATCCAAAGACAATTTTTAACTATATGAAGTCTGTAGTGGTCAAGCGTTTTTGGAACACTAGTGTATAAATAGACCTAAGTGTTTCTAATTTCGTTTGGGGTTTTATAGCCGTTTGATGCATGCGGTCTCACTTGGTTATTCCAGCCGAATACATATTCTGATATTGCGGTTTCAAGTTGTTTGTCATTATTAAATCGAAATCGATTGATGAGTTCAAACTTCATGGTTCTAAAGAACCGTTCCATCACTGCGTTATCGTAGGGACATCCTGCTTTACTCATACTTTGCTTGATATTGTTTTTTAGACAATATTCTGTGAAATCATACGATGCGAATTGGCTACCCTGGCCGCTGTGGAGAATTAAGTCTTTTGGACGTTCTTTCTGTGATGACAGTGCTGTCTCTAAAGTCTCTTTCGCAAGGCCACTTGTCATCGTTCTACCTGTTTTAGTAGCGACAATACTCCGGTTTGAAAGGTCTAAAATACTACAGTTGTATTGGAATTTTCCATCCCATCCTTTGATATAAGTAAAGTCCGTACACCAAACTGTGTTCTTTTCTCCAATATCAAAGTCTTGCGGTAAGTGATTGGGGAATATCTCATGCCTCGTTCCTTCAACGTATCGTGGGTGCTTCTTAGCGGGGATACAGTAGAGTTGTAGCTCTTTATTCATATATTTATGAACGATAGTCTTACTGAGCTTAATGTCATCACGAGCTAAGAATATGACCATTACACGATGACCTACAATGCCGCCTGTGGAATGAAAGATATCTTTGATTTTATTTTTGATGGCTTGCTTGGTTTGATGATATTCCCGTTTTGTATTTCTGAGATAGTTATAATAGCCGTTGGCATAAACACCACACCCTTTCAATAACCAACGCAAGCCAAAGTGGTGATTATACTGATCAATAAATTTATAGATTACTTGCCTGTTTCCTTCGCAAAGAATGCTGCCGCCTTTTTTAAAAAGTCATTTTCCTTTTCGGCTTCAGCGAGTATTTGTTTGAGTTTACGATTCTCTTCCATTAACTCTAGTTCACTCATTGCTTCAGGTGTTGCTTGGCATTCTTTTCGGTATCAGTTATTAATGGACGCGGTTGATACACCATATTCAGAGGCAAGGCTTGCAATGGTACGTCCATCTTGGATATTAGCTATAACGATTTTCTTCTTCATTTCTGTACTGTAACTTTTCATTTGGTTTCTCCTGTTTCTTCCATTGTACTGGATTATACACAGGTGTTACAAATTCACTATACCATTACAGTGATAGGGTGACGCATTCATTGATTGACCCAATATAATCACTTCATCGATATCATTGCCATAAATAAAATCAATAAGGGTGTCATAATCATGTTTAATATTTCTATTCATTAACTTGGTAATGTCTACCAGTGATTTTATCGTAGCCTTATTTGAATCATCACCCCTACCATATGCCTTCACCAAATACGTCTTACATTTTAATGGATCATTATCACCGAATCCAAAAACAATTTTATCTACATCATTGTCTCTGATTGAACCTTGGATATGTAATAGGTTATCCCATGGATGTCATAGATCCTAGAAAGCGTATCTGTGAAGTTAAAGTTAATGTATCATGCTTCTTTGTACATATCTAACTTAGGATCCATAGTGATTTGACGTATGTCTACGAATTTAATCCAATTCGATAAAAAATATCCAATGAAGGCATTAATAGACTCTATTCTTAATTTACCCTCAATATCTATGAGATACTGTATCGCATCATCATTGATTGACACACCCACATTAAAAAAATCTGAGGGTCTCTGTCCCGTTATGAAAGTGAAATTCTTCTGAATCTGCATACCCTTTCTCTTGATTCACATTTAACTCAATTGATCTATTTACCTGGGGTACAAAAATATCACTTAAAGAATACCCGATTGTCGTAATAAAGATTTTAGAATTATGAGATATTTTAAATGTTTTTCTATTCAATGGATCTTTAACAATAATAGTACCCGATTCAAAGTAATGATAATAAATATTCAAAATATACAACACTCCTAAAGCATGAATCATATGGTGTATACTACCCAAATGTTGGTTTCTAGTTTGAGAATGTATCAATTTGCGAATCACAAAAATGAATGCTTTTCGTTAAATCAAAAACCTCATTTTCCAAGTTTTTGTAAGCTGACCAATATATATTTAACATATGCTTCAATCCTTTCTTCTGTTTTTCTATGGTTAAACATAAGTAGTACCATTCTATTAGCAGGTGTATACGCAGGTTTCTTACAAAGATCCAACTTGCGTTCAAATAGAATCAAAGGCCACTTATATCACCATAAATATTAAGTACCTACTCAAATATTTAAATCCTAAAAAAAACAAAAATATTTTAAAATCTTATTTAAATGAATGTTAATTCAATCAATCTAATACAAATATTTCATTACTTATTTCATAATAATTGAACTCAAAACCACTAAGTTAAAGTATCAGTAATCCAAAACAATTTGGAAGTGTATAGACTGCATAAAAACATTGAACCCCGTTAAAACAATCCAGTATGAGTATTTATTTACAAATCTTGTATTTCAATTCAAAGATACGAATTTTGAAGATTAGTATCATGATTGTTGGTAGGTATCAACAAGAAACAATCATCTTTCCCATTTTCTGGTAATACACAGATCCTAACCAAAGCACCTTGATACCCAAATAAAAAAACTCCACCTTAAAAATGGAGTCAACACTTAATATCTAAATCCAATACAACCATTAAAGAAACATCACAATCATTATTCAAATCAACAATAGTTCTACCTTCAAATAAATTCATCATAACCACGATAATCCCCCTTCATCTGTATTGTGTCTATTATATCATTTAGAGTAAACGCTTTCAATGTCGAATGTTTAAGAAATTATGAATTTGTCTTTAACACAACAAGAAACCATTGACTTGCCCCCTTTGAGTTCATGAATACATTTATGTTATATTGAGGTTAACAGAAAGAAAGGATATTAAACTATGAGTAAAAGATATTTGGATGCAATTCATAATTTTTTTGATAATAACAATGGTAGAGCCCTCATGATTGATGGAGCTTGGGGAAGTGGAAAAACCTATTTTGTTAAAGAAGTCTTGCTGCAGTCATTAAAAGAAAAAGGTATTAAGCCCTTATATATTTCTCTTTACGGCCACAATGATTTAGATTCTATTACATCTGCAATTTACAATAATATGCTCATGTATAAAACAAATAAATTTTTCCCAATCATCCCTTATGGAGAAAGAATGATTACCGCTCTTGCAGATGTTAATGAGAAGGTCAAATTTGCAAGTACTATATTAAATATAAACAGAAAAACGTTGGTGGAATTGTTCAATGAGACTTCTAATTATTTGATAATATTCGATGATTTAGAGAGATCAAGTCTTGGTTATGAAATAGTTCTAGGTTATATTAATAATCTATGTGAACAAGTTGGAAATCAAATTATCATAGTAGCAAATGAAAAGGAAATTGCGACAGTTTTAAGCAGTAGTGAACTTCCCATTAGATACCAAACTGCTTTGCTAGCAAAAGATTATAAATTCGATTTACCTGAAAGTCAACTTCAGTACTTAATTTCGAGTAAAAAGCAAGAGAATGACTCAAACACTAAGATAAACAACAAAGCAGACCTTATTGCTAAAACTTCCAGTATCTTTGATATGGACACAAAATACGAGGTTATAAAGGAAAAGATCGTTGAAAAGACAATTTCATTCAAACCTAATTTGTCAGAAGTATTTGATAGCCTACTAAATATACACACTACCAAAGTCATACGAATTCTAAAACCAAGAAAATCCGAGATTATAGAATTATTCGAGACAAAAGGTAACAGTAATATTAGAACACTTCAGTTTTTCTTCAGCACCTTTAGACAATTCTCAGACTTGATAGAAGGTTTTAAAACTATTGATAATGATAAGTACTCAGAGTTCCTGGATACGATAACTATCAATATCGCTTATTCCGTTATTAATTATAAGAATGGAGGCAAGAGAAATAATTGGAGTAAAATGGCCGAATTTGGATATAGTGAACTAGAGGATCCACTAATAAATCCAAGATACTATTCCTTTAAATTTATCGAAGATTATATATGGGACTCCACTTTCAACCCAACCATTTCACATAGAATACTCGAAGCATACTTTTATAAGCAATCAACGCCAAAAAAAGATCCGCTTCATCAACTCAGTATGTATTGGGTCTTAGAGGATGAAGAAGTAGAAGAGATCATTAAGAAAATCATAAATGGAATAGAAAATCATAAATATCCTGTTACAAGTTACGTGTATATCATTACATACTTTGTAAAACTGAAAGAGATTGGTTTCGAAATCGACTTAGATAATGTAATTAAAATCATGGAAGCCTCAGCGAAAGATGCACCTACTTCATTTGAAAATTTCTATAACCACGAAATTAACCTTAATAATGAATCACTAAATATTCTTCAGGAATTAACTGAAAAGATTAACATGGTTACAAAATCAAAGGACGAGGTAAATATCAAGGGTGATTTATTTCAATTATTAGAAACTCAAAATTGGGCAGACAGCGTCCATCCATTCTTCTTGAAACACCAGTCTTTCTTTATTGATAACAAAGGGTTTCTACAGTATTTCGACATGAATCAGCTATTTAAAAAACTAGATGAATCCAATACTAGCGATTTTTCAAACTTTAGAAGAGTAATTGCTTCCATTTTTGATCGAAAGCCCATTGGCGAACGTTACAAAATGGATCAACAAAACCTTATTCGTCTAAATGCGTATCTTGAATCCAAAGCTTTCGATAGCCTTACCAAAGAAATGAATAGGGAGATATTTTCTAAACTCATTAAAGAAGTGGTTGATAATTTTGAGCGATCTACGATAGCAGAAAAGTAAAATCTTCTCTCACTCCATTTAGAATAATCACCCTTAACCTTCAAATTGCAATAGACCACAAACCAAATGATAAAAAAAGTGGTACCTTTTTCAACGGCAACATACCATGAAATTGGTCCACTTTTAATTTGCAATTAACAAGTGATATCTCCCACAATTACAAAGTTAATGATATCTTATTAATATTATAAATTTTGTTATCGTAATCAGAAAAACCCATAGAGTTGATCAAAGTGATTTAACAGAATCTATAGTATAGTTTGTACTAATTATTTTCTCTCTAACAACATCCTCAATAACTTCTTTTTCTACTAAAAAACTATATTGATTGTTTGTAACCATCTCGAAATGATTTAATGAATCATCAAGAACCATTATTATTACTCTCTGTTCATCAGTCTCAAAAATCAACTCTCGTTTCCTATTGTTAACCCCTACTAGTTTTCCTGAAAAATCTAGCTGCGTTCTAATTGTTGTTAATTTTTCGTGTTCAAGAAATGCAATAGTATTAGTTGTATTTTTTCTATCCAATCTCACGGTATCTGAACCCAAGTAACCGAAGCCAACATCAAGTTCAATGTCATAATTTTTAATTACATTTAGAAAATTTGATGCCTCTCTATATGTTCTAACACCATGCTTTTTTAAAAACTCCTTTGCCTCCACATCAGTAGTCATATTTGTTAAATCAATCATTACTTCTTCTAGTAAATCTATACTGTTTAATTTTTCATTTTCTGAAGTATTATCATTGAGGTCTAATGATAATTGACTTTCGATTTCAATCTCAGTTCGTTTATTAATTGCGGCATCGAATGTTACTATAAAAGAGCCCGGAACAGTACCAGTAATCAGAAGCTTGCTCTCCTCAATTATATGAGAGGGCAACCTGCCTTTTTGACTTTTTGATCCATAAACAAAATTATAGGCTGACATTACTAATTTTTGTAGTCCATTAACTGAATCTTTCAAAATATCAAACTCAACTATTCCAGAAGGATAATCACTGATTATTCGAATAAATGGATCAATAAACCCATGCTCATTAGAAACCATCGCTTGATCTTTTGCAATCTCTATCGCTAAGTTATACTCATCAATTAAGTGAAATTTATCTTTAAATATATCAAAGTTTCTATTCATAATAGTTCATTTCCTTTCTAATATCAATTGAATATATCGCCTTTCTGATGTTATCCCTATCCGAACCAAAATGATCTATCCAGTAATTGTAGGCGTAAATTGCTCTTTCTGCTATTTCGATTATAACATCATTTCCATTTTCAATTCCAATAGTATGTAAATTTTTAGCTGATTCCAATTCCATGATTATATAAAGATCACAATAATTTCTTTTAAAAAAGTCATGTGCATTATTAATATGCTTATTGTGAAACAGCTTCACGAGTTCGAAAAACTCATTCAAGTGATCCTCCGTCTCTACCTTGCATAAGATTGCACCGTCAATATCCTGTGGATTAAGTTTATGGGTACAAAAGCTACCGTCTATCCACACAGTACTAATGATTGATTTTCTAGAATCAAAAAGATTTCCTTTTATTATACTTACAAAAGAATCGAAATTACGTTTTCTTGTCGTAGATAAAGGATATGATGTTACTAAATGAAATTCTACCTTTTCTAAAGTAACTTTATGTAGCCCAGGAGCGTAGTTTCCTTCTTTCGTTATTGAGAACACATTTATCCCCCCTCTTTCTTTATAAAAATTATAGCACGCTATGATAGC
>WPCK01214894.1_pt1 | contig 9992 bp, 9 predicted proteins | sample 5399851 | NCBI WGS metagenome assembly WPCK01 (sample SAMN12869471, study PRJNA574797) | sludge metagenome | isolation source: wastewater treatment of pH11 | place: China:Beijing | collected 2019-05-20
TGTTTCATCTTCGGCGCGGTTGCCACCCCGTCGGGTGACCCGTTCTCAATGCTGGCGCTGTCGGTGCCGATGGTGGTCATGTACCTGATCAGCGAGATCATTTGCCGTAGAAACGACAAGCGCGTGCTGAAAAACAAGATCCGCGAGGGCCTACTCACCCCCGAAGAAGCCGAGGCAGAGTACTGGGGCAGGACCGATTCCGACGATGAGTGAGGCGCCCGAGCAGCCAGGGTCCTCCGATCCAGCGCAGTTCGGCTTCCAGGTGACCGAACGGCTGCCCGGCGGGCTGGGGCGCGCCGGTGTGATCAGCACCCCGCACGGCGAGATCCATACCCCCGCCTTCGTGGTGGTCGGCACCAAGGCCACAGTGAAGGCGGTCCTGCCAGAGTCGGTTGCTCAGCTAGGCGCCCAGGCGGTCTTGGCGAACGCGCTGCACTTGTACCTGCAGCCCGGCAGCGACCTGGTGGACGAGGCAGGTGGGCTGGGTGCGTTCATGAACTGGCCGGGCCCCACATTCACCGACTCGGGCGGCTTCCAGGTGATGAGCCTCGGGGTCGGGTTCAAGAAGGTGCTCGCGATGGATGTCACCGGTCTGCAGGACGACGACGTCATCGCTGAGGGCAAACAGCGTCAGGCCCACGTGGACGACGATGGTGTCTGGTTCGCTTCCCCGATCAACGGCGACCGGCATCGTTTCACGCCAGAGGTGAGTATGCGCGTCCAGCACGAGCTGGGCGCCGATATCACCTTCGCGTTCGATGAGCTGACGACCCTGTTCAACACTCGGCAGTACCAGGAGGCGTCCGTCGCACGGACGCAGGCTTGGGCGCAGCGCTGCCTGGCGGCGCACCGAGAACTCGCCCGGCAGCGGCCGCATCGTCCATACCAGGCGCTCTTCGGGGTGGTGCAGGGCGCCCATTACGAAGACCTGCGGCGCACGGCGTGTCGAGGGCTGGCGGCGACCCAGGTGGACGGGCAGCACTTCGATGGCTACGGCATCGGTGGCGCGCTGGAGAAGCGGCGACTCGGCGAGATCGTCGGCTGGTGCAGCCAGGAGTTGCCCGACGACCGGCCACGGCACCTGCTGGGTATCAGCGAACCAGACGACCTGTTCGCCGCGATCGCGGCGGGCGCCGATACCTTCGACTGCGTCAACCCGAGCCGGGTTGCCCGCAACGCCGCCATCTACACCGCCCACGGGCGTTACAACGTCAACACGGCCGCCAACCGGAGAGCATTCGTCGCGTTGGAGGACGATTGCGACTGCTACACCTGCACGCACTACACCCGTGCCTATCTGCACCATCTGTTCAAGGCCAAGGAGATGCTCGCCTCGACGCTGGCCACCATCCACAACGAACGGTTCACGGTGCGGTTGGTCGACACCATCCGCGCCGCTATCGCGGCCGGTGATTTCGAGGCCTGCCGCACCGAGGCGCTGGGCCAGTTCTATGGGCCGCTGGCCCAGATCGGGCTCGGTGCGACGAGGGTCGACAACCGCTGAGGATGGCGCGTCTGGGCTCGCAGTGCGAGCCGCAGTGGCAGAATCTGTACATGGACAGCGACGCCGCCTTCATCGATGACACGCCCGAGTCCTCGTCCGAGCAATTGGACCAACAGGGCCCCGCCGATTCGTTGATCTATCGCGGGGTCGATGAGCCCTTGGACGAGGGATACACCGCACCCGAGAACTGGTCGCCTGCTCAAGGTTTCGGCAACACCGCGTCCGAAATGGCGCAGGGCGAGACCATTGATCAACGAGTCGAACAAGAGGTGCCCGAGCGGGACCCCAACAAGTTGCGCGGCCCCTGGAATCCGCAGGGTGAATCGCGAGAGGTCGGGTCGAAGCGGGCCGGACGTCTGGTCGCCACCAGCAACGGCTCGGTCTACGAGGACAACGAGCCCGAGGCGATCGCCAGGGACGTCGGCATCGACGGTGCGGCGGCAAGCGCGGAAGAGGCCGCCATGCACATCATCTTCGAAGAAGACCTGGAGGGCCAGGGTGACGAAGATCTGGACGAGGGGGACGAGGACGACTAGCCGTCCGGGCTACGGCTAAACTCGTTGGGTATCCCATGAAAGGACCGCCCTGACTACCAGCCACCAACCGTTCGCCGACCCAGGCGACGGTGAATCACCAGCAAGCAGTGTGGCGCACCTGCCCGGTAATCGACAGCTGACCGTCCCGGCGTCGATCGACATGGTGAGGTTGCTCGGTCCACGCGACGAATTCCTGCGGATCCTGGAGCGAGACCTGGCCGCCGATCTGCACGTTCGGGGAAACGAGATCACCCTAGTCGGGTCCACCACCGATGTCGCCCTGGGCGTTGACGTGCTGACCGAACTGATCACGATCATCCGCACCGGACAGGGCCTGACGGTCGAGACCGTGGAGCGGGTGGTCGCCATGAGCCTCTCCAGTGACGACGCCCGCCCGGCCGAGGTGCTGACCCACAACATCTTGTCCACGCGCGGCAAGACGATCCGACCGAAGACGCTCAACCAGAAGCGCTACGTGGACGCCATCGACCGGCACACCATCACCTTCGGCATCGGGCCGGCCGGCACCGGCAAGACGTACCTGGCGATGGCCAAGGCCGTCCAGGCGCTGCAGGCGAAGCAGGTGACCCGCATCATCCTGACGCGTCCGGCGATTGAGGCCGGCGAGCGCCTCGGCTTCCTGCCCGGGACTCTCAACGACAAGATCGACCCCTACTTGCGTCCGCTCTATGACGCGCTGCACGACATGCTCGATTCCGAATCGCTGCCGAAGTTGCTCACCGGCGGGGTGATCGAGGTGGCCCCGCTGGCGTACATGCGCGGACGCACCCTGAACGACGCGTTCATCGTGCTTGACGAGGCACAGAACACCTCGATGGAGCAGATGAAGATGTTCCTCACCCGGCTGGGTTTCGGGTCGAAGATCGTGGTCACTGGTGACATCACCCAGGTGGACCTGCCCGGTGGGGTGCGGAGCGGACTGCGAGCCGTGCAGGGGATTCTGGACGGCGTGGAGGACATCGCGTTCTGCACGCTGACCAACCGCGACGTGGTGCGCCACAAGCTGGTGGGACGCATCGTCGCGGCGTACGACCGCTACGACTCGACGCTGGCCGAGACTGTCGCATCGCCCCGGAAGACGCGAGGCTCAAGATGATCGACGTAAACAACGAGTCGGGCACCGAGGTCGACGAACTCGGTCTGCTGCAGTTGGCGGAGTTCGCGCTAGCAGAGTTGCGTATCCATCCGCAGGCCGAACTGTCGATACTGCTGGTTGATGAGGCTGCGATGGCGGAACTGCACCAGCGGTTCATGGACCAGCCGGGCCCCACCGACGTGATGAGCTTCCCCATGGATGAGTTGCGTGCCCCCGAACTCGGCCAGTCGCCACCGCGTGGCACACTGGGCGACATTGTGATCTGCCCGCAATTCACCTCGGCGCAAGCCCCCGAGAACGGCCGCGAACCTGCCGAGGAGATCCAGTACCTGCTGATCCATGGGCTGCTTCACCTGCTTGGGCACGACCATGCGGACGCGGGGGAGCGGGCGGTGATGTTCGGCCTGAATGATCGCATCATCGCGGACTGGCGGCGTACCAAGGATGGCCAGTGACTGGACTTGACTGGATCATGGTCGGTTCGGCCCTGGTCGCGATCGTGGTGGCAGCGGTGCTGTCGGCGGTTGATGCGGCGCTGACCCTGATCACCCCGACCAGAGCCGAACGCATGGTCGCCGAGGGCCAACCTGGTGCCGCCGCGGTCAAGGAGATCACGGATGACCCAGCCCCCGAGGTGACGACCGCGCACTTCCTGCAGGTGCTGTGTGAGGTTGCGGCGATCGTACTGGTCTGCCTGGTGGCCGTCGACAATTTCCAAGGTTTGGGTACCAGACTGGTGGTTTCGATCACGATCATGGGTCTGGTGGCCTTCATCGCCTGGGGGGTGGCGCCGGTCACCCTGGGTAGGCAGAACGCAGAGAAGGTGGCGCGGATCGCGGCGCGTCCACTGTCGGTGCTGTCGACGATCCTGTGGCCGATCTCGCAGTTGCTGATCCTGATCAGCAACGCGATCACGCCCGGCCGCGGCTACGCCGATGGTCCCTTCATCGCCCAGGCCGAGAAGATCGCCGAGGCCAGTGAAGGTGAACGCGAGATGATCATGTCGGTCTTCGAACTTGGTGAGACGCTGGTCCGCGAGGTGATGGTGCCTCGCACGGACGTGGTCTACATTGAACGCACCAAGACTCTGCGACAAGGTCTTTCGCTTGCGCTCAGGTCCGGCTTCAGCCGGATTCCGGTCACCGGGGAGAACCTGGACGATGTGGTGGGTGTGCTCTACCTCAAAGACCTGATGCGCCGCATCTACGACAACCCGGACGCCGAGAAACGCGAGACGGTCGATACCGTCATGCGGCCCGCGTCCTTCACCCCCGACAGCAAACCGGTGGACGACGTGATGCGGGAAATGCAGGTGAGCCGCCATCACATGGTGATCGTCATCGATGAGTTCGGTGGCACCGCCGGCCTGGCCACCATCGAGGACGTGGTCGAGGAGATCGTGGGTGAGATCGTCGACGAGTACGACGCCGAGCCCGACCTCGCCGAGCAGCTCTCGACCGGGGTCTGGCGGGTCTCGGCGCGGATGCCGGTGGACGACATGGGCGACCTTTTCGACCTGGAACTGGACGATGAGGATGTCGAGACGGTCGGTGGCCTGCTCGCCAAGGAGCTGAACATGGTCCCCCTACCTGGCTCCCGGATAACCTGGAACGGGCTGGAGATCACCGCCGAGAGGGCGACCCCGCGTCGCCACCAGATCGACACCGTTCTGGTGCGGCGGCTGGAGCCGGACGTGGAGCAACCCGATGGCGGAGATGATGATGAGTGATTCTGTGGGTCAGGCCGGTTTCCGGTCGGGTTTCGTCTGCTTCGTCGGACGTCCCAATGCCGGCAAGTCGACACTGACCAACGCCCTGGTGGGCAGCAAGGTTGCCATCACCAGCAGTAAACCGCAGACGACCCGGCATGCCGTTCGCGGCATCATCTCGCGTCCGGACGCCCAACTTGTGGTGATTGACACCCCGGGGCTGAGCAAACCGCGCTCATTGTTGCAGGAGCGGCTCAACGACCTCGTCTACACCACGTGGGGCGAGGTGGACGTGATCGCGGTGCTTTTCCCGGCCAACCAGCACATCGGGCCTGGGGACGAGTACCTGGTGCGCGAGATCGCCTCGTTGTCCCGTCCGCCCAGGCTGGTGGCAATCGCCTCCAAGACCGACCTGGTCGGTGCGCAGCGACTGGCCAAGCATCTGGTCGAAATCGATGCGCTGCAGGAGCAACTCGGGGTGCGTTGGGAACACATCGTGCCCTGTTCGGCGGTCAGCGGCGAGCAGGTGGACGTGCTGGCCGACGTGCTGGTCTCGCTGTTGGACGAGGGGCCCGCGTACTACCCGGACGGCGAGGTCACCGACGAGGCGACCGAGACGTTGGTCGCAGAACTGATCCGGGAGGCGGCGCTGGAAGGCGTCCGTGACGAGTTGCCGCACTCCATCGCCGTCGAGATCGACGAGATGGGGCTGCGCGAGGGACGCCCGGACGATCGTCCGCTATTGGACATCTTCGCGTCCTTGGTGGTAGAACGCGACTCGCAGAAACCGATCATGATCGGACGCGGCGGTGAGCACATCAAGCAGGTCGGTTCGGACGCCCGGCGCCAGATCACCGCGCTGCTGGGCACCCCGGTGCACCTGGACCTCAAGGTCAAGGTCCTGAAGGACTGGCAGCGTGACCCCAAGTACCTGAACCGGCTCGGCTTCTGATCAGCCGAGCCGGATCATCAGGCAGGTAGAACCATTCAGGGACTCAGGTCGACGGTCGGAACCGGGAAAACCACATTCGGCAGCGGCGACAGACCAATCTGATCCACCTGGCCCGGCGCAGATCCGACCCTCCGACGGCTATTCGCCCAGCGCGTTGTTCGCGGCGGCCTCGACGCCGTCGGTGGTGATGATCTCGACCAACTCGGCGATCCGGTCGGTGAACTCGGCGCGCTCGCCCAACTCTGCGGGGAAGTAGCCACCGGTCATGATCCTTTCAACATGCTCACCGATGTCCTTCGCCCCCGCTACGGTCTTCGCCAGGTTGTCGCGCTGCGGCTCTTCCATCTCGGCAGCGATGGGGCCCGGATCGAAGCCGGCGGGCGGCGCGACGCAGGCGATCCAAGCCGCCGCAGTCAGCGCCATCTGGTGCGGCATCTCACCCATGTCGAGCATCCGCAGCGCAGGCTCGGGAATGCGCTGCAGCAGCTTCGCCGACCCGTCCGAACCCACCCGCGCGGTCTTGTCGCCGAGCGCGTGGTTCTGCCAGCGGTGGAAGAGTTGGGCGATGTAGGCATCAGGGTCGAAGCCTTGGGGCAGCGGGTCGATGCTGGGTAGGTACTCGTTGCGAATCGCGGCCTGCACCGACTTGGCGACGAAATCCTTGTCGCGGGCGGACGGGATGGTCGGCGAGTTGCTAAGCCCGCCCAGGTAGGCGATCAGCGAGTGCGAGCCATTGAGCAGGCGCAGCTTCACCAACTCGTACTGCTCGACCTCTTCGGAGAAGGTGACGCCGGGCGCGGCCTCCCACGCGGGGCGGCCGGCTGTGAAGTGATCCTCCAAGACCCACATGGTGAAGGCTTCGGCTGGCACCGGGGCCTCATCACGCAGCCCGAGAATCTGCTCGACCTGCGTCTTGGTCTGTTCGTTGGTGCCCGGCACGATCCGGTCGACCATCGCGTTCGGGAAGCTGACCTGGCCGGCCACGTAGTCGAGCACCTCGCTGTCGACCTTGGCGGCCTCCAGGAACTGCAGCACCATCGAGGCGGTGGTGTTGCCGGCCGACTGCATGTTGTCGCAGGACAGCACGGTGATCGGGGCTTGTGACTCCTTGGCCCTCTTGACCAGGCCCCAGGCAAGTTGGGCGAGTGGGGCGGTTGCGGAGTCGGGGCCGGCAAGGCCCGGGGCGATCTCGGGGGAATTGAGCATCAACCTGCCGGTGACGCCGTCAGCGTTGTAGCCCTTCTCGGTGATGGTCAGCGTGACGATCTTGTGGTTGGGGTCGGCGATCGCGGCCAGCACTTCGGCGGGCTGCTCGGCCGCCACGAAGAGTCGGCGGTGCACATCCACCAATTGCACGTCGGTGCCCTCGGGGCTGAGTTGCAGGATGGAGTACAAGAAGTCCTGGTTGATCATCGGGTCGATGATGCGGCGCGAGCGGTTCGCCACGCCCACGATGCCCCAGTCGCCGCCGGCGGCGGCCATGGCCAGCGCGGTGTTCACGGCCGCGTGCGCTCGGTGGAACTGCCCGATCCCCAAGTGGACGATGCCGGTCGCATCGGGGGCGGAGGCGCCGATGCGGCGTTCGAACGGGGCATTGGAGCGATTCAGGTTGGCCATCGTGTTCACCTATCTGGTTGTGGCTGGTGCGGAGCAGTGATCGTCCACGTCGACGATGCCCATTCTCGCAGGACGCACGCCGTGGCGCTCAGCCTGCAGCCGTTCCGCGGCACTGTCCGGGACCAATGCACGGAGTCTCTGCCGCCGTGGGTCTGACACGCCGAGGAACCCAGTCCGCTCGGCGATGCTCCCGCAGCCGGTGATCGCACTGCTCTAGAGTGTGCTGCCATGAATGCCGCGGCAAGCTGGCGGCGGCCGAGCCCGCGGATGCGAAGTCGGCGTCGCCGGGCCACGGCGATCTTGGGTGTGCCGTTGCTCGTCGTGTTGGCGTCATTTGCGTGGTTGCTCGTGGGAGGGCTGGACTCCTTCGGGCATACCGCCGATGGCGTGACACCAACGGATATCGAGAGCAGGACGACGGTGGTGGTGCCGGCCGGCTGGCAGGTGGCAGGGACGCGTCTGGGGAAGGACACGGTGAACGTGTCGACGCCCGACGGTGTGCTGACCGCGACATTGCGCTTGGTTCCCGTCGAACCGGTGGTCGGCTACACCGAAGCCTGGGATGTTGCACCTTCGCTGTCCAGATCGGAGACCTTGGCGTCCGGGCTGACGGTCGTGCACGGCTTGGACGATCGACGATTCGTTGCCGCGGTCGGCGGTGAGGGGGCGGCTGTGCTGGTGGACGCGCAGGCGGTGCAGGACCTGTCCAGCTACCTGCCCGCGCTGGCGGAACTGCTCGAGGGGATCCGACTGTCGTGAACCGAACCCTGCGCGAGATCGCCGCCGCTTTCATGGTCATGGTTTTCGGGGTGGGTGGGTGTACCTCCTGCGCCACCGCCCTTGGCGCTGAATGGTCCCCTCCGCGTGCGAACGAGCCGGCACCGGAGTCGGACTGGACACCGCCGAAGTGGCAGGGGGTGTTCGCCGAGGCGACGAGTCTGCCCAAACCACTCGAGGCGACCGGATTGGGCCTTGTCGAGCGGCGCCTCCGCAACGATGAAATCGGGCTGCAAGCCCGTTGGGAGCAGCTGCCGGGAGCCGGCTCGGGTAACGCTGCGATCGTCGAGGCTATTCGCGGCATCGTCTCCTTGCGTGGCGAGTCTGTGGGCGTTGCGTACCAACCCAAGGTGTTCGCACGAGGGGCGGGCCTGGCTGCACGCGGCTGCGTGACCGGATCGACCGCGTTGCCGGCTGCCGAGGTCGTTGCCGATCCGGCGACGGGTCCCATCGGGGGCAGCGGTGTGGCCGTGGTGTGCGACATCGTCTTCGCGTCCGGGTCGGTCCTGGGTCAGCGACTGCGTGTGCTCGGGGCGCAAGACGGCATGGTCACGTCCGACACGTCCCGCGTCTTCTACTTCGACACCCGCACTGGCGAAGGGGGGTCGGGTGCGCAGCTGTGGGCGCCCGGTGCGGCCGAGGCCTTGTGGGCGGGCATCGCGCAATCGCTGCGTCGGCAGGCCGGTCTGCTCAGTCTCGCTCCCATCGCGGCCGGCCCCGGTGGTCCGGAGTTGACCGCAGGTTTGCTGGAGAGCACCGAGGTCGGTCCGAATGGCACGCTTCTGGTCAGCGTACCGGCCGGATTCAACGCGCCCGAACTCGCGGCGTTGGGGATCACGGACACGCTGCGGTCCTCGACTTGGGCTGTTCCCCGTGAGGTCGCGGAGCCCCTGTTGAGTGTCTTTGGTGTCCAAGTCGTGGCCGCCGCGGGTGCGCCCTTCATCGCGCCCGCTCCGGTGGCAGCCGGCCTCGACCTGGTGGGCTGCGATTTGTTGCCGTGCGTGGCGATGACCTATGACGACGGCCCGGGTGAGCTGACTGCTGGCGTCCTGGACCAGTTGGCGGCCCGGCATGCGTCCGCGTCCTTCTTCCTGATCGGAGCCAGGGTTGCCGGCAACGCCGATCTGGCCCGTCGCATGGTGGCTGAGGGACACGTCGTCGGGAATCACACCTGGAGTCATACCGCCTTGTCGAAGACGACTGTCGCGAAGGCCGCAGACGAGTTGCGCAGAACCGATGCCGCGATTCTTGCCGCCACCGGGGTGCCGGTCACGGTTTTCCGGCCCCCCTGGGGGGAGTACAACGAGGCGGTTCTGGCGGTTGCCGGAAAGCCCGCAATCTTGTGGGACGTCGACACCTTTGATTGGCGTCAGCCCAGCGACGAAGTGCTGATCGGACGCGCGGTGGATCAGCCGATCCCAGGATCGGTCGTCTTGCAGCACGATATCCACCCCAACACCGGACGCACCGCCGGCCGCGTCTACGACGGGCTGCTGGATCGCGGGTTCGTGCTGGTCAACCTGCAGCAGCTGTACAACGGCCAACTGCCGGTCTCGGGGGCACGCTCGAGCGGTCGCTGAGCACGGTCCGCCATGGCCGTCGCCGGGGTGTGACCCCGGCCGGCGGTGGCACAGTCTCAGCGATCAGTGTCTGCGTCTTCGGCCAGCATGCCGAACAGTCGCTTCCTGGTCTCGGCGAGGGTCTTGGCTGCGGTCTGAATCTGTTGCGATGAACCGGAGGCCATGACCGCCTTAGCGGCGCCAGCCAGTGCTCCGAACTCA
>WPCK01179154.1_pt1 | contig 9989 bp, 10 predicted proteins | sample 5399851 | NCBI WGS metagenome assembly WPCK01 (sample SAMN12869471, study PRJNA574797) | sludge metagenome | isolation source: wastewater treatment of pH11 | place: China:Beijing | collected 2019-05-20
ATTGCAATTTTTGTCGATGCCTACCGAGAACTCAACGCGCGGAAACTCTTCTGGGCGACGTTGATCTTGTCGGGGCTGGTTGTGGCTGTTTTTGCTCTGATCGGCATCAACGAAAAAGGCCTGCGAGTGATCGCGTGGGACATTGATTTGCCGGGTTTCAATACATCGGTTATCTCACAAGAACTGTTCTATAAGTCGATGTATGTCAATTTCGGCATCGGATTTTGGTTGACCTGGATCGCAGCCATCTTAGCTCTTATTTCGACAGCTTCCATCTTTCCCGATTTCGTCAGCGGTGGCTCGATCGATCTGGCGCTGTCGCAACCCATCGGACGGTTGCGGCTTTTTTTGACGAAGTACGTTGCGGGCCTGCTGTTCGTGATGCTGCAAGTCTCAATTTTCTCACTAGCTTCGTTCGTGCTTATCGGCGTTATGGGCGGAGCTTGGGAAGCTGGCATCTTCCTGGCCATACCCATCGTGACGTTGTTCTTCAGCTATTTGTATTGCGTGTGCGTGCTGCTTGGGATCGTGACGCGGTCGACGATAGCAGCCTTGATGTTGACGATCCTTTTTTGGTTCGTGATTTTCTTGGTCGATGCAGGGGAAACGACGATTCTGACGTTTAAGGTCATGTTTGAGCGACAACGAGAAGCCCAAACGTTCCATCTGGACAAGGAACAAAGTCAGTTGGGTTCATTGAAATCGATCGAACAGCCTGACCAAGCGAAAATAGATTCTCAGAACGCAGTGTTAACGAATTTGCAAAAGGAAATGGAATCCAACTCAGAAACACAACGCCGACTGGAAACCGCCCACTGGGTTGCCTATGGGATCAAAACGGCGCTTCCGAAAACAGGCGAGACGGTCGGGTTGCTCGAACGATGGATGATCGATTTGGCGGAATTGCCCAAACCGGAGAGCACTCAAACGGAAGCGCCCGAAGACCCCTTTATCAACAATGCCGATGGAGCTGAATTTCAACGCGAAATCGCCGAAGAGTTACGCGGCCGCAGCGTCTGGTGGGTCATCGGCACCTCCGTAGTCTTCGAAGTGCTGGTTCTAAGCTTGGCATCCTGGATCTTCATCCGGCGAGATTTCTGATCACCATCCGCGATTCGCAGCTTTGTTACTGGCATATTGTACCTACGAGGCTGTGTTTGTTTGTTTCATGTTGCAGTGGGGCTGTGATTCCTTCAGGATCATTCCGAGCTGGGTTGCAAGACACCGGTGGGTTTCGCTCCGCTTCAACCACTCGCCAATTGCTGCGATCCCTTCAGGGTCATTTGATCAAAAAAATTCACAGCCTCTGCGGGAAACCCTAGCGCACTCGCCCCGTTAGGGACCCAATGTCGGTAGCAACCGAGGCACCCAGAAACCCGCAATAGTCCCGTTAGGCATTGTAAAACCATAACTTACCGAATTTTGGGTCAACGATCGGGCAGTATTTTATAGTTCCATTCTCCATGAAACGTATCGCGCACAAGGGTCACGTCGACCAGTTGTTCGTCCGTGACCGAGCGAGACTTCATATACTGCTTCTCGTCAAGCCAGGCATGGACTTCCAAGCCTTCTTTCGTTCTCGTGTTACCGATGAGCTTGACCACGATCTCGAATGTCTCCAAGGGGACGCCCTGCCAATTGCGAGTGATGTGACAGAAAAGGCGATGTTCGATCTTGTTCCACTTGCTTGTTCCCGGAGGAAAATGGCATACCTCAATCTTCAGGCCCGTGGCGTTGGCTAGGCGTTGCAGCTCCCAACGCCAGAGACGCGTTCGCGGACTGTTGCTGCCACCACAGTCTGCGGTGATCAACAGCCGCTTCGCCGAGGGATAACGCTTGCGCCCCAACTTGGACCACCAACGCTCGATCGCCGCCGTCGCGTGCCAATTGGTGCCAATTGGTGCCACCCATAAAATGCCAATGATTCATGAAAACTCGTGCGTCCGGGTCATCGACTCCCACACCGAAGGCGAACCGACGCGGGTTGTCGTCAGCGGTGGCCCCGACCTAGGCGGCGGGCCACTCCGCGATCGCGTCTACCGCTTTCGCAAGGAGCATGACGAATTCCGCCGCGCCGTGATTCTCGAACCGCGCGGATCGGAGGCGATGGTCGGAGCGCTGCTGTGCCCGCCCGAGGATCCGTCGTGCGCGACTGGCGTCATCTTCTTCAACAACACCGGCGACCTCGGCATGTGCGGCCACGGGACGATCGGACTAGCGGTAACGCTTGGCTACCTCAGCAGAATCGGACTGGGCGCTCATCGCATCGAAACGCCGGTCGGCGTCGTCCAGGTGAACTTGATCGATGCCAACCAAGCGGCCGTCGAGAACGTGCCCAGCTTCCGCCACCGCGCAAAGGTGCCCGTCGAAGTTGAGTCGTTGGGTACGGTGACGGGCGAAGTGGCTTGGGGCGGCAACTGGTTCTTCCTCGTGGAGCAGTCGCCCTATCCCCTAACAGGCGACAATATCCGCCCGCTTACAGAAGCCGCCGCAATGGTTCGCGCGGCGCTCCGCCGCAGCGGCGTCACTGGCCGTGGAGGCGATGAGATCGACCACATCGAGTTCTTTGGCCCTCCGCAGTCGCCAGGGGCCGATAGCCAGAATTTTGTACACTGCCCGGGCGGTGCCTTCGACCGATCACCCTGCGGGACTGGCACCAGCGCCAAGCTTGCCTGCCTAGTCGCGGACGGCATTCGGTGCGCCTCGGGCTGGATTTGGTGGTTGACCGGAGAGTCATCTACGAGCTGAAGACCGTTATTTCGCCTGCATCAGCAAACGAGGCTCAATTGCTAGGATACCTTTTCGGGCGACGCGCGGCTGCCGGAATTGGTCGGTGAGCTGATCGACGATTGGGGAACAGGATTGGTCGCTTCGATCTATCGCCGAGCCATCTTGAGTTGTCTTGGGTGCGAAGCGACGGCCGATCGCATGTTGCCGATGCGATCCCGCAGCTAGGCGATCGGCAATCAGCAGTTTCATCTTACCTATGAAGACACGGCACTGGTGGTAACGACCTTTCCGAACGCAAACAAAACAAATATTGAAGATTTTCGCAAGATGCTGGCCGCAATTCCGTTCAATCAACTGCATTGGCTCAATGTCGCATTGCACCACGTCGAGCTTTGCACGATTCGGGTCGACAGGAAAATTTAACGGCAGGAATTGTCCGATCATTTCCTAACGACTATTGTTATGGGGCGTCCAACGCCGTTCCGCTTCAATTCAAGCGGAAGTGCTCAAGCACTCCGGTATAATATCAACACCATCATCCGCTGCTGGCCGAATTGCAATGCGTAGAACGACTAGACTCCTGCTCCTGTTTCTTGTCGGTTTTTTAACGCTTTTCAATCAACGCGTGTTTGGCCAAGAGCCAATCGATTTGAACTCGGTCGAACTGCATGTGACCGTGGGTCTATCCAGTGGGTCTATCCAGGGACAGAGCACCTCGCGGCGGGAGTCAGTCGCCCCAATCGATCAGCTCTGTCACCGACGCTCCGGATGAGCGTGCTCGTACCTCGGGAATTGGCTTCCGATTGGATGACCCGAGGGATGTTCTATTGCATCGAACGAACTTGGCCTATCATAGTGGGGAATTTGATGAGGCAGTCGATCTATTCGATGAATTGAAAAGATGAGGAGAAGTCACACCTGTGCCTTGCAAATTGCATATACTTCCTCGGCCGCCCGCAAAAACACAACGCTGCAGGCTTCATTAGTGCTGCCTCAGCGGAACACCAAAACTTCATTTCATTTCACCCCAGTCCACTGTCCACTTTTCGTGGGGAACTCCAAACTATGGCTCATCCGAAAAAAACTGCAACACTCAGGAAAAACCCCAACCTGTGTTTTGTTGGAATTTCAAGAATCAAACTGTCGCAAATTTTATGTGATGAGCCATATATTGAAAGGCTCTGAGTAGAGAGGTAATTTATGAGTTCTGTTACGATCGAAGTCGATTTGCCCGAAGACTGGGCCAACTTTAGTCTTCCGCCCGCGCTCAACGCTCGGTTGACCATTTTGCTCGACCAACAAGACGAGATGGGCAAACTCGACGAGTCGCAAAGAAGCGAGGCGGAGGCTTTGTGCAAATTGGTTGACATGCTGGCGTTGCTGAAACTTCGCGCGGAGCGCGCTGCGGGGCATAACGAGTGAGTCCTCACATTCCAACGCGATTGATCCAGGAAGTACGCGACCGAGCTTGCGAGGTATGTGAATACTGCTTGCTACCGCAAAGTTCTCAAGAGACAACGTTTCACATCGATCATATCGTTCCAAGATTGAAGGGCGGCGAAGCAGAAGCGGGCAATCTCGCGCTCGCCTGCGTGACGTGCTCGCTTCGCAAAGGAGCAAAGCTAACCTCATTCGATCCACTGACGAATTCGACAGTTCGGCTTTTTTACCCACGAACCGACAGATGGTCAGATCATTTCAGGCTCAATGACGAGTTTGAGTTTGAAGGTCTAACTCCAACGGGTCGGGCGACAGTCGAGACGCTTGGCATGAATCGACCAGCCATTATTTCAATTCGAAAGGAACTGCATTTCCTCGGCCGGTTCCCAGGATAGGACTTGCAGTGAATCAACTCCTTGAAATACTTCTCGTTGATCTCGGGCCGATCGATTTGGGGGTCACCGACTCCCAAATTGAACGTTTAGAAATTGGCACGCAGCCGCCACAAGTCATTGCCGTGACAGTCGAGGAAAGCCTCAAGCATCTTGGCTGACCTGCGCGATGCCGTGGGTGGCGACGCGGGCAACAAGATCGCTCACCGACACGCTGCCCACCTGGCCAAGGCACACCCTACTCTGAGCATGCTAAAATCATCGCTTCGAAAACGCGGTTTGCTGGGTTAGCTAGATGACTCGTGGCCGTTGCGGCGAGCGCCTTTGCGAAGTGGTGAAGGTCACCAAGCAGTCTACTTCCATTGCATGACACGATGATTTTGGAACCTGAGAACTCGACGATCGATAGGCTGGTGAGCATTCTGAGAACATGCCAGAGCGTGCTTTTCATTACGGGTGCAGGCATATCGGCTGAGTCGGGGATTCCGACTTACCGCGGCATCAGCGGTTTGTACAATCGCGATACGACCGAAGACGGCATCGCAATTGAAGATGCACTGTCGGCGTCCATGTTGTCAGACCGGCCCGCGATCACTTGGAAATATTTGGCGCAGATCGGCGTGGCCGTCCAAGCAGCTCGCCACAATCGCGCGCATGAAGTCATCGCCGAAATGGAAGAGCATTTTCCGCGCGTTTTGACCATGACTCAGAACATCGATGGCTTCCATCGTTCGGCTGGCTCAAAGAACTTGATCGAAGTTCACGGCAACATGCATTCGCTATCGTGTACCGGTTGTACTTATGCCGTGTCGGTGGACAGGTTCGACCGCATCGAGATCCCACCCAAATGCCCGCATTGCGGAGCCTTGGTGAGGCCGGATGTGGTTCTGTTTGGCGAAATGCTTGATGGACCTGGCATGGAGCAACTGCAAATTGAACTTGAGACGGGATTTGACATCGTCCTGAGCGTCGGCACCACCAGTGTGTTCCCCTACATCCAGGCACCGATCTACATGGCCAAATCGGCCGGCAACATCACCGTGGAGATCAACCCAAGCCAGACGAGCGTATCGCACGTAGTCGACTATCGATTAGCCATGCCCGCCGGAGCCGCCCTGGACGAAATCTGGAAGCGTTACAACCGCTGCGGTTGATGTCGCTGATTGTTGGTTACTCCGCGCCGTCCGCAGTTTACCCTCATCGGCTCATTTCAAAATAAGTAGGAAGAACCGCAGAGAACGCAGAGAACCGCAAAGGGGGGAATGATGCCCGTCAATGAAATTTCAGTGTTCCGGGGGTGTCGTCGCTTCGCTCCTCAACCCCCGGCTAAATGCTGTGATCCCTATCGGGATCAATCGTTTGAAAACATTTGCTGCATCTAAGTGGTTCGAGTATCATGCCGTCGGTATATCCCCTACGTTAAACCGGGCATGCTTGATGAGGCTGGCCGAGCCGGTCATTCGCAGCAGCACGCCTGACATCCAATCGCGAAGCCATGTGCTGAATGTACCATCCCATTGGAGCATGTTGCCAAAACGCCAAGCTTCGTTGATGATGGCTGTGGTGCGTTTGTATCGTTCTTGCTCAAACGCGACCAGCGCTTCGGCCGGGTCCGACTTAAACTTGTGAAGTAAACGTGCGAGGATCACGGCATCTTCGATGGCCATTCCTCCGCCTTGCCCGAAGTTGGGTGTGGTTGAATGGGCAGCGTCCCCGACGATCACGCACCGCCCCTTCACCCAAGGTCGACTGGGCGGCCGATCGATTATGTCTCCTCGGATAACTTTGGCTGGCTCAGTAGCGGCCAGCAGTTCCGGTAAGGGAGATGCCCACTTTGAAAAGAGTCTGCTAACCAATGCGTGCTCATCGTCGGCCCGCTGTCCAGCAACCGCATTTTTCGTAGCGAACCAGTACACGCGGTCGCCTAGTAAGGAGTTGATGCCGACTTGACTGCCCGGTCCCGTCCAGAGCCGAACTTCTGCCGGCTCGAACCCCGCTGGTCTGGGTCCCACTCCACGCCAACACGTGTAGCCGGCGTATCGAGTCGGACTGCTTCCAAACAACTGCTCGCGAACTTTTGAATGGATGCCATCCGCTCCTACGACGATGTCGGCCTCATCCGAACGACCATTTCGAAATTGCACGGCCGCGAGGTTGCCGCTGTCTTGAACGCCGACACACTCGCATCCACAATGGATTGTTTCCGAGGGCAAAAGGCTAGCCAGATCTTCAACGAGTTCCGCTCGATGAGCAAAGGCAACGGCTGGTGAAAACCCGATCTGCCTTTCCATGTCCGCAATCGATGCAGTCATCTGAATACGATGACCACAGTTTGCGGCCAGTTGAAATGCACTGGTCGGCATTACCGACATGCGCACTTGCTCCCACGCGCCCAGAGCCAACAATGCGCGAAGAGCATTTGCCCAAAGCATGATGCCTGCACCCACCTCGCGCACTTCAGGCGCTCGCTCGTAGACCGATACTTCGAACCCGATCTTCCGAAGCCCCAACGCGCAGCTAAGCCCGCCAATCCCGGCGCCGACAACGATTGCACGCATGACTAATACCCAACTATTTCTCGGCGCCCGAAGTCTTACGATTTATCTTTCGCGATGGGAAGACGACCTAAAGGCGTCCTAGCGATGGCTGCAACCCGACTGCCGATAGCCTGTGAGGCTTCCCATTCAAACCCCTGCGAGTTTCAATTGCGACCCGCAGGCTTTTTTTCATTTGCACGTCCCAGTATACCGCAGGCGGACCGTATTCCAACTGGCTCTTTACAGCAAGGTGACTTCGACTAGAGCGGCGCAAAGCTGGTTTTCGTCGGGAACTCCAAACCGCCTGCGAATTGTAGCGGCAAAATGCTGGTTGTCGTCGGCCAGGAACACACCGACACAGGTGAACAGGGCGTCAATGAGGCGATTGATGATCAGGTTTTTCCGCACGCCCGGTAAGCTTGAACCCTTGGATAACGGCTGCACATCGATGGAAAGAAGTCACCGAATCTCGTCCGATTCGGCGAGGACAACTTCCAGGAGTTGCTCCAGGCCAATCAAACTCGCTGATTCGCGAATGGCAGCTTGTTGATCTGGACTGCAATTCCTGAAAATACTGCGGAGGTCACGGCGACTTCGATGGCTACCCTTATCGATCCAAATGAGCTTGGAAAGGGCCGCATCATTTCGAGAAACGATCGGCAGATAGACCCCCTCGAAAAGTTCGACGGTTTCTGATCGGTCCAATTCTCCAGGGATCAGTTCTCGCGGATAAACATCAAGCTTCAATGACTCCTGAGTATCCAGCAATTGAAACATGTCGCCCCTCAAGACGCCGTCGCGTATCACCTGCGGTGTGTATAAGAAATCCGAACTGCTAAGAGCTTCCATGAAATCGTCGAGCCGTCTTTTGGCAACCTTGGGCGAAATAACGACATCAATGTCTTGGGTTAATCGAGGCTCGCCATACGCGGAGCTGACTGATCCGCCAGTCATGTGGAACGGGATTTCGAGCCGCTGTAGAATCGAGGTGAATTTCTCGACCGTTCGCTGAAAGGCTTCAACTGGAAACATTGGCTAAGCGACGGTGAATCATCGCAATAACTGCTGGTTCTGACTCATAAAGCTGCTGTGCAACACGCCACTTTATTTCTTCGTCTGTAAGTTCAGGCGAGCGATGTCGGATGCGAGCCGCCATTTGTTGGCGAGTCCAAGCAAGCATGGCAGCCGATCTCGCAACCTTTTCTTTGATCGACATGGCGTCTACGCGCCGCTGATATTCGCTTTCGACTTCTGAAACTCGCATGGCTTTTTTAGTGTTGCCTTCTGAGGTGTTGCACTCCAGAACAGTTTAGCTGATGGGCCCTACATAGGAACACCCAGCATTCTACCGAGGATGTTACCAAAACACCCGAAAATCGACGGACCGAAACGCCGGTTATGTTTGAATTAGTAAGTGTTTACTGTCTGTGTTTGAAAGGCAAGCTGCCATTCACATGTTGCAGATCGATGGCTTCGACCTGTCGGAGAACTATTGGTTCGCGTGCTTCTGGTTGGCGGCGGACAGTGGCAGCGAGCAATCTGTTCCGCCGCTGCCGGACTTTGCCATTCGAATAAATCCCTGAAGTTCCAATCACTCCCAAGAAAGAGTGCACCGGGGCTTCCCGGCCAACACCCACCAAACCCACCCTTGTGGTGGTAAGTGGCTTTTTCGTTAATATTAGCCTTCTACTGGCGGTCGCATGGCTGTAAAGTCGGCCCACGTTGGCTATAATCTGTACGCGACGTAGTGATTGAAGCGTTTATCACGAAATGAAATTGACTTGGATGGCGCGCGAGGCTAAGTCCCGCATCGGCCTCAATCATCACTCGCGGATTTCTTACGATGTTTATCACAATGGAAAGAGGTACCTGAAGAGAGGTTTACATGAGAAAGAACTTTTTATTTTTGCTGGCTACGGCAGGTTTTGCACTTGCGATGAGTCAGTCGACCTGGGCGGCCATAATCGTCGATTATGACATGGATAACGAACCTGGTAATCAAACAAGCAATACTGCATCGATTGTCGACCCAAACGTGACTGCACTATTGCTACAACGCGGTACAGGACTGGCAGCCTCGTCAGCTCTTGATTCCATCAGTTCATCGGCCTGGGACGACATGAGTGCAAACGACTATTTGACCTTTGGATTCACCGTCAACGCCGGGTACCAGGCCAACTTGGGATTGGTAACTTTCAGCTCGCGGTCGTCCGGTACGGGTCCCGGGAATTTGGCGATTCGGACAAGCCTGGATGGTTATACAGCGAATGTTGCAACTTTTAGCCAAGTGGGCACAGCGAACACTTCGAATTCGTTCGACTTTTCGAGCCTTGGAACAATCACTGGAAATCTCGAATTTCGCATCTACGCCGCAAACAACGCCGATGCTACTCCGCCTGGCAACATTGCCTCAGGCGGCACGTTCCGCGTTGGTACTTCGAGCGGGACCAACCCTGACACCCACTTAATTGTCAATGGCACGGTAACGCCTGTTCCAGAACCAGCGTCTGCGTTGCTTTTCGCCACTGCGTTGGCAATGGGAGCTTTCCGTCGACGTCGATAGTTCGCAACCAACGTTTAAACTCTTCAGAGGGTCTGGTTTCAAGCTGAACCTTGCGACGGACCGATTCCTGATTTCAAAACGCAAAGAACCCTCTCTTGGAGCCATTTCCGAGAGAGGGTTTTGTTTTCTCTAGTAGTTGCGATGCGCGCCTTCATGCGATTGCTCAGTGGCCACTTAGACTGAAGTGTAGCTATTAAGACCCCCTTTGATCTAGTCAGAATCGGCGTCGAAAGGCAGAATAAGGCGATAAGCCTCTGAAACATTGTCTGCCCGCTGACAAATACCATCCAAACGCTCTTCCGCGTTTTGCTTACTCCTTAGTGCTTA
>WPCK01245074.1_pt1 | contig 9980 bp, 8 predicted proteins | sample 5399851 | NCBI WGS metagenome assembly WPCK01 (sample SAMN12869471, study PRJNA574797) | sludge metagenome | isolation source: wastewater treatment of pH11 | place: China:Beijing | collected 2019-05-20
ACGTGATTAAGTTAGATCGGATAATCCGGCTATTTAATCATATATCTCCTATTTGCCTGTTTATTATCAAAAGTTGCCTATCTATAGTTGCCTGTCTATAGCATGACATTTATGTCTATTTAATGAGGCAGTTGTCTCTTATATTGGGGGACCTGTCTCTAGTAAATATTGAGTAACTACTTTCTGGAGGGTTGAACTTCTCTCGAGAACCTCAGTAATACTTCACATACCGTGAGAGTTTTCATAAAATACAGGGGTTTATCCAGAGTTTGCATCAATACGCGGTAAAATATTATAGATGCCCTGACCTGTGACAAAAGAAATAAAATTTCACTATATTCTGGTTTTTTCTTAGTTTTACTCCCCATGGTTTTCAGAATGTAGTATTCTCTATTTATTTAGTATGTTTGAATAAGTGGGGCACTAGATATCGTTTATGTAAATATATCTGAAAACTGCCAAAACTAAAAGAAAGTATGTAAATACTAGTTCTTTACAAATAAATCATGTAGTTATAGAAAAATATTTAATGAAGAATTTTTTATCTTCAGATGAAAAAAAATCAATAGATCGGGAGGACAAACTTTGAAAATAAGGGTTGTGAGTTCTAGAGAAGAAATATTTACATTGAATCCCAACGAAAGAATAGTTCACCTGGCATTCAGGCCTTCAAACAAAGATATTTTCTCTTTGGTTGAGAACTGCCCGAAGATTGAGGTAATACAGCTTCCTAAATCTTACAGGCGCACGGTGTCGAAGTCCATAGAGATGTTCCTTGAAATGCAGCGCATTCAGCTCATAGAAGGAGATGTCTGGGGACACAGAAAAGACATAAACGAATATTATCGCATTCCTTCCTCTATAATTGAGGAGATAAGGGAATTGAAGGTTGAAGGCAAATCCACTGAGGCTATTGAAGAAAAAGTCTCAAGGGAGAGCAAACTTAACCCCGAAATGGTTGCTTACATCCTCAGAAAGGATGTCAGTGCCTGAGCCTCAAAAGTTTATTTTAAGGCTCCCATTTCATTTTTCTTTTAATTTTTATTGCTTTGTAATTTTATTATTTTTTCATTTTGTGTTACTTTTTAAGTGCAACCTCATAACGCTTTATTACTTTTAAATTTTTATTATCACTTTATTTTTACTACTTTTTATTTTTAATTACTTTTTTATTCTTGTTGGCATCAGTTTTATAATACTTCTTTTTTAAACCCCCTGTTATGGTGAATATTTAATTTCCCTAATCTTGAAAAAGTAACAGTTTACTGGAAGGAAAAAAGCTTAAGATCTGAAGTATTCAGAAAGGATTAAAGTATTCAGGGAGGACCAAAGTATTCAGGGAGGACCAAAGTATTCAAGGAGGACCAAAGTATTCAAGGAGGACCAAAGAATTCAAGGAGGACTGAATGTGGTAGTTACAGATGTGCTTTCTGTACTGGATATTCCCGCAATCTACAGTTTTTTCCGAGGTAGATTAAGTCGAATATGGTGGAGTTCGTGATCTGAAAATGCTGTATCTGTGGATAAATAAAATTGTGTGATTCTGAGAACGAATGAGTGGTCCAAGTTAATGGATAAAAGAATTGTATGATAAATCTTTTTTACCTTTTTCTAAAGGAGACTGCCCTGAAAGAAAACCTCCATTCTATAAACAACTAAAATCCCAGAAACTAAACCGGAATTCCAAAAACCGATTATAAATTTGAATATCAAATTTCAGTCCTTTTCTACCCAGTTACCTTCAGAATTCTTTTCATATTTCTTTTTAACCGCACTCCAGGCAACCCTGTGTGCCGTTTCTTCCCTTGAAGAATCCCCTTTTCTTTCCGAAGGGTCTTTATATTCTTCCCACGCACTGTTATAAGCTTCTCTATAAATATCCTGGCCGTGCCCGGGCAGATTATCTTTCACACTGTCTGGAAGTTCAGAATTATTTTTATATGGTATTTGTTTCTCCGGCATTTGTTTCCCCCATTTTCTGCAGGAGACTATTTTTTAAAAACATTCTTGCGGTTCTGCGGTCATTTTTATTACTTAATTGAGTATGGGATGCGGTCAGGACTATTAACAGGTCCCTTAGAGCATCAGGTTATGATGAAACAATCAAAAAAAAGTATTTGATAGGGTTTGACAAAATTTGATAGGGCTTCACAAAAATAGTAAGAAGAAACCCAGAGGCACTGTATCCTTGCCGTATCCCCCAATACAGTCTCCAAATCAATATATGCTCCCCCAAGCATGTGGATTTGAAGAAGGATCAGTGACCCCCAGGTGATTCTTTATGTGGTAGATTGTACCCCTCTACTTCCCAACTCCAATCTATAATAAATAACATAAATTATTTTAAATTAATTATATCAAAAATCATCCCCTCGAATAATATTTCTTAATACTGAAAATTTCAAAGCAAACGGCCTGGATATGTACTCTGGCAATCTCAGTCACTCAATCAGGGATACAGAATTAATAAATCAATTTAAGCTGGAGACCGGATGACATAAGGCCTGCACGCTGCTGTCTATCCAGTCCCCAGTAAGAGACTCACCAGCTTTTTTCGCATTTGAACTCAGAAAGAAGCTTCTTTGTTCATGATATAAGCGACCATCCCGGGGTTAAGCTTGCTTTCCCGTGCAATTTTTTTCTCAATCTCCTCAGCAGCTTTTCCTTCATTTTTCATTTCCTTGATTTTTTCAATCACTGAGGACGGAATTGCATAATATTCGTTTATGTCCTTTCTGTGTCCCCAGACGTCCCCTTCTATGAGCTGAACCCTCTGCATCTGAAGGAACATTTCTATGGACTTTGAGACAGTAGCCATATACGATTTGGGTAACTGAATTACCTCAATCTTCGGACAGGTTTCAACCAGTCCAAAGATATCTTTGTTGGACGGCCTGAATGCCAGGTGAACAAGTCGCTCATTCGGATTAAGTGTAAAGATTTCTTCTCTTGAACTTACTACTCGTATTCTCATATTTTTCCCCCACTGTCAGGTTCTTTTTTGATTGTTCTTTGATATAAAGTACATACACTTATTATAAATAGTTATCTCATTAAGCTAATATTATTTAGATAGTATTCTTGAGAGATCATCCATATTATATTTGTTTAATTGATATTTGAAGTCAAAAGCAGGTATTAGAGACTATTTAGTATTATTTCCCTTTTATTCTCCTCTCGATTTCTATTCTTTTTCATGCTATAATTTTTTCCCACAACTGATAAATTTATTTTGATCAATACTTCTTTCAGCTTCAGATTTTCATCAGGTTTTCCTGTCCATTCAGGCTGAGGAAAAACAATCTCAGGGTCAGGCACGAAAATAAAAAAGAATGGTTTAAAATGTTAGTTTTTTAAAATTGATAGTTTTAAAATCGATATCCTTGAAACCTATATAATAAGTTATTCTCTTTTTAAGCCTGAAAAAATGAGTAAATTCCAATTTTCAGACCTGACTAAAAAGCAGGCCTGGAAAATCTATATTCTTTTTCTGGAACCCGGCTGCGTTCTTATGTCCTCCACCGCCATACTGCTGAGCAATTTTGGCACAATCGGGTGAGTCCGGATTTCCCGAGTCAGACCTCAGGCTGAATACTATCATGTCCTCTACAGCCTGCCACATTACGGCAATATCATATTCAGGCTTCCTGTATATAAATTCTCCAAGTTCGGAAATATTCCCTGTGGTGTTAACAAGCCTAGCTTTCCAGTTATGAAAAGTATAATCCACTCCCCGGTCAAATGCTTTCTGAAGCTTGTAATTCTGGGATTCCAGGAGTAATTCACCAATTGATATCATTCTGTTTACGGTTTCTTTATATCCGGAACCGAGAAGCATGTCCCATAATGGGTCATCAGGGGTTTTTACCATCAGACTGAAGCCTGCACTGAAAGCTCTGGTCTCAGGGTATTCAAACCTCCACATGTCCTTATCCCCGATATAGGCGACAGCTTCAGGAGGTGAAACATGATCTGGATGCGTGTACTCCCATGTAAGTACACAGGCTGCCTTTTCAATGGACCTTATTCCAGGAATGCTTTCCGAAGTCCACAGGTCCGGAAATTTCTCCATAGCTGTCCTGTGGTGATCTATCCATATCAGCTTGGACCCGCAAACCTCTGCGAATTCTTCCATTTTATCGCTTGTGAAGTCAAGAAGCCATACCTTTTCTGCTGCCCTTATTTCTTCCTCATTCCATGACTCTTTACCGTAATTTATAGCAACGAACTTTATGGCAAATTCATTCCGGTCATAGATATTTCCAGCCACTGCAGCCGAACAGCATCCGTCATTATCATCATGGTAATAAATTAAAACGGTACATTTGTTATCGGTTATTTTTATTCCCCCTTGTTTTACAGTATGTCCTCAATATATCGTATTTTCTATTGCTGTTTTATTCCATAATACTATTTTCTAACCTTTCGAGCTGAAAAAAGCTATATCATAACCGTTCAAACTACTCGGGGAAGGAAAAACATTACTCTCATTACTGATAAAGATATTGAGCAAGCGGAGAATCCTGTACAGTTTTAAATTTCAGGTTTGTAGATTTTAAATTTCAGGTTTGAAGATGCTGATTAGGATCTGCAGATGTGAAGTGCGAATTTTATCTTAGAGACGGTTAAAAATAAAAGCAGGCGCGCAAACAATGATGCCGTTTTAAGAACGGAAGGTAATATGCTGATTAAGGATTCGTGCCGGCTTTCCGGAGAGTTGATGCAAGCGTTTTCTTCCGGAAACAACGAATGATAAGAAAATGTATAATTAAATGAGATCACTCATCAAGTCGAGTATTAAATGAGATAACTCCTCACATCTTAAACGAGATCACCAATCAAGTAATGAGCCCGGTAGGAAGTCTGATTTAACCTCATTTTTGAAATCGGCTCAATGAGAAATATGGAATGGATTCCTGTTGCAGGCGCTTTTACAGCTCCGGAATCCTTTCAAATATAGTTTATAAATAAACTGGTCTCAATAAATGTTTAAAAATATTGTTTGTTTAATCCTGCATAATTTCAGGGACTTCATAGGTAGCCAGGTAGTCCGGCCTCGAGTAGATTGACTCAGCCCAGGAAACAACTCCTTCTATCTCAGTAAACGATACAGGGCGATACTCTGTAGCCTCCATTGAGATATTTATTGTTTTCCTTTCGCGGTCCACAAAGGGGTGCTTTTGAAGATCGTGGCTGTAATTGTGTGCGTGGATTATCCAGCCGTCAAAATCTTCCGGAGCATCTGCAGGGTTATGTACAAGGCAGAAGTGCCTGCCGCCAATGTCTACATTCACATAATCCAGCAGGAATTCCATTTCGTCAGAGAAATCATAGTCTCCTTTTATAAATACAATATTTCCTGACAGACGTTTTAACCAGTAATCTATGTTTTTTGCGCTTTCTCCATAAGATATGTCGCCCAGGAAATAAACGATATCGTCAGAGCAAACGGTATCGTTCCAGTTCCTGAGCAACAATTTATTCATTTCTTCCACGTTCATAAATGGGCGATTGTTGCGCCTTATAATGTTGTTATATCCGAGGTATAGATCTGCTGCCACGTAGACTTCGGATTGACACATACAGAGATCACCAGATATATAATGATTTTTAATTATAAATAAAGATTTCATAATAAATTCCAGAATAAATATACAAACTTGAACTGTTTTGTCAAAACTGTACATAAGCCAGAATTCTGTTAGTGGATGGAATGAATGCAAATTAATCCCTATAGATCTGTAATTCCAAAACCAGGGTCGGATAAAAATCATATTTTTATTAACAGGATTTTTTTAATTCTATTGTGTTTTCAACTCTAAATATAAGTTTATTTTTTAAGTTCAGCTGGTTTTTTCAATTATTTCATTAAAAATAGACTTTAAAATGTATGAAATAAAAAAAGAAAAGAGCCTCGGGAGGGATTTGAACCTGGACCTTGTCAGTCTCAGGGACAAAGTAAATCAAAAAAATTAGAAATAAGCCTCAATTTATAATTTAAGACTCAATTTTCCTTCTTTTAACTCCAAATTTATTTTATTTTTTCCAGTTGAAATAACGGTGGGAAACTGGGAAATCGTCTCATTCTGTTTTTTCTCTTAAATTTACCATATTTTTTGAATTTATCCAAAAAATAAGGAAAAATTGTTATGTCTGTGTTAATTAGCAGTCTTGACCTTCCCTGGCAACCTGATCCATGAACCCATGGTTTCGTCCCACTCGGGAGGATTGAACGTTGTGTGCCCACTGTCATGATAAAAAGTCAGTTCACCAAAATAGATTTTCTCGCCGACTACATAAAGATCAACACGTACATGCGGTATTCCTGCGGAGAGATTTTTTGCAATAGTCAGCATTTCTTTCAGGACAACCGGTTTCTCAACTTTTGTCTCAGGTGATGTTGGATACAGGATCGACATTGGGACATATTCCCACGAGGGAGTGTAAATATTCCTTTGATGATTATCCGTGAACCTGTTGAAATCCACATGAATCAGTTTCGGCACACCATCGAAACAAAATATTTTGTAATCCTTCAATTCATACCCGGACTCATCGACAATGTATTTCTGGGCGATAATACGCGGTTTTACATCTTTATATGGCCATTCACGTCCCGAATAATAATAATTACGGTGAAGGGCTGCATTTAGTTTTTTAATTGCCTTATTCCGGGAAAATGTTTCTTTATCTGTACAGATCACGCAACATCCTGAGTCATGAGTGGGTTTAAGAACAAATTGATCCGGCAGTTTATCAAACTCGATATCATCTGCACTATCCCATATTCCCAGTAGAGGTATCAAATACTTTTTACCAATTTTTTTGGATACGTATTGATAGACTTCATACTTGTCCACCATTTGCGAATAGACGGGATCTCTATCATATAATTTAAGCCACTGGAGTTTTTCATTATATGTAACCGGATTGTCCAGATCAAGTTTTTTGCCGTGGCGGGCTTTAAAATCAATTTCTAAAAGTGTTTTGTCCGGCAACCATTTTAACAATCCATAATAATTCATGGCAGAAATAATCATCAGTGGATGTGTCATCGATTTTTTAGCATACTTGATAAATTCATGCTTTTTCATATCATTCCACTCCTTAAATGGAGGGTCATTTCGGTGTCTTTAGACTTTCCAAGATACTTAATTTAGGCATCACACGTATATAGATTACGGCCATTAAATTTCTAAAAAATCATATGTGGGGGTGAACTCATAAAATATCTTCCTGAAATTATTAACCTCCCTCTTAATCGCGAACATATCCCAAATTTTAATAAGTACAAATGAACTCGGCAGCAAGAAACTCGAATTAATTCTTGATGCATAAACTATTGACGGTCCATTGAAGGGCAGTATTCGGAGCTTAAACTGCAACCTTGATTTCTGAAAAACTTCTGCTTAAAGTTTCTACAAGATATAGATGAACTCTAATAATGAAAATACTGAATTAAGTGACAACAGATTAAAATATCAATATTTTTAAATATCTGTTTTGATATAAACAATATATGGGCCTGGAAAATAGGTGATACTTAAGTGAAAAACGGGGAAACTAATACCTTTTAAGGGCTTGACAAGAGATTTTTTGAGAATCTATCTGGAATAGAGGCGACATAATGAAGGGAGGCGAAAAAATAAAAGAATTTTGTAATATTTGCGGTCGGGAACTGATGGAGGACGTGCTGGTAGTGGATACCAGCCAGGACATGAAACCAATAAAATTCCAGGACGTTCACGGGGATAAGTCCGATCTGATATGTATAGAGTGTGCAGCTGACTCGGTTGAGAATCCACCCTTCTTATGTTCGAGATGCGGTCAGCCGGTAGAATTCGGTGAGCACTTCTATATGTTAAGGATGGGAATCGTAAAGCCGGGCTGTCTCAAAGTGGACTTTAAAGAGGTATCCCCCGACGATAAGTGTATATGTCTTACGTGCTTTGAAGAGTTTATGAACCCTGAAGCTGAAGAAGAGGGAGACTGAACAGGCATCTCTAAACTTTGTTCCCTGGTTCACCCTTATTTTTAATACTCAGGCAAATCAGGGTTAAGTTCGAGATCTTCTGGGCATGAAAATGCAGAACTTAAAAATCAGTTCTGTTTATTTACTTTTTTCTTCTTTTTTTATTTTTATTAATTGACTTCTTCTTTTTATTTTTATTAATTGACGTCTTCTTCTTCTTCTTTTTAGTTTTATTAAACTTTTTCTTCTTTTCAGCCCTCTTGGTTGGTTTTTCTTTCCCTACTCTTTTTTAGCTTTTTTTCTTCTTTTCTTTTTCCCAGCCCTGTTGTTTTCTCTGTCCTTTATTTTTTATATTTACAGGTTAACCTTATTCATAGAAAGAAGGCAGGAAACCCCTAAGTCTTTAGCTTAGGGAGTAATGCCGTTAACTTCCCGCTTTTACACTTCCTTCAAGTATATAATCTATTGGCATTAATACATGAATGTGGATAGAACGATTAAACTTAAACTCAGTGTTTCTGAGGAAGATAAAGAATACCTCAAAAAAACCATTACTCTTTTTAACACTGTGTTTAACGAAGTCGCTAAATATGGCTTTGAACACAAAACCCACAGCAAGGTATCTATCCATCACGCTACCTATAAAGACATCCGAGAAAAGTATCCAGAACTCCCTTCTTCTCTTGTTCAAGGTGCAAGAGACATCGCGTGTGAGGCTCTTAAAGGAGTTGAACTTAAACTCCTTCCAGTAGCCAAACCATTCTCTTCCATTAGATATAATCAGAGGGTAATTACCTATTACCTGCAATACGGGAGAGTGAGCATTGCTACTATTAATGGAAGAGTTAAAGCGACTTTCAATATTCCTGGATATTATCAAGAGTATGTTAATTGGGAAGTCAGAAGTTCTACTTTGAAATATGATGCCATTAAAGGTGCTTTTTTTCTGCATGTAATTTTCAGAACAGAATCTCCTGAACCATCTGGAAATAAAGTTCTCGGAATTGATAGAGGTATCGTGAATATTGCAGTTTGCTCTAACAATGTTTTCTTTAATGGAAATCAGATTAAAAATGTTAGAGGCAAATATGCACATCTCCGTAAACAATTGCAGTCCAAAGGCACTAAGTCGGCTAAACGTCTTCTTCGGAAGATCAGTCGAAAAGAAAGACGGTTCGTGACTGATACTAATCACTGCATCTCGAAAACCATTGTTAATATGCCCTTTGACATCTTTGCACTCGAAGATCTGACAAGCATTAGAGTTCAGAACCGGAAGGGTAAAGCCTTCAACCGGAAGCTTAATTCTTGGGCTTTCTATCAGCTTGCTCAGTTCCTTGAGTACAAAGTGGAAACTCTTGGTAAGAGAGTTATCTATGTTGATCCTCGTTTCTCTTCTCAGAAATGCTCCAAATGTGGAGATATTCGGAAGAGTAACCGGAACGGTAGTTCTTACCATTGTAGAGATTGTGGTTTTCAGATACATGCTGATCTTAATGCCGCTTTGAACATTGCTCAAGCAGGTATATCTTGCCTGAGTAGGGTTTCTGTCAATAACCCAAACGTAGCAACCATTTAACGGTTAGTTACAAGCCCCTGAGTCTTTAGCTCAGGGGTAATTGACTTCTCAATTCTACCGCACGAGTTCTGCACTAAAGGCCTGAGGAGCTTTTATATTTCAGGAAAACTCCAGAAAGTTCCGGGAACTGGCTAAAAAAAGGAAATAGAAAACGATCAGATTCAGAAACATTATAAAGAATCAGATGTTTATACCTGAATAGTTTTTGATTAATATACATGTTTCCGGTGTTCACAATATGGGTTTGGTTGACTTTTTTAAAAATAAAGTAAAACACTCTCAAAAATCCCCCAAATTGAATTATTCTACAAACGGCACTTCTATATCAATAGGTGAGTTTACAGGGGAATATCATCAGTCATCAAAAGGTAGGTTCATTTTAGCGTGGAAAAGTTCAGGTGACAACGGAAAATACATTTTGCTGGATCG
>WPCK01095180.1_pt1 | contig 9945 bp, 10 predicted proteins | sample 5399851 | NCBI WGS metagenome assembly WPCK01 (sample SAMN12869471, study PRJNA574797) | sludge metagenome | isolation source: wastewater treatment of pH11 | place: China:Beijing | collected 2019-05-20
CTCGCATGCGGGCGCGGAACCAGCGTTGGTCGGGCTGGCGGCAGCGTCGGTCCAGGGCGTGCTGGCGTTGGGTGGCGTATCCGGGCGCCGGCCGCAGCGGCTGGGGCACGGAGAAGGGCGAATGCCGGAGAGCGCACTCCCGGGGCCGAGGCCCGACACGCCTCATGCCCGCTGGGAGGGGTTCGATCTGCACGCCGGCGTCACCGTGCCTGGCCACCGCGCGCGACTCGAGCGCCTGTGTCGGTACGCGCTGCGTCCACCCGTGACAGGCGATCGTCTGACCGTTGCGGCCGACGGCCGCGTGGTGCTCCAGCTTCGCCATCCGTGGGCCGACGGCACCACGCACGTCGCCTTCGAACCGACGGCGTTCCTCGAGCGGCTCGCGGTGCTAACACCACGGCCGCGGATCAACCTGCTGCTCTATCACGGTGTGCTGGCGGCGCATGCCGCGTGGCGGGCCGAAGTGGTGGCACGGGCGCCGGCTGGAAGCGCGGCTCCGGCAGGTGCGGAATCGCACAATGCCGCCGTGACGTCACCCAATCCGGCCGGACGACGCTGGGCGGACCTGATGCGGCGAGCCTTCGAGGTCGACGTGCTGGCGTGTCCGCGGTGTGGCGGACGGCTGCGGCTCGTCGCACTTCTAGAGGCTGGCCCCGTGACGGCGCGGATCCTGCGGCACCTCGGGTTGCCGTCAGAGGTCCCGGCGGGACGCCCCGCGCGGGCGCCCCCGCTGTCGAGCGGCGACGAGTCTTGCTGACGGGTCATCGTCCCGACCGCCGCTGCCGTCGCGCCTGCCCGCCTGAGTCGCTACACCCTGCACGGCGCCAGCGGGCCCGTGGCGGAGGCTGCCGGAGGCGTGTCCGGCCATCGGCGGCACGGGCCGTGAGTGGTCATCCGCGCGGGTTCTCTGGGCGATGGGGCCGGTCATCTGCGCTGTGACGGGGGCGAATCTCTGGCGAATCTCGACGTCAGGGTCCGATAACGCCGGTTCCGTTGCCTCCCCACCCCCGTTCATCCCGCCTATCGTCCACGCCGCAGGGCGGAGCTGACTCTCGCCGGCCCGACGTGCGGCAGTAGCTTGGCTCGCCGTAGCCGAACCGAGCCGGCTACAGCGGCAAGTACTGGACCCTCCCGTCCCACTCGCCGCTGTGGCTGCATTCGGTGAGCAGTAGAAGGTCATCTATGGCGCGACCGACTGCCAGCATCGAGGGAACAGCGAACACTCCCGGCATCGCTTGACCCGCAGTCACCCGCGCGAACGCGTGACCCGCCAGCGTCGAGACGTCGTGCGTGACGACCACGCGATTCTCCGTGGCGGCCCATTCGAGAACTGCCGGATCGTTGGCGCCTGACAGCCCAACGTCTTGAACCCGGAGGATATCGACCCGCGGACTGCGTCGAAGCAGCCCGCGCACGATGTCGCCGTTGAAGTTCTCGTCGGCTGCAAGCCGCAGCATCGGACGGGCGCTCCTACGGGCGGCGGGCTAGCAGTCGTTCGCGAAGGCCGGACGAAGGGAACCGCCGCTCGACTTCCGCCCGAACCTCGTCGGCCTGCCTCTCCCGCCGCTGGAGGTAGACGCAGACCTCGGCCTTGTGCCGCAGGTAGTACGTGATGACGGAGTAGACGTCGGCCAGCGGGACGGACGAGTACTGTTGCGCGATTTCCTCAGCGGTCGCACCGGTATCGAAGGCACCGACGATGGTGTCGAGCGTGACCCGAGTGCCGGCGACACGGACGACGCCTTCTGCGTCGGTGTGGATCGGTACCCGTTCGATGGTCTCGGCCGAGTTCACGTTAAGCCCCCGGTTCGATTATACGGACCGGCCGCGTGCCGTCCCAGGAAATCCTTGGGCCTGAGACGGCCTTGCGCGCCGGTTCCCGCAGGCGTACAAGGATCGAAGCAGCTTCCTGGCCGGCTGCGGCCCCGGCGCCTAATGCGCTCGCGGTGCTGAGTTCCTCGCTCGGCTGCCCCACGGGCACCGAACCGGGACTCCCACAGACCACGCCAGTGACGCGCTGCGGTCTTCGACCCACGCGCCACGGCGAGCGCTGAACTGCCCCTCGCCGTTACGGCCTGGGCGCCTTCACGAACCCCACGTCCAACCCAACACTCCGGAAGGAGGCGCGATGTTCGATCCGCGTGACGACACGCGCGATCGCGGCGAGGACGGCCGTGAACGCGCGTACGAGGGCCGTGACCGAACGGGCGATCCGCGCGAGGTCTTTCTGCACGACATCGATCTGCCGCTCGACCGCGAGCGGGAATACGTCCTCGACCGCGACCAGGTGTACGAGCTGGATGGCGATGACAGCCGCACCCTGGCGACGGTCGGCGCGTTCCGCATCGTCCCCGAGCGCGAACTGCTCGACGGTGACGACGGACGGAGCGACTCGCTCGATCATTCGCGCGAGCAAGGCCTGATCGAAACGGTCTCGATCGGCGACCACGACCGTGGCGTCGTGCTATCCGACCGCGGCTTGAGCCTGCTGGAGGCGAATCGGCGAGAGCGCGATGACGACGAGGACGGGCAGGAGTTCCACGCCGGGCTGAGCCGCGCCCGCGAGGTGAAACACGACGCGTCGATGTTCGAAGCGTACCGCGCCGAGGACATCCGTATCCGTGGTGAACACCCCGACGCCGACATCCGCCGCGTCGTCCTCGAAGAGGACCTGAAGCGCGAGTACCAGGAGTTCCTCCAGGCGCACAACCGGGACCGGCCGGACAGCGACGGCCGCCCCGACCGGGATGCCCGCGAGATCGAGCGTTGGGCACGCGAGCACGAGCTGCCGTACTTCGACGACCAGGTCCATTTCCCGGACTTCCGCATCGAGTACGAAGTCGACGGCCGCGAGCGGCACGAGGACGTCGAGGTACTCACGCCGCACTACCGCGGCGCCCACATGGCGAGCCGCGCACGCTGCGGTTTCCGGTGCTACAGCGCCGGAGGCTCGGGTCGAAACGGCGGCCGCACAAACGTGCGCCTGGCGGAGGACCTCCTGTCATGAGCGAGCGCTGGCACGACCGGTGGATCAGCGTGCGGTCTGAACGCGTCAAGGCGCTCCAATGCTGGGGCTTTAACGAGCGTCGAGCCCGCTTCCTGGTCAACGTCCTGGTCTTCTCGGGCGTGTTCTTGGAGCGCCAATACTGCCGCGCCATGGGCATCGTCCACGGCCAGAAGAGCCACGATTTCCTCATGCGCCTGATCGCCGACGGCTACGTGACGCCGATCACGCCGGGTTCCGTCCGGCGCGGGCGCATGTACCACGTGCAGTACAAGCCGTTCTACGAGGCGATCGGCGAGCGCGACAACCGCCACCGCAAGCCAACGACTGTGGGGCGCTTGATTCGACGGCTGATGCTGCTCGACGCCGTGCTCGCCGACGAGCGGTACTACTGGTTGGGCACCGAGCGCGACAAGTTCCGGTACGTCGACCAGGTGATGAAGCGCGACATCCCGCGCGACTGGTACCCGCACATCGTCTTCCAGCACGAGGACAACGAAACGGTCCGGCTCTTCCCAGAGAAACTGCCGATCGGCGTGGACAAGGACGGCCGCGACCACGTCTTCCTGTACCTGGCGACCAGGCCGCACCCGTGGGACTTCCGCCTGTTCCTCCTTCGGCACGTCACGCTCTTGCATGGCGTCCACCGCTGGCGCGTTCGGGTGCTGCTGCCGAGCCGCATCCGGAAGGCCAAAGCCCTCTATCGATTCGCCTTCCTCGACCAGATCGTCCGCACGGTGGACCCGTGGACGATCGACCGCCTCGCTGAGTTCTTCAAGGCATGTCGGAAGACCGGTGGCCACGTCTCCCGACCCGCGGATCCAGACCTCGTCAAGGTCTACCGCAGCTTCGGTGCAATCAGGTTCCGGGCCCTCTATCGCACGTGGCTCCGGCTGGGGGACATCACGACGTTTTCGATCGCCAACGGGCACCTGATTCACGACGCCTACGAGCGCGGCGAAGGGGGTGTCGATTTCCAGGAACTACCCCGGCAGTACCTCCAGCTCACGAGGCTCATCGCGAGCGATCGGGTAGAAGTGAGTGGGGACAAGCGCAAAACGCGAGCGGTCGTCCCCCCAACCGGGCACACCCCATCGGCGGACCCTCCCTCACCCCTGGTGACGCCATGACACCCGAGAAGCAACAACCGGCGCTCGTGCAGCAGGTTGCGGCGCGCGTGCCGGAGAGCGGGCGGCGCTTTGTGCCGGCCGCCGAGCAGCCGCGGTCTGACCGCCGGAGATCCGAGATCGACGCCGGCGTGGCGTCGGCTACTGCACCATGTGGCGCGCGCAGAAATGGTCAGACCAGCATCGCGCCTCTGAGTCTGATGCCGTGCTCGCCGTCGTCAATGCTCTGCGCTGCGCTTCGACCCGGCCGGTGGCCGGGCCTTCGGGCATTGACGACGCCTCCGCGCGGCACGGTCTTGGCTCTTGCGCGATGCTGGCGTTTCCTGGACGTGAGCGACGACATCGCCCGAGCGCGTGTACACGAGGTTGACGGCCGCCGGGCCGAGGCGTAGTCTGCGAGTATCGTCGGTGTCGAAAGACACCATCCTCCGCGCGCACCAAGTGCGGCGGAGCGCGTGGCGAGTCGCTGCTCATGGAGCACGACACCACCCACGCAACCACCGGCTCGCTCGTGGTGATCGCAGATGACGGTTCCGTGTGAACCCGATGCCACCACACGAGGGCGAGCACGCGGGCTCTCTGAGGATCTCGTCTCCAGGACCAGGTCGAAGGAGAGCGGCGTCACACCGAGGCGCTTGGCGTCCATGTCTCGGCACGGCGCTTGGTGATCGCGACGGTCGATGCACACGCGACCGTCACCGCCGAGGGCAATGCTCTCGCGGCCCGATGTCGGCTTTCGGCCCTCATCCGCGCTCGACGGACAACGGCGCGCCGATCCAGTCGGCGCGCTGGAGCGCGTCATCCAGCACACCACAACGAATCGTCATGTCACGCGTTCGCCAGGAGCGCCCATGGAATTCGTCGAACGTGCGGACGACCGGCCGGAGCGGATCTCGATGGCGCGCTGTCGAGAGTTGCTCGGCGAGGAAGCGGACTCGATGACCGACGAAGACGTCGATCTCGTTCGCCGACACGCCGAGACGATGGCCGTCCTAATGGTCGAGCTGTACCGAGACACCGGCAAGATCGCGGGATAGCGCCGTGCCGCGGAAACGCGCCTTGTCCACATCCGCGAATGGGTCTATCCTGCCGGCCATGGTCGGCGCGGTGATCTACGTACGCGTCAGCACGAAGGAGCAGACCGAGAACCTCAGCCTGCCGACCCAGCTCCGTGCCTGCGAGGAGTACTGCCGTCGCCAGGGCTACGAAGTGCTCGAACGGTTCCACGAAGAGGGCGAGAGCGCCAAGACCACGGACCGCAGCCAGCTCCAGAACCTGCTCACGTTCTGCCGACAGAACAAGGGCCGCGTGCACTTCGTGGTCGTGCTTAACCTGACGCGGTTCGCGCGCGACAAGTACGACCACTTCGCGCTCCGATCGTTGCTGCAGTCGCTCGGGATTTCGCTGCGCTCGGCGACCGAGCCGATCGACGACACCTCCACGGGCAAGCTGATGGAGGGCGTGCTCGCGGCGTTCGCGCAGTTCGACAACGACTGTCGCTCCGACCGCACGCGGGCCGGCATGAAGGCCGCGCTGGAGTTGGGACGATGGGTGTTCCTGGCGCCGATCGGCTACCTGAACGCTCCGCGCTCGGCTGGCAAGAGCTTGATCGCCGACCCGGAGCGGGCGCCGCTGGTGCGACGCGCGTTCGAGGAGTACGCGTCCGGTCGGTTCACGAAGCAGCAGCTGCTCAGCCAAGTGAGGACTTGGGGCCTGACCAATCGAAGAGGAAAGCCGCTCACGTCGCAGGCGATTGGCGTCCTCTTGCGCAACCAGATCTATGCCGGCATCGTGGACGTGCCCGAGTACGGCGTCCGCGGCAAGCGCGGCGACTTCGAGCCGCTGGTCCCCGAAGACCTCTTCTACCGCGTACAGGCGATCCTCTCCGGGCGCGCCCTGCCAACCGCGCCCAAGCAGCGGGCGCATCCGGACTTCCCGCTCCGCGCGTTCGTCCGCTGCGAGTCCTGCGGCCGCGGCCTCACCGGCAGTTGGTCGAAGGGCCGCAGTGAGTACTACGCCTACTACCACTGCCGTCCTGGATGCCGGGCGGTGAACGTCACGAAGGCGAAGCTCGAAGGGCTGTTCGCCGACGAACTCGCCCTTCTGCAGCCGTCGCCCGGCTACATGCGCCTGCTCAAGGAATCAGTGCTGCAGATCTGGAAGGCGCGCAAGGCTGCGGTCGACGAGGAGATCGCGACCGCCGAGCGCGGGGCCAAGGCCATCCAAGAAAAGCTCGACCGTCTGGACGAGGCGTTCCTCTTCGAGCGGTCGATCGACATCGACACATACGACCGCCACGCGGAGAAATTGCGCCAGGAGCTGACGCTGCTCCGGATGGACCGTCACTCCTCGGAACTGGACGAACTCGACGTAGAGGGCATCCTGGCCTTCGCTGAACGGGTTCTGCCGCGCGCGGCCGACCTCTGGGTGCAGACGTCGCTCGAACAGCGGCAGCGGTTCCAACAGCTGTTCTTTCCAGAGGGAATCGCGTTCGGCGGAAACGGCTTCGTTCGAACCGCCGTAACCGCACCGGCCTTCAACTACTTGCGGGGAATCGAGACTGGGAATGAAGGTTTGGTGGCCCAGATTTTTCCCAGATGGAACCGCCTCGAGGATTGGCTGGGCGAAGCGCACGCCTATTCGCGGGCGGCATAAGCGTCAGTTGTACAACGCCGATTTCTCCTTATCTAGCTGCGGTCGAAGGACGTGTCATCCCGGCACCAGCTGGCAAGTGAACATCCACGACACAGGCATGGACGAGGGGTGCAAACGTTTCGCCGTCCCGTTGCCTCGTTCAGGACGGATCCAGGTGCGTCTTCTCGGCGCAACGGGCGCCTGAAATCTCAATCGCCGGAAGCGGGCCGAGATGCACCAGGTCATCATGATGAACGCGAGTCTTGGGCGAGACCTTACCGGTGCCCTGGAGGTAGACGTCGTTCGGCCGCGGGTCTAGCAGTCGGCCAAGAACCTCCGCCCTCAGAGTTCCCTGGAATCGGTTCGCTGACGGAGGCGCGCGCTCAAGCTCCGCTCTTTAGAGGAAACTCAGGTCAGCCAACGCCACCATCGCTTCCGGTTTCCTCGGGTTCAAACAGCAATGCCTCGTTCTCGGCGCGGCGCCGTGTGGCGGAGTCTGGCTCCGACTCGAACGTTCGCAGCCATTCGATGTACGCGCTGGGTAGCCCATGTTCCACGGCGCCGGCGACAACGAATGCCTTGTACCAGTGGTACGGTTTCACGGATACGTCTTTCTCGGTAGCAATATACGCGGTTGCAACCTGCACGCCGTTCCCGGTGACGACATGGACCTCGGGGTCCTTGCGGTAGCCATTGTCGAGACCTTCAGCCGTGTCGAGCGCGCCCTCTTCAGTTTTCAGGATGCTGAATAGAACGCCCCAGACGCGGTCGGTGGCGCTGTCGGTGCGCTCCATGTCGCACTTGCCGGAATTGTTGTGCCTTCCCTTGCTGAGCTTATCGAAGGTGAGCCGGTGCCGCTCGACGTAACCAATCGCTTGCGATACGGCCGACGGCGTGCGGTCGGCGGCGCGAAGACGGCGCGTCAGCATGTTCGAACCGTAGGCGAAATATAAGAAGCGTTCGGATTCAGCCATGCGCGGTTCCACCTTAACGTTGTCGGGTAGGAGACTCTCCACGGGCGATGTTGGATGGTGCTGGTGGCTCGCCCCCTGCGTCGTCCTATACCTGTGTAAATCGCCACACGGGCAAAGAGTCACTGCGAAAGTCAGATGGGAGCACGCCCGTGATCGGGACGGGCAGCGCGGCTGGTCGCAAGCGGTCGATCGCGCCGTCCGCGGATACTGTCGCGTGACGGTATGCGCAGGACAGCAGCTCACTCGCTGAGCCGATGATGTCGAATCCCTGTTTCGGCGTCATTGGCTGGTCCGGTGCGGCCGTGAATTCTACCGCCGTCATTATGCGTTGGTCGTCAGTAATCGCCTGCGCCGGTCCCTGCCAACGCCCAAACAGCAGAAGAAAAAAGGCGAGGCGCTGTTCGTCAGGCGACGTGAGGAGCGTCTCCCCGCAATAGACCTCGACGGTCCGCACTCTGAAACGCACGTCGGGCTGCCCGACGGATAGCTGCACGGGATCGCACCGCAGGCGGAGCCGCAACGGCGTGCGAATCCCAATCGAATGGTCGCCAACTTCGCCCATCCGATTTGCCATGATCGCATCTGCAAACGTCAGCTGGAGGCGCTGACCATCAGGCTTTAGGTCGTCTAGGGTGACCAGTGTCCACGCCGCCCATCGCGACCAGTACACCGCGACCAGCACCGGGCACTGATTGAGGTCACCGTACGTCCGGAGCGCGGCAACGTAGTCGGGACGCATCATCAACGCGGCCGTTTCGTTCGCTCCGTGAACGTTCTTGACCTCGATCAATTGCATGCGTCCAGTTTTGGTCACGATGCGATAATCGGGGATCGCCAGTCTGGCGTCCTGCTGAACCAGCGTTTCGCCCGCGTCCTCCTCCTTGATCAACCGACACTGGTCAAGCTCGGCGACTACGTACCCGAACATCGCCTCCACGCGCTTGCCGTGCAGCAGGTGGGCTGGGAACGCCGATGTCGCGATCCCAGAAACGCCTTCCAGGATTGCCTGGGTATCGCTCAGGCTAATGCCGCGATCCCGAACGATGACATCGACGAGTCCGAGTACACGCGTCTGCGCCGGCTGTTCCGAGACTGGTTTCATCATCGTGTGCACTCCGCTCGCGCGAGCCGCTTCTTAGCGACCTTGCCGGCGTTACCGGTCTGAACGGAAGCCCGTTCGTCGGGAACCGGTCAATCAGGCCGCAGGCCGAATCCGAGGTCCGGCCACCGCGCGGGGCGTCCGTCGTTTCCGAACAACGTGTCGATCTCGTGGATGAACGCCACGACATCCGTAGCGTGCCGCTGCCGCGGTTTGAGACAATGATGGGTTTGGCCGGACTTGCGTTTGGCTGTTGCGGCCCGCGCACTATCCTCCGCCATCGACGCAGGCGCGCCGGCGGCGCTGCAACCAGGCGCCTGGCCCGACTGCAGCGCGGACGCACGCATGCCGGTCTCGGTAGCGGCGCTGGGGATCGGCGTGCGTTTCGTGGTGAAGGCTTCCGACTTAGCCGCACGTCACCGTCCACCCGCCAACACCTGAAAGCGCCGAGGTCCTCGTTTGGTGTCTCGCCACACTGCCACTTCGTAGTGCGGAATCACGACATCCGGACGACTTGGCCTCGGCGCCTGCCGCTCGTTGCCCGATGGCGCAGGCGGCACAGACTCGTCGCCGATGCCTTCAATCGGTAACTGCATACCGACCGTTGACGTGTCGGAGATCGCCTCAACCATTTCGGTCAGGAAGGCCTGCGGCAGATCCGGCTCGCCTTCGAAAAGTGCCAGAGCGGCCGTTGTAGCTTCAGCGTGGCTCATTTGACCGCGTTCGACCCGCCTGAATATCGCTTCGAGCTTGGCGATCGTGCCCTTGTCTAATCTGGTGTTCAGGCGAGGGCGCTCGCGTGCGCTGAACGGCCTAATGGCATGTTCGGTCAGAAACTCTCCAGCACGTTTCAGATCTGAGTGAATCTCGCGTACTCCTTGACGGAAGTCGCCGTATTCTCCGATGCCAAGGTAAAGCACACCTGCCAGCGCCGCGACTTTCCCAATTCCCTTGACACTTCCTTGGGAGGCTTCAAGTCGAACCGCGTAGTCAGGCAGCCGAAGGCCATCCTCTAACCATCTTTCCCAGGAGTCAAAGAGGCTCGTCGCGTAGGCGCTGAGTTCCTCATCGCTTAGCGGCCTCGCCTCGAACCGGAAATCAACCTGA
>WPCK01162858.1_pt1 | contig 9938 bp, 11 predicted proteins | sample 5399851 | NCBI WGS metagenome assembly WPCK01 (sample SAMN12869471, study PRJNA574797) | sludge metagenome | isolation source: wastewater treatment of pH11 | place: China:Beijing | collected 2019-05-20
TGATCCGCGGCCGCCTCGGGCACCGGCCCGGACAGCAGCAGCGGGGCCCGGCCCTTCAGCGGCGTGGCGGTCCTGGCCACCTCGACCCAGAGGACACGCTCCTCCTCCGACAGCATGCGCGGACCCGCCATCATCGCCGGCCTCCGGCGAGCGCCCGGGGCAGGAGCGCGTGGAACGTCGCGGGACAGTTGATCACCCCGGCGATCTCGCCGGCCAGCGCTCCCGACCCGGCGAAGAGATCGGCCCGCGCCGGCCCGACAATGGCCGAACCGGTGTCCTGTGCGATCATCAGCCGCCGGAACGGCCGGGCGGAGAAACCCTTCACCTGCGGCGCATCGATGAAGAAGGGCGTGGCGAAGGTATGGAGTAGCCGGTCGACGGCGATGGAGCGGCCGGGCGTCAGCGGCACCTTGGCCGCCGCCACCGGGCCGAGCGCCGGATCGTCGACGGGCGCTTCGCGGAAGAAGATGTAGGAGCGGTTCTGCTGCAGGATCTCGTCGACGCGGCCCGGATTGTCCGCCAGCCACCGGCGGATCGCCTGCATGGACACAGTCTCGGGCGGAATCTCGCCCATCGCCACCAGCCGGCCGCCAGGCCCGGTGAAGGGATGGCCGGTCTTGGCCGCATAGGTGACGCGCTTCACCGTGCCGTCGGGAAAGGACAGCCGCGCTGCCCCCTGGACATGGATGAAGAAGGCATCGACCCGGCTTTCCAGCCAGGCGATCTCGAGGCCGCGCCCGTCAAGCGCGCCGCGTTCGATGGCACGGCGGTCGAAATAGGGCTCGAGCCCGTCGGCGCCCTGCCGCGCGAAGGCAAACGACGGGTCGAGGCCGGCAGGGCGGTTGGAGTCATCGACATCGGCCAGATCGTCGGGCCGCGCCAGCAGCGGCACGCCATGGCGCGGCGTGCGGACCGGCGAGGCTTCGGCCTCCGGCTCGTAGAAGCCGGTGACATGCCCCGGCCCGCCATCGGCCGCGGTGATCAGGGCCGGGGCGAAGTGGCGCTCGAAGAACGCCCGGGCGGCGGCGTTTCCGGGCCGGTCGAGCCGGCGGGCTTCGGCGAAGGCCGGCCCGAACGCGGAGGCGTCGACGCCGAGCGAGCCGGTGCGATAGGGTTTTTCCGTGGTGCGCTCGGCGCTGCGGCGAAACGCGGCAAGGGCGGCGGCATGGTCATCGTCCGGCCAGCCGGCGAGGCTGTCGAAGCCGGTGGGGACGAAGGCGCCGGACAGGGACATTTTCGAAGCCCCCGGCGGCGGTCAGTCCTCGGCCTCGGTTGCCACCAGTTTCCAGTTCGGATCCTTCGAGCGCGTATCGCGGGCGAACGTCCAGACATCCTTGACCGAGGCGACATTGTCGGCATCGCCTTCCACGACCTTGCCCTCGGCGTCGACGGTGGAGGTGATGAGCTGGCTGGCAATGCGCAGCGTCAGGTGCGATTCCGAACCCTTCATCTCCGCGCCGACGATCTCGGCCTTGTCGATGCCGACGAAGGACGAGCGCGTCTTCAGGCCCTTCTGCTCGCGCTCGGCGATCGCACCGACGAACCCGTCAAAGACGTCCTTCGACAGCAGCGACTTCAGCGTCTTGCGGTCGCCATCGGCAAAGGAGGTGACGATCATCTCGTAGGCCATGCGGGCGCCTTCGAGGAAGGTTCCGGGATTGAACGACGGATCGGCGGCACGCACGGCGCGCAGGCCGTCGTTGAGCTCGGAACCGGCCGGCGCGAGCGCGTCGATGTCGGCATGGTCGGCCGGCGCCGGTGCGGCGGCCGGGCTTCTGGCCGCGCGGGTGCGCGGCAACGCCACGACATTGTCGGCCTTGTCGACGCTTTCGCGGCGGTTCTCGCCGGCGAACGGATCGTAGGGCGGCTTCTCATTGCCGGTGCGCCGGCCAAGCACGGCGCGCAACTGCAGGAAGATGACCACTGCCGCGACAATGAAGAAGATCGTACCGTAATCGAGAAACTGCATGACCGTCCCGGGAAACCTGGTGAACCCGGACCGGATTGTTCTCCGGCCCCTGTCTCCCCATATAGAACTACAATGCGCGCCATTCAAACCCGCCCGGGTGTCCGATGTCGCGGCCATGTTGCTTTCGGAGTCCGGCTTGGTTTCCCTGTCGCGCCTGCCCTTCCTGTTTCTCGTCGTGCCGATCGCGGAAATCACCGTGTTCCTTCTGGTCGGGCGGCAGATCGGCGTGCTGGCCACGGTGCTGCTCGTCGTCGCGACGGCCATCGCCGGATCGACGCTGCTGCGGATCCAGGGGCTGGGCACGCTGTCGCGCATCCGCCAGGCCATGGCCGAGGGGCGCACGCCGGGCAGGGACCTCGTGCATGGCGCCATGATCGTGCTTGCCGGCTTCCTGCTTCTGACCCCCGGCTTCATCACCGACACGCTCGGGCTCGTCCTGTTCATTCCGGCGGTGCGCGAGCGGGTCTTCGCGTTCATCCGCGCCCGGATCACCATTGTTCCGGTCTCGCCGGCGCGCGAACAGGCCATCGATCTGGACAGCCGGGACTGGCGCCGCGACTGACGGGCGCGATTCTTGTCTTGGCCGGGCGCCCATGCTACCCACCGCGCCAATTCGAAATAGCCCGGAAAGCGGCAGGAAAAGGACACCGACATGGCCGAAGCTGAAGCAAACAAGGCTGGGAATGGCGCGCAGCCGACGCTGAGCGTCCTGGCCCAGTATGTGAAGGACTTTTCCTTCGAGAATCCCGGCGCGCCCGGTTCGCTGCGCGCCCGGGACAAGGCGCCGGCCATCAACATCAACGTCAACGTCAATGCCAACCCGATCGCGCAGGACGAGTATGACGTGACGCTGAAGATCAACACCAAGGCCAACACCGACAGCGAAGTGCTGTTCAACGTCGAGCTCGTCTATGGCGGCGTGTTCCGCATTGCCGGCTTCCCGCAGGAACACATGCTGCCGCTGCTGTTCGTGGAATGCCCGCGCCTGCTGTTCCCGTTCGCCCGCCAGATCATCGCCGATTCGACCCGCGACGGCGGGTTCCCGCCGCTGCTGCTTGATCCGATCGATTTCTTCGCCATGTTCCAGCAGCGCGTTGCCGAAGAACAGGCGCGCGCCAAGGTGCAGGCCAGCTGAGGCTCAGGCCGAAATCCGCTTCCAGATGGCGAGTTCGCCGAGGCGCGTGACCAGCGCCTCGTGCGCCTCGCGCTCGGCCGGGCTCAGCAAGGGCCGCCGCTCGCGCCGGAAGACGAATCCGTCCGGCGCCACCTCCGGGTCCGGACCCTCGACCGGGGTTTCCACGGCATCGAGGCCGAGCGCGGCCTGCCGCCCTCCCATCAGTTCGGTATAGACCTCGGCCAGCAGCTCGGCGTCGAGCAGCGCGCCGTGGAAGGTACGGCGCGAATTGTCGACGCCGTAGCGCTTGCACAGGGCATCGAGCGAGTTCGGGCCCATGGGATGCTTGCGCCGGGCGATGGCGAGCGTGTCGACGATCCGGTCCGGGGTGATCGGCGACTGGCCGACGCGCAGCAGTTCGGCGTTCACGAACCCGATGTCGAAATTGGCGTTGTGGGCGACCAGCCGCGCGCCGTCGATGAAGGCGAGGAAGTCCTCGACAATGTCGGGAAAAGCCGGCTTGTCGGCGAGATCGGCATCGGAAATGCCATGGATGGCGCGCGCGTCGGCGTGCACGGCGCGACCCTGCGGATTGATGTAGACGTGGAAGGTCCGCCCGGTCGGGAACAGATTGTGCAGTTCCACGCCGCCGATCTCGATGATCCGATCCTCGCGCGGGTCGAGGCCGGTCGTCTCGGTGTCGAAAATGAACTCACGCATGCCGCCCTCCGATCGCCTCAAGCCGCGCAATGATGTCGGCAACCGCCATGCGGGCCGCGTCCAGCCCCTGGCCGGTGTCGATGACGAAGTCGGCGCGCCGGCGCTTTTCGGCATCCGGTGTCTGGCGCGCCAGGATCGCCTCGAATTTCTCCGCCGTCATGCCCGGCCGCTCCAGCACGCGCTGGCGCTGGAGCTGCGGATCGGCGGTGACGACGATGACGGCGTCCATCTGCGCATCGCGCCCGGTCTCGAACAGCAGCGGAATGTCGAGGATCGCCATGGTGGCGCCAGCGTCCCGGGCGGCGGCGAGAAAGGCTGTTTCTTCCGCCCGCACCAGCGGATGCACGATGGCTTCAAGCCGCTTCATCGCCGCGTCGTTGCCGACGACAGCGGCCGACAGGCGGGCGCGGTCCACCGTTCCGGACGGCGCCGTTCCGGGAAAGGCAGCCTCGATCAGCGGCGCGGCAGGTCCGGCGTAGAGGCGGTGCACCGCCGCATCGGCATCGTGGACGGGAATGCCGGCATCGGCGAACATCCGCGCCGTCGTCGTCTTGCCCATGCCGATCGATCCGGTCAGCCCGACAATGATCATGGTCCGCCCCCGATATCGGCTTCGACAAGGGCGCGCAGCCGCGGCGTCACCGCGGGTTCGACGCCGAACCAGCGGGCAAATCCGGGTCGGGCCTGGTGCAGGAGCATGCCGAGGCCATCGACGATGGCGAGGCCGCGGGCACGGGCGGCGGCAAGAAGCGGGGTGATGAGCGGCGTGTAGACGATGTCGGTGACCAGCGCGTCGTCGCGAAGGCGGGCAAGGTCGACCGGCAGTGCATTGGTGCCATGGCCTTCCAGGCCCAGGGCCGTGGTGTTGACGAGGAGATCGGACGCGGCCAGCGCCTCGTCGCGCCGGTCCCAGTCGATCGTCGTGACACCGGCGCGGCCGGCGGCCAGTTCGTCCGCCCGGGCGCGGGTGCGGTTGGCGATGACGACCGCCAGGCCACGCTGGCGCAGGGCGTGCACCACCGCGCGCGCCGCGCCGCCGGCGCCGAGAACGATGGCTGTTTCACGTGAATCCCAGCCCGGCGCGCGTTCGTCGAGATTGGCGAGGAAGCCGTAGACGTCGGTGTTGTCGCCGATGAGCTGCCCGTCCTCCAGCCACAGCGTGTTGACGGCGCCCGCCGCCACCGCGTCGCCGGCATGGCGGCTGGCGGCGGCGAAGGCGGCTTCCTTGTGCGGAAGCGTGACATTGCCGCCGGCAAGACCGGCCGCGGCCAGTCCGGACAGGAAACGGCCAAGGTCGGGCGGGGCCACGTCGAGAGGATCGTAGGCGCCGGCAATGCCATGGGTGGCGAGCCAGTGGCGGTGGATCAGCGGCGAGCGCGAATGGCTGATCGGGTGGCCGACAACGAAGGCGCGCGGTTCAGGCATCGATGGCTCCCAGGTCGCGCAGCGCGGCAAGCAGCGGCAGGAGCGGCAGGCCGGCGATGGTGAAGTAGTCGCCATCGATCGCCTCGAACAGCTGGATGCCGCGGCCCTCGATCTGGTAGGCGGCGACCGAGGCGAGCACATCGCCGCCGGCCTGGTCGAGATAGGTGTCGATGAAGGCGTCGCCGAAGGGGCGCATCGTCAGGCGCGCAATGGCGACATGCTGGTCGATAAGCGCGCCGTCGCGCACCAGAGCGAAGGCGCTGTTGAGTTCGTGCGTGGCGCCTGCCATCGCCATCAGGCGTTCGCGCGCCTCGGCGCGATCGAAGCACTTGTGCAGGACCTCGCCGCGGAACGACAGCGTCTGGTCGCAGCCGATCACCACGGCGCCGGGATGGCGCGCCGACACATCCCGCGCCTTGGCCTCGGCAAGCGCCAGGGCCAGTGCGTCGGGGGGACGATGGCCGGCGGGCAGTTCGGCCTCGACCTGGCGTTCGTCGATCCGCGCGGTATCGACGGTGAACGTCACGCCGGCATTTGCCAGAAGGCTGCGGCGAATCGGCGAGGCCGAGGCAAGGATGATGCGGTCACGCATGGCGGTCATGGGTTCCGGCTAGCGCGCCCGGTCGCGCAGGGCAAGGATGGCGGCGGCGGTTTCCTCGATCGAACGCCGGGTGACATCGATCACCGGCCAGCCGTGGCGGGCGCACAATTGCCGCACATAGGCGATTTCCTCGGCAATGTGGGCGCGATCGATGTAGGTGGACGAATCATAGCCGGTGGTCACGCCGAGCGCGCGGTTCTGGCGCACCTGCGAGACGCGATCGGCGGTGGCCACGAGCCCGACGATCAGCGGATTGCGCGCCGTGTCCAGCGCCGGCGGCAGCGCCATGCCGAGCACGACGGGGATGTTGGCGGTCTTCACACCGCGATTGGCCAGGTAGATCGATGTCGGCGTCTTCGACGTGCGCGATATGCCGATGATGACGACATCGGCGGCGTCGATGTCCTGTGGCAGCTGGCCGTCATCATGCTCCATGGTGAAGTTGAGCGCCTCGATGCGCTGGAAGTACGACGCGTCGAGCGCATGCTGGGCGCCGATGCGCCGGTCGGCCGGGGCGCCGAGATAGGCGCGGAATTCGGTCAGCACCGGGTCGAGCACGGAAACGGCCGGAACACCGATGTCCTTGCAGCGCTCGATGATCATGGCCGACAGATGCGGCTCGATGACGGTGAACAGCACGAGGCCCGGCGAGGCATTGATCTCCTCGATCACGCGCGCCAGCTGGCGTTCGGAGCGAATCAGCGGATAGACGTGCTCGATTGCCCTGGCATCGGGATATTGCGCGGCAGCGGCGCGGCCGACGGCAATCAGCGTTTCGCCGGTCGCGTCGGAAACGAGATGCAGGTGGAAGAACCGTTGCGGAGGATTCACAGGCGGCGGGTCCGGGCTGGGGACGGCTGTGGAAAACCGGGTGGAGGGGCGTCCCGCTGACCGGAACCACATTAGCAGCGGATTTTCCGTTCACAACCTGGCCGGCCGGTTCGACGGCAACAGGCTGTGACAAACATCGGGGACAGGCGCCTTTTGTCACGGATCCGATGCCGGGCGTGAACCGGATGGTCGCCCTGCAAAGGTTTGATTCGACAGGTGGAATCGAACCTGTCCCCGAACTTCACAGGCATTGTCGCAGATTGTCGGAAGGATCGCGCCCGCGGCTTTGCGGCTTTGCGGCGGCGCGAAAAACCGCTAATCCCCGCATTCTACAGAGTCAAAACATCAGAATCCGATTCAGAAAGAGTTTGAAGAATGGAAGGACGGGGAAAAGCCCGCCGCAAGGTCGTCTCGGTCCTTGAGGGACATGTGCACTGGCCACCGCCGATCTGGATGATGCGGCAGGCCGGGCGCTACCTGCCGGAGTATCGGGCCACGAGAGCGAAGGCGAACGGCTTTCTCGACCTGTGCTACACGCCGGATCTGGCGGTCGAGGTGACATTGCAGCCGATCCGGCGTTTCGGCTTTGATGCCGCGATCCTGTTCTCCGACATCCTGGTCGTACCGCATGCGCTCGGCCGCGACCTTGCCTTCGAGGAAGGCCGGGGTCCGGTGATGACGCCGATCGGCGTTGACGGGATTGCGCGGCTCGGAATGGACGGTTTCCACGAGCGGCTGGAGCCGGTCTACGAGACTGTGCGCCGGCTGCGGGCCGCACTTGCCGAAGAGACGACGCTGATCGGCTTTTGCGGCGCGCCATGGACGGTGGCGACCTACATGATCGCCGGGCATGGTTCGCCGGACCAGGCGGCGGCGAAGATGTTCGCGCTGCGCCAGCCGGAGGCAATGGCGGCGCTTCTTGATCATCTGGCCGATGTTTCGGCGGATTATCTGGCGCGCCAGGCGGCTGCCGGCGCCGACGTGCTGCAGGTGTTTGATTCCTGGGCCGGTGTTCTCGATGACGGGCTGTTCGAGGCGATGTGCGTGCGGCCGATGGCGCGGCTGGTGGCCAGGCTGCGCGCGCTTGGCGTTACGGTTCCCGTCATCGGGTTTCCGCGCGGCGCCGGCGAGCGGGCGCTCGGTTACAAGGCGCTGACCGGAGTCGATGCGATCGGGCTGGACTGGACCGCGACGCTGGCAACGGCGCGCGCAATCCAGGCGACGGGAACCGCGGTGCAGGGAAACCTCGATCCGATGCGGCTGATTGCCGGCGGAAAGGCGCTTGCGGACGGAATCCGTGCCATCCTCGACGGGCTTGCGGGCGGTCCGCTGGTGTTCAATCTCGGCCACGGGGTGACGCCGGACACGCCGGTAGCGCATGTGGAGGCGATGGTCGCGATGGTGAAGGGCGGATGAGCGGGCGGGAAACCTCATCGGGCAGCAAGGCGGCGCTCAGGGCGGCGGTGGCACTGGCGCTGTTCGTGGCGCTGGCCGGTCTGGTGTTCTGGCTGGATCCGGACGGGGCCTATCTGTGGGTCAAGTCTGTCCACATCATCGCGGTGATCGCGTGGATGGCGGGGATGCTGTATCTGCCGCGGCTGTTCATCTACCACGCTGAGGCGGGTCCGGGCACGCCGCAGAGCGAAACGTTCAAGATCATGGAGCAGCGGCTGCTCCGGGTCATCATCAATCCGGCGATGGTGGTGTCGTGGTCGGTGGGCCTGTGGATGGCCTGGGACGCGTTCGGGCTGATGGGCGGGTGGCTGCACGTGAAGATCACCGCGGCGCTCGGGCTTTCCGCGGTTCACGGCTATTTCGCCGCGGCAGTGCGCAAGTTCGCCGAGGATCGCAATGACAGGACGCCGGGGTTCTGGCGGATGATGAACGAAGTGCCGACGCTGCTGATGATCGTCATTGTCGTCCTGGTCGTGGTGAAGCCGTTCTGAGCAGGGCACTTGCACAAATGGCGAAGGCGGGATAGACAGGCCATCCTTCCTCAAGGCAGGCGCCGTCGCCCGTGCGACCGAATGCGCCGCCGCAGCTTTCCCATTTCACTTGCGGGTCCGGTTGGGCCAGTCCCCCGATCCGCTCCAGACAGAGCAAATCCATGCAGGAAATGAAACTACAGACGCTCAAGAGCAAGGGCCCGACGGAGCTGATCGCCTTCGCCGAGACACTTGAGGTCGAAAACGCCAGCGTCATGCGCAAGCAGGAGTTGATGTTTGCGATCCTGAAGAAGCTTGCCGCGCAGGATGTCGAGATCATCGGCGAGGGCGTGGTGGAGGTGCTGCAGGACGGCTTCGGCTTTCTGCGCTCGGCCAACGCCAACTATCTGCCAGGTCCCGACGACATCTACATTTCGCCCTCGCAGTTGCGGCGGTTCTCGCTGAAGACAGGCGATACGGTCGAAGGGCCGATCCGCAGCCCGAAGGAAGGCGAACGCTACTTCGCGCTGCTCAAGGTCAACACCATCAATTTCGAGGATCCGGAGAAGATCCGGCACAAGGCGCATTTCGACAATCTGACGCCGCTCTATCCGAACGAGCGGCTGAAGATGGAGATCGAGACGCCGACCAAGGATCTGTCGGCCCGGGTCATCGACCTGATCGCGCCGCTCGGCAAGGGCCAGCGCGGACTGATCGTGGCGCCGCCGCGCACCGGCAAGACCGTGCTGCTGCAGAACATCGCGCATTCGATCACCGCCAACCACCCGGAATGCTACCTGATCGTGCTGCTCATCGACGAGCGGCCGGAGGAAGTCACCGACATGCAGCGCTCCGTGAAGGGCGAGGTGGTGTCTTCGACCTTCGACGAGCCGGCGGTCCGCCACGTGCAGGTGGCCGAAATGGTCATCGAGAAGGCCAAGCGGCTTGTCGAGCACGGGCGCGATGTCGTCATCCTGCTCGATTCGATCACGCGTCTCGGCCGCGCCTACAACACGGTGGTTCCGTCCTCGGGCAAGGTCCTGACCGGCGGTGTCGACGCGAACGCGCTTCAGCGGCCGAAGCGCTTCTTCGGCGCCGCGCGCAACATCGAGCAGGGCGGCTCGCTCTCGATCATCGCGACGGCCCTCATCGATACCGGCAGCCGCATGGACGAGGTGATCTTCGAGGAGTTCAAGGGCACGGGTAACTCGGAAATCGTGCTCGACCGCAAGGTGGCGGACAAGCGCATCTATCCGGCGATGGACATCCTCAAGTCCGGCACACGCAAGGAAGACCTGCTGGTCCCACGCGGCGATCTTCAGAAGGTCTTCGTCCTTCGGCGCATCCTTGCTC
>WPCK01067869.1_pt1 | contig 9937 bp, 8 predicted proteins | sample 5399851 | NCBI WGS metagenome assembly WPCK01 (sample SAMN12869471, study PRJNA574797) | sludge metagenome | isolation source: wastewater treatment of pH11 | place: China:Beijing | collected 2019-05-20
CGCGGTCGCCGACTGCGCCCCGGCCGTGTGCCCCGTCGCCGCAACAGCCGCGGCCACCATGAGGACCAGAACCCTTCGCATCCCAACCTCCTCAGCCGCACCGGTCGGCACCCGATCGCACGTGCCCGCACCCGCCGGCACCCGACTATATACTCCTAACAGCCCTCATGCGCTTCGCCCCGGAATACGTCCGTATCGTCCTCAACGAGAACTTCGAAGACGCCAAAGAGCTGCTGCTGACGCCGCTCATGGCCATCAATTACGCCCATCTCGTCATGCTCACCGAGTGCGGCATCGTCAGCCGGGAGGACGCCCGCGTCCTCCGGACCGCGCTGGACGGCATCTCGCTCGACAGCGTCCGCGAGGTCACCTACGACGGCACCTACGAGGACCTGTTCTTCTTCATCGAGCGCCTCATCGAGAAGTCTGCCGGCGAGGACATCAGCGGACGCCTGCACACCGCTCGGAGCCGGAACGACATCGCCATGACGATGTACCGGATCTGGCAGCGGGAGTTCATCGAAGCGGTGGCCGGCGGCACCCTCGAGCTGCGTGCCGCCCTCATCGACCTGGCGTGGCGTCACCGCGACAGCATCTATGGCGCGCACACGCACACGCAGCCCGCGCAGCCGACCACCGTTGCGCACTACCTGCTGGCCGTGATCGAGCAGCTCGAGCGCGACACCACGCGGCTGGCGGCTGCCTATGACGCCACGAACCTGAACCCGCTGGGTGCATGCGCCATTACCGGCACCGGCTTCCCCATCGACCGCCACCGCACGAGCGCGCTGCTGGGGTTCTCCGGCCCCACGCGGAACACCTACGGCAGCATCGCGACCGTGGATTACCTGCTCGAGAGTGTGGGGGCCACCAGCGTGCTGCTCATCGGGCTGGGGCGCGTCATCCAGGATCTGCTCCTCTGGTGCACGATGGAGTTCGGGTACCTTCGACTGGGCGACGGCTTCGTGCAGGGCAGCAGCATCATGCCGCAGAAGCGCAACCCGGTGGCCCTCGAGCACGCCCGCGCCATCACCAGCAAGGCAGTCGGCCAGGCGCAGGCCATCGCCACGGCCGTCCACAACACGCCCTTTGGCGACATCGTGGATACCGAAGACGACCTGCAGCCGCTGGTCGCATCGATGTATCGCGACGCCACCCGCGCCGTCACCCTCGTGGCGGCGGCCATGCGCGGGGCGGACTTCGACGTGGCGCGGCTGGCGTCACGGGCGGGGGAGGGCGGGACGACGCTCACGGAACTGGCAGACACGCTGGTCCGCGATCACGCGCTGCCGTTCCGATCGGCGCACGCCATTGCCGCGTTGCTGCTGAAGGCCCGCACCGAGGATCCACACGCGTCGCTCTCGACGGCACTGCACAAGGCTTCGCAGGCGATCCTCGGGACGCCACTGGCCTACACCGATGAGCAGCTGCAGACGATCATGAGCCCGCGTCACTTCGTCGACGTCCGCACGACGTGGGGTGGGCCGGCGCCGTCCGAGACGACGCCGGCACTGACGGCGTCGAGGGAGGTCCTCGCCCGCGATCAGGTGGCCTGGCAGGCGAGGCGGGATCAGCTCGTGGCCGCGGATCGCCTGTGCCGGGAACGGGTGGCCATGCTGTGACGCATCCGTCGAGTCCGGCCCTGCGCCGTCACTACGTCGGCGTCCTGATCGTCTGGGTGTTGACGCTGGCAGCGCTGTACGTCTTCCAGCGCACGTTCTCCTGACGCCCGACGATGCACTGGATCGACTGGACGATCATCGCGGCGTACCTGATCTGGATTGTCTGGGACGGTCTCCGCCTGACGAAGGACGCGAGCGAGCTGGAAGGCTACTTCCTGGCCGGCCGGAACATTCCGTGGTGGGCGGTGGGGCTGTCGGTGATGGCCACGCAGCTCTCGGCCATCACGATGATCGGCACGACGGGGCAGGGCTACCAGAACGGCATCGGGTTGCTGCAGCAGTACTACGCGCTGCCGCTGGCCATGATCATCCTGTCGGTGACGCTGGTGCCGTTCTTCCACAGCGCCCGCGTCTACACCGCCTACGAGTACCTGGAGCGCCGATTCGATTCCAGGACGCGCACGTTCACGGCTCTGCTGTTCCTGTTGTCCCGCGGCATGTCCACTGGCGCGGTCATCTCGGCGCCGGCCGTCGTGCTGTCGGTGATGCTGGGACTCGACGTCGCCACCACCTGCCTTCTGATCGGCCTGCCGACGGCGCTCTACACGATGTTCGGTGGCGTCCAGGCGGTGACGTGGACCGACGTCAAGCAGATGTATCTCATCGTGTTCGGGCTGGTGGCGGCCGTCATCGCCCTCGTCATCGGATTGCCCGACTCGGTCGGAATCAGCGACGCGCTCCATCTGGCGGGTGCCACCGGTCGCCTTCAGGCGATCGACTTCAGTCTCGACCCCAACAAGACCTACACGTTCTGGTCGGGTACCCTCGGCGCGCTGTTCCTGTTCCTGTCGTACTTCGGGACCGACCAGAGCCAGGTGCAGCGCTACCTCACCGCCCGCTCGGTGGACGAGGCGCGGACGTCGCTGCTGATGAGCGCCTACTGGAAGATTCCGCTCCAGGCGCTGGTGCTCATCATCGGCGTCTTCATGTTCCTGTTCTACGTGTTCACGCCGCCGCCGATGCTGTTCAATCCGGTCCACGACCGCGAGGTGCGGGACAGCGCGCGGGGGGCGGAGTACCTGGCGCTGGAGCAGCGGTTCAACGAGTCCATCGAGACGAGACGGCGAGCCGCAGAATCCGCGGCCGCGATGCAGCGCGGTGGTGACGCGGTGGCCCGCGCGCTGTCGGAGGCGGCGTTCCTGACGGCCGACGCGCAGGTGAAGAAGGTGCGTGCGGACGCCGTCACGCTGGTGCGCGACGCCACCGGCGACCGCGCCTACAACGACGTCAACTACGTGTTCCCGACCTTCGTCATGACACACCTGCCGGTGGGCCTCGTCGGCCTGCTGATGGCCGCCATCTTCGCCGCGGCCATGTCCACTATTTCCGCGGAGTTCGCGTCCCTCTCCACGGCGTCGGTCATCGACTTCTACCGCCGGTTCGGCCGGGGGAAGACCGCCACGGACCGGCAGCTGCTCCTGGCCTCGCGTGCCGCCACGGGCATCTGGGCGGTGTTCGCGTCGCTCGTGGCCATCTGGGCGGTGGATCTCGGCTCGCTCATCGAGGTGGTGAACCGCTTCGGGTCGCTGTTCTACGGCACCATCCTCGGTGTGTTCATCCTGGCGCTGGGCTGGCCCCGCGCCAACGGGACAGGCGCCTTCGTCGGCCTGCTGTCGGGCATGGCCGTCATCACCTACGTCGCCACGCAGACCTCCATTGGGTTCCTCTGGCACAACCTCATCGCCGCCGTCGTCGTCTTCGTCGTCGGCGTCGTGGTGAGCGCCTTCACCGGTGGACGCAAGGCGGGCTGATGGGGCGCATCTTCCTCGTCGCGTTGCTCGGCATCATCGCCGTGCTGGCCATCTCATGGATGCTTGGCGAGCTGCTGCGACAGAGAGACACGAAGGGCACGAAGGAGGCACGAAGGGCACGAAGGGCGCGAAGGACGCCGTGATTGTCGTGTCTCAGATTCGATCGAGGTCTTCCTTGCCGATCACCACGTTCCACGGCAGCAGCTCGTACTGCGCCACCCCCTGCCGGTAGAACGGGTCGCCGTCGCGAATCTCGTCGAGCGCGGCCTGGGGGCGGTCGTCGGGGACCTTGAGGAGGAACATCCCGCCGTACCGCGGATCCTGCGGGCCGGCGGCCAGCAGGCGCCCCTCGGCCTTCAACTGCCGCAGGTAGGCTCGATGGGGCTCCTGGTGCACGATGACTTCGTCGAGCGGGCGGCGATAGCGCACAATGGCGATGGCATACATGGCGATCCGTATTTTCGTCACCGGGGGCACGTTCGACAAGGAGTATGACGAGCTCCACGGGCGGCTGTTCTTCAAGGACACGCACGTGGGCGAGATGCTGCGCCTCGGCCGCTCACGCGTGGAGGTCAGCGTCCGCACGCTGATGATGATCGACAGCCTCGAAATGAGCGATGCCGACCGCGCGCTGATCGTGTCCAACTGCCGCCAGTGCGCGGAGCCGCGCATCGTCGTCACGCATGGCACCGACACCATGGTCCAGACCGCCGCCGCGCTGGCCGCCGCCGACCTCGGCAAGACCATCGTCCTCACCGGCGCGATGATCCCCTACGCGTTCGGCAGCTCCGACGGCCTGTTCAATCTCGGCAGCGCGCTGTCCTTCGCACAGGTGCTGCCGCCGGGCGTCTACGTGGCGATGAACGGCAGCGCCTTCCCCTGGGATCAGGTGCGCAAGAATACCCAGACCGGCTTTTTCGAGAGACACGAAGGACACGAAGAGTGACACGAAGGGCACGAAGTGCGTTCTTCGTGTCCTTCGTGCCTCCTTCGTACCCTTCGTGTCACTCGATCTCGAACGACAGGAAGATGAGCTGACCCTCGCGCTGCACCTGCAGGGCGCAGGGGGCGTTGTCGGGGAGGCGGCCGATGACGCTGCGCAGCTCCGCCAGCGACTTCACCGGCGTGCCGTTGACCGAGAGGATGACGTCGGCCACCGCCAGTCCGTACTCGGCGCCCGTGTTCAGGGCGCGTGCGGCCACCAGCACGCCGCCAGGACCGCGAAGACCGCCAACGGCCGCAGCCAGCATGACGTCGATGTCGAGTCCGAGAATGCCAAGCCGCTCGACCAGGTGCTGCTCGGGAGAGGCCTTGTCGGAGAAGCGCGATGGATCGTCGGCCCGTTCCCCGATGGCCACCGACGCCTTCACGCGTGACGATCCTCGCAGCACCTCCAGCTCGGCGATGTCGCCCGCTGCCAGACGATACAGGTTCACGTCGAACTGCCGCCCGTTCTCCATGGGCTTGCCGTTCAGGCTCAGCACGATGTCGCCCACTCGGAGTCCGGCACCCGCACCGGGCTCCTCAGGGAAGACGTCCGCCAAGATGACCCCGCTGTCGCGCGGCAGCTTCAGCGCCTCGGCCAGCGTCGGCGTGATGGTTTGCGCCGAGACACCGATGGTGCCTCGCTTGACGCGTCCCCACTTGCGAATCTGCTCGAACACCGTGCGCACGATGTTGCTGGGTGCCGCAAAGCCCAGGCCTTCGTTGCCGCCGCCCTGCGACAGGATCAGCGTGTTGATGCCCACGAGCCGCCCCTGCACGTCCACGAGCGGGCCGCCGCTGTTCCCCGGATTGATCGGCGCGTCGGTCTGGATGTAGACCATCGAATCGTCGGCCGTCAGCTGCCGGCCCACCGCGCTCACCACGCCCATCGTCATGGAGTTCTCGAGACCGAGCGGGCTGCCGAATGCGCAGACCACCTGGCCGGCGCGGAGCACATCGGAATCGCCAAAGGCCACGACCGGCAGCCCGGTGGCGTTCACCTTCAGCACGGCGAGGTCGGTCTCCTCGTCCACGCCGACGATGGTCGCGGGGAGGGTGCGGCCGCGTGGCCGGACGATGGACGCGGTGTTGTCGGTGCCACGTTCGGGCGCCAGGACGACCTGGACGCGACGGGCACCGGACACGACGTGGTAGTTGGTGATCACGTACCCGGACGCGTCCACGATGACGCCGCTCCCGGTGCTGCGCTGCCGCTCGAGGAGCGTGTCGGCCGTGCCGGAGCCGGCGGCTTCCGCCAGGGCGTACCCCGAGACGTTGATCTGGACCACGCTGGGCCCGACACGCTGGACGAGGGCCTGCAGCTCGTTGCTGAACGCGGCGAGTGAGGGCGTTTGCGCGACAGCCGGCGCCGTGGCCCACGGCAGCAGAGCCAGTGCGAGGGCGAGGCTGCGCAGCAGACGGCGGTTCGGGTGGTTCATCATGGCCATGAGTACCGGGAAGGCCTCAGCAGGGTACCAGATTCTAGTACAGTGCTTGTGCGTGGGTGCCCTGACGTTCCTTGGCGCGGCCGGCACGGTGACCGGTTCGCAGTATCTGCTCGAATCCGACCATCATCGCGTGCTCGTCGACTGCGGGATGTTCCAGGGCCTCAAGTCCCTGCGCGTCCGCAACTGGGCCCGTCTGCCGGTGCATCCGGCATCGGTCACGTCCGTGGTCCTGACCCATGCCCACCTCGACCACTCGGGCCTGCTGCCGAGACTCGTGGCCAACGGGTTTGCCGGCCGCATCTTCTGCACCGCGGGCACGGCCGACCTCTGCAAGCTGATTCTGCCGGACGCCGGGCGCCTGCAGGAAGAGGACGCGCGGCGCGCCAACAAGGGCCGCTACTCCAAGCACACGCCCGCGTTGCCGTTGTTCACCGAGAACGACGCGGCCGAGGCGTTGTCGCGGCTGCAACCATTCGGGTTCCATCGCGCGGCGCCGGTCTCGCCCGACCTCGAGGCGGAGTTCATCAATGCCGGCCACCTGCTGGGTTCGGCCTACGTCCACGTCCGTCGCAAGGACGGGAGCGGCGCCACCATCCTGTTCGGCGGCGACCTCGGCCGCTACGACCGTCCGATCCTGCCGGATCCCTCCCCGGGCGTAGCGTGCGATGTGCTCCTCGTCGAGTCCACCTACGGCGACCGCGCGCATCCGCCCGACGACCACGGCGAGGCGCTGGCCCGCATTGTCAATGAGACCGCGAGCCGCAACGGCAAGGTCATCATTCCGGCGTTTGCCATCGGACGCGTCGAGGAGGTGCTCTACTGGCTGCGGAAGCTCGAGAGCGAACGCCGCGTGCCCGTGCTGCCGGTGTACGTGGACAGTCCCATGGCGGTTCAGGCGCTGGAGTACTACCGGCGTCACGCCGCCGAGCTGGATCCCGACGCCAGGCCGGCACGCGGTGAGCTGTGTGCGTTCTGCACCGGGCGGTTCGAGCCCGTGGAGTCGAGTCGCGAATCGCAGGAGGTCGTCGACCGCAAGGGGCCCGCAATTGTCATCTCGGCCAGCGGCATGGCCACCAGCGGCCGCGTCCTCCATCACCTGGCCGCAGGCCTTTCGGATCCTCGCAACACGGTGCTGTTCGTCGGGTTCCAGGCCGCGGGCACGCGCGGGCGCCACCTGATCGAAGGTGCGACGCAGGTGAAGATGTTCGGCCGGATCGTGCCCGTCCAGGCGCGCATCGCAAAGCTGAACGCGCTGTCGGCCCATGCCGACGCCGGTGAGATCGTCAGGTGGCTGCGCACCTTCCCCAAGGCGCCAGGGATCACCTATCTCGTCCACGGCGAGCCACCCGCCCAGGTGGCTCTCAAGTCCCGCATCGAGAAGGAACTCGGCTGGCGCGTCCACATCCCGGAATACGGGGAGAAGGTGGCGGTGGATGTCTGACAGGGATCAGGGGCCAGGGATCAGGGGTCAGCAGAACGGCGAACAGGCTCCGCGAACCGCGAACAGAACCGAGAACCGAGAACCGAGAACCGTGACCCGAGAACCCGAGGCCCCACCCCGCGCCTATCTCCTCGAGCAGGTCGACGATGCGGCGGTCGTGCAGCTCTACGCGGACGGCTTTTCGGCGCTGTCCTTGCAGGAGAAGGTGCTGGTGTGGCACCTCTACTGCGCGGCCATTGCAGGACGCGACATCTATTACGACCAGCGCTATCGTCACAACCTGGCGATGCGCGTCATGCTCGAAGGCGTCGTGCGCCATCCCGTGGGAATCGCGCCCGATACCCTCGCCGAGATCACGCGGTACACCAAGCTGTTCTGGCTGAACACCGGACCGTACAACAACCTGACGGCACGGAAGTTCGTGCTGCGCCTGACGCCGGATGCCTTCGCCTCCGCGCTCGCGTCCGCGCAGGCCAGCGGTGCGGCGCTGCCGCTCGAGCCAGGCGAGTCGGTCGAGGCACTCGTGCAGCGGTATGCCCCGATGTTCTTCGACCCGGCGTTCGAGCCGATGGTGACGAACAAGACGCCGGGCCAGGGCCGCGACATCCTGGCGTCCAGCTGCAACAACCTGTACGACGGCGTGACGATGGCCGATCTGGAGGGGTTCCGCGAGCAGCATCCGCTCAACTCTCGTCTCGTGAAGCGCCCTGACGGTGCGCTCGTCGAGGAGGTCTATCGTGTCGGTGGCCGCTACCACGAGCCGATCGTCCGCATAGTCGCGCACCTGACCGCTGCGGCGGCCGTGGCCCCGCCGTCGCTCCAAGCGGCGCTGCTGGCCCTCGTCCGCTTCTACGAGACGGGCGACGACCGGGACCGTGAAGCGTTCGACATCGCCTGGGTGCGGAACCACGACAGCACCGTGGACACGATGAACGGCTTCATCGAGGTCTACCTCGACCCGCGCGGTGTGAAGGGTGCGTGGGAAGGCGTGGTCTACTTCAGCAACCCTGAGAAGACGGGGAAGATCCGGACGCTGGCTGCCCACGCGCAGTGGTTCGAGGACCATCTGCCCATCGCGCCGCCGTTCCGGAAGCCGGTGGTGCAGGGCGTGTCGGCCATGGCCATCGAGGTGGTGGTGGAGACCGGCGACTCCGGGCCGCTGACGCCCATCGGTGTCAACCTGCCGAACGACCAGCGCATTCGTGAGGAGCACGGCAGCAAGTCGGTGTCGCTCTCGAACGTGCTGGAGGCCTACGATCGGTCGCAGCCCGACAGCTTCCGGCACGAGTTCACGTGGGACGAGGCCGAAGCCGAGCGGGCCCGCGAATGGGCGGCCTTCGCCGGCGAACTGACCACGGAGATCCACGAAGTGCTCGGGCATGGATCCGGACGGATGGCCGAGGGCGTCACCCAGCAGCCGCACGAGCTGTTGAAGGAACAGTACTCGGCGCTGGAAGAATCCCGCGCCGATCTCGTCGCGCTCTATTTCGTCGCCGATCCTCACCTGGCGGTGCTCGGCCTGGTGCCGGCCGCGGATCAGCCCGCCATCGTGCGCGCCGAGTACGAGGCGTATGCGCGAACAGCTCTCGTTCAGCTGCGTCGGGTACGCGAAGGCGCGTCGCTCGAAGAGGACCACATGCGGAACCGCCAGGCCATTGTCCACTGGTTGATGGCCAACACACCGGCGGTGGAGGTGCGGCGCCGAGAGGACAAGACCTACTACGTCGTCACGGACACGGCCATCTTTAGGGACGGAGTGGCGCGCCTGCTGGCCGAGGTGCAGCGGATCAAGTCGGAGGGAGACTACCCCGCGGCGCGGGCGTTCTTCGAGACCTATGGTGTGCACTTCGATCCCGCCCTGCGGGACGAGGTGGTGGCGCGCGTCGATCGCTTGAACCTGCCGTCGTATACCGGCTTCGTGATGCCCAGGCTCGAACCGGTGTATGGGACGACCGGCGAAATCGAGGACGTGCAGATCTCGTATCCTTGCGATCTGACGACCCAGATGCTCGAGTGGGGACAGTCCCCGTGACACTCCGTAACAAGGTAGAGCGGTTGCAGACTATGCGGACTCTGCTTGCAGTGCTCGTGATCGTGCCCACGGTGGCCCTCGCGCAGCCGGGGATCACCGCGCAGGCCAACGCCGCCGCGCTGGAGAAGATCCTCATCGGCGAGGACACGCGCAATGCCGACCTCATTCGTGAAGCGATGTCCGGCGGGGCCCAGCGCCGCGCCGGCATCCGCGCGCTCGGCCGGCTCGAGCAGCCCGACCTGATTCGATGGGTGGCGCCGGCATTGGGCGATGGCGTCGGCATCCGAGCCGAGGCCGCATGGTCCTTGGCACAGCTGGCCCGCACGCCGGAGGCCGTTGCACAGGTCCAGGGCCTGCTCCTCGAGCGCGCCACGCAGGATGCCGCCGCGGGACTGTGGGAAGTGTGGGGTGAGCTGGCGGCTGCGCTCGGCCGCCTGCCGTATACGACGCCGGAACAGGTCGGCCGTACCGAAGCCGCGCTCGTGGAACTGCTGCCATCGCCCGAATCGTTCGCGGAGCCGGAGACGCCGGCCATCACCGGGGCCGTGCGCGGCCTCGAAGCGCTCGCGCGCATCAGCCGCAAGGTGGCTCCGCTGCAG
>WPCK01100792.1_pt1 | contig 9933 bp, 8 predicted proteins | sample 5399851 | NCBI WGS metagenome assembly WPCK01 (sample SAMN12869471, study PRJNA574797) | sludge metagenome | isolation source: wastewater treatment of pH11 | place: China:Beijing | collected 2019-05-20
GTTTCTGCAGCCCGCAATGGTTATGCCAGCATAGCTCTCGGAAACGTTATAGGGTCAAATATTACGAACACCCTTTTAATCCTTGGATGTACCGGGCTTGTCCAGCCTCTCATGGTAACCGGAACAGCCGTGTATTATATCACCCCTTTTATGCTGGTTTTCAGCCTCCTGCTTCTCCTGTTTATTCGGACGGGCTGGAGAATCAAAAGGCATGAAGGGCTTATCCTTTTCCTTCTTTACTCCGGATTCATGGTTTTTATCTTCCGCCTTGGATAAGAGGCTGCCCTGAATCCTGGTGCCCTGCAGTGAACCGGATGATTGAAAGACAGAAAATATTTTTGAAAATATTTTTGTCCTGTTCCCCTCAGGGACTTCTTATTTTATACCCCTCATTTGCAAGGGCCTCTGATGCATGCTCCAGGTCTGTTTCTTTTACCAGGATATAATCGGTATCATAAGTTGAAATAGCGAATATGCTGATTCTTTTTTCAGCCAGTGCACTGCTGATTCCTGCAAGAATTCCTGTAAGCGAGAAGTCAAGAGGACCCTCAACTTTCAGGCAGCTCCAGCCTCTTTCAGCCCGGATGCCGGAAGGAATGCTTGACTGAACATTGCTTTCCCGGAAGACGACTGAGAGTTCGTCGGGTGTTTGCGTAATTGAAACGAAATCGCTCTCAAATACTTCGGAAGGCACTTTAGAGTCTTTTTCCAGCCTTAAAATGTTAAACCTGCCTTTAAGAACACTTAATGTAGGCTTTTTTTCTTCCATAAGGGGTTCCTTTTTTACTGACATTCTATTTCATATTTCTCTCAGTACTTATGGTTTCGGGAGCATCAGACCATCTTTAGCATCAACTTTTAGACCAGGCTTTAATAAATACTTAGTTAAAATTGTTATTCGTCTTTTAATCCATTGTAGATTAAATTCATAGTCAATTTAGTCTACGGTCAATTAGATTCACTGTCAATTAAATCCATGTTCAAACTTTTATCTTTGTCTTTCAAACATTGTTTTTAACCGGGGCTAGCTTAAATGGAACTGATGGATACTGGCTTACTTGAGACCCTTACAGAGATAGACGAATTTGTATGGGGTCCTCCTCTCCTTATTTTACTTGTTGGTACAGGAGTTTTCCTTACATGGCGCCTTGGATTGATTCAGGTTTTCAGGCTGCCTCTTGCACTCAGGTACGTCCTGAATTCGCGGAAAGCTGAAATCGGGGTTCAGGGAGATGTATCGAGTTTTGCCGCGCTCAGCACCGCGCTTTCCGCAACAATAGGGACAGGAAATATAGTTGGGGTTGCAACCGCTATAAAAGTGGGGGGTCCGGGGGCTCTTTTCTGGATGTTTCTTGCGGCTTTTTTCGGGATGGCGACCATGTACTCCGAGTCTCTTCTGGCGGTCAAATACAGGACTGTGGACGCAAACGGGCAGATGTCAGGAGGTCCCATGTATTATATCAAAAACGGGCTTGAGCACAAAAAATACAGCAGGGTTCTTGCCCCTCTTTTTGCTTTTTTCGGGGTAAACGTGGCGCTTTTCGGGATAGGAACTTTTCCACAGGTCAATGCTATTGTTGACTCTGCGAGAATCGCATTTAATATTCCCGAAGTCCTGAGCGCACTTGCCATAAGCCTGTTTGTAGCTTTTGTAACCCTTGGGGGGATCAGGAGGATTGCGGCTGTTGCCCAGCTTGTGGTTCCTTTTATGGCAATGGCTTACGTGCTGGGCTGCCTTGTGATTATCACGCTGAACCTTGAAAAAATCCCCGAAACCTTTGCCCTGATAGTAAGTTCGGCTTTTACAGGGACTGCAGCGAGGGGTGGCTTTCTTGGGGCGGGCGTGATGCTTGCAGTCAGGATGGGAATAGCAAGAGGTATCTTTTCAAATGAATCCGGTCTCGGGAGCTCTCCCATAGCAGCTGCAGCTGCAAAAGTAAAGGAACCGGCAAAGCAGGGCCTTATTTCCATGACAGGGACTTTCTTCGACACCATTGTTGTCTGCCTGATGACTGGAACAGTGCTTATCATGACAGATTCCTGGACAGAGGACCTCGCAGGGGTGTACATGACAAACTATGCCTTTTCAACATCACTTGCGGAAACCGGGGGCTATATCGTTACAGTCGGGCTCATGTTCTTTGCCTTTACAACAATTCTGGGGTGGAATTATTACGGGGAACGCTGTACGGAATTCCTCTTCGGCGTAAAAGGGATTCTTCCATACAAAATAATTTATATTCTTATCGTTTCCTCAGGTGCCTTCCTCACGCTTGACGTTATCTGGGTTCTGGCAGATATCGTAAACGGACTGATGACAATTCCAAATCTGATAGCTCTCCTCGCGCTCAGGAAGGTTATCGCGGCAGAGACAGAACAGTATTTCGAAAAACTGAAGTTGAAAGGTCCAGAGCCGGAAAATTGAATTTCTGAGCATCCTGGTAAGGAAAATATAGCCGGGAAAAATACAACCTGACACAGGTTGCAAACAAAGTGTAACGGTTATAAATCAGGTAAAGAGATTGTTACATATAAATTTAAACAGATAAGGACTGTTAGCCATGAAGTTTACCTTTCCAGGAAGAGACCCGGGGATTTCGAAGGCGGGAAATACAGGATTCCATTTTGTAACTGTAATGCTATTGATATTTATCCTCCTGACATCTCCGGCATCCGCGGCTGTAATCTCCGGAGACACCCACCTCAGGGTTGAAGTTGGAGAAATTACCCCAAATCCGGCAAGACCCGGAGAAGACCTGCTCATAAAAATCAATATTGAAAATACCGGAGACGAGCCTGCTGAAGATGTAATAATAGGGATTGAAGAACTTGCCCCTTTCACCTTCAAATACAGCACCTCAGGGGTTTACGGTTCCGGGACAAACACAGAACGTAATTTTCACATTGAACAGATAAGGCAGCGGTCGAAGATCGAATTGAATTTCCATTTCAATGTTGACTCCGGAGCCAGGTCAGGCATTCACCAGCTTGAATTTACTATCAAAGATGGCAGTGAAACAAGCTTTTCAAGAAGAATTCCCATCCGTGTGGAAGGAAACCCTGACCTTGTGCTTGTGGGCACGGAAATCTTTCCCATAAACGGGGAAAATTCCTCTTCCGGAGCCCTTGTACCCGGGGAAGAATTCTACCTCAGGACTGAAGTTAAAAATGCAGGGAACGGGAATGCAAAAAATGTCCGAATAATGCTGGACCTCAACAGCTCTTTACCAATGGTCCCTCTGCAGGATAATGTTTTTTTCATTGAAAACCTGAGTGCCGGAAGTTCAGAAAACCTGTCGTTCAAGCTCCTCCTGGGGAGCAATGCAGGCGTGCAGCCATACAGGATCCCTCTACGCATAACCGCCTCAAACGAAGCTGAAACCCTTCAGATCAATAAATCTCAGGAAATAGGGGTAAATGTGCTGAATAGGGCAAAAATTAATATTGCAAGCCTTAAATTCGACCCTGAAATGCCCGAAAGAGGGCAAAAAGTTTCCATGATCCTCAGGCTTGAAAACGTTGGAGAAGGAGAAGCCCGTTTTGTAAAAGCCAGGCTTGAAGGGCTTAAAGGAAGCGGCAGCACAGATGCTTTTCTCGGAAGGCTTAATAAGGACGATGACGCCCCTGCAGTTTTTACCTTTATTCCTGAAAAGTCCGGAGAACAGAATGTTACCCTGCTTGTTGAATATGAGGACGATTTCGGAGAACACCGGCTCAACGAGGATCTGACATTTAACGTCGTCAGAAAGGGCGACAGTGCTGTTCCGCTTATACTGGCTGCAGTTCTGGTTCTTGCAGTTGCGCTCTATTACCTGAAGAAGAAAGGTAAACTCTAAAGGTAAATCCTGTTTGATAAACGAAAAGAGGAAATCTCTGTAAACAAGTGAGGATGCCTATTATGCTTGAAAAGGCTAAAGTCTCCTTTTTTCTTGCCAGCCGTTCAATTACGCGAGGCAATAAAGGAATTACAATCTTTACCGTCTTCGTCCTGACCCTGATATTTGTTCAGCTGGTGCTTTTCTCAAGTATGCTGGCAGGAGTTACGCTCAAGTTCAACGAACTCATGGTAAACTTCCAGACGGGTAATGTCGTAATAGAGCCAGAGGAGGAGGAACGCTATATAGAGGATGCATCAGCCCTGCAGAAGAAAATAGAGAGCCTTCCAGAAGTTGTGGGGACTTCTGCCCGCCTTAAAACCACCGGAAACTTCCGTTATAAAGAAAAGGAAATTGGAGGTACGGTTTACGGGATTGACCCTGAGGATGAAGCCTTTGTGACAGGTGTTGAGGGTGCCGTAATAAGCGGGGAATTCCTTAGCAGGCCTGATAGCGGAGAGGTTATTCTGGGCAGGGAGGTCTCAGGAGGTTTTGATGCCCTGATGGAATCCAGGTCCCTGGGAGGTGTTGAGGTAGGAGACACTGTTGAACTCACAGTCAGCGGCAGGACGCGGGAATTCAGGGTAAAAGGAATCTATACAACTCTTTATTTCATGGCTGATGCAGGGGCATACATTAGCCGCGCAGATATGGAAGATATGCTGGATATAGAAGGCAGAGATTTTGCCCAGGAAATTGCTGTAAAAACTACCGCAGGCACGGACGAGTACGAGATCAGAAATGAACTCCTTTCCCTTGGGATAAGGGAAAATATTCGCACCTGGCATGAGTTTGCAGGTATCCTCCGCCTGATTGAAAACACTCTTGGCCTTGTAAGGAATATTATGAACGCAATAGGGCTTTTGATAGCTTTTGTGATCATTTTTGTAGTTATTTACGTTAACATAGTTAATAAAAAGAGGCAGATTGGGGTCCAGAAAGCAATAGGGATAGAGCAGAATGTGATTGTGACCTCCTTTGTTCTTCAGGCAATGCTTTATGCCGGTATAGGAGTCATACTTGGCTATGCTTTTGTACGTTTTGGACTGGTGCCTTATACTGTTTCAAATCCTGTCCAGATTCCTCTTGGTGCTATGAGTCTCAGGCTTGATGATGCCGAAGCTATAAACCGGGCAGTTCTTCTTTTCCTTGCCTCAATAATAGGCTCTGTTATTCCTGCTTATAAACTGGCTCAGAAAGACCTTCTTGACCTTATCTGGGGTAAGTAAGGAGGTGAGATAATGGTAAATGAAATGAAAAATGAAGTGAAAAATGAAATGAAGAGCGAAATCACAGGCGAGTCCAAAATAGTGACAAATACAACCGAGCCCGAGATTGAAGTAAAAACAGCCACTGAAGAAACTGGGGACATAATTATTGAAGGAACGGATATAGTCCGCACTTTCAAAATGGGAGAGGTGCAGGTCAGAGCTCTTAGAGGCGTAAGTGTAAAAATCCGGCGCGGAGAATTTGTTGCGATTATGGGCCCAAGCGGTTCCGGGAAAACAACTCTTTTAAATCAGCTTGGTCTTCTTGATACCCCTAATTCCGGGAAAGTCATTATAGATGAAATAGACACTTCTCGCATGTCTGATAAAGAAAAAGGCAAATTCCGCCTTCACAATCTGGGTTACGTTTTTCAGGACTATGCTCTCCTTCCGGAACTTGATGCTTCGGAAAATGTTTATATCTCCCTTATGATGCAGGGTAAAACAAAAGAAGAGTATGAAGCTGCTGCCGCTGAAATACTTAAAGCAGTCGGGCTCGGCGACCGCCTGCACCAGCTTCCCTCCAAAATGAGCGGCGGTCAGCAGCAGAGGGTTTCAATCGCCCGCGCCCTTGCCCATAACCCAAGAGTCCTTTTTGCAGACGAGCCCTGTGCCAATCTGGATTCTCAAACATCAAAGGAAGTTCTGGATCTTTTCAAGAAGTTTAACAAAGAGAAGGGTCAGACAATAGTTATGGTCACACATGAAGAATGGCACGCTGCATATGCTGACAGGGTGATAAGGTTAAGGGATGGAGTTAATATTGAGTGAAAATTTTTGTTTTTATGTCTTTTTATAGTTCCTTCTTTTTTTTTGGAGGTCTGCCGGAAAACTCGCAGGAATATTTATTGAGCCTTTAATTCAGGTTTTTTCTTTCTTTTCTTCTTTTGATAGGGTACAGCCTGTTTAGCGGGCAAACTATCATACAAATTTCTAATTTTTTGGATCAGCAGGAGTAAAATTAATCTTTGGGGTGCCAAATTCAGAGATTATTTAGTAAATAAGTAATATAATTGACAGTGTGAAAAATGTGCTTCTATACAATTATATAGCTTTTTGATTATACAGGATATGGCAGGAGAGTAAAAGGAGGTAATTGCTGGGGAATTTACCTGCTTATTTATCTGTGAATTGACCGGATAGTTTTTACCATATTGTTACAAATTCATCAGAACTAAAAATAAATATTAGAAAAGTTTTATTAGTAACACCTGCAATATAATTACTAAAAATTACAAATGTGGTTCGAGATTATATGCTTGTAGTGCCTCTTCTGGATAAATTTAAAAGCTACTTGACCTGGTCTTACCGTACGCTCGGGTTTTTTCAAACAGCCGGAAAATTTGTGTTCTTATTCCTGCTGATGATTTTATTCAATATCTACGAACTCGCTTACTATATACCGGGCATGGAAAAACTGAGCACGTCTCAGACCTGCCTGGGCATTTACTGGTTTAATCTCGGTTTGATGGCTTCAGGGGCGCTCCTGCTTACTCTTCTTATCAGTCTGGTTTACAGGTTATTTGGCAAAGGAAACAGGTTTAACCTGATAAATCTGCTTGAAACCAGTTTTCCCGATCTCAGGACAAGACTGAGTACGGCATACGATAACAGCCAGAATATCAACATAGTTACAAAGAAACTGCTTGAGGATGTACACGTCCAGCTTTCAGGCATCAGGATAAGAAGTATAGTCCCGAAAAAGCAGATTTTCAGGTCGTGTCTGGTGTTTCTTCTGGTTTCGGGACTTGCCACTTTCTGTATCTATGAAGGTTTCAGCTTCAATATCTCTCCTGGCAAATTGATCGATGATTTCTGGGATAATCTTCACAATATGAACGCCAGAGCGGCTTATGAAGATGATGAAAAAGTCGTCCCGGATTCCAGGTATAAAATAGAGGCTGTCATCATAAAGAATGGTGAACAGGTTGAAATGAAAATCAACCCCACCCTGGGGCTTGGGTTCACAAGCCAGATCGACGCGGATACGGAACAAAAATTCAACGCTAGTTCAGACAGTTTTAATGAAAATTTCAGGTACAGCCAGACTTATTCCGAAAACCTGCCCGAAGAGTACGAGCCCCTGATTAAACAGTATTTTGAGGAGCTTTCATCCAGATAAACTCCTTCAAAGCATCAGGTGTACTCAGATTTTCAGCAAATTCATGATTTTAGTAGAAATAGTGGAGTGGCAAAATGCAACAATTACAGGAAATCCAGCTTGAAGATTCTGAACTTAATTTAAAACCCGCTTATGAAAAAGCCCCCCAGATTTTTGAAGTTATTTTCAGAGAGATAGGCAATTCAATTGTCGGTCAGAAAGAAATGATCCGGCAGATCCTGATAGCAATGCTGTGTGAAGGGCACGTCCTTGTAGAAAGCAATCCCGGGCTTGGCAAAACCCTCACAATCTCCACTATTTCCCAGATCATGAGCATGAGGTTCAGCAGGATCCAGTGTACTCCTGACCTTATGCCCGCAGACATCACAGGAACGGATATTATAGAAGAAGATGAAAGAGGGTCAAAACACTTTAAATTCAAGCAGGGCCCTGTTTTTGCAAACATCGTGCTTGCGGATGAAATAAACCGTGCCTCTCCCAAAACACAGTCTGCACTTCTCGAAGCCATGCAGGAAAAACAGGTCACTGTGGCAAATACCACGTACACACTTGACAAACCTTTCTTTATTCTTGCTACCCAGAACCCCATAGAAATGGAAGGGACTTATGCCCTGCCCGAAGCCCAGCTTGACAGGTTTCTTATGAAGATACGCCTGGATTATCCTGATCCCGATGAAGAGTTCGAGATTGTGAACCGTTATGCAGAAGCTTTCAGGCCATCTGTAAGAAAATGCATAGAAAAACAGACCTTTATCGAACTTCAGCAGATAACCCGCAGGATTCCTATTTCCAATAAACTCAAAAAATATGCAATTGACATCGTGAACCAGACACGAAAGATGCCTGACATGATAGAAGCAGGCGCATCCCCTCGCGCTTCAATTGCTCTGATCCTCTGTGCAAAAGCAAACGCGTTTATCGACGGCAGAGGGTATGTTGATAAAGGAGACATTGACGCCATGGCGCTTCCTGTCCTCCGTCACAGGGTGATTCTATCTTTTGATGCTGCAAGAAACAACATCACGAGTGATAAAATTATACAGAAAATCCTGGAGGACAGAAAAACAATTATCTGATTCAGCCAGCGGAAAAAATGGCTGGAGGCAGTGATTAGACATGGCTGGCGCAAAACATATAATTGACACCTCATTCCTGACCCAACTTGATAGATATGCAATCCCGCTCAGCAGGAGGGTTACAGCAGTCCATACTGGCAGCCACCAGTCAACAAGAACGGGAGCGGGACTTGACATTATTGACCACAGGAAGTACAACCAGGGTGATTCTTTAAAAAGAATAGACTGGAACCTTTACGCCCGCACGGAAAAGCTCTATATACGCAGGTTTGAAGAGGACAAAAACCTTAACATGGTCATACTGCTTGACGCAAGCAGCAGCATGCTTTTTCCGGATAACACTCCAAACAAGTTTGAGTATGCAGCAACAGTAGCTGCGGGAGTTTCTTACATTGTAATGAAACACAACGATGTGTATACCATTGCAACATTTGCAGATGATGTTGACTACACAAAATCGCATAAAGGAAGGGACGACTTCCTGCGGACAATAGATAACCTGACCCAGATTCCGGTCAGCGGAACCACAAAGCTCGCAGATTGTGCCGACTCGATATACCCGAGAATAAAATCGAAATCAATGGTTCTTATTATGTCGGATTTTCTGGACAACCTTGATTCCGTCCAGAAGGCGGTTAACAGGCTGTCCAGGCACGAGCTTGTAATTGTGCACATTTATGATGAGAACGAGATAAACCTTCCTGAATCCGTGGACGGGACAGTAAAGTTTATTGACAGCGAAACAGGCGAAGAAATCAGTTTTACAGTGGGAGCTGGATTTAAAAAAGAATATGCCTCCGAATATTCAAAGCATATGGCTGAACTGGAGAAAATTGCATACGATTTTAAAATCCCTTACTTCCGGGTCAGCATAAAAAACGAGCCTTTTGATACTGTTCTAAAAATCATAGGTGAAGGGTGATCCTGCTCATGGACTTTGAATTTTCTCAGGGTCTTGCTGCGCTTGCAGGGATAATTCCCCTTACGATCATATACCTGCTCAGGCCCCGCCCGAAAAACATCATTCTGCCTTCCCTTATGTTTGTCAGGCGGATAAGCCAGAACCTGCTCGATTCCAGGCGCACTCTCAGTAAAAGAATAACTGACCCCTTATTTTACCTGCAGCTGCTTGCTCTTATTTTTCTGTCCATGGCAATAGCCGGTCCGCTTATAGAGGATGTTAAAGCAGATGCTCAAAAGGTAATAATCATAATGGACTCGTCTGCAAGCATGACAGCCCCTGCCCGTATCAATGAGGCAAAGTCAGTGGCGATAGAAAGCCTGGGACAGGAAAATACTATTACTGCTGCAGAAACTATTCCTGTATTGCTTGCAAAATCGCTGAATGCGAAAGATGCTGAAAAAGTGATTGATGGCATGGAGGCGAGAAACACCCCCTCGGATATTCCCAGAGCTATTTTGACGGCTGTAAATGAAAAGGAGAACGAGTACGGGAAGATTGTAGTCATATCCGATTTTGAGACCTGGGGAGGAAGGGCTCCTGAAACATACATAAAAATTGCAAACAATAAAAATATGGAGCTCGAGTTCAGGCAGGTAGGCAATAAAACTGCTAACTATGCAGTTGTAGA
>WPCK01148583.1_pt1 | contig 9926 bp, 10 predicted proteins | sample 5399851 | NCBI WGS metagenome assembly WPCK01 (sample SAMN12869471, study PRJNA574797) | sludge metagenome | isolation source: wastewater treatment of pH11 | place: China:Beijing | collected 2019-05-20
GAACTGCTCCAAGGAGCGCAGCAGCCGCAGGGATCCGGTTGACTCTGCAACGGTTACGCGGATGCCCTCCTCCCCGAAACGCCGCACCGTAATGCCGTTGCTCCTGCATATCTCCTCGAAACGGGCATTTTGGCCCGCAAACTCAAACCAGAGGAAGTTCGACTGGGATTGCGGCACCCTCCACCCCTGGGCAGCAAGTGCTGCCAGAAGCTTGGCTCGCTCCTCCTTGATGACACCGACCTGCGTCTCCACTTCGGGCTGCGAGCGCAGCGCTGCCCGCGCCGCCGCTTGAGCCATCGCATTGACTCCGAAGGGGGTCGCAATGGCGCGAAGCCCCGAGGCCATGGCCGGGTGGGCCAGCGCGTATCCGCAGCGCAGCCCGGCCATGCCATATGCCTTGGAGAAGGTACGCAGCACAATGAGGTTCTCGTATTCGAGGAGGAGGGAGCGAGAATCAATTGCGTCCTCCATCTCGACGAAATGAACGTAGGCCTCGTCCAACACCACCGGGATGGAGCGCGGAATCTCCGCAAGGAAGGCGGCAAGCTCGGAGTGAGTGAGGCTGACACCGGTGGGGTTGTTGGGTGAGCAGACCATGATGGCACGAGTTCGCTGCGAGATCGCCTTCGCCATCGCCCGCAGATCATGAGCACATTCCCGAGTGAGTGGTACAGCCACCGGAATGCCTCCGGCCGCTTGAATCGCGATCGGGTACGCCTCGAAGGAGCGCCAGGGAAGAATCACTTCCCCCTCCGGCGTCACGACCGCCTGCAAGATCTTCTCAATGAGCGAGGTGGATCCGTTTCCCACCACGATGCCGTCATCCGGCCACTCGTGCAGTGCGGCAATATCAGCAACGAGGTCACGCGCGAACATGTCCGGATAACGGTTGAAACTGCCCGAAATACTCCGAAGGACAGCTTCGACCTGTGGCAACGTGGGAAAGGGCGTCTCATTGGAGGCAAGTTTGATGGCGTTGGGATCGGCCTTGCCTGGAATGTAGGAAGGAAGCGCCAACACCTCGGGACGGAACCACATCTGTTCTGCATTGTCCATGTCACTAGTTTGCCCCGTCCTTTGCCCGACGGCGACGCCCAGCCACGAACTGGACCACATTCTTGTGTTTTCTGGAGGCCTTCCATCTTTTCGGAGACGTTCCATACATTCTCGTCCGGCCCCAATCATGGAGTCCCCCAAGGGAGAGGTATAGGCTGATTTCACTGGGAACTCACGGGGATCCGAAGAGCGAGTTTCACTTCTCCCCACCCGAACCCGCCTACAATCCCCGAGGCACAACACAGGCGACCACCATCGCTCCCATTCCGCAACAGGGTGGGACGACAAGGCACCGCAACACAAGGAGACACGATGGACAACAACTCTGCGGCTGACCCGCTGAACGCTTTTCACCTGCATGCCGGGCAGCTCACTCGATCCACCATCAAGGCCGTACGCGGAATGTTTGCCGTAACCGGCGTCTTCGCTCTAGCCGTCGGCATCGCACTTCTCGTGTGGCCCGATGCCACCATCAAGGTTGCCGCCGTTCTCATGGCAATCTACTTCATCGTTGATTCCCTCATACGGCTGGTTGTCGCCCTGCGCGCCACCCTTCTCTCAACGGGGTGGCGTATTCTCAACATTCTGCTGAGCCTGATCATCCTCATCGGCGGAATCTTCATGATCCGCAACACCACTCTGGCTCAGGAAGTCCTGCTTCTCACCGTGGTCTTCGTGGTGGGAATTTCGTGGATCGTCGAGGGAATCCTGGCTCTCGCCGAATCCGGCATGGCCCGATCGCAGGGATGGGCCATCGCATTCGGCCTGCTGTCTCTGATTGCCGGCATCAGCGTTCTGGCCATTCCTGGTTGGTCTGCCGTGGTGCTCATCACGTTCACCGCGATCTCGCTGGTCGTCACTGGCGTCTCCGCCCTGCTCCGCGCCTTCACCTTCGGCAAGGATGTTCTCAAGGACATGGATGCACGCGGTGGCAACATCATCGACGGGGAAGTCATCGACTGACGTTCTCCGACCGAGCCGCCACAGCTCTGGAGGACGGGATCAACCGCAGCCGGTTCCGCACTCTGTACGCATCAACGGCGAAGTCGATACCCAGAACTCCGAAACCAATCGCACCCAGGGCGGCCCAGGGCAGGTCTGTTCGCACACACGCCAAGTAAATGCCACACAGGGAGCCCGCTACAAAGACGAGATCCATGACCATGCGGACCAGCAGAAGGCATCTTCTGTTGGTCCGCATCGGCATGTTCCGACGTTCATTGGCCCACAACAGCATGCGCCTCCCTCCGCCGGACAAGCAGCCACCACGAGACGCATCTATTGTCTCTCACGCAACGGGTTCGAATCATCCCACTCTCGTATAGTTTTCGAAACCAGTTCGTAGGGTTCTTGAAATCAGAGGCGACATATAGTGCGGTGCGGGGCGGCGCCGACAACGTCAACAACCAACGGACCAGTCGCCGTAGCCGGAATCAATCCTCATGGCCGGGGCGGTGCCAGTCACCCGAGCGTCCGCCCGCCTTGTGGATGATCTTGCATTCGGTGATCTCGGCGGAGCGATCCACCCCCTTGACCATGTCCACCACCGCGAGTGCCGCCACGGTGACGGAGGTCAGCGCCTCCATCTCAACACCGGTGCGATCCGCCGTGCGGACCGTCGCGCGGATGGCCACGCGGTCATCTTCCAACGTCACGTCCACCGCAGCCCCGTGCACGCCGATGGTGTGCGCGAGGGGAAGCAGTTCCGGAACCTTCTTGGCCGCGGCGATTCCTGCGATCCGCGCCACCGCCAGAACATCGCCCTTGGGAACGGTTCCCTCGCGCAGTGCCTGCATCACCTCGGGCGAACAGCGGACGATGCCGATCGCGGTTGCCTCACGCACCGTGGGTTTCTTCGCCGTCACGTCCACCATGTATGCCTCGCCCGAGCCATTGAGGTGGGTGAAGGTCATCTTCTCGTCTTGCCCGGCATTCCCATCCACAACGGAATCCCTCCCAACCGTTTCGGGAGTGGTCTCCTTCGCTGCCGAATTCTCGCTCATCGTTGACCTCCGAACCACATGACGTCAACGGTATCGCCCACCTGCACATTGGCGACGTCGGCCGCCACGCGTGCGAGTCCCGTGGCCAGCGGCAGTGCCGCAATCAGGTGGGATTTCGAGCCGCCGGATGTTGCCGGGCCGACTCCGCCGCGCACGGCGACACAGGGCAGGAACTGAGTGCGGCCTGCCTTGCGGCTCCAGGCAACCCCAGCTGAGACCGGACGGAAAAGGTCCTCGTAGCGGGCGGCCGTGCGTCCGAACAGCACATCCAGTAATGGACGAGCAAAAAGCTGCCAAGAAACGAACACGGAGACGGGATTTCCGGGCAGGCACACGATGGGCACACGCCGCCCCGAGGTATCGGCAACCGTGCCGAACCCCTGCGGTTTGCCCGGCTGCATCGCAACCTTGTCGAATGCGACGCCCTCGCTGAGAAGCGCAGCCTTCACCACGTCGAACGCGCCCGCGCTCACGCCGCCGGTGGTGACTATGAGATCGACGCCGTCGGCCAGCTCCCGTAGCCCCGCAAGAAAGGACTCCGTGGTGTCCGTGTGGCATGCGAAACTGGACGGAACCGCTCCCGCTTCCGCCGCCAGCTGGGTGACCAGCATCGAATTGGAGTCAGGGATTTGACCGGGTGCCAGCGGTTCTCCCGGCGCCCGCAGCTCGTCTCCGGTGGTGATGACACCCACGCGGGGACGGACATGCGCCGAGATGTCAGCGTACCCGATGGCGACGAGAGCCGCCAGATGTGCCGGAGTCAGCGTGGTCCCGGCAGCAAAGGCGACATCGCCGGTGGCAATGTCCTCACCCGCGTAACGAACGTGGTCTCCCGAAGCGGGTTCCGCAGTGGGGACGATGGAGGCGGGTGCCTCCGGCAGCATGTTGCGCGCCGCATTCTCGGTGAGTTCCACCTGCAGCACGGCGTCGGCGCCAGCGGGAAGCGGCGCCCCGGTCATGATGCGCAACGCGGTCCCGGCGTTCAGCTCGGGCAGTTCCACACGACCGGCAGGGATGTCCCCCACCACTGGAAGCTCTTGGCCCACCACAACATCCCGCCTCCGGACGGCGAATCCGTCCATGGCCGAGTTGGTGAAGGGAGGAATGGAGAAACGAGCGGCAACATTCTCGGCCAGCACCAGACCCCTCGCTTCCCCGATCGGCACCTGTACCGCGGGCAATGCCCTTCCCAGCCTCAGCACGTCCTCGTAATGACGCGAAATATCCTTCAGAGCCACTCCGGCCTCCATTCTCATCTCCGCGAGCGCAACCTGATCTCCGGCAGATGCACCCATGAGCACGTCCCCCGGGCGAACGCCGGAGGGACCGGACGGCAGAACACCGCTCGACGGCGTTACCGCCCAATTGTCCCGCAAAGACTACTTCGCCGCGGGCCGTACCGGTAGCACAGTGTAGTTGGCAGCGCGGGAATCGAACAACGCCAAGCGTCCCAGGAGCACTTCTCCGAAGCCCGCGAGAAGCTTGATGACCTCGCTCGCCATGGCGGTTCCAGCCTGCCCCACCGGGGCTCCGAGCACCGGGCTGGACGGGCCCACGGGAATGATCCCGGCGGGCGGCGGGGTGGGGAACACATCGCGCAGGCGCACCTCACGCTCAGGGCTCACGCCGTGGGCCTGGGCATCCGGTCCACTCCAGAACACGGAAACCTGCGTGGCCGCTCCCAGCACACTGCCCCACACCTCCGGCAAACCGAGCTCGGTGCACACCTTGTCCAACAGGAACCGGGTGGCGAAATTGTCCGTCGCGTCGACGACGACGTCGTACTGGCCCAGAATCTCCGGCGCGTTTTCCTCCGTGAGGCGAACCTCGTGCAGTTCGATCGTCACGTCGTCGTTGAGACCCGCAACGCGGCGGGCGGCACTGGTCACCTTGGGGGTTTCGAGGGCCTGCATGTCATGAATGACCTGGCGCTGCAGGTTCGAGAGCTCGAGCTTGTCCGAATCGAGGATTCCAATTGTCCCCACACCGGCGCCAGCCAAGTAGAGCAGCACCGGCGAACCGAGGCCACCTGCTCCCACCACGAGAACGCGGGCGCCGAGCAAGCGGCGCTGGCCCTCTTCTTCCAATCCCGGAAGAAGGATCTGGCGTGCGTACCGTTGGCGCTGCACCTCAGTGAGTTCAGAAACGGGCGAAGCGATTGGCAGAAGTGTCATGCAACCAGCCTACTAGGGAAGTCGTCAATACCCGCAGTGCGATGGTCCTCCCAACAACAGTGCAGCTCACCACATATGACCCGGGACAAGACGTGCCAAATCCTCGGTCATTGATCGGCCTGGTAGCGCAGGCGTGCAATCTCTCCGGTGCGCATCTGGATCAGAGCGAGGTCCAACAGCGGCGTATCCACACCGAGCTTGCGCGCCTGCTCCGCCATTTCCCCGAGAATGTGCTCACCCTCATGCGCAAGCCCGGCGACGAGATCGCGGTACAGGGAGGAGGTGAAGAAGGAACCGGGCGCCGCAAGGAGATCAAGCGACTGGCGGTGCCCTCGCGGTGAGACGGGGTAGCCCGCAGCGGCGGCAACCGCCTCGAGTTCCTCGATCGCCTCGTTGATCTTGGCCAGTCCTCCGGCCTCGATGATGGCACCCACGGGTCCCCTGAACAGGCACGTGATGGTCCCCGCGGCGGCAATGAACGCCCATTTCGTCCAGAGCTCCGCCACAACATCGTCACTCACCGTCAGGTCAATGCCCGGCACACTGAAGAACTCGGTGATGGCGGTGGGCAACGAAGCGCCGTCGAGTGAACCAATGGTCAGGGCCGTCAGATCGGTCATCTGATGGACGGCGTCGCCCTCGAGCGTGGCCACAATTCTGGCGAGCCCTCCCAACACCTGACCGGGGAACTTCTGCTCCAATCGAGAGATCTGTGCCATGCCATTGAGGATTGGGATGATGCGGGTATGCGGGCCCACATGGGGAGCAAGGTCCTCCACGGCGGAGTCCAGCCCCGTTGCCTTCACCGTGACGAGCACCAAATCGAAGGGGGAGGATTCTTCACCGGAGATGAGTACCTGCACCGCGTGAGTACGCTCGCCCGAGGGTGTGATGAATCGCAGGCCATCACGCCTCAGCACTTCAGCACGCGCCGGCCGCACGAGGAATGTGACATCGCGATCAGCCTCGATCAACAACGTACCGTAGGCTCCTCCTGTCGCGCCCGCTCCAACAACAAGAATCCGCATGGGTTCACCTTTCCCGACTGCTCAACCCCGGCGCTCAGCCTCCGGCTGCGCCGTAAAAATCACGATGAGTGGGCAGACGAGACACCCGCCCACAGTCAGAGTAGTCCCATGGCGGCTGGGATGAGGGGGCTTGTATCAGATGGTTAGAATAGGCCCATGCCCCACCAGCCCCTGCGCATTGCTGTCATCACCATCTCCGATCGCACCGCGGCCGGAGACCGCGAGGATCTGTCCGGGCCGTTGGCCACACGGCTGCTGTCGGAGTACGGGGAGGTCAGCGGTCCCATCGTTGTGACCGACGGTGTCAAACCCGTTCGCGAGATGATCAGCCATGCCATCTTCTGTGATGCGCAGGTCGTCTTCACAACAGGGGGCACGGGGATCACGAGTCGTGACCTGACTCCGGAGGCCACCGAGCCGCTCATCACTCAGCGCATGTGGGGAATCGAGCAGAGAATGCGAGACAATCCGGCTGTGCCAACAGCCGCGATCTCGCGCGGAATCGCAGGAGTTGCGACCGTGAATGGCAAGAGGGCCTTTGTCATGAATGCCCCCGGATCCACGGGAGGAGTCAGGGATGCTGTCGGAGCCGTCGGACCTCTTCTGGCACACATCGTCGATCAGATGGCAGATGGCGATCATCCCGCCCCGTCGGAGCTGATGAACCATCCGTCGGAGCCCAGTGGTCACGTGGCGGAGTCAGTCGCCCAACCTTCGGATCCAACAACCCTGACACACCGGATGGCAGAAACCGATGGACACCAGATCAGTCCGGTAGACCTGAGGAACGAAGCGCCGGATCAAGCACACAACTGACGTTCCATGCCCGCCACACCGCAGAGAGAGAACCATGAGCAAAGACAATCCCGCAGTTGAGAATCACGACGAAGCAACGTGGCGGATTCAGCACCGCGGTTTCAATGACGGCTCCAACGCCACGGTTGCACTGGCCGGAGTGTCTCGCGAGCCCATTGACATGCACCAGCTCGAAGAGCTCGTCTCCGACGACACCGCCGGAGCCATCGTGACGTTCAACGGACGGGTACGCAATCACGACGATGGCAATTCCGTTGTGGCCATCGATTACGAGGCACATCCAGATGCGGGCAAGGTTGTGGAGAAGATCGCCAAGGAAGTTGCTGCCGGTAGCGGCGCCTGCAAAATTGCCATCCTGCATCGTGCGGGCCACTTGCAGGTCGGCGACATCGCTCTGGGCGCGGCAGTCTCCGCGTCCCATCGCGCAGAGGCCTTCCATCTGCTGGAGGCCGCGGTGGAGCAGGTGAAGCTACAACTTCCCGTGTGGAAGCGTCAGGAATTCGAAGATGGTTCACACGAGTGGACCGGCAGCGCCTGATTGAAGCTCGGTCCCCCGACTGAGGAACAGGACGGCCCCTGCCCCTTTCGGGGCAGGGGCCGTCCGCCATGTTGTTCGGGCTTGCTCACCCACCGGCGAAGGGTGGCAGCACGTCCACCTGAATGCCTTCGGTCTGGGGCAGCACATCCTCGTTCTCGACGCGCGCGCCGTCCACCAGAAGGGCACTTACGCCGAGAATGCGAGCGAACTCCTCACTGTGGGCCGTGCTGAGCTGCTCACGCAGCACCTGCGCTGTCGATTCTGTGGGCAGAGCAACGCTCTCCTCCGCTGTACCCGCTGCTTCGGCAACGGCTGCGAAGTAGCGCAAACGCACGTTCTGCTGGGCTGATTCCGTCATATGGTTATCCTCCAATAGCACTCATCGGACGGTCTGGACTGAGGAAACTCGGATCGTTGATGCCATGTCCGGGCTGCTTTCCCCACATGGCACGCCTCCACACGTTTGCGATCTCATCGTCGCTACAACCACCACGCAGCATGCCACGCAGGTCGGTCTCAGTTGAGGCAAAGAGGCAGTCGCGGATCTGGCCGTCCGCAGTCAAACGGGTACGGTCACAGTCTCCACAGAATGGTCGCGTCACGGAGGCGATGATGCCAACGCTTCCCCCGGGGTGGTCCACCCCGTTGTAACGCCCCGGTTCCACATCCCACAGTTCCGCCGGAGATGCACCCCGTTCGGTGCCAGGTCGCGCAGTCAGGGTGAAATGCTCTTCGAGGAGCTCCAGGATGTCATCAGAGGTGATGATCTCGCTGCGCTTCCACTGCCCCCGCGGCCCCAGAGGCATGTGCTCGATGAAGCGTAATTCGTATCCGCTGATCAGGGCGTTCAGGAGAACGTCGGGCGCTCCGGCATCGTTGACTCCCGGCATCAACACGGCATTCAACTTGACGGGATTCAACCCCACGCGGGCGGCGGCCTCGGCTCCGGCTACGGCGTCGTCAAACCGGTCACGGCGGGTCAGGGTCGCGTAGGTGTCTCGGTCTGCCGAGTCCATGGAGAGGTTGACGCGATTGACGCCGGCCGCCTTGAGTTTGGTGGCACGATGTTTCAATCCGAGTCCATTGGTGGTGAGCGAAATGTCCGGCCGCTCTCCGTCCCAGGTGCGCAGGCATGCGGTCTCGGCAACAATTTCCTCGAGGCCCTTGCGCAGGAGCGGCTCCCCGCCCGTGAATCGCACTTCACGAATGCCCAGCATCTCGACGCCGATCCGAACAAGGCGGTTGATCTCGCCGTCGGAGAGCAGGACCTGACCCGGAAGCGGATCAATGCCTTCCTCGGGCATGCAGTACTGACATCGCAGGTTGCACTTGTCCGTCAGTGATACACGCAGATCGGTGGCGACTCGCCCGAATCGGTCAATGAGACCGGGGTTGTCAGGGCGGTCAGCAGGTAATCCTGTATCCACTGGCATGTACGATGCCAGCTCGAGTGGGATTCCATGTGACACCACCGGATTCGTCCCGCAGGACGTCGGAACAGACGTGGTGCTCATAATTCCTCAGAAGCTCTAGTCAATGTTTGCGCGTGTCTTGTCGTGTCAAATACTTGACAAGTGTTTGGGATTCAAGAATCTGAATATTTAACACGCGGTATGGCGTGATTTCTATGAGAGTCTACCTTGTGGCTGATCAGGGGGCTAACCTCTTGAGCCCCCACTTGAGACAGTTCGCCATCAAAAAACCCGGCACTCCGCTGAGTGAAAGTCGACCCTAGACGAAAGTCCCCTTTCCCCAATATTCCCGGTGATTCTAGTAACAAACAGGGCTGACCACATACAGGGATTCCCGACATCCGCACTGCCACAGCCGCCTGTGACGAGTCCACACAACCTGCGCGAGAAAACCGGCTCCACATGGAAGCACGGCGCCAATGAACACCGGCCGCGGCGCAATTTGTACGGATAAAGGACATCCCGAAGAGAAGCCACATAGCATGACGGAGAGAGCCCGCCGCACATCTCCCAACCAGAGGAGCAAGCATGCCAAGCACACCCGACCTTCAACCAATGATCTTCGCCCATCGCGGCCTGTGCCAGCAAGCACCCGAAAACACGATGTCCGCGTTCCGGCTTGCCCACGAGGCCGGATGCCGCTGGATCGAGTTGGATGTTGACATCCTCGCCGACGGAACACCAGTCATTCTTCACGACACCACTCTCGATCGGACCACAAATCGCAGTGGCTCGATGTACGGGATCAGACGGGAGGATTTGAATGAGATCGACGCCGGAGCGTGGTTCAGTCCCGAATACGCAGGAGAGCGTATCCCCACCCTGGCCGAGGTGGTCGA
>WPCK01327559.1_pt1 | contig 9917 bp, 8 predicted proteins | sample 5399851 | NCBI WGS metagenome assembly WPCK01 (sample SAMN12869471, study PRJNA574797) | sludge metagenome | isolation source: wastewater treatment of pH11 | place: China:Beijing | collected 2019-05-20
CACGGTGATGGCCGCAGCGCTGCTCACGACGCACTCGGTCGTCGCCATCCTCGCCGTCGGCGACTACGCACGCCGCGCCGGCCAGGCCGCCGGCGTCGGCGGCTATCGGCGCGCCAACCTGCTCGACCTGGCCGTGTGCACCTGGCCCTTCCTGCTGCCGTACTTCCTGCCGACGATCTTGATGTCCGGCGCCACCGCGTCAGGCGCCGATGCGGGTCTGCCTCGCATCAGCGCCCTCGACGTGGGCCTGTGGAACGTCTACTCGTGGGGCCTGCTCGTGATGCTCGCCGTCGCGATCGGCGGCGGGTACGGACGGCGGGAGTGAGGAGCAAAAGGCAGAAGGCAAAAGGCACAACTTGTTCTGCCTCGTCCTCCTGCCTTCTGCCTTCTGCCTTCTGCCTTCTGCCTTCTGCCTTATGCCTTATGCCTTGAGGAGTCGGTTCACCTCTCCCCAGTTGACGACGTTCCAGAACGCGGCGAGGTAGTCCGCGCGGCGGTTCTGGTACTTCAGGTAGTAGGCGTGCTCCCAGACGTCCACGCCGAGGATGGCCTTCTTGCCCTCCATCAGCGGGTTGTCCTGGTTCGGCGTGCTCGTGATCTCGAACGTGCCGCCGTTGTCCACCAGCCACGCCCAGCCACTGCCGAAGCGTCCCATGCCCGCGGCCTGGAACTTCTCCTTGAACGCGTCGAAGCTGCCGAAGGCGGCGTTGATACCGCTGGCCACGGCGCCGGTCGGCGCGCCGCCGGCCCCGGGCGCCATCAGCGTCCAGAACAGCGAGTGGTTCCAATGACCGCCGCCGTTGTTGCGGACCGCGGTGCGGATGTCCTCGGGCACGCTCGCGATGCCCTTCACCAGGTCGTCCAGGCTCTTGCCGTGCAACTCTGGATGCTTGTCGAGCGCGGCGTTGAGGTTCGTGACGTACGCCTGATGATGCTTGCCGTGGTGAATCTGCATCGTCTGCGTGTCGATGTGCGGCTCGAGCGCCGCAACGTCGTACGGCAGGGCTGGCAGTGAATGGGCCATGTGATCTGCACTCCTCGTTAGGTGATTGTAAGCATCCGGTCGAGCGCCACGCGTGCAAAATGCTTGTCACGCGCGGGCACGACGATGTGGTTGTAGACGCGGCCGTCCACGAGCCCCTCGAGCACCCAGAGTAGGTGGTTCGGGGAGACGCGGAACATGGTGGAGCAGAGGCACCCCATCGTGTCCAGTGAAAGGACCGTCTTGCCGAGCGGTGCCATCTCCTCTGCCAGTCGATGCACGAGATGGACCTCCGTGCCGACCGCCCATGTGGTACCCGCCGGCGCCTCTCGCACGGTCTTCAGGATGTACTCGGTGGAGCCGAAATCGTCGGCCGCCCGCAGCACGTCGTGCGGCACTTCCGGATGGACGATGACGCGGACGCCCGGGTGCTGCGTCCGAACCGCCTCGATCTGCGGCACCGTAAAGCGCACGTGGACGGAGCAGTGGCCCTTCCACAGGATCAGCCGCGCCGCCTCCAGCTGATCGCGCGTGAGGCCGCCGAAGGGCTCGTACGGATCCCACACCACCATCTCGTCCAGCGGCACGCCCATCTTCCAGGCGGTGTTCCGGCCCAGGTGCTGATCCGGGAGGAAGAGGATCTTCTCCCGCTGCTGCCAGCCCCATCGCAGCGTGGCCGCCGCGTTGGAGGAGGTGCACACCGTGCCGCCGCGCTCGCCGACGAACGATTTGATGGCCGCGGCGGAGTTGATGTAGGTGACCGGCACCACGCGTGCGGCGAGCCGCAGATCCTCGAGCTCGGCCCAGCACGTGGCCAGCTGATCCGGCGCCACCATGTCGGCCATCGAGCAGCCCGCGGCCAGGTCCGGCAGGATCACCTGCTGGTGCGGCAGGCCGAGGAGGTCGGCGCTCTCCGCCATGAAGTGCACGCCGCAGAAGACGATGAACTCGGCGGTCGGGTGCTTCGCCACTTCGCGCGAGAGCTTGAAGGAGTCGCCGGTGTAGTCGGCGAAGCGGATCACCTCGTCGCGCTGGTAGTGGTGCCCGAGGATGACCAGCCGATCGCCGAGGGTACGACGGGCCACGGCGATGCGCGCCCGCATCTCGTCGTCGGACAGGCCGAGATAGCGCTCCGGGAGCGGCTGGCGCTCGCGGATGCTGGCTTTCTCCACTTCGTTCAGGACCGGCAGGAAGGTGCCCGTCGCCATGTCGACTGCCTCGTCGGTCGTGCCGGCTTGCGAGGTTGTGAAAGTTTTCGCAATCTCCGGACACGAAAAGACCAAGCGCCGGACGGCCGCCTCAGCAGCGCATCATTCGCTTGGTCTGTCTTCGACTATAGCCCTTCGACTCCGCTCAGGGCAAGACTTCCGCTCCGCTCAGGGCGCGCCCTTCGACTTCGCGCAGGGCACGCTCACGCCGGCGTCAACTGCGGCACCCGCACCACGTTGTAGAGCGTGTCGCGCTCGATCGGCTGGCGCCCCGCGTCGCGGATGAGCTGCTCGATGTCGCCCGTCGATAGCGCCGTCGGCGTCGTCGACCCCGCCATGTGGTAGATGGTCTCTTCCTGCACCGTCCCGTCGAGATCGTCGGCCCCGAACCACAGCGCGGTCTGCGCCACCTCCACCCCGGAGGAGATCCAGTACGCCTTGATGTGGTCGACGTTGTCGAGCAGCAGGCGTGCGACGGCGTGGGTGCGCAGGGTGTCGGCGGCCGAGGGCGCCGGCAGCTTTCGCATCTGGTTGTTGTCGGGATGAAAGGCCAGCGGGATGAACGCCTGGAGCCCGCCGGTCTCGTCCTGCAGCGCCCGCAACTGCAGGATGTGATCGACGCGCTCGGCCAGCGTCTCGATATGGCCGTAGAGCATCGTCGCGTTCGTGCGCATGCCCAGTCCGTGGGCCATCCGATGGATGGCCAGGTAGCGATCGCCGTCGCACTTGTCGTGCGAGATCTTGCGGCGGACGCGCGGCGCGAAGATCTCGGCGCCGCCGCCCGGCAGCGAGTCCAGTCCGGCGTCGCGCAACTCCTCGAGCACCTGGCGATCACCCTTCCCGTAGTGATCCGCGAAGTACGCGATCTCCACGGCCGTGAAGCACTTGAGGTGGATGCCCGGCCGGACGCGCTTCAGCCCGCTCAGGAGATCCGTGTAGTAGCTGAACGGCAATCCGGGGTGGAGGCCGTTGACCATGTGCACTTCGGTGAGTGGTTCGCCGTCGCGCGCGCGCAGCCGGTCCAGGACCTCCTCCACCGTCTTGGTGTGGGCGCCGGGCTTGTCCGGCGTCAGCCGCGCGAACGAGCAGAACAGGCACGACGCCTCGCAGACGTTCGTCGCTTCGAGCCGGAGGTTGTGATTGAAGTAGGTGCGGTCGCCGTGCCGGCGCTCGCGTTCGCGGTTGGCGAGCCAGCCGACGGCAAAGAGGTCCGGCGCCTCGAAGAGGCGAACCCCTTCGTCGAACGTCAGCCGGGCCCGGGCCGCCGCCTTGTCGGCGATGTCCGCGAGCCCCGCGCGTCGAAGACGGTCGATCATGGGTGCGTAGTGTCGGGTCCGGGCCGTCGACTCCCGGCTGCCGACTCCCGACTCCCGGCTGCCGACTCCCGAGGCCCTAGGCGATCCCTACCACCTGGGCCCGCAGCGTGCGGGCACGCGGCCCATCCAGCTCGGCCATGAGAATGCGCTGCCACTGCCCCAGCACCACCTCGCCGCCGCTGATCTGGAGCGTCAGCGAGTGCCCGAGCAGCATGGCCCGGAGGTGCGAGTCCGCGTTCATCCGGTCGCAATCCGAATGGTCGGGGTCGTTGTGCATGTAATAGCGGTCGCGGGCCACCATCTCCTCGAGGAACTTCTTGATGTCCACGAGCAGCGCGCGCTGGAATTCGTTGATGAACACGGCGCAGGTGGTGTGCATCGACCAGAGGGTGATCATCCCCTCCTTGATGCCGAACTGCCGAACGAAGTTCATCACCCGGTCGGTGAGGTCCACGAGTTCGATGCGATCGTCGGTATCGATGACGAAATTCTCGCCGTGGATCACGAAGCCCCCCGCCGCGACGCTCGCCACCTTCTGCACGGGGGTTTCGCGGACGGTCACGGTCGAACTCTTGCTCATGCGGTCCTCTTTGTGATCGGCCCAGAATGGCGGGGCTTCATGATGGCACACACAAACCCTGTATTTTATCCCAAACCCCGCCAACCGATACGGCCGTGTAACATCGGGCGTAAGCCCTCTGCCTTCTAGCGGTTACCCGGCACCTCGTGCTCGTGCCCCCCGCCCGGCCGCGCCATTCTGTCATGCTACAATCCCGCTGACAACCGACGCGTTCCCGGCGGTCAGGGAAGTTGGGTGCAAGGCCCACACGGTCCCGCCACTGTAAGCGGGGAGCGCGCGTCCGATTCTCCGCCTTCGCCCGGTAGCACCACCCGCCGGGTGACGGCGCGACGTCACTGTCGCCTCGGCGATGGGAAGACGCCGGGCGCGTGCGACGATCCGCAAGTCAGGAGACCTCCCGCCACGGAATCCGTTCTTCGGCCGGCCCCACAGGACCGGCACCGGCGCGGCTGACGCCGGGGAGGCGACCATGACCCGTACTTCCACGTACGTGCGCTGGCCATTGCCGGCGTGCACCCTGTTCCTCGTACTCGGCGCGTACCTCCACGCGCAAGCCGTCGCGTCCATCATCGGTCGAGTGCTCGACCCTGATGGCCGACCCGTCGCCGGCGCTACGCTGGTCCTGGACGGGCCCCTGGCCGCGCCCCAGTCCTTCTCATCAGACGCAGATGGCCGGTTCCAGGTGCCCGTCCGATCGGCCGGCCGGTTCCGGCTCACCGCCGTCGCGCCGGGCCTGGCCGCGCCCGCTGCCGTCGTGGACGTCACCGAAGGCCGGGACGCGACCCTCGACCTGCACCTGCGACTCGCGGCCGTTGACGAGCGACTGACGGTGACGGCCACCCAAATCGAGGCCCCGCTCTCGCGCGTGCCCGACAGCACCACCGTCGTGAGCGGCACGGACATCGCCACGCGCCAGCAATTTGCCATGAGCCAGGTGCTGCGTTCGGTGCCCGGGCTCACCGTGCAGCAGAGCGGCGGGCCGGGAACGGTGTCATCGCTCTTCGTGCGCGGCAGCGAGTCGGACCAGACGCTGGTCCTCATCGACGGCATCCGCGCCAACGCCTTCGGCGGCGGCATCGACCTGTCGCAGCTGCCGCTGGCAGACGTCGACCGGATCGAGGTGGTGCGCGGCCCACAAAGCGCCATCTACGGCGCCGACGCGATTGGTGGCGTCGTCCAGTTGTTCACCAGGCAAGGCGGCACGCCGACCATTCTGGGTGAGTTCGAAACGGGTAGCCGCGAGATGCTGCGCACCCGCGCCTCCACGATCGGGTCGAGTGGGGCGTTCCGCTGGAACCTCGGCGGCGACTACTACGAGGACGCCGGCTACACGGGTCTTGCCAGCAACGGCGAGACCGTGAGCAACGACGATGCCCAGATTGAACAGGTGGCCACGGTGCTGGGCTGGCGGCACGGCGCGAGCGGGGCGGACCTGCAGGGCACCGTGCGCTACGTGGACACGGAGCGCGGCACGCCGGGCCCCTTCGGTTCGGATCCCGCGGATCGCTTCTTCGGCGTCGACCGCACGTCGCGCAACCTGACCACCCGCGTCAGCGGCGGCGTGCGCTGGCTGCAGCCGTGGTTCGGTCCGTCCAGCCGTGTGCGCCAGCGGGTGGAGTTCGACGCGGCCGACTACGATCTCACCTACCTGACACCGTCCTCGCCGCCACCCTTCGACCGCTCCGAGGGAGAGACGAAGCGCCAGCACGTGCGCGTGCAGACCGACGTCGCCGCCTCGGCGGCTATTGGTGTGACGGGCGGTGTGGAATGGCTCGGCGAACAGGGCGGCAGCACCTACATCGTGTCGGGGACGGGCGGGCTCCCCACCGACGTCGAGCGCAGCGTCCTCGGGCTCTTCGGCGAAGCGCGCTGGAATCCGGTGGATCGGTTCAGCGTCTCGGCCGGCGTGCGCGGCGAACGCATCCATCGCGGCGCGTTCCCGGGGGATCCGCTGGCGTTCACGCCGCGGCCGGACTTCCCCGCCGAGACCATCACGTCGGTCAACCCGAAGGTCGCGGCCACCTACCGAGTGGCCGGCGACTCGTCGACCGGCACCACCACGCGCCTGCACGGCGCGATCGGCACCGGCATCCGTCCGCCGGACGCCTTCGAGATGGCCTTCACCGACAACTCCGGGCTGAAGCCGGAGCGGAGCCGGAGCGCCGACATCGGCGTGGAACAGGTACTCGCCGACGGTCGCGTGCAGTTCGATGCGACGGCCTTCTTCAACCGCTTCGACGATCTGATCATCTCGGTGGGCCGCTCGTTCGCCGGCAGCAGCCGGTGGCGGACCGACAACATCTCGAACGCGCGCGCACAGGGGTTCGAACTGTCCGGCGCATGGCGACCGATCCTGCCGCTCGATCTCAAGGCCACCTACACGTTCACCGACACGGAGATCCTCGCGGTAGACGATGCCTCGACTGCGCCGCCACCCTACGCCGTCGGTGATCCGCTGCTGCGCCGTCCGCGCAACCAGGGCAGCCTCGACGCCATCGTCACGCTGCCTCGGTGGAGTGCGTTCGCGCAGTTGATGGTACGCGGCCAGACGCTCGATGCGGAACCGGCGTTCGGGCCCAGCGGCGGGCTCTACGACAACGACGGCTACGCCGTCGCGAACGTGGGTGCCAGCTGGCAGGCGCTCCGGTGGGTGTCGGTCCAGGGACGCATCCTCAATCTCTTCGACACGAGCTACGAGGAGATCCTCGGGTACCCGAGTCCGGGTCGGACCGCCGTTGTGGGGGTGCGGATTGCTGCGCGCCGATGAGGTCTCGTTCCGCTACCACGCGGACGCGCCGTTGGTGGTGGACGGGGTCAGCCTCGACGTCGCACGCGGCGACCTGGTCGGCATCCTCGGTCCGAACGGGTCGGGCAAGACCACGCTGCTGCGGCTGCTGAGCGGGACCAGGCGTCCCTCGTCGGGCACGGTGTGCCTCGACGGCGCACCGCTCGATCGACTGAGCCGCCGCGACATCGCGCGGCGCCTCGCCGTCGTGCCACAGGAAGTGGAGCTCGCCTTCGAGTACACGGCGCTCGAAATGGTGCTCATGGGCCGGCACCCGCACCTCGGCCTGTTCCAGGTGGAGGGGCCCGCCGACTACGGCATCGCCCGCGAGGCGCTGGCGGCCACGGGGACGCGGCACCTGGAAGACCGCGAGTTCCATACGCTCAGCGGCGGCGAGAAACAACGCGTCGTCATCGCCGCGGCCCTGGCGCAGGCCGCGGACATCATGCTGCTGGACGAGCCCACGGCCTCGCTGGACCTCGGCTTCCAGCTGGACATCGCCACACTCCTGGCCACGCTCAACCGCGAGCGCGCGGTGACGATGGCGATCTCGACGCACGATCTGCACCTGGCGGCGTCGATCTGCCGGACGCTGGTGCTGATGCGGAACGGCCGCGTCCTCGCCTGCGGCCCGTCTGAAGAGGTCCTGACGCCAGAGCACGTGCGTGCGCTCTACGATGTCGAGGCCGATGTACACCTCCATCCGGATACCGGCCACCTCACCGTCGTGCCGGTGCGACGCGTGCGCTGATGAGCCTGCGCCGCCGGCTCGTCGCGGTCGTCGGACTCTTCGGCCTGGTGGCACTGGCGGTGGTGGTGTGGGCGCCGACGGTGGGGAGCACGCCCATCTCGCTGGCGAAGGTGTTCGACCAGTCGATCCCCTGGGCGGACAACGTCGATGGCCAGATCTTCTTCGTGGCACGACTGCCGCGCGTGCTCGGCGGCGCACTCATCGGCGCCACGCTGGCCGCGGCGGGCGTCGTCCTTCAGGCGCTGCTGCGGAACCCGCTCGCGACACCGTTCACGCTCGGCGTCTCGGCCGGCGCGGCGCTGGGCGCCATGCTGGCCATCGCGTGGCGGTTGGACGTCGGGGCGCTCGGCGTCTCGTCGGTTCCCATCGCCAGCTTCCTCGGATCCCTCGTCGCTATCGCCATCGTCTACGGCCTGGCCGCGTCGCAGCGACGCGGGCTCTCCACCAACGTGCTGCTGCTCGCGGGTGTCACGCTCAACTCGTTCTTCTCGGCGATCATCCTGTTCGTGCAGTACCTCGCGGACTTCACGGACTCGTTCCGCACCATCCGCTGGCTGATGGGTGACCTCGACGTCGGCAGCTACGGCCCGATAGTCGCCGCGCTGCCGTTCCTGGTGGCCGCCTTCGCGGTGTTCGCCACGCTGCCGCGTGCGCTCAACATGCTGAGCATGGGTGAGGACATCGCGGCCAGCCGCGGCGTGGACGTGGCCAGCGCCCAGCGGTGGGCCTTCCTCAGCGCGTCGCTGGCCACCGGCGCGGCCGTGTCGCTTGGCGGACCCGTCGGGTTCATCGGCATCGTCGTCCCCCACCTGGTCCGACTGCTCGTCGGGTCGGACCATCGGCTGGTCCTGCCGGCGGCGACGCTCTTCGGCGCCGCGTTCCTGGTACTCTGCGACCTGCTCGCCCGCACGGTGATGGCGCCCGTGGAGATTCCCGTGGGGATCATCACCGCGCTGATTGGCGGGCCGTTCTTCCTGTGGCTGCTGGTGAAGCGCGCATGACACGAAGGGCACGAAGGGGGACACGAAGGGCACGAAGTGGAGGCACGAAGGGCTTCGTGATCTTCGTGACGCTCTTCGTGGGCTTCGTGACGTTGCTCGCCGAACCCAGGCGCGTGATTTCCCTCGTGCCGGCCGTGACGGAGATGCTCTACGCCATCGGCGCCGGGCCGCAGGTGGTGGCGGTGAGCAGCTACGATCAGGATCCGCCGGAGGTACGAACGTTGCCGCGGGTGGGCGCACTGCTGGATCCCGACGTGGAGCGCATCCTCTCGCTGAAGCCGGACCTGGTGGTGACCTACGGGTCGCAGGACGATCTGAAGCAGCAGATGCAGCGCGCGACGATTCCGGTCTTCGACTACCGGCATGCGGGCCTGGCCGACATCACCCAGACGCTGCGGCGTCTCGGCGCGGCGACTGGGCACGTCGCCGAGAGCGAGCGGGTCGCGGGCGACATCGAGCGCCGGCTGGAGGCAATCCGCGCCCGATCCCCCGGGCGGCCGCCTCTTCGCACGATGCTCGTGTTCGGCCGCGAGCGTGGCGCGCTGCGCAACATCTACGTCAGCGGCGGACGCGGGTTCCTGCACGACATGCTGGTCGTCGCCGGCGGCACGAACGTCTTCGCGGACGTGCAGCGGGAGTCCGTGCAGGCCACCACCGAACTCGTGCTCGCGCGCGCGCCGGACGTCATCCTCGAGGTGCGATCCGCCGACATCGGGTCCGCGGAGGACGCAGCACGCGAGGCCCGGAGCTGGGACGTGCTGGCCTCCGTGCCGGCCGTGCGCAGCAAGCGCGTCATCGTCCTCACGGGTCGAGGCCTCACCGTCCCCGGCCCGCGCGTGGTGGAGGTGGTGGAACAGATGTACGCGGCGCTCCACCCGAGCCGATGAAGATCCTCGTGAGCTGGTCCTCCGGCAAGGACTCCGCGTGGATGCTGCACGTGCTGCGGCAGCAGCATCCCGGCGCCGTGCACGGACTGCTGACCACCACGAACGAGGCCTTCGACCGCGTGGCCATGCATGCCGTGCGCCGGTCGCTGGTCGAAGCGCAGGCCGAGGCCGCAGGACTTCCCCTGCACGTGGTGCCTCTTCCCTGGCCATGTTCCAATGACGACTACGAGCGCCTGATGACCACCGCTGTACGCGGATTCGTGGACGATGGCTTCACGCACGCGGCGTTCGGGGACCTGTTCCTGGAGGATGTGCGGGCCTATCGGGAGTCGCGGCTCGCCGGCACCGGCCTCGAGCCACTGTTCCCGCTGTGGCGCGCGGCCGACACCCGCGACCTTGCCCGCACG
>WPCK01233228.1_pt1 | contig 9915 bp, 8 predicted proteins | sample 5399851 | NCBI WGS metagenome assembly WPCK01 (sample SAMN12869471, study PRJNA574797) | sludge metagenome | isolation source: wastewater treatment of pH11 | place: China:Beijing | collected 2019-05-20
CCCACCGAAGCCATCAACGGCCGACTCGAACACCTCCGCGGCTCCGCCCTCGGCTTCCGCAACCTCACCAACTACATCGCCCGGGCGCTCCTTGAAAGCGGCGGCTTCAGAAACCAACTACACCCTCATATGCGATGAGCCCGTTTACCGGCCACTTTGACGAAACTCGTCCACTTTTGCTGAAAGCAGGGTGGCACCGGTGGCTGGGATCATCAGAGTTGTTCAAGCAACGGTGCTACGCGGTGGCGGCGCGCAGCGCCTGCTGCACGTCGCGCAGGATATCGCCGGCGTCCTCCAGCCCGACCGACAGCCGTACCGTCGTCTCGGAGATTCCCACGGCCGCACGACCCTCTGGACCCATCTTGGAATGAGTCGTCGTAGCAGGGTGCGTCACCAGCGACTTCGCGTCGCCAAGATTGTTCGAGATATCCGCGATCTGCAGGCTGTCCAAGAACCGGAAGGCCAGTTCTTTCGCCGTTTGCGGATCCAGTCCGTCGGCAGCCAGGTCGAAGGTGACCACAGTGCCACCACCGCTCTGCTGCGCCCGGGCCAACTCGTACTGCGGGTGTGATTCCAAAAATGGATAGCGCACCCGCGAGATGGCGGACTCGTCCTCTAACGCCTGCGCGATAAACAACGCCCGGTCGTTCTGAGCCTTGACCCGGACCGATAGAGTTTCCAGCCCTTTAAGCAATACCCATGCGTTGAAGGCGCTCAACGTCGGGCCGGTGTTTCGGATCAGCTGCTCCACAGGTCCATGGATGTACTCGTTCGATCCCAGGATCGCGCCACCGAGCACTCGTCCCTGCCCGTCAATGTGCTTCGTCGCGGAATATACGACGACATCCACACCGAAATCCAACGGCCGCTGCAACACCGGGGTCGCGAACACGTTGTCCACGATCACGATCGCCCCAGCCCGGTGCGCCAACTCAGTCACCGCGGCGACGTCGACAATATCCTGCATCGGATTCGACGGAGTCTCGAAGAACACCACATCGGCCGGGGTCGCCAGCGCTTCGCGCCACTGATCGATCTCATGCGCATCGACATAATCGGTCCGCACACCCCAGCGGGCGAAAATCTCGTTGAACAAAACCAATGTGGAACCGAACAGTGCCCGAGCCGCGACGATCCGTGACCCCGAGCTCACCAACGCCGCAATGGACGTGAACACCGCGGACATGCCCGACGCCGTCGCGTAGGCGGCCTCGGTTCCTTCCAGCAGGCTCAGCCGCTCTTCGAAAACACGAACCGTCGGATTCGCGTAGCGCGAGTACATATACCGGTCGGCACGTCCTGCGAAGGCATCCTCGGCGTCGCTCGCACGGTCATACACATAGCCTTGGGTGAGGAAGAGCCCTTCGGAAGTCTCGCCAAATTCACTACGGTCGTGCCCGCCGCGCACGGCGAGGGTGTCGGGATTAACCCATGACGGTAACGGCTTGTGACCCGACCCGCTCATGACTGTTTCCAGGCCAGACCGGTTGCCTTCCACCCCGAAGCCCCACGATGTCCGTCGTGGGCGATGCCGCCCTCAAAACCTTGCAGTACGTTATAGGCAGGACCGAGGCCAGCCGCAGTGGCGGCATTGGCCGCCGCGATCGAGCGCTGTCCGGAACGGCATAAGAACAGTACCGGGTCGTCAGCGCTCACCCCAGCCTGCTGCAACTGCGCAACGAACTCTGGATTGACGACCCCATCTGCGCTGACCCAGGGAATGAATGCCGGGTCCTTGCCCAATTCCGCGGTGTCCGGCACCCCGACATAGCGCCACTCTTCAGGAGTGCGCACATCCACGAGCACTGCATCAGAGTTGCTCGCCAACAAATCCCAGGCCTCTTGCGGGGTGATATCGCCTGCGTATGTCATGGATCCTCCGTCGCGTGGTGTCCGATGTAGTCGTCAAAGTGTCGAGGCAGGAATGGTCGCAGCCGCACCTGCACTATCGACTTTCTAAGACGAGGATGCTCCTATTATCTCGCGAGGACATTGGCAGTTCGCATAGTGAGACATCAGGAGAGAGGTAGAGACGGCCTCGTCCTAGATCTTTCCAATCGGCTCACGTTTTTCTGCTTGAAAACGATCTTCGGTACGGCCCAACGCCCAATATCCGGATATTGAGATGCGGTCGGAGGGGATCTCTCGCTCACGCAGTGCCCGGCGCACCAACTTGATCGATTCGCGTTCCCCGTGCGCAAAGACTGAAACCTGTCCCAGGTGCCATGGTGCGTCATCCAACGCATCGCATAGCGCTGAGATTTCGGACGAGTCCGCCACCACCCAACGGACCTCAACATCCTTCGGGTGCGACAGCGCTATCTGGTCATCCTGGTCATTCGAGTGGATGACCACCAGACCGCGCGCCTGATCGTCAAGCGATTCCAACGCGGCGACAGTGGCGGGAAGCGCTGATAGATCAACTAAGAACAGGTGCCAATCAGCATCAAGCTGGGGAGCGTAACCACCACCGGGCCCCATGGCGAGGATCTGATCGCCTGGTTGACAGGCCGCCGCCCACGGGGCGGCAATGCCCTCGTCCCCGTGGACCACAAAATCGATGGTCAGTGTCGATGTATCGGCGTCGAAAGAACGAACGGTGTAGGTGCGACGCGCCACGGGAGTCGAGTCGTCCTGGCTGGAGGTCACCGGCAGCGGAATCGGCGATGATTCCGCCTGCGGTGCCACGAACAGCAGCTTGACGTACATGTCGGTGTATTCGTTCGGGGTGAAGCCGGGCGCGTCAAAGGTGACGCGGTGCAAGTGGGAACTGATGCGTTCACTGCCCCGCACAGTCAGCGTTATGCGGGGTCGCGGTGGACGCTTGGTACCAGTGGTCACTGCTGTGCTTCATCCTCGGTGGCTTGTTCGGGGTACGTCAAAATACCTGCTCGGTATGTCGGAGGTTGCCCGATCCGAGGATCAGACATCATGCGATGTAAGACTGCGTCGACAATCTCGTCCGCGGCGGGCGCGCCCAACATCTCAAGCATGGCACGAAAAGCGCGCAACCGTGGCTCGCCCTCTTCACGTGAATAGCGCGATCCAATGAAATGTGAGCCAAGGAGCATGGCCATTGCGGACGAGGCCTGGAATTCAACGGAGCGTTCGGAACTGATCTGCTCGGTCTCCCGGGCCGTCTCAATAAGCGGGACGATGGAGTCCTGCATGTCCTGAATCATCGCTGCGGCGTGCTGGCGTGGCGTCGATAAGTCGAATGTGACCGTCACGGCGCCACTCGCGATGGGATCGAGTGCGACTCGATGCCCCATCAAGGCGAGGAAACTGATGAAGGTATACATGTCCCCGGCAGGGAATATCCGATGGGCGCCGCCGTGACATTCCCGAATCAACTCGTAGAACGAGTCCCGCAGGGCATCGGCGATCTTGGCCTTGGTGGGGAAGTGATAGGCGTAGGCGCCTTTGGTCAAGCCGAGGCTTGCGGCCACACGTGACAGGGTTGTCGACGCGTAACCGTGCTCAGCGATTGCCTGCGCCGCCGCAGCGAGCAGACGCTCCCGAGTCGCTTGGGGTCCAAATTCGGTCACGATTCATCCTAGACTGAAGTTCGGTGGAAACACGCGGATGCGTGGTACTGATTGATATGAGCCAATTATCATTCTATAGGTGGATTGCAGCGATGGAACACATAATCAATCAGAGAGTTGTCAGGACGCCACGGTTCTAAATTCCACGACCGTTTGGTGGCTGCGCCATATATGTGGCAAGTAAGTTGTTTCTCCATCACTGAAGTTTCGGCCCGAGGCTCGTGTTGAACCAGTTCATGGTGTGCGAATTTCAGAGCAATTTGCGGGGTTTGGCGAGCTAATTGTGTCGGGAATACCGCAAGAGATTTTCGATCCTGGTCTAGCGTGCGCCAGGTCGTTGCCTCGATCATCCGTGTGCCCCACAGGCTGCCAATAGTGCCGCCTTCGGGCGGGACCTTTGCGCGTTGCCGTACCAGGAAGACCTGGGACTCTTTGTCGGACGTCGAGGGTTCGGAAATTTCCCACCGTTCGGCCGTGACCGATTCTTTAGGCGAGACATCGACAATGATGCCGCCTTCAGCATTAGTCTCTACCTGTAGAAAAGCTTTTTCTGCAGGCGCCGCACCAAATAGCAACTCGTTGTCTTGGTGAATTGTCACACTTCCGTCTGCGAACCTACCTGCGACGGAGCCTATCGGACTTTCAATCTGATACCCAAGGATATATTCATCCGATGTCAATATGCCTTCGTTAGCAGCGGTTGCTGTGGTCGGTAATTCGACCACGAATCGTACAGTGTGCTCGTCCAACCATTCCGCGGTGACGTCATCCTGGAGCGTCAATACTGGGCGCTCGCCAGTGATGTCGATATCGGCAACCTGTACCACCGTTGCACTCTCAGTTGCGGATGAAGCGCCCCCGGGCGCCGTAGGTCCAGTATCGGTCGGCAGTGGGGCTTGAACGCGCGGTGAATCAACGGGGCCTAGTAGGGTAACAGCCTGGTTTGGCGCACCGGATGAACCGAATAATGTCAACCCTGCCAGGGTTAGCGTTCCCGCAGCAGCCAGGCACGCCACGACGATCACGGCGCTGCGAAGAATACGACCAGACATGTATCCATCATCTCTGACTTGGTGCCGGTAGACTGCTATGTGCCTGTCGGCAGCCTCGAACCAATAACCGCGGTCTTCTACCGTGCTGATATCTGGTTCAAAGTCAGCCGTCACAGATTGTGTCACTTCAGCCGAGGAAACTGATGAGCGACTCCGCCAAGAATGCTGTCCGCCCGATTCTCGACACCGTTGAGAATGCTGCCGCCACCCCAGATGAGGTGCAGCCGTTCGCCGAGTTGGGTTTGAAGGAGGACGAGTACGCCCGCATTCGAGACCTATTGGGTCGCAGGCCCACTGCAGCCGAACTCGCCATGTACTCGGTGATGTGGTCAGAACATTGCAGCTACAAGTCGTCCAAGGTGCACCTGCGCAAGTTCGGTGAAGGCGTGACCGAACGCATGAAGGAGCACCTGCTCGTCGGTATCGGCGAGAATGCCGGCGTTGTCGACATCGGTCAGGGCTGGGCAGTCACCTTCAAAGTCGAAAGCCACAACCATCCCAGTTTCGTCGAGCCCTACCAGGGTGCTGCGACCGGTGTCGGCGGCATCGTGCGCGACATCATCTCCATGGGTGCGCGTCCCGTCGCGGTGATGGATCAACTTCGCTTCGGCGCGGTCGATCACCCTGACACCGCACGTGTCGTCCACGGTGTGGTCTCCGGCGTCGGTGGCTACGGTAACTGCCTTGGTCTGCCTAATATCGGCGGCGAACTCGTCTTCGACTCGTCCTACCAGGGAAACCCACTGGTCAACGCCCTGTGCCTAGGTGTGCTGCGACACGAGGACATTCACCTGGCCAACGCTTCGGGTGTGGGCAACAAGGTGATCCTCTTCGGTGCCCGCACCGGCGGTGACGGCATCGGTGGCGCCTCGATCCTCGCTTCCGAGACCTTTGAAGACGGCGTCCCGGCCAAACGCCCCAGTGTCCAGGTCGGCGACCCCTTCATGGAGAAGGTGCTCATCGAATGCTGCCTCGAGTTGTTCGCGGCCGGCGTCGTCGAAGGTATTCAAGATCTTGGTGCCGCCGGGATTTCTTGCGCCACCTCAGAACTTGCCTCCAACGGTGACGGCGGAATGCACGTCTGGCTCGATGACGTGCTGCTGCGTGACCCGACGCTGAATGCCGGCGAAATCCTGATGAGTGAGTCGCAGGAGCGCATGATGGCCGTGGTTCGTCCTGAGAAATTGGACGAGTTCATGGCTATCGCGGCCAAATGGGATGTGGAATCCTCGGTGATCGGTGAGGTCAATGACTCCGGCCGCCTGACCATCGACCATCACGGGCAGCGGATTGTGGATGTCGACCCTAAGACGGTCGCCCACGAAGGCCCGGTTTATCACCGCCCCTATGCTCGTCCCGCCTGGCAGGACGAACTCAACCGCGGTTCGATTTCAACTGCCGACGGTGTGATCAACTTCAAGCGCCCTGCCACCGCCGCGGAACTGCGTGAGACGGCGCTGAAGCTGCTGGCGTCGCCCAACTTGGCCTCCAAGTCGTGGGTGACCGACCAGTACGACCGCTTTGTGCAGGGCAACACTGCTGGTGCGCAGCCCGACGACGCCGGAATCATCCGAGTGGACGAGTCCACCGGGCTTGGAGTGGCACTGGCAACCGATGCGAACGGCCGTTACGCGAAACTCGATCCGCGCACTGGAGCGCAGCTCGCGCTCGCGGAGGCATACCGGAACGTGGCAATGTCAGGTGCGACTCCGATGGCGGTCACGGACTGCTTGAACTTCGGAACGCCAGAGCACCCCGATTCGATGTGGCAGCTCGTCGAAGCCATCGAGGGTCTGGCGGACGCCTGCCGCTCACTTGAGGTTCCCGTCACCGGCGGCAACGTTTCGCTGTACAACACCACGGGTGAACTTGGTTTGCCGGACTCGTCCATTCACCCGACTCCGGTGGTCGGCGTCTTGGGTGTCATCGACGATGTGCGTACAGCCATTCCGTCTGGCTTCACAGAGCCCGGCCTGACTGTTGTGCAACTGGGTGTCACCCGCGGTGAACTGGATGGTTCCGCTTGGGCTGACGTCGTACACTCGCACCTGGGTGGCGTACCGCCCATTGTCGATTTGGACGCCGAAGCGAAACTGGCGTCATTGATGCAGCAGGCGCGGTCGGCTGAACTGATTGCTGGCGCACATGACCTATCCGAGGGCGGACTGATCCAGGGGCTGTTTGAGGCGATGCTGCGTCGGGACGTCGGAGCGGACATCGATCTGATCGACATCGTGGAGCGGGACGCTGTCAGCGCCTTCGAGGCGTTGTTCTCGGAGTCGACTGCCCGGGCGATTGTGACTGTTCCGGACGAGCGGGCCGAACAACTCCGTGAACTCGCTGAGGAGATCGGTGTGCCAGCCGTGGTGATCGGTCGCACCAACGCCAATGCGAAGCTGCGGATCGCCGACTACTTCGATGTCACGGTCGAGGAAGCGCGCACGGCCTTCGAAGGGACGCTGCCGCGGATCTTCGGCTAAGCCGCTCCGGTTAGCTCGCGCTGTCCTGAGCCTGTCGAGACCCCACCCTTACGCCGCGTCGCGCCGCTTCATCACGAGTGCGCCGATGACCAGCAGCACGGCGGTCAGCGCGAGCAGTTGCCATCCGGCCTGGCCTTGCGTGAGCACGACCTGCTGGGGGTCGCATGCTTCTTCACGGGCCCATGCCACCGTGCAAAGCGACTCGTCGTATACGGCGTACTCGCCGTTGATCCAGGCAGTGATTCGCGGAGTGACGGTGAATCGCCATCCGCTGCTGAAGAGAGCAACGACAATCGGATCGACGAGTGCCACCAACACGACAGCGCCCATGCCGACTGCGGCATGCCGTGCCACCAGCCCCACCACATAGCCGATCAGCGCCGCGATCACGATCACTGCGGTGATGCGCCACCCGGCTTGCAGCATGTGCTCGGTTGTCTTCTGCGGATCGGGGCCGAGTGCATCATTCGTCACGGCAATGCTGCGCAGTCCGATGAAGATGACGGCTTGGAATATGGCACCGACTACCGCTGCGATGACAGTCAACACCACGGCTTTGGACAGGTAGACCTGCATCCGTCGCGGTGCGAACGTCAGCCAGTTGCTCAGTGAACCACTCGTGATCTCCGCAGTGATGAAACTGATCCCGACTGCTAGCGCGAAGAACATCAACAATGTTGCAAGGCCAGCCTGGGTGATAGGCCCAAAGTCGTCAAAGGTCATCCGCCACAGGTAGTCGTTAACGGTGGGGACTTCCCATGCCGCGCACATTTGCGCAGGGTCCTCGCCGTATTCCTCAGCCTCCTGCTCGCACTGACCGCCCGGGGCAAGGTATTCCTCAGCCCAGGCCTTCTCCTGGTCTACCTGCTCCTGTGCCTGCGCCAGTTCGCTAGCGGTGGGCGGTTTGCTTCCGTTATAGGTGCTGAACATCGCGATGCCCACGATGAGGATCACGCCAATGAGCCCGTAAGCAAAAATTCGGCGGTGGAAGAACCGACGGAACTCAGTCCGGATGAGCCGCAACATCAGTTCTCCTCCTGTCCGCTACTTGCCGCGCCAGATTGGTCCGGATGTGGTGAGCCGGTTGGAGGCGGCCCGGCAGCGCCGGGAGGGTTGTGGACGAGTGGTCCGGCAACTTGTTGCTGTCCACCAGGGGTTTCGTTCTGAGTGAGTTCCAGGAAGATCTTTTCTAGACCCGCTTTTTCTGCGACGAGATGGTTGGCATACAGCCCCGCCTTCGCCAAAGTGCGGTTGACCGCCGCGGGATCGTCAGCTCCAGTAACCAGTAGTGTCGAGCCTTCGCCGCGCACGTCGAATCCGCTCGATTGCAAGGCGAAGAACGCGGCGGCCAGCGACGTAGCCGGTAAGCCAACACGAACCTGGTGAGAGTCTTTCGCCGCAATGAGGTCCGTGACGCGCCCTTCGGCGAGCACAGTGCCACGCCCGATGATCGAAACCGTATCGGCGACCTGCTCAACCTCCGCAAGGATGTGACTGGAGACCAGCACGGTTTTTCCCTGTGCGCCGAGCCCGCGCATCATGTCGCGGATCTCCCGGATGCCAGCAGGGTCAAGCCCGTTGGTGGGCTCGTCGAAGATCAATAACTCCGGGTCTTTCAGGAGCGTCGCGGCGATCGCCAACCGCTGCTTCATGCCCAGAGAGTAGGTGCGGTACTGGTTCTTGGCGCGTTCCGTGAGCTGAACCGCTTCTAGGACCTCGTCCACCTTCTTACGCGAGACACCGATTGCCATGGCTAACTGGATGAGGTTTTCTCGCCCAGAAAAAAATGGATAAAACTTCGGTTGCTCGACAATCGCGCCGACGTGCTGAACTACCGCGGGCAGAGCACGGGGAATGGGCTGCCCCAGGACGGACATAGATCCAGAATCAGGACGGATCAACCCGAGCAGCATCCGAATTGTCGTAGTTTTTCCGGACCCGTTTGGACCGAGAAATGCATGGACTCCGCCGCGCGGAACCGTGAGGTCGAGACCTGCGACAGCGACTACCCGTTTACCAGTGATGGTTCGGTAGGTTTTGCGCAGTTTGTGGGTCTCGATTGCCGACGCAGACTCACCGATTTGTGCCATGACGACTCCTGTAACGGGCCGAACGAGGAAGAACAGCGGCCGCTACGTAGCGTCCTGGCTCAGATTATGCACAATGGTCCAGTGGGAACGCGACGACGCGCCGGAAAGTGTTGGCAGCGCGGCTGCGAATTCAGCGATCGGGAAGTTTGCGCGGGTCGGCTCGTCCCGGTTCGACGGGCAGCAGCCCCATATGCAAGGTGGTAGACGAATATATCGCACTACCACCTTGCATATGGGGCTACCTGTGGCTGGGCCACCGCTACCGTCACGGAGTGTCGACTAAGCACTGATCGGGGCTACGCGGAGACAAGCAGGAGTTCGCGCGCGGACTCGACGTGCTCGGTGTTGACCCACTGTGACCAAGACCCGGCGTACAAGGCCGCCTCGAAACCAGCGAGTCGCAAGGCAACAACCTCATGCGCCGCTGCAATGCCCGAGGTGGAGTAAACCGCTACCGGCACGTTGAGGTTCAGCCCGGCATCGAGGAAACGCAGTCGCAGTTCGTCTGGCAATTTAAAGAAGCCGCGGTCTGTCAGGTTGCCCGCAGTAGGCAGCGAGCGAGCGCCCGGGATGTGGCCGCCGCGGGGTTCACCGATATCTGGCAGACCCAAGAAGTGTTCCGTGGCGCGAGCATCGATCAGTCGTCCCTGCGCTGCTAGGGCACCGACACGCTCGATGCCGACGGCTGGAAGATGTCCGTAGCGCGCCGTGGCGGTGCCGGGCTTGATGACCGGGGTGCCGGCTT
>WPCK01082159.1_pt1 | contig 9914 bp, 9 predicted proteins | sample 5399851 | NCBI WGS metagenome assembly WPCK01 (sample SAMN12869471, study PRJNA574797) | sludge metagenome | isolation source: wastewater treatment of pH11 | place: China:Beijing | collected 2019-05-20
AGGGGTCCCCCATCACCGCAACGATCACAAAGCCAACCCTTCCGACCCGAATACCAGATAATTGGGCGGGTAGCAGGGGCTTGGCATTGATCGCAAGGGCGGGCGGGCTTGGCGGGTTCGGCCGGGCGTAGTACGCCAACAGCGACCGCTAATGCTTCCAGATCGCCAGTCATGCTGGAACACTTTCCGGCTCGCTGCAACAATGAAACGCGGGCAACGGAAACTCGATGCCCAGGACAAAATGCAGCGTCTCCACATCATCAAGCGACCACGCCTGCCTACCGGATAGGCGGCGACTAACGGCGGGTTGATCGGTCTCGATGACCTTGGCAATAAGCGACTGACTAGCGGAGGCCTCGGCCATGTAGCGGCGGACCGCGTCTGTAACCAACTGTTGATAGGTGCTCATGCGCCTAATGTATGGGTTCAGCACATAAATTATGTTCGCGACACGCCGGTGCTTTCATGATCGTAGTGGTTTATTTATGCAGTATTCACATATACTAAGCACATGAGCACACTTACAACGCGGCCCGCTGTGGGGCTTTCACATGTCGTAGCTGGGAATGTTCGCGCTATGGCAGCGCGGGCGGGTTATTCCGGTTCGTCCCTTGCCAGAGCAACAGGAATATCCCAAGGTCAAATGTCCCGACGGTGGCGGGGCTTGATTCCGTGGACACTCGACGATCTGGGAATGTTGGCGGGATTGTTCGGCGTTTCGGTCGTCGATTTTGTGACTGAGAGCGAAACGGCCCCAGCGGCTAGCGCTGAGGCGTCTTGGCTCCCGCGGTTGGATTCGAACCAACAACCGTCCGATTAACAGTCGGATGCTCTGCCGTTGAGCTACGCGGGATTGCGAAGAACAGTCTAGGTCGGTCCATGAAGCCTGGGCAAATCCTCAGGAGTGCCAAATCCCTCACTATGCAAACTTGCGGAAGTGAGCGGCGGGGAATATTGGCGGACTAGCCGATCCGTACCCAGTCAGCACACCCACTGGTTACGAACATGAGGTCTTCAGAAGTCAAGGTCACCTGCGTTAGCTCATCCGTTGTCACGGTTTCATCGTCAGCCGAGTCCATGCCGATCGTCGCACGCGTCCATGAGCAACCAACCTGTCCGGCACTCTCATAGGTTCCCTCTTCGACCTCGAGACCCACTAGGAAGATTCCCTCACCCGGAAAACCCTCCGTGGCGGCGGGACCAAATCCAACTGATGGGGCTGAGCCTTGCGCGCCCGCATCGCTTTGAGACTCGAGGATCCACACTCTTTCGCGGAGCTCTTCTAGCTGCGTGTCTCGATCAAAGAGATCGTTGGACAGGGTCGCATTCTCAGACTCTAGGGTCGCGACCTGGTCCCTGAGCTCAGTGTTTTCGTTACCACCGGCAAGGGAGAATCCCAGAAAAAGACAGGTCACTCCCACCGCAGTTGGAAGGACCCAGCGCTTCTTAGGCTTTTGCGGCAACGGTTCGCCGTAGGGCGCCCAGGCTCCGCCAGGGCCGGGCTGGGCCGGCCAAGAAGCGGGAGGTGGTGCCGAGGGCATACTACCTTGCGGAGTGCGGGGCTCCTGTGGCGAGGCATACGGGTTACCGCTGGGCTGCGCGGTCTGGCCCGTATTCGGCACTGGAAGGCCCGCGGGCGGCGGGCTACTTACGGGCGTCTGCGGGGGTGGCGCGGGCTGCGTGGCGCTCCCCCATGGATTCGTCGAAGCGTAGGGGTTCGTCTTGTCTGCTGAGCTAGGCGAAAAGCGGTTGTCACTCATTGCAGAGCGCTACGTCAGCATCATGAAGAGCTTCTCCAGCTCCTCGATATCCATTTGCTTGTCGGGATCCGCATTTGGGTCACCGTCTTCACCCGGTTCCCTCAAGCAGTCTTGCATCGCCGTGGAAACAATCAGAAAACCTGCGCGATCCAGCGCTTTCGAAACAGCAGCCAACTGTGTTACCACATCCCTGCAACCCGCACCGGATTCGAATGCGTTGATGAGGCCGTCCAGTTGTCCGCGAGCCCGCTTGAGGCGATTGGCAATCTTCTTAGCTTCTACCGGCGCAGCTAGGACCGCAGTAGTCTCAGGGGCAGACTTACTCACCTCAACGGATACGTCCATCTTTTCGGACACATTTCCCCCTCTGCCTCACAACGATTGTTGATCTAGGTTACCCCACTGTTTCTGCGCGCAACCTGGGTGTCCCTACCCTGAAAGCGTAAGCTCGCTCTACTCTTCCATGCTCATGTACGCGCGCCTGCGCCTCTCCACCGCCCACAGCTGCTCCAGTGTTTCTGTCGACTCAGGCGAGGACGAATCGAGGCGAGCCAGGCGTGCCTGGAGTATCCGCCCCTGTTGTTCGAGGTCGCGCCGCACTAGCGACCGCACTAATCCCTGCGCATATTCACGCAGGTCGTCCTCTTCCACTGGGAGGGACATGACCATTAGGGCGGTGAGGTCCTCCGCTACCTGGGGACTTGCCCCATCGACTAGATCAGCACCCCAGCGTTGCGTGGCAACTCCGACCGCTGCCTCACCAACACCGACCTCTCCCTCTGCGCGTTGCAGTTGATCGAGGAAGGCATCCAGTCCTCCTCGACGTACTAACTCCGCAAACATCGCCTGATTGCGGGAATCAGCAAACGCAGCGGGCGTCAGCCCTTCCAGCCCAGCTCCGACCACGTCTAGGGGACGCTGCAACGTTGCGGCAATCGTCAGTCGTTCAGTGGAGTGCCCACCACGGCTGTCTGGCAGAAGGCGTTGCAGTGGCGGGCCCTGAGGCTCCACCACCTCAGCGGATTCGCGCCGACTTTCACTGGAGTCGCTGTGCTGCGCCTGCTGTCTGGGTTGCGTGCGAGCAGACTGGTACATTGCCCGCTCCACTTCCCTCGGTTCTAGTCCTAGCCACCCGGCAACCTGGCGCGCATACTCGGTCTGCAAAGCTCGGTCTTTGATTCCCGCAAGGATTGGCGCAGCAGCACGCAAACCCTGCACCCTTCCCTCCGCTGTGTCTAGATTCAGTGACAACAAAACAGATCTGAGGACAAACTCAAACAGGGGCACCCTTGAAGCAATCAGCTTCTGCAAGGCCTCGTCCCCACCCTCAACGCGCAGGTCGCAGGGGTCTTTACCATGAGGATCAACCGCGACAAAGGTCTGGGCGGCAAATGCCTGGTCTTCCACGTAAGCACGACGCGCAGCGGCCTTTCCGGCCTCGTCCCCGTCGAACGTGAAGATGACTTCGCCACCACGCGCGCGCCCATCGGCAAGCATCACCCCTGCTGAAGCGCTCTCTACATCACCAAGGAGGCGCCGCATCAACTGGGTGTGCTCCTTGCCAAACGCGGTACCGCAGGTGGCGACCGCGGTCGTCTCTCCCGCCGCGTGAGCAGCCATCACATCCGTGTATCCCTCAACTACGATGACCCTGCGCTGCCTGGAGATATCCTTCTTTGCGAGGTCGATCCCGTAGAGGACCTGCGACTTGTGATAGATCGGGGTTTCCGGGGTGTTCAAGTACTTGGGGGCATTCGGGTCCTCACCCAATCTGCGAGCCCCGAAGCCCACTGTCGCACCCGTAACGTCGCGGATTGGCCACATCACGCGGTCACGGAAGCGGTCATACGGGCCACGCTGCCCCCTGATTGCCAAGCCTGCCGCGATGATCTCATCGTCAGTAAAAGACTTCGAACGCAAGTGCCGCGTCAGACCATCCCAGCCGGCAGGTGAAGCGCCAACACCGAACTTCTCAACGTCTTCCTTCCCGAAGTGGCGTCCCTTGAGGAACTTTCTCGCCTCCTCGGCCTCGGGCAACATGAGGTATGCCCTGTAGAACTCCTCAGCAATACGGTGTGCCTCAAGAAGGCGACGTCGCTGGCTCTGATCGGGGCCACGACGAGGGCGATCCCCGCCCTCGTACCGCAACTGGACGCCATACTTACCAGCCAGGAACTCCACGGCTTCCATGAAGGAGACGTGGTTGATCTTTTGTAGGAAGGAAAAGACGTCACCGCCCTCGGAGCAACCAAAGCAGTGCCACCGGCCCAACTGGGGACGAACGTGGAATGAAGGGGTCCGTTCATCATGGAACGGACACAGGCCCTTCATTGAGCCAACACCAGCGGACTTCAGGGTGACGTGCTCCCCAACCACCTCATCAATCCGGGCGCGTTCACGCACCAAGTCGATGTCTTCACGTCTGATGAGTCCGGCCATAGCCTCAGCTTAGGTCCGCACGCCCCGCCCCGTTCCCCCTGTGGATGACGATCCCCTACGGGCGCAACTTCACAGCAGAGTGGACAGAAGACCACACAGTCTTGCGTGCCACAGATTGGCGGACACGTCGGTAAGGCACGCCACCTGGTCCACAACCGCGCGCAGCCGACCAGCATCGTCCCCCGCGCGTTCCCATTCTTCAGCGAAAGGTGGTTCCAACTCTGCTGGCCCGGCCTCAACCAAAGCTTCCACGAGGTCGTGAATTATTGTCCGCTGCTGGTAGTAGACAGGTTGCGTCTCCCGGGGACTCATGACGTAGTGAACGGCAATCCCCTTCAGCAAGCCGATCTCAGCCTCAGTTTCCCGCGGTATCACCAGGTTCGCACCGTAGCGTCCAAGCGGCCCACTTCCATACTGTTCGCGCGTTGCGTTCACCGTCGAGGACGCAAATCTGCCAATCAGCTGACTGGTGAGATCTTTCATTTGCGCGCGGGCCCGGTAGGAGCCGTTATAGGAGTCAGGCCAATAGGGCAGTGCAAAGACCCGCTGGGCCGCGGATTCCAGCTCCTGGCGGGTCAGGGACTTGCCGTACCAGGCCAACGTCGACGAAACAATCGCGTCGGTTTCCCCGCTGTGAAGCAACTTCTCAAGCTCGAAATGCCCTGTCACCACAGCGTCTTCGAGGTCGTGAACGGAATAGCCGATATCGTCCGACAGATCCATGACCTGGGCTTCCAAACACCGTTCACCCCTGGGCGCATCCGCACGCATCCATTTGAAGACCTCGGCGTCATCCTGGTAGTGGCCGTACTTGTGAAGGGACTTCTCGATGTCCGGCCCGTCGCCCCGGCCCCACGGATACTTGGTGATGGCGTCCAGGGTAGCGCGGGTCAGGTTCAATCCTCCGGGGGTATCGTCCTCGCCCAGCACCTTCGCCTCTAAACGTGCCACGAGCCGGAAGGTCTGTGCGTTTCCTTCGAAGCCTCCAGTGTTGGCTGCCACCTCATCCAGTGCGCGCTCCCCGTTGTGTCCAAATGGCGGATGGCCGAGGTCGTGTGCCAGGCAGGCAGCATCGACAACGTCAGGATTGCATCCCAACTCAAGCGCTAGACCACGTCCCACCTGTGCAACCTCTAGAGAGTGGGTCAGCCTAGTGCGGACAAAATCATCTGATCCGGGCCCCAAAACTTGGGTCTTCGTTCCTAGACGACGCAATCCGGCAGAGTGAAGTATTCGAGCTCTATCCCGGTCAAACGGGCTGCGACGTGGGTCTTTAGGGTCCTCGTCAAGAAATCTGGCCCGATCGTCTCGATCGTAGGGCCATTCCAAACCCGATAAACTGGCATTTTGTGCGTCAAAATCACGCTCGTCGATACTGGATTTCACAATCCAAGGCTAGTATGGACGAGTGCCATCCGAGGTCATGGACCTCTTGGGAACTGGGGGTTGCAAGTGGTGCCAGACGGCCAGACCATAACCACAAGCCTGGTTCACCCGCGCGACCGGGGTGAAATGCCGTGGTGGCGCACAACCGTGGTCTGCGACATTCCCGGATTGTGGGATAACGAGGGACTGCGTCGGTTAGTGCCGATCCTCCCCGATCTTGCTGAGATGGGCTTCGAGACCCTTCTTCTGAGACCAGCAACCCCGAAGGTAGAAGATCAGCTGAGTTTTTTCCCTGAGTTCATCGCCCAGGCTCACGCCGCGGGTCTACACCTTCTGGTCAGGGCTTTTCTGCTTCCAGCCGACCAGGTTGTCACGGGCCCCGATTCGCCACCACTGGTGTCACTAGAGAAGAACGTCGATTTGCTGGCTGAACGGATTCGCGCGGCCTTGAAGGCAGGGGTTGACGGCGTGGATCTGGGTACCGTCGTGGTCACTGACGACCCCGAACCCGCCCCTTGGAAAATGCAAGCCTTTAGCTCCGCAGTCAATGTTGCACTGGCCGAACTTGCCGAATTTGATGACGAACGTATCCTTACCGCGGCTCTCCCGGCTGAACCGAAAGAGAACTTCACCCAGCACTTGACTGAGGACTGGTTCCACCACCTTCGCTCATCAGCGATGCTTGAGGTCGAATGGGAAAGCAAGGCTCTGCGGGAGGCAATTACCCATGCCTTCACCCAACGTGACTTCCTGGGACTTGCAACCCCCTGGCGTCACGTCCTTCAGCGCCCCGATATGGCGCCACTGGCAAGGGGAAGTGAGGATGTCGGCTGGGCAAAGGGTGCTCCCCTCAAACGCTATGGCGCCATGAACCTGTTCATCGCTGCCTTACCGGGAAGCCCCTACCTGCCGTTCTTGGGTATTGGCGGAGGCACGACCTACCCCCAGGCGCAAGGCGCAACCACCGTAGAGGTGTCTTTCAATAGCACCCCGGCCGAGCAAACACTGGTGCAGATGATGACCGAAGCCCTACGTCTCCGGCGAGAAGGCGGCATGGCCGCTAGCCCACTCGCCTTCATCGACGGCCTGACTTGGACCGGGGACTCCGCAGTCGTCGTGCTGGTTGGTCACACCATGGTGGTACTCAACACCTCTTCCGAGGCGGTCATTGTGCCCCGGAAGTACACACTCCTTCTTGCTTCCGCTGAAGCTGGGATTGTTGCTGGTGGTGGAACTTCCGTTCCGCCCGACACATGCTGCTGGTTCAGCCCCGCGGAACTTCGTCCCACTGATCCCGGCCAGTACCCGCGAAACTAAAGGCGGCATGCAAAGCCTTGCCCTCCCAAGCAAAAGTGCGCCCCCGCCCAATTGTTCTTGCGCTCCTTGTGGTTGGCGCACTCTGCGTCGTTTTTGCGCTGCCTTTCCTAAATCGTGGAGAGCGTGGTTCCCAGGTGGAGTTCGGCGAAGAAGTTCTGCAGATCCTTGATGCCGGGATCCATGGTGACACCGAGGAATGGAAGGCGGACAGAGAGCGCTATGCCGCACTGGTTGAACGCACGACGACAAGGGAAGACGCCGCACAGATCCTCCACCAAGCAGCTCTGAGCGCCGGCGGGCCGCATTCGCAGGTTGTCCCCCTCTCCTCGGGAATCCTCGACACACCCGATGTTGGCGAAATGCCCGCCACCCACATTGAGGGTGGTGTCCTCACCGCGGTCCTGCCACCGTTTCGTGCAACAGATTCCCAGGCTGAGAAGTACGCCCAAACAGTCAACACCGCACTGCATGCGCCAGGAGTGTGCGGTATCGTCCTCGACCTGCGCACCAACACGGGGGGATCAACCACAGCAATGCTCCCCGCGGTTGCATCCCTTCTACCCGACGGAGTCAGCCAGGAATTCGTGGATCGCGACGGCATCGCCAAGGAGGCGCTGGAGATCCGCGGCTCCACGATGCATCAGTCGGGTAAGACATTCGGAACTTCCCTACTTCAAGGCAAGGTTGACGTTCCCGTCGCACTGATCACCGGCCCCATGACTGGAAGTGCCGCCGAGCAGGTCCTCCTTGCCTTCCGGGGACTCGATACTGCGGCATCCTTTGGTGCGCCAACGTTTGGCCTGGCCACAGGGCCCGAGTACGAGCAGGTTGAGGACTATGTGGTCGCGGTTTCCACGACGAGGACGAAGGCACGGACCGGTGAGGTTTTCGGGGACGATCCGATAGCGCCCGACGTACTTGCGGATTCTGACAGCGCTGAGGCATCCGCAAAGGAATGGTTGGTATCCCGGGGCTGCCCGACTCAGTGACTTCAGCCCGCTGCCGGGCGACCCTTCAGATCACGCTGGCGCGGATCTCTTCAACAGTTGGCTGGCCCGGAGCGCTCTCCACACTGCCGCGGGCAAATGTGAAGGCGCTCATCAGTGCGGAGTTACCCAAGCGAGACTCAGTTCCAAGCGGGCCCATCCCGATAACGACCGTGGGCATCGACAGGTGTTCGGCCGCCCAAACCTGAAGGTTCTTCACCAGGGCGAGGTCGGCCTCGGTCGTAACCATCCACGCCACCTTACCGACGCCGCACCCCAAGTCCTGCATCTGGCCCAGAAGTTGCACCGTGGTGGCGGCGCTTGGCTCAGTTGTGAAGTCATGGAAAGAGCCGACAACCGCGGTTCTCCCCCGAAGCTCCGCAATCAATTCTTCGGCACCCCGGTATCCGACCTCGACATCCACTAGGTCAGCCCAGCCCCCAGCATCGCGCAGAATCGAGCGGTACTGCGCGGCGCTGCCAGTAAACCCGCCGCCTTCCTTCGCGGTTCTCATGGTTGCGAGGACGGGCTTGCCGAACTGGGCACGCAACGCAGCGCCGCTCTCCCCAACAGTCTCTGCATCCCATAGGTGCGGTCCGAGGGCGTCGATGCGCCACTCAACAATGTCCGCACCGGCTCCAACAGCGGCCTCCCACTGCAGCGCCGCTTCCTCTAGCGAAGCAGCCATGATGGGGACGACAATCGTTGCCGAGGTCGTATCAAAACTGACGCCCACGTCTATCCTCCATCGCTTCCATCACCATCATCCAAGCCTGCCCGTTGATCATCATTCAAGTAGCGGCTCTCCAACCATCCCTCAGGGAGATGAGGACGTCGCGCTGTGCCCTTACGCCCTCGGGAACCCCGAGCACCCGGCGGATAGGGCTGGTCTTGGTCCAGTTCAGCAAGTCTTGCACGCAGTTCTTCTCTGGTGGAAACCAGGTTCAGGGCTCGCCTTGCTTCACCGCCAATGGAAAAACCACGCAGATACCAGCCGACGTGCTTACGAAGCTCCTTCATGGCACGCTCCTCGATGCCATCAAACCGCACGGCCAACTCTGCGTGGCGGTTCAAAACTTCGCAAATCTCAGCCAAAGTGGGGTCGCGTGGAATATTGCCGCCCCACATTGACGCGGTGATCTCACCAAAAAGCCAGGGACGCCCTTGGCATCCACGGCCCACTACAACGGCGTCACAGCCAGTTTGCTCCATCATTTCTGTGGCGTCAGATCCAGAGAAGATGTCCCCGTTTCCAAGGACTGGGATCTCCATCTGTTCCTTAAGCATTGCGATGAACGGCCAGCGGGCAGCGCCAGAGTAGTACTGCTCCTGGGTTCGGGCATGGAGGCCAACGGCCGCAACCCCTGCTTTGCGTGCAGTCTGCGCGGCATCGAAGACAGTAATGTGGTCATCGTCAATGCCGATACGCATCTTCACGGTGACGGGAACCGAACCCGGACCACCCGGGGCAGCACGATCGGCAGCCAAGACCACCGAGGAAACGATCCCCTCAAACAGGTCTTTCTTCCACGGAATTGCAGCTCCCCCACCCTTGCGGGTCACCTTGGGGACCGGGCAACCGAAGTTCAAGTCAATGTGGTCCGCCAAGCCCCTCTCAACCAGCATTCCAGTGGCCAAGCCCAGTGTCTCGGGGTCCGTTCCGTACAGCTGCAACGAACGCACCGGATCGTCCTCGTCCGGCTCTACCATGTGCCACGACGCCTCATTGCCCTCAAGAAGCGCCCTCGCCGTCACCATCTCATTGACAAATAGGCCACCCGCAGCGACTAGTCGAGCAGAATCTGCGGCGCCCTGCGGTAGTCCTTCATCCGCGAACTGGCGACACAGACGTCGAAATGCACGGTCAGTGACCCCCGCCATGGGGGCCAAGATCACCGGGGTGCGAAGTGAAATGGCACCGAGGTCGATTGGTGCGAGCTCAGGCAACGTCCAAGCGTTCCAAGAGCCAGCCGCGGACGTCCGTCAGCGGGATACGAACCTGCTCCATGGTGTCGCGTTCACGAAT